>ENA-UOOR01003299-UOOR01003299.1-fermentation-metagenome-genome-assembly--contig:-NODE-3299-length-14516-cov-14.742964_pt1 | contig 14516 bp, 9 predicted proteins | sample MGYA00245780_ERZ724029 | MGnify/ENA primary metagenome ERZ724029 (study PRJEB28704, sample SAMN03018315) | fermentation metagenome | biome: anthropogenic terrestrial biome; feature: soil; material... | reverse complement strand
CCCATGCAACCGGGGCTGGTCGCAAACTTCGTTTGCTGCTCGCCCATGCAACCGGAGTGTGTGGAAATATAGCTTGCTACGCTAGCACATAAATTTAAGTACGTTATTTTGCTTTGCAAAAAACTGATCAAGCAATTTCTTCCGTTATTTAAATCGGTTCAATGAGGAATACTTCCATCCTTTTTAGCTAAAAATAACTTACGTGAGTTAAATATGAAATTTAAATCGGCCTAAAGAAACCACCAACTGGAACCAAACTTTTATATTGGCACGTCTGCATAAAAACTACAGGTTCTATTCATAATAATAGCGAAAGATTTCTTTAGGTTGAAAGGAGGCACTAGACCTTGAAAGCAACAGGCATCGTAAGAAGAATCGATGATTTGGGACGAGTGGTAATTCCCAAGGAAATCAGAAGAACATTACGTATTCGTGAAGGAGATCCTTTAGAAATATTTACTGATCGCGAAGGTGAAGTAATTCTAAAAAAATATTCTCCAATTGGTGAACTTGGTGACTTTGCATCAGAATATGCCGAATCCTTGCATAATACAAGTGGGCATATTATATGTGTTGCAGACAGAGATTCAATAATTGCTGTTTCAGGTGCATCGAAAAAAGAATTTTTAGAAAAACAACTAAGTAGTGAGCTTGAAAAAATCATGGAATCAAAAAACACTTTTACGGCACTATCAACTGAATCTGCCAGAATAAACATTCTGAGTGATGATAAGGAAGAAAAATATTCTTCTCAAGTAATTACTCCAATAATCTCTGAAGGAGATCCAATAGGAGCAGTTATGTTTTTATCTACGGATCCAAAATCAAAAATGGGTGACGTGGAAACAAAGCTAGCTCAATCGGCTGCTGGATTTTTAGGAAAACACATGGAGCAATAAGAGGGGGAGCCTAAAGGCACGGTTTAAAAGGAAACTTATTGAACCATACCCCAAACAGATACGGAAATGCAATAGAGAGGTGTTGCCCACAAGGGATGACACCTCTCTTTTCAATGTATTGATGCTTTCCATGCCTTTTAGAGACTTCGGCAATTGCCGTGCATATTTAGAACGACGAAATACTCTGTATGGCTGCAAGGATTTCGCCCTGCTCATCTTCGCTCAAAATGGACTTGTTCAGCAGTCATTTCAATTCACAGCTAAAAAATTGAAGAAAATTGCCACTTGAAAACAAGCTGAGAATTAAGTATAATAGATTTTATCGTGCTAGACGGGGAGGTAGCGGTGCCCTGTACCTGCAACCCGCTATAGCAGGGTTGAACTCCTGCCCGAGGCATGTAGCTGTAGAACCAGGGCCTTGAAATGAAGACAATGAAGATTGGGTCTTGCGCAATTCAAGGCTGTGAACCCCGTCAGATCCGGAAGGAAGCAGCGGTAAGCAGCTATCTGGATGTGCCGTGAGGGTGCCTGATCAGAGTCGTCATTCAATGTACCGTCTGTAGTTGCCTGTCGACGGCAGGTGCACGACATTTACATATTTTTGAATATCAAATGTTTTCAAACCAATTGTTTCCGTTGTTCTAATTGTTAGAACTCTTGTTTTTTTTAAAAAATTGTCCGATAAATATATTGTGATTACCTCCGAAAGATTTGATGTACGTGCAATATTTTTTGCAAGAGGCATAGAAAGAACATAAATTTAGTATATGTTAAGGTGGGGCATGGGTACATACAAAAGAAAAAACATACAGAAACATGGCATTCTATTTCTTATTCTTTCATTTCTGTTGGCAATAAGTTATTTATTAACCAAACAGAGGGTAGCATCATTCGTTAGCGAAAAACCTGTAATAACGGGTTTGATAATATTCACTTTTCTTACTTCTCTTTTTTTTGTAGTCAGCATTGCTATACGTTATAAAAGGCTTTTAAGTGAGCTTAAGCATACAGAGCTTCTTGCTAGTGATGTTAGAGAAGAAAAGTATACTTTTGCTAATGATATAAATACCAAAACACCTGTTATTGATAGTATAAACAGAGCGATCATTAATGTGGCGGAAAGTAAGAAAAATCAACTTTCACAGTTATGCCAAAGAACTGAGCAGCTAAATGAAATGAACACAGAGCTTAATGATGCATATATGCAGCTGGAGTCTTCGTACGGTCAACTGGAAGCTGTTATGGATCAATTGAACGAATCAGAAAAACGGTATCATTCATTGGTGGTAAATATTCCGGATATTGTTTTATCCCTTGATTCTTCGGGAAATATAACCTACGCTAATCGTGCGTGTAGAGAAATATTAAAATTCAGACGCCATGATATTGTTGGTAAACCATTTCAATATATAATTCATCCCAGCGCTAATGAAAAATTTGATTTGGTTAACCTGAAGCAGAACATTGAAAAAAACGGTAATCATCATATTCACATTCCTTTATGCAAAAAAGATGGTTCTTTAATTTTAACTGAAATTAAATTTACAGAGGCAATAGAATCACCTGAAATGAACTTTATTCAAGCTATTATTAGAGACGTTACGGAGCAGAAGCGAATTGAGAAAGTTATGGTGGAAACGAACGCAAGGCTTAAAATAATTAACAGCCTGAATCACAAGTTGGCTTCCACCACGGAGCAATCGGATATCTATAGACTATGCGTAAATAGTATAACCAAGGAAATGGGATTTTTAGGATGCATGTATTTAGGAGCAGATAAAAATGACAGACATTATAAAATAATGGATCACTCGGGTGAATATTTTAGACAGCCGGGGAAATTGGAGCAATTTTATAATATCCGATGCAGCTCTACATTATTTACCGGTAAGAACAGTGAAGGGATTGTTCTAGAGAGGGATATGCTTTTCCAATATTTCTCGTTAAGCGAGGCGAATCCAAATCAGGAAGCTGGCTTTTCTAAAGCATTTATTCAGGAGCTAAGGTCATATGGAGAGATGGACGGGATGTTAATTGTTTTATCAAAAAGCAGCTTTATACAAGAAGAAATTGATGCTCTCCGTTCAATTGGGCACAGTACTGCTGTTGCGGTTGAAAAAACAACTCATCTCATCGAATCAAAAAACAATTTTGTTAAAACAATTGACGCACTTGTTGCAGCAATTGAAGCAAGAGATCAATATACAAGGGGGCATTCGCAGCGTGTGTCTGCTCTGGCTGTAAAAATTGCATATAGATTTGGAATGAGCAAACAACAGGTTGAAGAACTGCGTATTGCAGGAATACTTCATGACATTGGAAAAGTGGGAATAAGCGATAGTATTTTATTGAAAAAGGGTTCTCTCACAAATGATGAATACGAGGAAATAAAAAAGCATCCGGGAATAAGCAATAAAATTCTTCATTCTATCGGTTTGTCAGAAAGAATCTTAAAAGCCGTGGCGTTTCACCATGAGCATTTTGACGGTGGTGGATATCCGTTTGGGCTGACCAATGAAAGTCTCGGTTATGAACCACAGATTATTGCCGTTGCAGATGCATTTGATGCTATGACCTCATTAAGGCCATATAAGAAGCCAATGTCATGGCAAATGGCTGTTTATGAGCTGGAAAGATGCAAAGGAAGCCAGTTTCACCCGGATATTGTTGACGTAATGGTAAAGATGTTAATGGAGGAAAATCCCATTTAGGCGTTGTGACCTGTACATTACAGGACAGAGGTCAAGGAAAGTAGATAGTAACACCTGTACAGTGAACTCATTACAGACTTCCAATAAACTTATTGGCAATGTAAAATTTGTGTGTTATAATCATAAAGGTTTTCAACAGCTTAAAAAAACTAAGTTTTAATAAGCAGCAGAATCATATTTAAAGCCATATACGGGCATATTAGGCTTCATCTAAAATGCCTGTTAATAAAACAAAAGCTTAGGGAGGCTTATGTCGGAATGAAATCAAAAGTAGAAAATATCGAAAAAAATGTGGTTAAGCTTACTATCGAATTAGAAGCAGAAGTCTTTAATGATAGCCTTAAAAAAGCTTATCAAAAAAATAGAGGTCGCTATACGATCCCGGGGTTTCGAAAAGGCAAAGCACCGATGAATTTCATAGAGAGATATTACGGTGAAAGCGTTTTTTATGAAGAAGCCTTTAATATAGCATGCCCTGAGGCTTATGAAAAGGCAATAGAGGAAAACAGCTTAGAACCTGTAAGCCGTCCTGAACTTGACGTAGAACAGATTGAAAAAGGTAAAGACTTAATCTTCACAGCAAAGATCACCGTGAAGCCGGAGGTTAAGCTGGGTGAATATAAGGGGCTCAAAGTAGAAAAGGAAGCTGTTAATATTACTGATAAAGATGTCCAAGAAGAGCTCGAAAAAATACAAGATAAAAATGCAAGGCTTATTACTGCGGAAGACAGAGTTGTTAAGGATAAGGACACTCTTAATATAGACTTTGAAGGTTTTGTCGATGATGAACCTTTCGAAGGTGGTTCTGCAAAAGGTTATACTCTTGTTGTTGGTTCCGGCACATTTATTCCGGGCTTTGAAGAACAGCTAATTGGTGCGGAAACAGGAAAAGAAATAGATGTGAATGTTACTTTCCCGGAAGAATATCATAGTGAGGATCTAAAAGGTAAAGAAGCAGTATTCAAGGTTGTTGTCAATGAAATTAAAGAAAAGATACTACCTGAAATAAATGATGAATTTGCTCAGGACGTAAGTGAGTTTGATACTCTGGAAGAATACAAGGCGGATATAAAGGAGAAGCTTTTAAAAGAGGCTCAGGAGTCTGCTGAAAAAAAATATGAAGATGATATTGTTAAAAAAGCAGTGGAGAATGCAGAAATTGATATTCCGGAAATAATGGTAGAGCATCAGCTTAATAATATTCTTAACAGGCTCAATATGACACTGCGTTACCAGGGAATGGATTTAAACAGCTATATAAATATGGTCGGAACTGATGAAGAGACCTTCCGTAACGGTTACAGGGATACAGCTGTTCTTGATGTTAGAACACAGCTTGTGCTTGAAAAAATAGGGAAAGAAGAAAAGGTTGAAGCTACAGAAGAAGATGTGGAAGCAGAGATTGCCGAAACAGCTGAAAAATACAAGCAAAGTGTGGAAGATTTTAAGAAACATTTACAAGATGACGATATAGAATATATTAAAGATACAGTCATTACGAAAAAAATAATAAAACTGATAAAAGAGAATTGAAAAAAATAACTGAATATAACACCGGGCAATTTTGTTTATTAGAGAAATAACCGGGGAATTTTATAAAGAGGTACTCTTTTAGGATTTAGGAAATGCATAGCTTCAAGCCTTTGTAATAATTGTATTGGTTTGCATGACTTGCTTTAAAGTAGTACTTCGAATATGATAAGAATATGATTCAAAGCGAAAGGTCATATTAAAGTGAAAGGGGGATTCATTTATGGCATTGGTACCATATGTAATCGAACAAAGTAATAGAGGAGAACGTTCATATGATATCTACTCCCGCTTGCTGGAAGATCGGATTATTTTTTTAAGTGATGAAGTAAATGATGTTACAGCCAGCCTTATAGTAGCACAGATGTTATTTTTAGATGCCAAAGATCCGGAAAAGGATATTCAATTCTATATAAACAGTCCCGGAGGATCAGTTACTGCGGGTATGGCTATTTATGATACAATGCAGCATGTAAAATCAGATGTGTCAACAATTTGTGTCGGAATGGCCGCAAGCATGGGAGCTTTTCTATTAACCTCCGGAACTCCGGGTAAAAGATATGCACTTCCTAACAGCACTATAATGATTCACCAGCCGCTAGGAGGAGCAAAAGGGCAGGCTACAGATATTAAGATTCACGCTGAATGGATATTGAAAATAAAGGATAATCTGAATAAGATATTAAGTGAAAGAACAGGTCAACCTCTTGAAAAAATACAAAATGACGTGGAAAGAGACTATTTCATGTCTGCTGATGAGGCGAAAGCTTATGGAATAGTCGATCAAGTTATGGAACGTAAATAATGAGGTGAAGTAGTGGCAAGATATGATGAAAAAAAACAATTAAAATGCTCTTTTTGCGGAAAAACACAGGAGCAGGTTAAAAGACTTGTTGCAGGACCTGGTGTTTACATTTGTGATGAGTGTATAGAGCTTTGTTTCGAGATTATCGGTGAAGAATTCGATGATGCAGGCGTTGATATACAGATGGACGACATCCCAAAGCCTGCAGAAATCAAAAGCACACTTGACAAATATGTAATCGGTCAGGAAAAAGCAAAAAAAGCTATGTCGGTTGCTGTTTATAACCATTATAAGAGAATTAATACCGACATGATTACTGATGATGTAGAACTGCAAAAGAGTAATATTTTAATGATTGGTCCCACAGGTTCAGGAAAAACATTGCTGGCTCAAACTCTGGCAAAGATACTTAACGTTCCTTTTGCCATAGCCGATGCTACGTCTTTAACCGAAGCGGGATATGTGGGTGAGGATGTTGAAAACATTCTGCTTAAACTAATTCAAGCAGCAGATTATGATATTGAACGTGCTGAAAAGGGAATTATTTATGTTGACGAGATTGATAAAGTCGCACGTAAATCAGATAACCCATCGATAACCCGTGATGTCAGTGGCGAAGGAGTGCAGCAAGCGCTTTTAAAAATACTTGAGGGCACTATTGCATCCGTACCTCCACAGGGCGGTAGGAAGCATCCACATCAGGAGTTTATCCAGATTGACACAACAAACATACTGTTTATATGTGGTGGTGCTTTCGATGGGCTTGATAAAATTATACAAAACAGAATAGGCAAAAAAACCATAGGTTTTGGTGCTGTCACAGAAACCGCAAAGGATAAGGATATAGGGGAACTATTCCAGCAGGTGACCCCGCAGGATCTTTTGAAATATGGGCTAATTCCGGAATTTATTGGACGTATGCCAATTGTGGCATCGCTGCATACACTTGATCGCTCTGCATTAATTGAGATCCTGACAAAACCAAAAAATGCGCTTGTTAAGCAATATGCCAGATTGTTTGAAATAGATGGCGTTATACTTGAAATTGAAGAAGAAGCTTTACATGCAATAGCAGATAAAGCTTTGGAGAGAAAAACCGGAGCCCGTGGACTTCGTGCAATTATGGAGGAAACACTTACAGATGTTATGTATGATATTCCTTCTCAAAAGAATGTTGAAAAATGCATACTGCATAAGGAAGTCATAACATCGGGTAAGGAGCCAACACTTATAATTAATGACACAAAAAAGGCATTGAATCCTCCAAGAAAGAAAAAGAAAAAAGAGAATATTGATTCAGCATCTTAAAAAAATCCGGCACATGCCGGATTTTTTCCACTCCTGACTCTTGAATACTTGCAGCTTTGCTACGATATGATAAAATATCCCCTAAACGGGGGATATTATATACCTTCGGAGGAATTGACGCAAAGTTTCCGTTATTGCATAGCTATATCCCGAAATATAGAAGGTGTAAGCAGTAACTTCCAGCAAGAAGCATAGAAGGATGACCTGCGGTTCGGCTGTTTCGGCTATTGTTTCGGCTATTTAGGTAGCGTTTTGTAAACAAAACGTGAGCGCGTGTGTAATTATATCATGATTTTCTTTCGAAATCATGATATAATAGGAACATAGGTTCGCGGGTGTTGAGCTGTAGCTCAATTACTCAACTTTCCCACCTCAGCTTGCGAGTAGTATTTTGAGGTGCTGGTGCCGACATGCTGTGGTGTGATATCACACCGCCGTCGGTAGTCTGCTGTGCAGGCAAGCACCCAATACAGGAGCGTACCAAAGGAGCGTACCAAAGGAGCGTACCAACTGGAACGCTCCCCCAAGAAGGATTACCCAAGCTACTGGAACGCTCCCCCAGAAGGATAACCCAAGTTACTGGAACGCTCCCCCAAGAAGGATAACCCCAGTCACTGGAACGCACCCCCAAGAAGGATAGCCCTAAAATAAGGATAGCCCTAAAATAAGGATAGCCCTAAAATACTGTGAGAAGTTGATTAATTAGTGATTGCATATATATATATATTAATTATAGGATGTGAATATACTTATGAAAAAAAATCAAAACTATGGAAACGAAAGCATATCTGCGTTAAAGGGTGCGGATCGTGTAAGGCTCAGACCGGGTGTTATTTTTGGATCAGACGGGCTGGAAGGCTGCCAGCACTCATTTTTTGAAATTTTATCAAATGCTATAGACGAAGCAAGAGAAGGCTATGGAAAGGTTATTCGTATCACCCGGCACAAGGATTTTTCAATAACTGTAGAGGATCATGGCCGTGGAATTCCCCTTGATTTTAATCAAAGAGAACAAAGATATAATTGGGAATTAATTTACTGTGAACTATATGCCGGTGGAAAATTCGAAAACAACAGCGGTGAGAATTATGAGTACAGCCTTGGCTTAAACGGGCTCGGGGCCTGTGCAACTCAATACAGCTCAGAGTATATGTTTGTTACTGTTTTCAGAGACAATCAAAAATACTCATTGGAATTTAGAAAAGGAGAAAACGTAGGAGGGCTTAAAAAAGAGAAAGCTAAATATGATCACACCGGCTCAATAACACACTGGAAGCCTGATTTAGATGTTTTCACCGATATAAAAATCCCCATTGAGTATTACAGACAAACGCTTAAAAGACAAGCTGTTGTCAATCCGGGGCTTACCTTCGTACTCGAAGATGAAGAATCGGGAAAAGTTGAAGAGTTCTTATATGAAAATGGCATTTCTGATTATGTTAAAGAGTTGGGCAAAGACACAGGACTTACCCCGGTTCAATTCTATGAAACCTCGACAAAAGGTCGCGACAGAGAGGATAAACAGGATTACAAGGTAAAAATGAACATAGCCTTTATGTTCCACAATGAAGTAAATGTCCTGGAGTATTATCACAACTCAAGTTTTCTTGAATATGGAGGAGCACCGGACAAAGCTGTTAAAAGCGCATTTGTAAATGAGCTTGATAAATATATTAAGAACAATAATAAATACAATAAAACTGAATCAAAAATCACTTTTGCTGATGTGCAGGACAGTTTAATACTTGTAAGCAGTTCGTTTTCCACAGTTACAAGCTACGAAAACCAGACAAAAAAATCTATTACCAATAAATTTATTCAAGAAGCAATGACCGACTTTTTAAGGAAACAGCTTGAAGTATACCTTATAGAAAACAAAGAAGAAGCTGAAAAGATCACAGGCCAGGTTCTTGTGAATAAAAGAAGCCGCGAGTCTGCTGAAAGGACCAGAATTGATGTGCGGAAAAAGCTGGCAGTAAAGGTTGATCTGGCAAATCGTGTTAAAAAGTTTGTTGATTGCAGAACCAAGGACATTACAAGGCGAGAGCTTTACATTGTTGAAGGTGATTCGGCTCTGGGTTCCTGTAAGATGGGTAGAGATTCAGAGTTTCAGGCTATTATGCCTGTGCGTGGTAAAATATTAAATTGCCTCAAAGTTGATTATGACAGCATATTTAAAAGTGAAATTATTGTGGATTTGTTGAAAGTATTAGGCTGCGGTGTAGAAATAAAATCAAAACATAACAAAGATCTTAGCACCTTTGATATTGAAAATCTCAGATGGGATAAAATTATAATTTGCACTGATGCTGATGTTGATGGTTTCCATATAAGAACGCAAATACTGGCGATGATATACCGGCTCATACCAACATTAATTCAAAAAGAGAAGGTTTTTATTGCCGAATCACCGCTTTTTGAGATTACTTACAAGGATAAAACCTGGTTTGCCTATAACGAAAAAGAAAAGGTTGAAATAACAAAAAAGTTGGAAGGTAAGAAACTAAACATTCAACGTTCAAAAGGGCTTGGTGAAAATAATCCGGAAATGATGTGGCAAACCACAATGAACCCTGAGACAAGAAGACTTATAAAGGTTTTACCTGATGATGTTGAGGAAACGCAGAAGTATTTTGACGTGCTTCTCGGAGATGATCTTCAGGGGAGAAAGGATTATATATCCGAACATGGACATAAATATATGGATATGCTTGATGTAAGTTAATTTATCAAAAAACCAAGACCCCCCACTTCTATAAGTGGCGGATTCCGATTCTACACTTCAGGTGGAGTAGAGTCTCCATCTGAAGCCCATAGGCGTATTTTACAAGTAAAAACGCTTGATGTTCAGCTTTGCTGAACGAGTTCACTGAAACTGTGTTCTCGAATAACAAAACAATTGGAGAGGCAGGTGGATTCCAAAATCGAAACAGGTGATAAACCAGTAAAAAGTGGTAGGTGTATATATTACTTTTTATGATAATACGCAAGAAATAGATATAAAGGTGCGTGTTTGATTTTACTAGAAAGGGTTAGTGTATGAAACATACCGGACAAAAAATTGTTGAAACACTTAAACAGAATTTTATGCCGTATGCAATGAGTGTAATTGTATCCCGGGCGATTCCCGAAATCGACGGTTTAAAGCCATCTCATAGAAAGCTCTTGTATACAATGTATAAAATGGGTCTTTTAAAAGGAGCAAAAACAAAATCTGCAAATGTGGTTGGTCAGACCATGAAACTGAATCCCCACGGCGATATGGCTATTTATGAAACTTTGGTGAGGCTCACAAACGGGAATGATTCTCTTTTGCATCCTCTGATAGAGTCAAAAGGGAATTTCGGTAAAGTGTATTCTCGGGATATGAGGTTTGCCGCTCCAAGGTATACGGAAGTTAAGCTTGCCGATATAACGGCGGAGTTGTTCCAGGATATTGATAAGGAAACGGTTGACTTTGTTGATAACTATGATGGTACAACAAAGGAGCCGCTGCTTCTGCCTGCTGTTTTTCCAAATATTCTTGTTAATCCTAATCAGGGAATAGCAGTTAGCATGGCATGTAATATTTGCAGCTTCAATCTAAAAGAAGTATGCGACGCGGCGATTGCGTATATTAAAAATGATAATATAGATCTGCTTGACTATTTAAAGGCTCCCGATTTTTCAACCGGTGGTGACATTATTGTCAATTCAACTGAACTTAAGAAAATATACGAAACAGGGAGAGGCAGCTTCAAGATACGAGGAAAATATAGGGTAGACAAATCAAACAATTGTGTAGAGATATATGAAATACCATACACAACTACGGCGGAAGCTATTATTGATTCAGTTGCAAATTTGGTGAAAAGCGGAAAAATAAAAGACATTACCGATGTCCGTGATGAAACAGATCTTAAAGGGCTTAAAATTACCCTTGATATTAAACGCTCTGTTGATCCTGAAGCTCTCATGAATAAGCTATACAAGCTTACCCCGCTTGAGGACAGCTTTGGATGTAATTTTAACATTCTCGTGAATGGGTTTCCCCAGGTTCTTGGCGTTAAGGGGATTTTGGACGCTTGGATCGAGTTTCGCATGCAATGCATAAAAAGGCAGACCGCTTTTGATATAAGAAAGAAAACCGAGAGGTTGCATCTTTTAGAAGGTCTCCAGAAAATAATACTTGATATCGACAAAGCTATACGCATTATACGTGGCACTGAGCAGGAAGCCCAGGTAGTACCCAATCTTATGAATGGCTTTTCAATTGATGAACTACAGGCGGAGTTCATAGCCGAGATAAAGCTTAGAAACTTGAACAAGGCATATATAATAAAGCAAACCTCCGAAATAGAATCATTGAGGGCAGAGATCGCTGATCTTGAGGATATTTACCGAAAAGAATCAAGGGTATTGGATATAATTTGCAAGCAGCTTAAAGATATATCCAAAAAATACGGAATGCCTCGCAGGACAAGCATGATTAGCGAGGAGCATATTGAAGAAATAACCGAGGAGCACTTAATTGAAGACTATAATGTAAGGTTGTTCCTGACACGGCAGGGGTATCTTAAAAAGATTTCGCTGACATCGTTGCGTTCATCAGGGGAGCAGAAATTAAAAGAAGAGGATGATATAATCCAGGAGTTTGACGCAAAGAACAAGTCGGATTTAGTGCTGTTTTCAAGTCAAGCCGTCGCATACAAGGTAAAGCTTTATGAGATAAATGACTGTAAGGCCTCAAGCCTTGGTGAGTATTTGGAAAATGTACTGGAAATGAGTCCGGAAGAAAAAATTCTTTACATGGTATCAACAGAGGACTATTCCGGTAATATGCTATTCTCTTTCGAAAATGGAAAGTCAGCGAAAATTCCGTTTTCAAGCTATGCAACAAAAACAAACCGGAAGAAGCTTGCCAATGCTTATTCAGTTGCTTCTCCACTCTGTGACATCAGATTTATTGATGAGGATAGGGAGCTTGTTGCGTTTTCTAATATAGATAAGGTTCTTATTTTCAATACATCATCAATAAATGCAAAAACCACACGGAGCTCGAATGGAGTTCAGGTTATGAAATCAAAAAAAGGCAGCTATATGAGTAAAATTCGCGAACTCGATCAGGTTGTTTTTGAGGATTTTGATTACTACAGAACAAAGAATATTCCTGCAGTAGGATATTTCATCAAGGAGGAGGACAAAGAAGAAAAACAGGTTACTATGTTTTAACCCAACTCCTGACTCCTAAATACTTGAGCTTTGCTATGATATGAAATAATGCACAAGATTTTCTTTTTCGAAAAGGGGATTTTGTGCATTTTGGCGTAATTTTATTGACAGTGGTATTAATTCATTGTAAAGTATAATAAGAGATTAATTGATGCACAAAATTGCATAAAAGGAAGGTGGCTTATATGAACGGATTAAAACGTAATACTGCCAGGTTATTTAATGATAGAAGCAAGTTGTTTCTGCTTGCCATGGATCATTCCCAAGGTGGTGTTGTTAAAGGTCTTGAAAAGCCGGGTTTATTGCTGGAGTCGTTATCATCTTCGCCAATAGACGGTTTTATTTTGAATGTTGGTTTAGCAGACAAAATGAGCCACGGTAAACTTTTGAACAAAAAACTTATTTTGAGAACGTCCTTTGGTGGAAGTATGGTGTCAACAGGATACACAAATGTACATTCAAATCATGTTTCTCCTGAAACAGCATTAAGACTTGGTGCCGATGCTGTACTTATGATGTTTGTTATGGGTGGAGAAGATTACAAAAGTATTCAGGACGCAGCAGCCGATATAGACGCATATCATTCACTCGGAATTCCTGTTATAGCGGAGATTCTATGTGATGATTTTACAAAAACCACTACCCTTGATATCCAGATGAATGGTGCACGGGTTGCAGCTGAGTTGGGTGCAGATGTGGTTAAGGCTTTTTATACTGAGGATTTTGAAAAGGTTATAGAAAACTGTCCGGCACCAATAATTCTTGCGGGTGGGCCAAAAGGCAGCAATATAACCGATATTGCGAAAAATGCTCTTAATGCAGGCGCAAAGGGCTTGGCTTTTGGACGTAATATTTTCCAAAGCTTTGCTCCGATAGAAGTAATTCGGCAGCTTAACAGTTTGTTTGACTAAAAGAAGACTGCACGAACAATCACGAAAAATAAGGGGTCAACAAAATGCCAAGAAAATCCGACTTAATGACTCTTTATAGGGTATCTCGATATTGCTATAAAGAGGGACTAACCCAAAAGCAAATAGCAGCAATTGAAAATCTGTCCAGGTCGCAGATTTCACGACTTCTTGAAAAGGCGAGAGAGCTGGGAATCGTTAAAATAAGTCTGCACCTTCCGTCAGAATTTGATGCCAGTGAGCTTTCTGATGCAATAAAGAAAGGGCTTGGTCTTGAAAAGGTTATTGTTGCACCGGTAACATCAATAGATAACAATGATGATCTAAAAATAACTCAGACGATTGCAATTGCAGCAGCGGAATATCTTTCTGAGGCAGCATTCGGTAACAAAACCATAGGAATTGGCTGGGGAAGAACGATATATGAAACATCACATCAGCTTTCTTATATGAACACAAACGAGTCTCCTTATTTTGTACCCATGATTGGAATGTCCGGAGACGACAATCCGAATTTACAAATAAACGCAATTATTGACCGTTTTTGTGATAAATTCAGATGTCGCGGCTTGTTTACGAACATACCCACAATAAGAGAGAAAAATCTTCCGCTAACAAAGCTTGAACAGGAAAGGCTTGCAAATTTAAAATCTTATTGGAACGCGCTTGATATGGCTGTAATTGGTCTAGGGGGACCGCCCGAAAAGACACAAACAGTTATTTCCGAGTTTTCGGATGAGTATATTGGCAAAATAACAAACAAGGGGATATGCGGAGATATTCTTGCCCAATTCTTTTTTCCGGACGGTAAAATATATGACATCGAAGATAGTTATGATCATGTTTCGTTTGACATAAGAAAGCTAAAAGGCATTAGATCAGTAATCTGTCTTGCCGGTGGTGCAGAAAAAGTAAATGGAATTATCACAGCAGCAAAAGCCGGGTTTATAAAAACGCTAATTACAGACAGCATTACTGCAGGGCTTATTTTTGAGTTGTTATAGAGTTCAGCCTTTTTTAGAAGGCTGATGAAACTTACGATATCTTAAACTCCATCAGAAAGTCACTTTGTGACTTTCAGGGAGATATTGAACTCGTTCAGCTGAAGCTGAACATCACGCGTTTTTACGAAGTAAAATACGCA
>ENA-UOOR01003295-UOOR01003295.1-fermentation-metagenome-genome-assembly--contig:-NODE-3295-length-14541-cov-14.846472_pt1 | contig 14541 bp, 8 predicted proteins | sample MGYA00245780_ERZ724029 | MGnify/ENA primary metagenome ERZ724029 (study PRJEB28704, sample SAMN03018315) | fermentation metagenome | biome: anthropogenic terrestrial biome; feature: soil; material... | reverse complement strand
CTCTTCAAAAGAATACAGTCGGCGGCAATAAGGTAGATGCCAGATCAGTCGATCCAATCATAGGAGCTTTGAATGACGAAGACAATGATGTGAGGCTCAGAGCTGCTGAAGCTCTTGGCCAGCTGAAGAATGCAACAGCCGTAGATTCTCTCATTGAATCCCTCAAAAATGACGCGGATTGGGAAATCCGTGATATGGCCGCCTGGGCTCTTGGCCAAATCGATGATCCTCGAAGTACAGATCCACTCAGCTATGCATCCGTGAAGGATGCAGATTGGCATGTTCGAGAAGAGGCTTATAATGCTCTTCAAAAGAATACAGTCGGCGGCAATAAGGTAGATGCCAGATCAGTCGATCCTATCATAGGAGCTTTGAACGGCGAAGATGCTGAAGTGAGGCTCAGAGCTGCCGAAGCTCTTGGGCTGTTGAAGAATGCAGCCGCCGTAGATTCTCTCATTGAATCCCTTAAAAATGACGCGGATTGGGAAATCCGTGATATGGCCGCCTGGGCTCTTGGTCAAATCGATGATCCTCGAATTATAGATCCACTCAGCTATGCATCCGTGAAGGATGCAGATTACCATGTTCGAGAAGAGGCTAAGAATTCTCTTGAGAAGCTTGGAGTACAATCTGATTAAAGTGCATTTATCATTCGGACTCCTGTGTGCCTCTTTGGTGATGCCTGCTCTGCATACGGCCTGGCTAAAACAGAGTTGCGATAATTCTGATCAAGCGGATAGCGTCAACGAAAGCCCAACGATTTCGGGATTCCATAAAACCGGGCGTGAAAGCGTGCGGACCGAAGCATACTTCATCCTTCGAGTTGTGTGGCTGCACGCAGTTTGATTTCGGAGACGAATTATATAGATTAAAAGGGCATGACCTGTCTACTATCAGGATTTACTCATTTAGTAGCCTGCCATAATTGCTGCAAAATCTCAGTACCTCCGTATCCTGTTTCTGCTCACTCCTCCAAAGATAAATATAGTTTCACCTTTATTCCTATCAGGTTTTTGCCGCCCCCTTTCTCTCAGTTCGGGTGTGCTAATGTTGTTGCTTCATTGTTCCCGACTGTCGGCGACTGCCTTTGCTATTCTGAATGCTATCTCGGCACCAGGGATCAGCATATTAGCGCTCATTGCTCCAACATCAAAGATGAGATCACGAGTTATCACCTTCTCAACCTGCTTTCTCAGAGTTATCCCACCTGTTGTCATTATTCCGGTCAAGCCATCAAACTCTGCCACTGCAGTCTTACCCTTTGTCTCCCATTTATATTCGAAGGCGTATACAGGACGGAAGTATAACCCAATTTTTTGTACGTGTTTAGCTGGCTAGTCTTATGGTTAACATTTGGAGACAATCCAATCCTCTTTGTCCCCATGTTGCCAGCACCGTCATGATTAGCTCATGAATAGCAGTTCCCTTTCTATTTCTCAAAGTTCCCAAGATTTTTCTCAGCACAACATGTGGCCGCAAAGCTCTCTCTGCTCTATTATTGGTTGTCTCCACACCTGGATTAAGAATGAACGTGAACCAGTAGTTTCCCGTTCAAGCTGCTCATCGGATAGGCTGTATAGCTGTTGAATGAAAAGCGACTTGAGCATCACGATCACATCGAGATTCGGTCGGCCGCCGCATTCGGTATTGTTCCTGTACATAGCTTCAAGCGGCGGTCTGAAGCCTTCCCAATTTAGTCTACCCCCAATATCGACCAGCTTATCTCCAAGATCTTTGACCCGTTCGTATTCCAGACGAAGGGCAAAATCCGTGAGGTTCCTCATGTAATATTATATACTAATAATAGTATTTATAGTTATCGATTAAATGGGGGTTTTTCGGAATTCTCGTGAATATACTGTCATAGCTAATAGGATACATCCCACAGTTTGATCGTGCTATCACCTGATGCCAATGTATGACCGTCTGGGCTCCAGGCAATGCAACTCTTCCAGTCACCAGGGTTGATGGTACTGAGCTCAAGACCAGTGGTTACATCCCATAGCTTGATCGCGTAATCACCCGTCGATGCTAGCGTTTGTCCGTCGGGCGAGAACTCGATATCAAATACATATTCAGAGTGCGCCTCTAAGGTTCGAATCTCTCGGCCTGTCTGGACGTCCCATAGTATTATTTTCTTATAATTGCTCGCTGATGCCAGTGTTCGTCCGTCAGGCGAAAATGCGACGCTTGGTTCATAAGTGGTGCCTACTTCGAAGCTATGAATCTCTCGGCCCGTGGCTATGTCCCATAGCTTAACCGTGTCATCAGCGCTCCCTGATGCTAGTTTTAGTCCATCGGGCGAAAATGCGATTCTTGACACATAGGTGATGTGCCCCTCTAGGGGTCCAATATCATTACCCGTCTGGACGTCCCATAGTTTTATTTTCTCCTCGTTCACAGCTAATGCTAGCGTTCGTCCATCAGGCGAAAATGCGATATCATTTACATAGGAGCTTACGTCATGGCTGCCCAACTCACGGCCCGTGACTACGTCCCATAATTTAACAGTGTTATCATAACTTCCCGATGCCAGTGTTAGACCATCCGGGCTCCATGCGACACATCTAATCCCGCCGGAATGTCCTTCGAGAGTTCGAAGCTCCTGGTTCGCGGCTATGTCCCATAGCTTGACCGTATTATCTTCGCTTCCCGACGCAAGAGTACGACCATCTGGACTCCAGTCGATACTGGTTACGCTTCTGGAATGCCCTTCGAGCGTTAGTAGTGATTTCCGAAGGTACGCATCTTTTGTATCAGTCTCGGTTATCTCCTGGTCCCAGCTATTGGTCTCATACCCATCTGCCGAAACCGAGAACGACCAAATCCCTGGAAATCCCGCAATTGCAACATAACCACTGCTACTGCTGGTCTTTTCAAAACTATTGCCTGATCCGTCCCAGCCTGTAACCTGAGCATCAGGAATGATAGGCCCGCTTGCACTTCCATCGTGGATGTAGAGGGTTAAAGTGATATCCTGGTCTTGCTCTTGCTGCAAAAATGCATCCTTAATATCGTCCTCGTTTATGTCTTGGTCCCAATTGCTCGTCTCATAGCCCGCTGACGATACAGAAAATGACCAAGTTCCTGGGTCTCCCTCAATAATGACATAACCGCTGTTATCGGTGGTCTGCTGGAAGCTGTTACTAGATCCATCATTACCTGTAATTAAAGCGCCAGGTATGACCGGGCCACTCGCGGATCCTTCGTGGACATACAGTGTGAGAGTAATCAGATCAGTCTGAAGATTGGCTGAATCTGAATCCAAAATATTATTTAGGTCATTATCTAGCTGTACTTGATATTGGCTGTAGTAATCGAGCGATTGTCCTGTTTCGATACCCCTATTGTACAGATAATCGTCGAGAATACTCTGCCCTTGGTTCAATGACTCTACAAGATTTTGGTTTTGCAAGCCATAAGTATTGGGCACAAAACTGCTCAAATGTGCTGCAACATTAGATAGATAATTCCGGTCGCCCCAATTTCTTCCTAAGTAAATGTAAAGAGTATTAGGACCTGTATTGTAGTGGAGAGCGGTCTGGACATAAGTCTCATATGTCCCATATACCTCTAAGAGATAATCGCATCCGTCATTAATTGCATTGTCGTAACCACTCTGATCATGAGTATATGGCCCACACTTCTCATGATGACCACTGGCCGTGGTTACTTGCATTATTCCATCACCATTAGTAGGCTGCGCCCAAGGTCCATCATTTTGACTATAAAAGGTATTATAGTCCCAGCCATCAATTTGAAAGGCTCCTTCACCACCTTCTTGACATATAATTGCCAAAACAAGTTCTGTTGGTAGTGCGCTTCTATGGTTATCCACCAATTTTTGTATTTCTAGCTGTTTCTGTTGATCCGTAAGATCATCTGAAGATAAGGCAAGAGAGGTCATCCCGCCTAGGATTACAACGATCATCGAAGATATCAATGCTATGGCTAAGTTTTTTCCCATGTTTTTCTACCCTCTCGCTATATCCATCGTAGTGACCTTAAAGATAATTTATAACCTACATATTTCTTTTGCCCCGAGTCCCGGACCTTCCAGGACCTTCTCATTCGCCAGATGGCGGTCGAGGCCGAAGAGCTGATCTCGCGTGGGCTTCGACGAAATTACGTCCGGCTCAACGAGACGCTTCAAAGCCCCCAGGGGAGGATCGACATAGAGAGGATAGCGCAAAATGGCGGGATCGCCCAAACTGCTCTGCCCTGCACCCACTACTAGAGGCTCGAAGACTGCCTCATAAACCTGGTCCTTATCGGAGGTGTTGAGCGAACTGCTGCGTTTGCGCGCGTTACGCGTTCTCCTGATGAGGTCCGGCAGCTATTGGCAAATGCAAAAAAAACCGCCGGTTAGTTGGGGAACTAAACACATAGTTAAATTTTTTGGTATGTGTTTAGCTCCTCCCAACCAGCATCATTAAACCCACTTCGTGATGTCTCACATGACCTGTTTCAGCAAGCTAACATCAAGTGACTTCGGCTAAAGATATCGTTTATCATTCTAGTATACGTTTTTGGCTTGCATCACTTCATCGACTAAAATCATAATCTGGCGACCGATTCTGGGGAGCTAAACACATACGATCTAAAAAGAAAGTAGATGTCGGAAGGGGTGTACAAAATCCAAACATTTAGGACTGCACACCAAAAGGCTTTTTTACTAAATATGCAAATCCAGATACCTTGAGGGAATTATCGTGAGAATTCGACTAGGCATATATTGCCTCCTGCAAATATCTCTTCTTATTATGCCTGCATTATCTGACGATATAGATGAATATATACTGGACTTGCAGGATCCAAATAACCTTGTAAGAGAAAATGCAGCAAAGGCCTTAGCAGAGGTATATGATCCACGGATTGTAATTCCGATGATAAATGCCCTTAATGATAGTGATAATAATATCCAACTAATTGCCATAGAGACTCTAAGAAAGCTCAAAGATCCGAAAGCAGTTAACCCATTAATCTTGGCTCTTAGGATAAATAACAGCGATGTTCGTAAGAGTGTTATAATCGCTCTGGGAGATTTTAGAGATCCTCTGGCAATTGATCCTATAATCCAGGCCCTCAATGATGAGGACGCTAGTGTTAGACGGATTGCTGTAGAAACTCTAGGGATGTTGAGAGATCCAAGAGCTGTTGATCCATTAATAATATCCATGAATGATAATGATACCATAGTTAAAGCAAATGCTGCGTTGGTTCTTGGCAGATATAAAGAAAATAGAACGGTAGATTCTTTAATTCAGATTCTCAAAGATAATGATAGCAATGTACAAGCAAATGCCGCTTGGGCTCTCGGTGAACTTAATGTTTCCCAAGCTGTTATTCCTTTAATAGAAATACTTAATGATTCAAAGAAATATTATATTGTCCGAGCTAATGCAACTGAGGCTCTTGGCAAAATTAAAGATCCTCGTGCAGTTGATACCTTGATCCAGATAGCTAGTACAGATGAAAATGACCTCATCAGAAAGAATGCTGCATGGGCACTCGGTGAACTCAACAATTCACGAGCAGTAAGCACCTTGTTATCTGTTCTTCGAGCCTCTGATCCAGAAGTAGCAGCCGAAGCCGCATTAGCTCTTGGGAAATTGAAAGATACAAGAGCAATAGATCCATTGTTTCAAGTTCTTAACGGCAGGTTTTCAAGGGAGTACATCCCGGCACAGATTAACGCTGCATGGGCTTTAGGTGAAATAGGAGATCCTAGAGCTGTCGATGCATTAATCCAAACGCTTAATGATCTGGGGTCCCATGATTCAAAAACAGATATTAGAGCTGAGGTTGTATTAGCTCTTGGAAAACTTCATGATAATAGAGCATTTGATCCATTATTAAAAGCAGTTGGCGGCTATGACTCATGTGGTGGCATTGAAGGTGCTTTTCCCAAGGTCCGAATGAACGCTTCATTGTCTCTTGGCAAGCTAGGAACAATCGATCAATTAATTCTGGCTCTTAATCCGACAAATCGCGAGGTTCGGAGTAATGCAGCGATAGCTCTAGGTTATATTAAGGATCCTCAGTCAGTTGATCCTTTAATCCTAGCGCTTGAAGATGATTATATTGATATGCGAATAACCGCTGCATGGGCATTAGGAGAAATTGGTGATAGACGAGCGGTTAGGCCTCTGATCAAAATTCTTCAAGATCCAGATAGCAATGCTCGCAGTTATGCTGCGCGGGCTCTGGGAAAAATTGGGGACAATCGGGCGATAGATCCTTTGATTCAGGCTCTTAGCAATGATCAGGCTGTTTCTGTCAGAGTAAATTCCATAGAGGCACTAGCTAAGTTTGAAGATGATCGGATAATTGATCCATTAATCAAAGCACTTGAGGATGATTCTTCGAATGTCCGCCTGGCTGCAATAAGCTCTCTTGAGAAGATTGGAAATAGCATCGCTATAGAGCCTCTAAACCGAATAGCGCATGATGATGATAACCAGGATGTTAGAGATGCAGCTAAAATTGCAATTGATAAGATAATTAATAATCCCTCAGCAAGTTTTGAGCCAATTCAGGTAGAAGTAAAGAGTTCTCAGGAAACATCAGATAGCGATTTACACGATATTGAATACACAAATGAAGTAAATCCAATGTATCTTTCGGATATAGGAGCATATCATATTCAAGGAGAGGCGAAAAATCATTTTGGTTCACCCTGTAATTTATGTATAGAATTTGAGGGGCTTTGTGAACCCTGTATTAAATATAATATGATGGCTTCTCTAGAAGTAGGCAAGACAAAATATGATAAAGGTATAAAAATAAAATGCAAATCTGGCGACGATTTTTTGGCTGATTTCCATCTAAGTAAAAAATATTCGCGTTTGATCGGGCTCGTTGGATTAGATGATGAAACTTCTGACAAAATAGATAAAGAAATTAAAATAATATTTGAAGGAGATGGTAAAGAGCTTCATACGATTGATGTTGGGGACGGCAATCCTCTAGATGTAGATATCGATGTAAAAGACATCTATCGCTTGAGAGTAAGAGTAATCAATGATAATAATTCTGATATAAAGGTTGATTTGCTAAATATGTTACTATCGAATTAGGAGAATTCTTATAAGCCAACCCAATCTTTATTTTTATATTAATACTACAATGCGTGCATCGGGATAAAGGGCATCCGTGTCCAACTTAGGGATTGAATCAGATCCGAGTAGACTATCTTTATGCTGCGACGTCTCGGATGCCCCGTCTGCTTGCAGCGGGGTGCGTCGCCGCCGTTCGCTAGATAATATATGAAACAACGACGAGCCTGTGTAGAAGGGATAGAACGATGGAACGGAAACCTTTATCATATTGAGGCATTATCAAGAAAAAAGATAAGCTAAAAGAGAGGAGAGAATAAGGATTGGCAAATAAAGAACGAGAGATGAAGCTGGCACTTATTAATAAAGAAGAGATCGAAGGTAAATTAGCCAAATTAGAGGAGATGTTGCCGAAAGAATATCTCAGTGATGAAGTCCATGACTTATTGAGAAGTGAATATGCTTCAATTAAGGAGCAATCAGACCGCTTGCTCACTAACTTAGAAGAATTAAATTCTAGTGAACGCATTATAGATAAAGAATATGTTGCACTGAAAAATGAATATAATTTAATCAATAGCAGTTCTGCCCGTTTGTTGGCAAATAAGTCCGAGGGCAGCATAAGCGAAGAATTATATAATTTGACAAAAAGAGAATATTCTAAGGAATTAGATGATGCTTTCTTAGCGTTGGCTGGCATAAAAAGGGAAATTAGGAAAATAATTAGTGCAGAGGAAAGCGAAATTAAAAGATATAATGATGAACTCGAAAAAATTGCCGTTAGATATAAAACTGGGGAAATAAAACAGTTTGATCATGATAGGCAACGAGATAACTATCAAAAAAAGATAAAAGGATCTCAAAAATCGATATCGGGACTCAATAAGCTGTTGGCGGCGGAATCATCAAAGGACATAGCAGTAGAGGTTAAACGGCAAGGACATCCTGTTGGTATCTCGATGCCATCAAATTTATCCGTCTCAATACCACCGAGTTTATCAGGACTGAATGAGAAACTCCCTCAAGGAGTCCATGCCACAGGCATTATCGGAAGCCTTAGAGCTTTTATTTCAGGATTGAAAGACAGATATTGGAGTTTAAGTCCAACCTATAGAATAGCAGCAGGATTTTTGACTTGGACCATTGGACCGAGTGTCTATGCTCTCCTCCTTTCTCCGATAATGATGTGGGGCTTTTATAGAATAGCAACTGGTAATTATGTGAGTGGGATCCTGTTACTTGTTATCTTTGGTATTGGGATTTTTGGAATATTAATTCCGGGCATGTTGATGTTTATCTATGGCGTGAGAGATGCATGGCGCGAGAGATCTTCATGAATTAATACAAGTTTTAACGGCAGTGAAACTAATTGTCTGTAATTTAGCGATAAGGATATGGCCCTGTTATCCTACCTGTCTTTTGCAGACGGAGGAGACAGGACCATGATGCCCAATGAATTGCTGAAATATTATCTTTGCGGATGCAAGCCAAAAAAGAAGATAGTTCTCAGGTTCCATCGATGAGATTGGGATCTTCGACAGGGCATTGAGTGAAGAAGATATAAAATTGCTGAAAGGATAATTAAAAAACGGTAGCTAAGCATTGGCTACCAAGAAGATCTCTTCCTTCTCGGCAAAGGAATCAGTGGGGCGGCCCAGATCCTCCGTAAGAGATGGATCCCCGCCCCTTTTTTAAATCGCTTGATCTACGAAGAATCCTGCTCAACAGTCACCATCCGGCATATGTAGTATCTGAGGGTTTCATTGTCAGCAGTTCTGATGTGGAAGCCAGGCATCAACTCGATATCGCTTTTCCGCTCAAGAGTGATATCGTTATCCTCATTGTCCATCACAATTGAGTCGCTAGTAACGGTCTGGATGGTCATCTTGCCGTACACAGTGCCCTCGGACACATCAAGTGGCGTTTCAGATATCTGCCAGATCCCGTCAACAATGGCCATCGCATAATCTTCATCTTTGTAGGTTGTCCTGAAGTGGGCAGCGATAATAGCTACGTTCTCTTGGCTGCCTACATCTTTGCAGTAGTAGTATGTTTTATCGCGCATTGTGGCACTATCTACTGAAGGGCTTATGAATGATTCATCAACTAATTCTCCGTCCTTCAGGAGGTTGAGGTAAATCCTTCCCTCATCACTTATTCCTTTTAGAACCAGCTCGTAGCCCTCTTTTAGCTTAATTGACTCACCCTTTTTGACAATTTTATTGAGGTATTCATCCATCAATATCTTCACAAGTTGCTCATCCGCAAGGGAGAACTCGTCCTCAGATACATCATATAATATTGGCGCACTCCAAGCATCATCATCCGCGCTTTCATGATAACCCGCGAAATATTCATTACCCAGGAATCCGATCGCAGAGTAGCTCCCCCAATTATAGTACTCGAACTCCTTCGGTTGGGCAGTTGTGGTATAAATAACACCTTCAGGTTCCCCGATTGAACCATTGCCATCGTTCAGCTCAACGGTCAATGCCTCCGTTCCCAGGTTAACGTCGATATCATAGTAGAATCCAGCGAAGTTTTCCGCCGTCCAGGTATAGGTGCCATCTGCCACACTGCCTCTAATCTCGTAGATTCCTGGCTCGATGAACTCCTTGTAGATGTAGTATCTGAGCTCATCGGCATCGGCGGTCTTGATGGAGATCCCTGGCATGATTTCGATACTTCTATTCTTCCTCAGAGTTATAGTGTTGTCCTCATTTGTCAGCAGGATTCTGCCTGTAACATTGTCTATCTCGGCTACTCTCAGCATTCCGTAGGTATCACCTACTTTAGCATTGCTTAGCGCCTTATTCTGATTGCTCGTCTCATAGATTATGCCGCCATCTTCATATAGTCGGTTATCATCCCATAAATTTGTGGTCAAGGTATCGCTACCCAGGTCGCTATCAATATCATAATCGAATCCTGCAAAATTTTGCGGATCCCAGGTGAAACTGCCATCTGCAATAGACCCGCGTATCTCCAATGCATATGCAGGAACAGATGAAAATAATATAAGCAGCAGAGCTGCCAATCCTTTGGCGCAAAAAGATCGCAATAGAATCCCTCTTATTTTTGGATTATTACTACGATCAATAATAAAGGTTGTGGCTCAATGAACAGAGTGAGATGATTTGCATATTTTTAAAGGCAATTTTCAAATTATATAAAAAAGTGCTGTGGTTCACTTTATCCTCAACCTGATGGGAGTGATATTCGTGTCCTCAGCGCTCCGTTTTTAAAAGGGATTTGTCATTTCTTCAAAATCTTGCCCAGTGCGTCTGCAGCGCTTGATTTTACATATTCGCTTTCATCATCCTTAATGGACTCAATGAGCGCATCTGCAGCTTTCGGATCACCGATCCTTCCTAATGCTTCGGCCGAACTTGCTCGGACATATTCCACATAATCGTCTTCTAGAACCTCAATCAATGGATCTATGGCATCAGAGTTGCCGATCATTCCCAAGGCTACAGCCGAATTAAATCTAACGAACTCATCTTCGTCACTTAATGCCGAGATTATGGCATCATTGGCGCGGCTATCACCAATATCGCCTAGGGCTTTTGCAGATTTAGCGCGAACATAGCTGTCATCATCTGTAAGAGATTCGACAAGAGTATCTATTGCTCTAGAATCGCCCAGTGATCCCAAAGCAGAAGCTGCAGCTGCTCTTTTTTCAGGATATTCGTCGATGTTGCTCAATGCATCTATCAACGGATACAATGCTGGCTCACCCACAAATGCCAGAGCACCTGCGATTGGTTCATCGCATGATGAATTGCCCAACGATTCAATCATTGGTGCTATTGCTCTGGTGTCATTGATGAATGCTAAAGAGACAGATGCGACGCATAGAGGGGATGATTCATTCGTTAATTCTTGAATAAGAGGGTCGACAGCCCTGAAATCTTTGATCCAGCCAAGAGCAATGGCGCAAGCAGATCTTACATCGTCATCACCATCCTGCAAACCATTTATGAGTGGATCCACAGCTCTTTGATCTCTTATCCATCCCAAGGCTAAGGCCGAATAGAGCCGAATAGTATTGTTATTATCATTCTCCATGCTCTTTATGAGCGCATCCACAGCCTCTGGATCTCTTTTCCAGCCAAGCGAAAGTGCTGCTATTGCTCTTGTATTATCATCGCCGCTTGATAGAGATTCGATCAGAGGTTCTACAGACTTTGGATTATCCATCTCAATTATATCCATCCAAATGAATGTAGAGATCTTGAAATCCTGATCATCGGATTTCAATACCTGGGCCATTAGATCGAGACCATCATCACCCATATCCACAATCGATGCAAATGCCAAGATTTTAGTTACAGGGTTCGAATCGTTTATTCCCTCCAAAATCTTATCTTCAGATTGGTTTGTCGCAGAGCAGATACCCGCAGATAGTACAATCAGCATTGAAACCAAGATAGATCCTATTTTCAAGAAAATCCCTCGAAATATAAGATGACGTTCATATTGATATATTTTGCAGTTGCCTTATAATTGCTGATTCTTTGTGCGCGAAGATAACTGAGAGTCGATCCTCGCATAATAAGAGATATTGCCGGAGACCAACGGAAAATCAGTGACTTGTTAAAAAAGAGAATAGTTCTGGAGAAGGCCTAGCTCCTCCAGCTATTTGATCCTTCAGTCTCTCCTGCTCAGGACGAGGTAAGCGACTGCCAGAAGGCCAGTCAGGGCGAAGATGCTGCCAAATCCAGGTGTCTGGTTAGCGGTTGCCTCTGCAGTTTCCTCAGCATGGGCTTCAGCTTCAGCTACCTCTTCTTTGGCCTCTTCAACTACTTCCTTAGCTTCCTCTACCGTCTTGTTGGTTTCCTCGACGGCTTCCTTAGCCTCTTCTACAACCTTCTCGGTATCATTGACAGGAGTGACTACAGAGGTCTCCTCCTTTGCGACTTCTTCCTCTCCCTCGATGGTTACTTCCTTGTAGATGTAGTAGCGCAGTGGGTTCTGATCGGAGACGTCATCCTGATCGGCTGTCTTGATATTGATGTTCTCCATCAGGTTTACATCTCTATTCTTGCTCAGAGTTATGGAGTTATCCTTGTTATCCATGGTGATGGTCTTGGCAGTGGCGTCAACTGTGGCAATTCTCATCTTGCCGTACTCTTCGTCCACCTCGACCGAGGTAGGAGTATCGGAAATCTGGAATGTGCCGTCGATTGTTGCCAAGTTGGAGTCAGCTCCGCGGAAGGCGTTCTTGAAGTTAACAGCGATGATTACCAGATCCTTGGTGTCTCCAACGTCCTTCTTGTAGTAGTAAGTCTTGTCGGACATCTGGGCGTCTGTCTTGGATGGGGATATGATCTTGCTGTCTACAACGGCTCCATCCTTTGTCAACTCGACGTATACCTTGTTGCCGTCGATGTCAATGGACTTGATGGCCAGCTCATATCCTTCCTTCAGTATCAAGGGAGTGCCGGAAGTGACAGTCATCTCTGTATCGTCGTCCATCAGAACTTCTGAGAGCTGCTCATCAGTGAGCAGATTGCGGTTCTTGGACTCCTGATACAGGTAAGGCATGTTGTTGTCTATCAATTCCTCGCTGTAGCCCGCGAAGTACTCCTTGGCCAGGAAGCCTAATGTCCAGTACTTGCCCCATGCATCGAAGTCGAACTTCTTAGGCTCGGCTGTGGTAGTATAAATAGCGCCCTTTGGCTCATCGATCTTGTTTCCGGTGATGGTCAGATCGAGTCTCTCGGTCCCTATTCCATCATCGATATCATAGAAGAATCCAGCAAAGCTATCGGGGGTCCATGTATTGGTGTTCCTATCCACAACTGTTTGAACAGAGCCTCTCAGCTCATGGGTTCCTGGCTCGGAGATCTCCTTGTAGATGTAGTAGCGCAGTGGGTTCTGATCAGAGACATCATCCTGATCGGCTGTCTTGATGTTAACGTTCTCCATCAGGTTTACATCTCTATTCTTGCTCAGGGTTATGGAGTTATCCTTGTTATCCATGGTGATGGTCTTGGCAGTGGCGTCAACTGTGGCAATTCTCATCTTGCCGTACTCTTCGTCCACCTCGACCGAGGTAGGAGTATCGGAAATCTGGAATGTGCCGTCGATTGTTGCCAAGTTGGAGTCAGCTCCGCGGAAGGCGTTCTTGAAGTTAACAGCGATGATTACCAGATCCTTGGTGTCTCCAACGTCCTTCTTGTAGTAGTAAGTCTTGTCGGACATCTGGGCGTCTGTCTTGGATGGGGATATGATCTTGCTGTCTACAACGGCTCCATCCTTTGTCAACTCGACGTATACCTTGTTGCCGTCGATGTCAATGGACTTGATGGCCAGCTCATATCCTTCCTTCAGTATCAAGGGAGTGCCGGAAGTGACAGTCATCTCTGTATCGTCGTCCATCAGAACTTCTGAGAGCTGCTCATCAGTGAGCAGATTGCGGTTCTTGGACTCCTGATACAGGTAAGGCATGTTGTTGTCTATCAATTCCTCGCTGTAGCCTGCGAAGTACTCCTTGGCCAGGAAGCCCAATGTCCAGTACTTGCCCCATGCTTCGAAGTCGAACTTCTTAGGCTCGGCTTTGGTAGTATACACAGCGCCCTTTGGCTCATCGATCTTGTTTCCGGTGATGGTCAGATCGAGTTTCTCGGTCCCTATTCCATCATCGATATCATAGAAGAATCCAGCGAAGTTATCGGGGGCCCAGGTGCTGGTATCACCGTCAACAACGGTCTTTACCTCACCGCGGACCTCCACTACATCAGCTGCGCTTGCCGCCGCTGAAAATAGCAGAGCGATAATCGCTGTGAACGTGATTGCATTTGTTCTATTCATCTTTTAACCTCCTATTTACCCTTCATGATCACTTTAGCAGCATACAGTCTGATTATTCTTAAAACTATTGCCTGAATAACGTCTCGAACCGCCCGCTAAAGGCATGGCACACGGTGTCTCCTGCATTGCCATTGCTTTCGGGCGCATCTTTGACATGTGTATAGCTACGTCACCCTCCTAATCCCATAAGGGACTATAGGGTAGTGATAGAGTATTTCCCTATTATATCTTTTTTGGTCAATGATAGCAGCTTGGTGCTGGTCTTTCCCACACAGAGCTAAGAGGCTGACCAAAGAGCTTTGCTAGGCTCAAAGCCTGCATTATCTGCCTTGTTTAAAAAGCTTATTCTTTGATCTGGTGAAGCGAGAAAGGCCGCAATGACCAAAGAGATGATAGAAAATGAGAAATAGAGCATATTGAGGATATAAGCTCGAAGAGGCAGCAGCAGACCTCAGGAGAGGATTGACCCATATTCTTTCTGAATACATTATCTCCCAAAATATTGAAAAATTTTGATTTTTAAAGGGAAAATCGTTTTACCAGATGCTGTAATTTATGCAAATATGAGTGAAGGGAAGTTCGCCCTGGTCTATCATCCCATCTATCTACTGCACGATACCGATGGACATCCTGAGAGAAAGGAACGCCTGACGGCAATCTTGGA
>ENA-UOOR01003294-UOOR01003294.1-fermentation-metagenome-genome-assembly--contig:-NODE-3294-length-14544-cov-14.222307_pt1 | contig 14544 bp, 18 predicted proteins | sample MGYA00245780_ERZ724029 | MGnify/ENA primary metagenome ERZ724029 (study PRJEB28704, sample SAMN03018315) | fermentation metagenome | biome: anthropogenic terrestrial biome; feature: soil... | reverse complement strand
AAAAATATTAAAAATAAAATTAGAAATCAAAAGCGCACTCTCGTAATAGAAGAGTGGTGTGTTGGATGCGGAAAATGCGTAAAAAAATGCAGGCAAAATGCACTTCAAATAGTTGACGGCAAATGTTGTGTGGATATGGAAAAGTGTGTTTTATGCAGTTATTGCGCCGGTGAATGTGCGGATTTTTATATCAAAATTGTGTGAGGTTTCTATGGACAGATTGATGGGATTGGATGTGGGTGATAAAACAATTGGAGTGGCTGTAAGTGATTTATTGATGATTACTGCACAGGGTGTTACGACAATAAAGAGAACGAATATTAAAAATGATATAAGTGAACTGAAAAAGCTCATCGATGAATATCAAGTCACTAAAATAGTGGCAGGCATTCCAAAAATGCTTGATGGTACAATTGGAATACAGGGAGAAAAGGTGCTTAAATTTTTAGATAAGATGAAAAAGCATATTGAGCTGCCTGTTGAGCTTGAAGATGAAAGATTTACCACAACCATATCGGAAAGAATGTTAATAGAAGCTGATGTTAAAAGAAAAAAAAGGAAAGAAGTAATCGACAAATTAGCTGCGGTACAAATTCTGTCAAGCTATATGCAGCGTACAAAATAATCAAAGGAGAGCCTATGGACAATATTATTGAATTAATAAACGATGAAGGAAACTTAGAAAAGTTAATCGTAGAAGCCACTTTTCATATTGATGATATTTTGTATGCAGTACTTCACAAGCTTAACTCGGATGAAGGTATGATTTATTATGTGGAGGAAATGGAAGACGGAAGTATAGTGCTGATTAAAGTTGAGGACGATGAAGAAATCAAAGAAGTGCAGGAAATATATGAAGGAATAGCTGATGATTTGATTTAAGCTTATGTCTTGGGGGTGGATATATGGTAGATTACTTAAGAACTATGCTTGATAAAAATGGTTACAAAACAACTGTTCAACGGAAAGTTTTATATGAAGTTCTTTCTGAGAATAAAGATAAGCATTTATCTACTGAAGAAATTTACGACCTTATCAAAAATAGATACCCTAACATTGGAATAGCCACGATTTACAGAACACTTCTGCTGTTTGAGGAAATAGGACTTGTCTACAAGCATAATTTCGATGACGGGTATTCCCGATATGAAATATTATCACAATACAGTAATGAAGTTCATCAGCACCATCATTTATTGTGCAAACAATGCGGTAAAATCATAGAGGTTAAAGAAGACCTTATGAACACATTGGAAGAAATAATAGAAAAACAATACAATTTTGAAATTTTAAATCATGTGGTCAAATTCACCGGAATCTGTGCACAATGCAGAGATAAGGAGAATGAAGATGGCAGAAAAGAAACATAAACTAAAAGTAATACCCTTGGGAGGACTGGGGGAAATCGGAAAAAACACCACTGTTATTGAATATAATAACCATATTATAGTTATAGACTGCGGAATGGCTTTTCCGGGAGATGAAATGCTTGGTATTGATATAGTAATACCGGACATGACTTATTTAATAAAGAACAAAGAAAAAGTGAAGGGGATTATATTAACTCACGGTCATGAAGACCATATTGGTTCAATACCATATTTTTTAAAAAAGTTAAATATACCTATTTACGGAACAAAACTTACATTAGGTCTTGTGGAAAACAAACTATTAGAACATAAAATAGAAGATGTATCCTTGAACCCAATTAAAGCAGGAGAAACCTTCAATTTAGGATGTTTTAAAATTACACCTGTAAGGGTTAATCACAGCATACCTGATGCAGTGGCTTTTGCCATAAATACGCCTATTGGAACGATAGTTCATACAGGAGACTTTAAAATTGATTATACACCTATTAATGAAGAGGTTATTGATTTAGGAAAGTTTGCAGACATCGGAAGAAAAGGAGTGCTTCTTGCCTTGTCTGACAGCACTAATGTTGAACGACCGGGTTTCACGGAATCAGAAAAAACAATTGGCCGAAAATTTATGGATATATTTAAAAACTGTGATACCAGAATAATTGTTGCATCCTTCGCTTCGAATATTCATAGGCTGCAACAGGTTATAGATGCTGCGGTTGATAATAAAAGAAAGGTTGCAATATCAGGAAGAAGCATGATAAATGCAATTAAAGTTTCCTTAGAATTAGGGTATTTAAATGCTCCGGAGGGAACAATCATAAATGTTAACGAGCTGAAAAGCCTTAAGGATGATGAAATTGTTATTCTGACTACAGGAAGTCAAGGTGAGCCCATGTCTGCCTTGACAAGAATGGCTAACAATGATCACAGGAAAATTCAAATAAAAGCCGGAGACTTGGTAGTAATTTCGGCCAATCCAATACCCGGAAATGAAGTAACTGTTTCAAGGGTAATAAATATGCTGTATGAAAAAGGTGCAAGAGTACTTTATGATGCATTGACACAGGTGCATGTATCAGGTCACGCCAGAAGAGATGAATTAAAGCTTATGCTTACTTTATTAAAACCAAAGTTCTTCATACCTGTTCACGGCGAATACAGACATTTGGTGCAGCATGCAAAGTTAGCAAATGAGCTCGGCATCCCCATTGATAATACTGTAATAGGTAGTAATGGTGACGTAATTGAGCTTACTTCCAAGTCAATGTTAAAAAATAACACTGTTACATCCGGAAACATTTTAGTAGATGGTTTAGGAGTGGGGGATGTTGGGAATATCGTCCTTCGGGACAGAAGACTTCTTTCTGAAAATGGATTGATAATAGTTGTATTATCAACCGAAAGAGGTACGGGAAGAGTCTTAGCAGGTCCTGAAATAGTATCGAGAGGATTCATTTATGTACGTGAGAATATTGACTTAATAGAAGAATCAAAGACAGTGGTAAGAAAGGCTTTAGAAAAATGTGAAGATACTAAGGTTAAGGAATGGAACAATATTAAAATGGTAATAAAAGATTCTTTAAGCAGCTTTATTTATGAAAAAATAAAACGAACCCCAATGATACTTCCAATAATAGTTGAAGTAAATCCAGATGAATAATGAATTAGATGAGGGACACATTCGTGTCCCTTAAATTTTTATGTCATTGCTCAGCTTTTTATTTTTATGGATTTACGGGAGTCAGCTCTGATACATCCGTAAAACAATACCACCATGCAAGACAGTTAAGCTCTAAGCTTTCAGAGTCCGTACCTCTTGCAATTGCCTCGTCAAGTGTATTTGCAACTGGAACAATAACCGGATCCCCCGGCATCCAGTTTGCAGGAGTGCTCACACCATATGTAGTTGATACCTGTAGTGCATCAATTAATCTTAATAATTCATACATGTTTCTGCCGTTTGTACCGGGATAAGTTAAAATTGCTCTTATTCTCTGATTAGGGTCTATTATGAAAACATCTCTGACACTTTGCTCATAAATTCTGTCAGGATTAACCATGCCGTAAAGCGCTGCTATTTGTGCGTTTCTGTCAGCAACAAGAGGAAAGGGCATTACTATGCCGTTCATTTGAAAGATATCGTAAAGCCAGCCGATGTGTGCAGGATTTGAGTCAATGCTTATGCCTAAAAGCTGTACATTTCTTTTTTCAAATTCAGGTTGAAGCTGTGCAAATGCGATAAATTCAGATGTGCAAACAGGGGTGAAATCTCCCGGATGACTAAAAAACAAAACCCATTTTCCTCTATACTGGGACAAGGTTATTGGTCCCTCTGTAGTCATGGCTGTAAAGTCTGGAGCGATCCTTCCGATTGTCAAGCATAGCCTTGTACGTTCGGTTTCTATATTATCATTACTTATCATAATTAATTGTGGTTACCTCCCATTTGTATTTAGTTTATTATATGAGAGGGAGTGGAGAATGGTGAAAAACGCAGTCTCATTCACCAAAATATTTGCTCCCTTTGGTCGCATAAAAACAACCGGTGAGCTTTTAGGTCACCGGTTATTAACGCTTATTATCTTTTGATGTTGTGAAAGTTAACGCCTAGTATAGGCCCGAACTGAGATGGTTTGTTGTTTACAATACTTTTATCTTCCATTCTTTGAGCTGACCTCTTTGAAGTCAGATTTAGATTTGGAGCAAGTTTACCGTTGATATCACTGGCTAAACTGTATTGACCATCTCTTCTTAGTTTAATCACATCTAAATTACCAACTTTGGTTAAATCGGGAGTGCTAATTTTGTTCAATCTGTCCATTAGAATCAACCCTCTCTTTTACAAAAGCAATAAGCAATTATATATTAACCAACCAAACAATTATTATACTATTAATTTTTTAAATTATTGTAATTATTGACGAAAGGTTGTATAATTTAATGGATTTCGAAATTTTATCTGTTGGAGGTATTATGAAAAAGGTAATTGCACTACTATGTGTTTTGTTAATTATCGCAGCAGCGTATCTTTATTTAAATAATTATATTGAAGAAAGCTTAAAGGCTGTTGAGCCAGGCGATGATTCACCGATTGTTGTAGAAATTCCCGTTGGAAGCACAACTAATGACATTGCTGAAATTTTGTTTGAATATAATTTAATTTCAAATATAAATTCATTTAAGTATCATGCGGAAAAGACAGGGGCAGATGCAAAATTGAAGGCAGGAACCTATGTTCTATCAAAAAACATGAATGCTGATGAACTTTTAGGCACGCTTATAAAAGGAGGTTCATCAGGCAATACTTACAATATTACCGTTATTGAAGGCTTGACAAATGAAGATATGGCTCAGTCTTTGTCAGAGCAGACTGAGCTTGATTATGACAGATTTATTGAATTGATGGAAGCACCTGAAATTTTCAAGGAAGAGCTTGAATTCTTAAAAGATACATCCGTTTCTAATTTACAGGGATACTTAATGCCTGACACTTACAATATTTATGTAAATTCATCGGAAGAAGATATAGTGAGAGTTCTTTTAAAACAATTTGATAAATTTTATATTGATGAAATCAAACCAAAAATGGAGAATACCCGCCTGACTTTTAATGAGGTAATAAATTTAGCAAGCATAGTCGAAAAAGAAGCTCTTTTAGACGAAGAAAGAGATGAAGTGGCAAAGGTATTTTTAAACCGTCTTGATATAAACATGAAGCTTCAATCCTGTGCTACCGTTAACTATGCCAACGGAGAGTGGAAGGAAAGACTTACAAATGAAGATATTGAAATTGATTCGCCTTACAACACTTATATTATAGAAGGGCTGCCTCCTTCACCGATTAATTCACCGGGTAAGGTTTCAATAATATCTGTATTGGAGCCTGCAGATGTTGACTATTTATTTTTTGTGGCAAAAGGAGACGGCACCCATTATTTCTCAAACACATATGATGAGCATATTAATGCAGCTGAGGAGTATTTGGATTGAACGAGACTGCGCCGCTTAGACTGCGAGACTAGAAGGTATTTAATATGGACAATATAAACCGTGAATATATAGATGAATATATCAGCAGTCTCATTGAAGACGAAGGCAACGAATTAAAGGACTTCAGAGAATACTGCGAAGAAAGAAATTTACCTATCATCCACAAGGAGGTAGGTCAATTTATTAAACTTGTAATAAATCAATTAAATGCAAAAAATATAATTGAAATAGGCACCAATGTGGGTTACTCTTCAATATTCATGAGCAAGGTTATGAAAGAGGGCAAGGTCGTCACATTGGAAAGAAGCGAAAGGTTTTACAAAGAAGCACTGAAAAATATAAGTGATTTTGGACTTGAAAACAATATACAGGTGTATTTCGGAGATGCTGTTGATATATTGGACGAAGTAGAAGGGAATTTTGATATGGCTTTTATAGATGCAGCTAAAAGCTATTACAGGATATTTTTTGACAAATGCTTAAAAAAGATGAAGCCCGGAGGGATTATTCTATCTGATAATGTATTGTATCAAGGAATGATTGCATCAGATGAATTGGTTGTAAGAAGAAAGAAAACATTAGTCAGAAATTTAAGAAATTATTTAGAATACATATCTCATGATAAAAGATTTGTAACTTCAGTTCTTCCCCTTGGGGATGGATTGGCGGTTACACTAATAAATTAAGGAAGGGGGACACACCATAAGAGGTATGGGGACACACCTCTACTATAAGGAATAGCCTCTGAGGGTCAGAGGAATGTCCCCAATTTGGAGCCTTTGGGGTCAGACCATGAAGGAATGTCCCCGTTCGAGAGGAGTAAATATGTTACCAAAATTATTAGCACCGGCAGGGAATTTGGACAAATTAATAATGGCTGTACAATACGGAGCTGACGAAGTTTATTTTGCCGGAAAGACAATGGGAATGAGAGCAGGCGGAAAGAATTTCACTAAAGCTGATTTGGAACAGGGAGTAGAGTATTGTCACAAACATGGAAGAAAAGCAAATATAACCGTTAATATAGTTCCTCACAATGATGATTTAAAAGGTATTGAGGAATATTTGAAATATTTGCAAAAAATCGGAACAGATGCGCTGATTGTAGCTGACCCCGGAATTGTGGAGATTGTTAAGCAAACAATTCCCGATATTCGAATTCATTTAAGCACTCAGGCTAACACAACAAATTATCACACGGCAAACTTCTGGTACAAACAGGGTGTAAACAGAATTGTGCTTGCTAGAGAACTGACTTTCGAGGAAATCGAAGCAATAGTGAAAAATACACCAAATGAGCTAGAATTTGAAACATTCGTGCATGGAGCCATGTGCATATCATATTCAGGCAGGTGTTTGTTATCAAGTTTTATGACCGGCAGATTTTCAAATAAGGGAGACTGCGCCCAATCCTGCAGATGGAAATACAACTTGGTTGAAGAAAAAAGGCCGGGAGAATATTACCCCATAGAGGAAAATGATGAAGGAACATTCATTATGAATTCCAAAGATATGTGCATGATAGAGCACTTGCAGAAATTCAAGGATTTGGGAATTAAAGCGTTAAAAATTGAAGGAAGGAATAAAAGTGAATACTATACGGCCATAACTGTACGCTCTTATAGGAATGCATTGGATGAGCTTGAATATCCGGAAAGTGAAAGGAATACCGGGTACTGGAAGGAAGAGGTTGAGAAAACATCGCATAGGGATTTTTCCTATGGATTTTTCTTCGGCAATCCCTACAAGGATGGTCAATTGTATACTCACTCAAGCTATATAAGAACATATGATGTGGTTGGAATAATAAGGTCGTATGATGATGAATCAAAGACTGCAACAGTGGAGCAAAGAAATAAATTTTCAGAAGGCGACATTTTGGAATGCTTTGGCCCGAAAGGTAAACACTTTGAATTAACAGTAAAAAATTTAACAGATGAAAATAATAATGAAATAGATTCTGCACCTCATCCGCAGCAAACAGTAAAGCTGTATATGGAGGAAAATGCAGAACCATATTGGATACTTAGAAAAAAGGTAGAAACTGAGTAATTTTATATTTTTGAAGTAATGACGCAGTCTCATTCACCAAAATATTTGCTCCCTCTGGTCGCATATTTTGGGAAGCTCAGTCTCCGTTCACGAATTTATCAGCTCCTATCGTCGCATAAATTCGGAACTCGTTGCGTTTGAATTACCTACAATTTCTTTCTCCCTCCGGTCAAAGAAATTGGGTAAATCATAATCGTTGCGAATGACCTACCATCCATTTGTCAGAAAAAACACTCTGACAAATGGGGTTAGGGCATCTTTAGTTCCCTATGTTTGATACCAAGGCGTCATGGAGTTTTTTAAGGGCTTTTTTTTCAATCCTTGACACGTAAGATCTTGATATACCGAGAAGTTTGGCGATTTCTCTCTGAGTTTTATGCTCTTTGTTTCTTATTCCGTAGCGCATTTCAATAATGAATCTTTCTCTTTTTTGAAGTGTCCTATCTAATATTTCATCTAAAGCTTTTATTTTTTCTTCTTTATCCAATCTCCCTACTATTTCTTCTCCTTCGTATTTGATAATATCAATGAGATAAATATTATTGCCTTCCTTGTCTGTTCCCAAAGGCCCTTGAAGAGACACTTCCTTCTTCAGTTTTTTTTCGCTTCTTATGGTCATAAGCACCTCGTTGTCAATGCATTTGGCAGCATAGGTGGCAAGTCTTATTCCCTTTTTATCATCAAAAGTTGAAACAGCTTTAATCAGACCGATTGTTCCTATGGATATTAAGTCTTCCTGGTCAATTCCTACAGTCTTATACTTTTTTATAACATGTGCCACAAGGCGAAGATTTCTTTCTATAAGAATATTTCTTGCTTCTATATCACCTTTATTTGATTTCTCTATTAGTATTGCTTCTTCGTCCTTGTTTAAAGGCTGCGGGAAAGAACTTCCGTTTGTTATGTAACCAAAAATAAATATTGATAGCGGTAACAGAATTTGCAATAGTTCTTCAATCAAAAAAACACCCCCAAAGTTATACATTATATGCAAGATATTTAAAAAACTGTATGTACACTTTAAAAACTTTTTCAATGTAATATTTAACAGCATTTCTGCTATTAAATATTACATTGGCTATTTGTTACATATCCTCATCCGCAGGCGGCGTCGCACCGCCTTCTTCGCCGTTCATAGGGCAGTTCATGCGTGTCATCATTTCTCTTAATTGCTCACAGGTAATAGGGGGCATTCCGGGCATCATGGGGTACATATTGCCATCCTCCGGCGGCATACCCGGCATTTGCGGCATCTGAGGTGTCTGCGGCATTTGCGGCATCATGGGCATTCGGGGTTGCTGCATCCCCGGCGCTTGGGGCATCCCCGGAGCTTGAGGCATCCTTGGAATTCCTGGCATCCCCGGCATCATGGGCATTTGAGGTTGCTGCATTCCGGGCATCTGAGGCATCCCGGGCATTCCGGGCATCTGTGGCATTCCGGGCATCCCCGGCATCTGTGGCATTTGGGGTTGCTGCATTCCGGGCATCTGAGGCATCCCCGGCATTCTGGGCATCTGTGGCATCCACGGTGGTATTAAACCCGGAATCCCCTGTTGCGGCATCCCAGGCAGTGCTGGCATGTCTCCGTCAATTTCCAAGGGTATTTCCGTATCCGGAATAAATGGTATTCGTAACATATCTTCAGGCATTCCGGGCATTCCGGGCATTGCGCTTGCTAGCAGCATTCTGTTATTATTGAAATTTTTGTGTTCGTCAATGCCCATTGGATTATAATGATGCGGCAATGAATCGTAGTGCGGCATATTATTTCTATAATTATTCATACTAACCTCCATTTAATAGATTTTCCTTATATTAATATACGTTTGAAAAAAATATTAGTGAATTAAAAAGCAAAGAATTCTTTACTATTTTAATAAATTCATATAAAATGTAACGAGATAGATATACTTTACTGCTATAGATGGCGGGTACAACGGGAGGAAACAAATGCATTTAACTAATTTACATACTCACAGTCTTTATTGTGACGGCAGCTGCAGCCCCGAAGAGATGGTTCTATCGGCAATTAACAATAACTTTGATTCGTTGGGCATTTCATCACACGGGCCTGTTAATAAGGAAACTGACTGGAATATTAAACAAGACAAAGTTGAAGAATATATAGAAGAAGTCAATAGGCTGAAAGAAAAATACAAGGATAAAATTGAAATTTTCCTTGGTATGGAGTTAGATTACATACCTGGTGCAGGGTTTACAGACCTGTGTTTGTCTCTTATGAAAAGACTTGATTACTATATCGGCTCAGTGCATTATTTGGGAACTTTAAAAAACGGCTATATGTGGACTGTTGATTATACCATTGAAGAATTATTAACCGGTATAGATGAAAGCTTTGAAGGAAATATAAGAAAAGCTGTTGAAAAATATTATGAAACAGTTTCAGAAATGGCAGAAAAGTATCAACCTCCAATAATCGGGCACTTGGATTTATTTAATAAAAATAACAAGGACAATATATTATTTGATGAAAGAGATAAATGGTATGTGGAAGCTGTCAAGAAATGTCTGAATGTAATAAAAAATACTTCTTCTGTAATAGAAATAAACACCGGAGGAATTGCGAGAAATTACAGTAATGAACAATATCCTTCAACCTTAATATTAAAAATGATAAAGGGAAAAAATATTCCCATAATGGTAAATTCAGATGCCCATACAGCAGATGGCCTTGCATGCAAATTTACTGATATGTATAAATTAACTAATGATATAGGGTTTGAACACCTTGTATACTTAACAAAAAATGGGTGGGAGAAGCAAGAAATATTATATTGATGAAAATTACGTTCAATTATGTTATTATATAACGAGGAGATGAAATTATGATAAATATATTACTTGTGACACATGGAGACCTTGGCAAAGAATTATTGAAAAGCTCTGAGTTGATTATAGGAGAAGTTGAAAATGCCAAAAGTATATCATTTAATCTTGGCGACAGCTTTGAAACATTGTTAAAAAAAGTTGAAGAAAACACAGGAAATTTGTCTGACGATGAGCTTATTGTATTTACTGATATGTACGGAGGAAGCCCTTACAATGCAGTGAACAGGGTGATGAAAAACAGGAGTTTTTATCATATTACCGGAATTAATTTCCCGTTGTTTTTAGATATCGCTATTGCCCGCGACACCTACAGCTTAAAGGAAATTGCAGAAAAAATAATCAAGAACGGGAAAAAGAGCATAGTGTTTGTCAATGAAAAGTTCTTATCAGACTGAGGCAGAAAATGAAAAATATATTCGTAAGAGTTGATGACAGACTGCTGCACGGACAGGTGGTTGTATCATGGATACCTTATCTTAAAGCAAATGAGGTTGTGATTGCAGATGATGAATATGCAAATGATGAATTTATGAGGGAGCTTATAAGGAGTTCAGGACCTGAAGGTGTTACGGTGCATGTGAAAACAATTGATGAAACTGCTGCTTATTTAAGCGATGACAATAAAAACAGGATACTTGTACTGCTCAAGAGTATTAATGGATTAAAAGAACTATTAAAAAAAGTAAAAATAAGCAATATAAATATAGGCGGAGTCGGAGCAGCAGATGGGAGAAAAAGATATTATAATTCAATTCATTTAAGTGACAATGAATTAAATATTTTAAAGGATATAGCAAATGACAATATTAATGTTGAAGTGAGAATCCTTCCAAAGGATAAGGCTATTGTTATAAAAGGTAATTAATATGACTTTGACTTTTTTAGATTATTGTTTACTTAGCATTTTTTATTTTTGGGCAAGTAGTACTGCACTTTCCTTAGGCATCGGTTATTATACAATTTACAGACCTATAATGGCAGGGATGGCTGCAGGTTTAATTCTTAATGATATACAAACAGGCATGATGGCAGGCGCAGTTGTTAATATAATTTATATTGACTTTATTTCTACGGGAGGCTCCTTTAAAGGGGACCAATGTTTGACTACCCTTATGGCGGCTATAGCTTCCATATCATTCAATTTGCATCCTGTTGAAGCAGCAGTAGCAGCTTTTCCCTTTGGCTTTTTAGGGATATTAATATGGAAATACAGATTGAGAATAAACAATATTTTTGTACATATTTATGAGAAGAAGTATAAAGAGAACAAAGCTCCTGACATAAGTTTATACAACGGGCTTCTTCCTCAGCTTCTTCTATTGGTGATGAGCTCGGCGGTTATTATAACGGCATTCTTTTTAATGTTTTTATTCAATAAATTAATAGATTTTAATGGCATTAACGTATTACTTTATTATATAGGGGTAATATTAGTTGTTTTTTCTGTTTCTAATATTTTATACAAAATAAAAAGTAAATATAATTATATGATTTTTGCTTCTATTTTTTTAGCGGCTTTAATTTTTAATATGAAAGCATATATACTGTTTATCCTTATAGCATTGGGCCTGTTATTTATAACAGATAAAAAAGTAAACTTTGTAAAAAATAAGTTTACAGGTGTTATAAAAAAAGGCGACTTGGTTTATTCATGGTTTATATGGATGAATTATTCTCATTCATGCTACAGCTATGACAGACTTATGGGTTTGGCATTTGCCCACAGTATGAAAAATATTATTAAAAAATTGTATGACAATAAATCTGAAATTTCAGAAACAATACACAATCACACTGAATTTTTCAATACGGAGCCTAATATGGGTACTCCGATACATGGATATATAATATCATTGGAGGAAGAAAGGAAGTTAAACAATAAAAGCTTTGAGGATATTTCTTATATAAAAAAAGGTATGATGGGAATATCGGCAGGGTTGGGAGATTCTTTTACTCAGGCGATACTAGCCCCGTTGTTTGTATCCATGTCGGTTATGCTTTGTTTAGATAAAAGTTATTATTTGGCGTTTATTCCTGTAATCTTTCTGTCAATATATATACTTTTCATTTCGTACAGCGGTTTTATGAATGGTTATTTTCAGGGCAGAGATAGCATGCTTCAAAGGATAAAAGACGTTAAGCAAAGCAAAATAAAGGTTTATTTTCCATATATATTTTCAGGAATTTTGGGCTTATCAATGAGCAAACTGCTTTTTAACAACATAAGACCTTCAGAAAATATATTTACATTGGGCATAATTTTATTTGCAGCTTTTTTAACTTTTTTAAGGAAAAGGAGAGAGCAATGAAAAGAAAAGTGGGAATAATGGGCGGCTCTTTTGATCCTATACATATAGGTCATTTAGTTGCGGCTAATGAAGTGTTAAATATATACAAACTAGATGAAATTATTTTTGTTCCGACAGGGGACCCGCCGCATAAAGATAACCTTAGAGCCGCTTCATTTCACAGATTATTAATGGTTAATATTGCAGTTTTGTCTAACAACAAATTCAGCGTTTCAGATATTGAAATCAAAAGCCCGGGTAAAAGTTATACCTTGGATACCTTAAGTGAATTTCACAAGCTGTATAAAGACACGGAATTTTATTTTATAACCGGTACTGATGCGGTATTCAATCTTTCAAACTGGTACCGGCCTGAAGAAGTTCTAAAGCTTTGCAGATTTATTGCAGCTACAAGACCGGGAATAAGTATTGAGGAAGTAAACGCAAAGATAAATGAAATAAAGAAAATGTTCGGCGGAAATATCGAAATATTACAGGTACCCATGCTTCAAATATCTTCTACTGATATAAGAGAAAGATTCAGGATGGGGGTTTCTGTAAAATACTTATTGCCTGAATCTGTTGAACAATATATAATTAAAAATGAGCTATATTTAAGGTGTGGGAACACACCTTAATGAGGGAGAGTCTTTGGAGTAAGCATTAAGGAATGTCCCCAAATTGGGGGGACACACCTCCCTGTTTAGGGAGAGTCTCTGCTGGTAGGAGGAATGTCCCCGTGAGGGAAATGCATTTTGAAGAATTAAAAAAAGAATTGGAAATTGAATTAAGACAAAAATTATACCGGCACAGCATCGGTACAATGGAGGAAGCTGAAAAACTTGCTTCAGTTTATGGCTGTGATATGTCAAAGGCAAAAATTGCAGGATTATTGCATGATTGTGGAAAGGGAAGATGCAGAGATAATTTAAAACATGCCAAGAAAAGTGCAGAGCTTGCCCAGGCAAAGTTTGGTGTAAAAGATAAGGATATTATCAATGCAATTAAGTATCACACAACAGGAAGAGTAAATATGACTTTTTTGGAAAAAATAATATTTATAGCAGATAAAATAGAGCCAAACAGACATTACGAAGGTGTTGAAGAAATTAGAAAAGAAGCGTACTCAAACATTGATGCAGCTATAATTAAATCGTTGGAAAGCACAATAGAGTATGTTAAAAATAGAAATATGGTTCTTGATATGGAATCAGTATATACACTTAATTATTTAAAGGAGGGTAAATGAGTTCAGTTCAAAAAAGTATCGAAACAATTTTAAAAGCTTGCGACAATAAAAAAGCTTATAACTTTATTGTATTAAATGTGTCTAAATCCAGCTCAATTACAGATTATTTCATCATATGCAGCGGTAATAACGAAAAACAGACAGCTGCAATTGCAGAAGAGGTACTTGAAAAGGGAGCTTTAGAAGGGATGGATTTTTTCTATAAGGAAGGTTTTGAAACCGGGAGATGGATTTTATTAGAAACTGATGACATTATTGTTCATATCTTTCACAAGGACGAAAGGGCAATTTATGACTTGGAATCTTTGTGGTATGATAACAATTCATTGGATGTTGAGCAATATGGAATAATAAATTGGAAATAGGAGGGTATTATGAACAGTGTTATTCAAACAAACAATGCACCTGCGGCAGTAGGTCCTTATTCACAAGGAATAAAAGCCGGCAACACAATATATGTTTCAGGACAGCTTGCATTTAATCCGACAACCGGTGAGCTTTACAATGGTACAGATATTAAAGAAGAAACAAGAAGATGTTTAATGAATGTTAAAGCTATTTTGGAGGCATCAGGAGCATCGCTTGAAGATGTTGTAAAATGTACTGTATATATCAAGGATATGAACCAATTTGGATTGATAAATGAAGCTTATGCCGAAGCGTTCCAAGAAACAAAACCGGCAAGAGTATGTGTTGAGATAGCTAAACTTCCCAAGGACGGAAATGTAGAAATTGATGCAATTGCAGT
>ENA-UOOR01003293-UOOR01003293.1-fermentation-metagenome-genome-assembly--contig:-NODE-3293-length-14545-cov-24.036025_pt1 | contig 14545 bp, 13 predicted proteins | sample MGYA00245780_ERZ724029 | MGnify/ENA primary metagenome ERZ724029 (study PRJEB28704, sample SAMN03018315) | fermentation metagenome | biome: anthropogenic terrestrial biome; feature: soil... | reverse complement strand
GATAGTACATTACAGATTAACGTACAAGCAATTGATAATTCAGAAATTGTATCTTTCCCCACCCTTTCTTATGTTAGTAGTGATGAATTAATATGTACTGTTGATTCTAATGGATTGGTTAGTGCTATTGATAGTGGTAATTGTGTGATTACGGTTGCTTATAATGATGTAATTGCCAGTATTGAAATTACAGTAATTGAAACGGTGCAACATAATATTACCGCAGAAATTAGTGGTAGTAGTTCAATTATTAAAGGTAAAACATCAGAATATATTTGTATAGTTAGAGACAATGGTATTGTTGTGCCTGGAGATATGATATTTTATTTAACTGGTGATGATGGTGTAAGTAATACAAATTTAGCAACTATATCAAGTTATGATACTGATAGTTGTGTGATAACTGCTGGAAATAGTATTGGGTATGTGAAATTGTGGGCAAAAAACGAAAATGAAAGTATTATAACACCAGCATTTAGAATACAGATTAAAAATTTATACTAGGCAAAGGGGGGTATCTAATGGGAAGGTTTGAAGAACTTAGTACAAATAAATATTTAATCTTGTCAAAATTAATTGAAGACTTGGAAATTGTAAAATGTTTAGTTAATAATGAATCTAATTTTTCAGATATACCTTTGCCAGAAGATTTTGAAGCAAGTTCTTTGATTTATAACCATATATTTCCTTATAAATATATACCTACTATTGAAACAACCCCTAAAACTTTTATAACAACATCTTTTAATTATCGTTCAAAAGGTATGTCTTATAAAAATGGTTCAATTATTTTCTACGTTATTACACATAATTCTTTGATTAAAACAGATTGTGGTTTTTTAAGATATGATTTTCTAATACACCAAATAGACGAGTTGATGAATAGTTCAAGAGATATTGGTTTGGGGAAATTAGAATTTTATGATATGGCAGATTTCTCTGTAAATAATTATTATTCAGGTGCATATATTGGATATCGCTCTACAGAATTTCAATAAAAGTAAGTGAAAATATGGAAAATTTAAATCTTTACTTAAAATTACAAAAGCCAATTCCCTTTTATGATATTTGTATGATTTATCAACCAAGTCTTGAAGAAATATTAGATTATGGTGTTGAAGATTTTGAAAAATTGCTTCTACCCTATTATATTACTATTGATAGTTTACCTGACGAAATAACTGAAGAAGAAAAACAAAATTTAACTAATTTTGAATTGGTATGTAGTTCACAAGATATTGTGAACTTTTTGTTTGTATCTTTAGAATTTTTCTGCAAATGTAAAATTGATGTAGATGAAAAAGGTATTATATTTGATGGATATAATGGTAGATTGAATAAAGATAATTTTGATGAATTTGCTGAAATTGTATTAAAAATTTGCGGTAGAGAACGACCTAAGAAAGAGAAAATACCTATATTTAAAAATGATCGTCAAAGAGATATATGGGAAAAACTTCAAGAAGGTAGACGTAGAAGTGCTAAAAATAATGAAGTTAAAATGGAAGATATAATTAACTATTGTGAGTTTGGTGGAAGAAGTTATATACCTATTGAAGAAATAAAGAAATGGACTATCTGGAGAATTATGAATTGCTATAGTTCAACAATAGGGGTTAGTGCTTATAATGATAGTTTCAGAATTTATTTAGTTAGTGGTGAAAAATCGTTAATTGAAAATAAACATTGGACTGATTTATTAAAACTAAATTATCAATATAAAGAATAGATGTAAGGATTGGATTTCTATTATCTACTCTTTTTATTAAATAAAAATAATTAAAGGAGGAATTTATAATATGTTGTACGGTATTAAAGACGCGGCAAATTTGCATGTATATTCACAGGAAACTAAGAAGCCTGTTTTATATGCAGATTATGCAAAAACAAGTTCTATAGATTTTACTGCTGATTCGATATATGCATATAATAAGACTACAAAAGCTATTAGGTGGGATAAGCAGAGAGAGGGTACATTTAAGACAGAGATGGAAGTTTTTGAACTTAAATGGTTATCTTTACTTTTTGGAACAACTATGTCTAGTACTACTGTACCTGTGGCAAAACGTGAAGTTCTCGATGTTCAAGCCGGAGGTGCGGGAGCAGAGTTAGCGAGTGTACCTAAGGCGGGTAGTTTAGTTATTTTTAAGTTAGATAGTGATGGTATATCGCATGGAACAGAGCAAACCGCAGGAACTCCAGCAACTACCGAAGATAAATATTCAATCGCAACTAAAGCGTTAACTTTTAATGCGACTACATTTACAACCGCAGGAAAGGTAGCATGTTATTATTTACTAGAAGGAACTCATAATACATTTACCGTTGATAATGTAAGTTTCCCCGGTGGTTATACTATTTATGCTGATAGTGCTGTTCGTGGAACAAATCAGGTTGATACATTTGTACAGTATCAATTATTAAATGTTAAGCCAAAATCTAATGTATCTCTTACTATGGACGCAGATAACGTAGCAAAATTATCGATTGAATGGGATATTCTCGCTGATTCAACTGGTGATATGATGCATTATGTAGAAGTTTAATTATAGTTTTTATAGGAGGTTATGTCTTTACATAATCTCCTATAATTTAAAAGAGGTGATTCCGAAATGATGAAATACAATGAAGTTAAATTAACTTATACTTGTCCTGCCGCCCCACCCCTTGGTCTTTATATGGATAGAATCTACACCATAGGTAAAGATAAACAGGGTTTCTATTTTACAGATGGGAATTATATGGAACACGTCAAAGACTCAGATATCTGGTATATTAAAATGCTTTTCTCACCTAAAGATTACAATTGGGATGATGTGGATTTTTCCGATGAAAAAGAAAAGGAAATAATAAAAGAAACAATAAAAACACTTGACAAAACTATTCCACAAAAATAATTATATGGGTAGATGCATTCCTACAGTATCTACCCTACCCTATTAACATTTCAATTATCACTTAACTAATCAAATCAATCATTAATCAAACCATCATTTAATTAATCATTTATTTAATCAAACCAATCATCACAAAACCTCGATTTCATTCAAATATTAGACCTCAAGAATGCCTATAAATGGGCATTTATTTTTTTGTGAATTTTTAGATTTTAGTGTGAATTTATAAATTTAATATTATATTGGAGTGATTTTTATTTCAGAACTCAAATTAATTATTGATAATAATGTTTTGGAAAAATACAATCAATATTATTTTACAAAGTATCCAAAACGTAAAAAAGTTCCTATTGATAAACCTACTCACCCATCTATAAATAAATGGATGATTATGAAAAGACCTCAAATGAACGATTTAAAACAGAAAATAAAAGAATTCATCATATGGTTTGTAGAAGAAAATGGTTTAACTAATAAGAAACTTGAAAAGTGTGAAATGACTTTTATTAGTTACTTCAAAACCAAAATTCGCAAAGATTGTGATAACACTGTTCCTAAATTTTATTTAGATGGTTTATCAGAATCAGGATTAATTATTGATGATGACTCATTACATTTAACAAGTCTTACTTTAAAATGTGGATATGATAAAGAGTGGCCTAGAACGGAGATACATATAAATTATTAATATAATTGGAGGTAAATATATTATGTTTATTTCAGAAATTAAAGATGATGAAGGTTTATACAACGGTAAAACTTTTGAAGTTAAATCCCATATATCATTTATAGAAAAGAAAATTTTATGTGAACAGATAATAGATAGTTGTTTAGTTGCAGATGAAAACAATATGGTTAGTTGCGATTTCTTCATGAAATATTTATTAACAAATATGAAAATAGTTGCTTTATTTACAGATTTGGAGTTTGGAGAAGAATCTGTGCAAGAGTATGATTTTCTAAACGAGAATGAGTTAATGGATTATATTTTGAATCGGATTGATGATTGTGAGATAAGTTTTATAAATGAAATGATTAATAAAGAAATTGAGCAGAGAATACGGATGGGGAATAGCATTGAGTCAATTATTGCTAGTAGATTGGATAAATTGATTGATAAGGTACCAGACCAAAAATCCATAAAGAAAATTCTTAATGACATTCCAAAATCCGTGAATAAAATCAAACCTGAAAATCTTGAAATTATAAAAGGGATTTTGAATAAGCAAGGTGATGGTGTTGGCAAGTAAGAGTTTTAAAAGTTTAAGTCAACTTGAACAATATATCCAATCTCAAGCAGATAAGGTTCTTGTTACTCATGTTGGTGAAGTAATCAAAGATGAATTAGAATCCAGTGCAATTGAGATGTTAAATGAATATGAACCATCGGTTTATGATAGAAGAAGTTCTAGTAATTCATTAGATAGTGGAGGTATTGCAGATAAAAACACTATGTCTTCTGAATTAATTTCAAGTGGAGTATTGATTGTAACACCAAAAGCAGAAAGAAATATGGATTTTAGTAAGTACCCAGGATGGGGTTATGATACAAATAAATCACTCGCAGAGAATTTAATTGAGGGATATGGAAATCGTCAATATCCCTGGAATCAACCAAGAGATTTTATTGAAGATACAAGAGAGAATCTTAGAAAAAATAAAAATCATGTAGAGGCTATGCGTGATGGTTTAGAAGAGATTTTTGGGAAAGGTAATGTGATTTAACAAAATAGTGGTTTTGTGATAATGACGCAGTTTAAAGTAGGGATATTTTATATATTCCCTACTTTTTGATTTTGAAAATAATTTCATTGATATAGATAAATATATTGAGGATGTGAATAAATGCCTAGAAAAATATTTCGTCAAACAATTACAAGTCCTGAATTATGGGAAAAAGTTAATCCTAAAAATATATCTTTAATGCAAAGGTTTCTTAAAGAAAAGAATACAAGATGCTCTAATCTTACAGTAGAGGGATATGATTCAGATTTACGCATATTCTTCACTTGGAATTTAATATACAATGAAAATAAATATTTCCTTGGGATATAAAAAATAAAATTTTAGATGAAATTTTTAATCCATACTTAAGTAATAAAATTAATATCGCTTAAATTAACCGATCTTCCCCTTGTGTTAGTTATTTACATATGTTAAAATTAACACAAGGAGGTTGATATGTATGGCTTCTGGTGATATTATAGCAGGTGATTTTCCTGAGAAATCATTTATAATCAGTGTGTTTGGTAATATATCAATACAGTGTAGTACAATTAAAAATCCATCATTTAAATATGATATTACTAAAAGTATAAAAAATATTGAAATTATTACTGAAGAAACAAAGAAAAAATTTTTAGGTGCTGCTGGCTGGGGTACAGTTGGAGCAATTGCTCTCGGCCCTTTAGGTGCGATTGCTGGAATATTAGTTGGAGGTAATAAGAAAGAAATATTGATTGCATGTGAATTAAAAAACGGTAAAAAGTTTATTGCTACAGTTGATAATAAATTGTATAAGAATATGTTAAAAGTTAGTTATTAGTATATTATTTATAAATATTTAAAAATTTAATATCTTAAAATTCATCAGAAGTGGGATATATCCACTTCTTTTTTTGTTGTCTATTTTTAAAAGAAAGGAAGTGGATATATGTGAGTGATGATATTGTAATCCGAATAAAAACTTTATTAGATAAAGCAACTCCAGCAGATATTAATAAAGTAAAATCAGATATTGAACAACGAGTTAATCCTAAAATAAAAGTAGATGTTGATAGTAAAGGTTTAGATAAATATAAAGAAAAATATGTACAAATTGAAAATGCTGAAGCAAAAATTACTGAAAAAACTAAGGAATGGACAAAAACTAATGGTGAAATAGTAAAGCAAATTGATAATATAAAAGCTGGGACAAATGAGGTTACTAGAAGAGTTACAGAAACCACTACTAATTATAAGAAACAACGCGCAGAATTAGAAAAAATTAATGCAGAACAGTCTAAATATTGGTCACAAAGAGTTAAAGAAACTGTAGGTGATATGACAAAGAAACCAGATGAACTGGTTAAAATGGCTGAATATTATGAGAATCTTGAAAAAACCAATTTAGAAACTATTAAAAATGCACAAAACAAAAACTTTAATGAAGCTAAAGATCATTTGACACAGTTAAGTAGATTAAGAAAAGAATATCATAGTTTAGATAATAAAAATACTGAACAAGCAAAAGAATTAACTAAGCAAATATCTTATCACCAAGGACAATATAATAATATTATTAGAAGAAAAATTGATATTGGTGAAAAAACAAAAATCGAAGGAATAGAAGCAGAGAAATTAAATCAACTTGAAAAAGTTAGAGAACAAACATTACGTAATATTAATAATATAAAAGCAATAAATACAGATAAGAGTAATGCACAACAGCAAAAACAAGTTGATGATTTTAACAAAAGAAATATAAATGCTATTGATTATCAGATACAACAAAGACAAATAGAATCACAACAATTTTCTAAAGCATTACAAGCAAAAATGCTACAAGAAGTTGAAGAAAAGAAAATAACATCAGAATTACAAAAGCAAAATATTGCACAAGAAAAAATGCTTAATACTATACGTGGTATGCGTGGTATAAACGGAGCATTTATTGTTGGTGATAATTTAAAAGATTTAAATAACTTAGAAAATAAAATTAAAGGTTTTAATCCATCTGATAAAGATTTTGTTCAAAATATGCGTAATGCTCAGTTAGAACTTCAAAGAATAAATACATCAATGGGTATTTATAAAAAAGAGGTTCAAGATGCAAGTAAGTTTACAAATGTTTTTGGTCAGAGCATATTTGAAGCAGGTAAGAAATTTGCGTCCTGGCTGGTCATTGGAAATACCATCATGGGAGCCATTAGAGTAATTCGGGATGGAATTCAATTTGTAATAGACCTTGACAATGCTATGAATCAGTTGCGGATAGTAATGAATTTGACTAGTGATCAAGCAATTGAATTAGGTAGGAATTATAATTCTCTCGCAAAAGAAATGAGTGTAACAACTACAGAGATTGCTAAAGCAGCAGTTGAATTTGCAAGACAAGGTTTATCCTTAAGTGAGATGGATGATAGACTTCGTAATACTATAAAATACGCTAAGATTTCAGGAATGGAGTTCCAAGAAGCAGCAGAGATAATTACTGCTAGTGTCAATAGTATGGGTGTGGGAACACAAAGAGCAATTGATATATTTAGTTATATGGGCGATGCCACAGCTACAGGAGCCGATGAGATAGGTCGTGCGATTCAAAAAGTTGGTGGAACCGCAGGTGCTTTAGGTGTAAACTTTGAAAAATTATCTTCATGGATAGCTATTGTCTCATCCCGTACAAGAGAAGGTGCGGAATCTATAGGAAATAGTATGAAAACTATTCTTGCACGTATGCAGAATATGTCATCATTTGGATTTGATGAAGAAAGTGGAGATAGTGTTAACTATGTTTCTAAAGCTTTAGCAACAATTGGTGTTCAACTTATGGATTCAGAAGGACAATTCCGTAATTTAGGGATTGTAATGGATGAAATTGGTGCTAAATGGAATGGTTTAGATTCAAGACAAAAAGCCTACATTGCTACTCAAATGGCGGGTAAAATGAATGCCCCCTATCATGGTGACATGGTAGCGTAAAGTTTGCTATATCGGTGAAACCCCTAACGTGTAAAGACGAGGGCGATACCGAGGGAAGATTTAAGTGAAATTATATTGGTATAAATTTTATAAAAAGGAGGTGTGATAAGATGTTGTTAGATAAAGAAGTTGATGTGGTAGTTGTTAAAAGTAATAAAAAATATTATATAAATTTAGGATACGATTGTAAGTGTGGAGATACTATACGTGTCAATATAGAAGAATTGCCAAAATATGCTAGGACAGTAATACGTTATCAATGTGATTATTGTGGTGCTGAAAAAGAACAACAATATCAAACATATAGAAGTAAAATTGATAATAATAATATAATACATAAAGATGCTTGTCAAAAATGTGCAGGTATAAAACGACAAGAAAGTAATTTATTAGTTTATGGTGTGTCTAATTGTATGCAGTTACCTGAAGTTAAAGATAAGCTTAAAGAGACAATGGTTGAAAGATATGGGTTTGACAATCCTAAAAAAGTAGATTTTATAAATGCCAAAATAGAAGTCACAAACATGGAAAAATATGGAACTATTTATCCCATGCAAAATAAAGAAGTTAAACAAAAACAAGTTAATACCGTTATAGATAGATATGGGGTTTCATCATATAATAAAACGGATGAATTTAAAGAAAGATATAAAAATACTTGTTTGAATAAATATGGGGTTGAAAATTCTTTTCAAAATAAAGAATTTCAAGAAAAACAAATTAATACTTGTTTGGAGAGATTTGGTGTAGAAAATGTATTTCAATCAGAGGAAATAAAAAATAAATCTAAACAAACTATGTTAAAGAAATACGGGGTTGAAAATCCATTACAAAATAGTGAAATAAAAGAAAGAGCAATCAAGAATCGCACTTTAACCTTATATAAAAATGATTCTACACCTACTTCTAAACAACAAGTGTATCTACACAATTTACTAGGAGGTATTCTTAATTATCCCATAGATCGTTTTAATTTAGATATTGCTTTTCCAGATGATAAAATTTATATAGAATATGATGGTGGAGGTCATGATTTAGCTGTAAAAATAGGAAGGGTTACTGAAGAAAAATTGAAACAAGATGATATGAAAAGATATTTTATACTTAAAAAATTAGGATGGAAACAAATATGTATAAAAAGTCCTAGTGATTATCTTCCTGTGGATGAAATAATAAAAGAAGAAATCACTAAAGCTAAATTATGGTTGTCTATTGATAAACCAGGTCATTTTCACTATAACATAGTAATATCTGAATTTGTTAATGATCTTAATTACGGAAAATTAAGATATATTTCTTAATTATTAAAATATTAATATAATTTCACTTATTTCCCCGTAACGACTACACGCAGACCATCTTTATTTAAAGATGATGATATAGTCTGATCGTCTATGGAAACATAGAGAGGAAGGGTCAAGTGTAAAGACACTTTAAAGAAGTACCTTTCCCGCCAATTATTTATAATTGGTCAGTACCATTTTATGATGGGAAAGTAACAGAACGGTTCGTCAACAGAGTAGATTCCTTAACCTCATGGAAGGTTATGCTGATTCAGTAGACTTATATGAAGAATCTTTAAATGCCGCAGGAACAGCAAATCAAAAATTTGCAATATGGCAAGAGAGTTCACAAGCAAAACTTGAAAAATTCCAGTCCACACTCCAGACTATATATCAGTCTTCTTTTGATTCTGGATTAATAAAAGATGTTATTACATTTGGTACTGAATTACTTGATACAATAAGTAAAATTCAAGAAGAAGGACATTTATTAATTACAACAGTAGGTTTATTATCTACAGCATTTTTTATGTTTAATGCTAAAGCATCAAAGTCTTTTTATGCTGGATTAATGGGTATATTTGGAGCAATTTTAAAAGTAGATACTTCTATAAAAACTATGGGAATGACGATGACTTTAACTGAAATTGCAACAGTTAAATTAAGTAAAGCAGTTAATATATTAAATTTAGCGTTTCAACGTTTTCTTCCTGCATTAATTTTAACAGGTTTAGTTTATGCCATTCAAAAAATAGTTGAATTAAGAAAAGAAGCACAAGAAACAGAAAAATCTTTTAAAGAATCTATAACAGCATTCAGTAATAATCAAAATGAACTTGAAAATCTTAAAAAATTATCACAACAATATGATGAATTGAATTCTAAGGTTACTAAAAATGCAGAAGAAGAACAGAAATTAATTGATATAAAAAATAATATTGGTAAGGCATGTGAAGAACTTGGTGTATCGTATGATACTGAAGGTAATGCCATTATTAATAATAGTGAACAAATTAGAAAATATATTGAATTAAAAGAAAAACAATTAGATTTAGATAGAAAAGTAATTAATGAAACTTATGATACTGAAAGAAATTCTGATTTAAATAAAGTTAAATCAGAACAAAAAGCAATTAAAGATTTAGAAGCAGAATTAAAAAATGTTGAAAATTCAAAAAGTGCATATTTGAAAAATGGTTTTAATTCTGAATCAAGGGAAATTATTGCCCTAGATAAAAGAATAAAAGAATTAAGTAAGTCTTTAGGCGAACATAGAAAAGATTTATTTGATGCATCCAAATCATATGATGATCTAAATTTAGCATTATTAAATTCTAACTCTAAATTTATGGAATTAGATAATACGATTAAATCTAATATAGTTTCTACTTTTAATAAATTAGCAGAATCTAAAAAGAATCTTAATTTTAAAGATTTTATTGGGAAAATAGATACTGACGTACTTAAATCTTATCAAGATGCTTTAAATGTGTTTAAGACAGATGGTAATGTTAAAAATCTAACAATTGCTTTTGATGAGTTGCAAAAAAGTTTAGTTCAAACTGCTTTAAAATTTACTAAAAACAAAGAAACTGCATTAGAAGTAGCAAATACATTTTTAAAATTACAAGACCCTATTGGTTATGCACAAGTATCTTTATCTAAATTTCAATCTGCTATTCAAACTGTTGCTTCTGCTACTACTATATCAACTAAAAGTATTATTTCTGCTTTTGGCATTTTGGGTATTAGTATCAATAAAGAAGTGGCAAATATTTTATCAGGATATATGGGGTTAGTAGCAGGAATACAATCTGTTGCAGATGCTCATAATGTCATAGCAAAAATTGCTAATGATGTTACTGAGGGTGGAAAAACTACTGGTATGGCAGATACGTCTTATAAAATTAGTTTAGTAACCACTCCTTTAATTAATTTAGGTAAATATTATGATGAATTAAATAAATTACAAAAATCTATCAATAATAATCCTAGTGGTGGTGGTGGAGTAGGTGGCGGTTCCAAAGATAAATCTTCTTCATCATCTCAAGCAGCCGAAAAGGAGCTTTACGAATCAAAAGAGTATTCCAATGCCTTATCTGAAATAGATAAACAACTCTCCATCTTAAACGCAGAAAAAGAAAAACTTGATAAAACATCCACTCAATATCAAGATAGTCTCAGAAAAGAAATAACCCTACTCCAACAAAAGCAACAACTTGCCCATGCAGAAGCAGACGATCTCCGTAAACGTAAAAACGATAAACTTTGGGAAATAAATCAAATAGCAGGAGCAGATTACTTTTCCCTCTCAGACACTAAACGTCAATCTATATTTGATTCTTTATATAATCCAAAGAAAAATGAAAAGCAAAAATACTTCAATGATCTGCTTAAAGATTTTGATGATTTATCTAAACGTATTGATGATTGTCAAGCGTCTTATAGGGATTGGCAAGAAACTATAGATTCACTTAATTATGAAGTTGTAATTAATAATATCACAAAACTAGATAATTCTATTTCAGATTTAAAATCAGAATATGACATTCTTAATTCTGAATTAGATAATCTTATTCCTGGCACTTCTGAATATAACAATAAACTTCAAGAAATTATCACTAGTAATAAATCATATATTGAAGCATTAAAACAAAAGCAAGTTTATCTTAAACAAGAAATTGCTAGTGATAGAATTAATCTTGCACAAAAAACAGAATTAAACAAAACACTTAAAGAAACTTCCAGAACAATTAAAGAATTAGAAATTTCTCTTAAATCTCAACTTGCATCTCAAGCAGATGAATTAATTTCTATTTTTAAAGAAGTTTATCAAAAACAAAAAGATATTGCTTTAGATGCTATTGATGACCAAATGGATGCAGAAGAAAAACGGCATCAACAGGTCACAGATAATCTTGATGACGAATTATCTCAATATGAAGAAATTATTAAAGCTAAACTTGAATCTATAGAAGAAACTGAAGATGAAGCAGATTATCAAAAAGAATTAGCAAAATTACAGAAAGAACGTCAAGAAATTCAAAACAAAATTGACGTTTTGTCATTAGATGATTCATTTGAAGCTAGAGCAAAAAAAGAAGAGTTAAATAAACAATTAGTTGAAAAAGATGAAGCAATTGAAGATAAACAACATAAACATACTGTTGATTTAAGAAAAGATAATTTAAATGATTTATTAGACAAATATAAAAAAGAAATTAATCAAAAAAAGAAAACAGAAGATACTAAGTATGATATTGAAAAGAAAAACTACGATAAATTAAAAGAAGAAGCAGAAAAATATTGGAATGAACAAATTAATAATGATCGTAAATGGTTAAGTTTAAAACAAAATATTATAAACGGTAATTTAAGTGCGGTTCAAAATAGTGTTTCTGAGTTTACTAATATTTTACGAGGTAATATGTCTAGTATAGGAGAAAGTATTTCTTTAAATTTAATTGATAGAATGATACAAGCGCAGAGACAAATTCAGTCCATTAATTCACAACTAGATAGTTTACCTTCTAGTAATGACGATTATCGACCTCCTACCAATAATAATGATAATTCAAAACCTTCAACTCAAACGGGTTTAGTTAAACCAGGAATGTTGCTTACTGAAGCAGGAGCAATTGCAGGAATAGAAATCAAATATCATCCAGAGGACAATACAGTTACAATTGGTAATTTGCCAACTAGGTTTTCTCCTACTGGAATAGGTGGTACTCATCTTAATTCTGCTAATAGAATAGTAATTGATGAAGTTGATAATATAAAAAGACTTATTAAAATGGCTGGTGGAGATGTTAGTAGGTTTCATCAAGGGGGAATTGTTAATGGAGACTCATCATCTCCTTCTAATCTTACTAAATTAGTTAATAAATTATTTAATACTAGTGGTAATGAACAATTAATTAAAGCATTGAAAAACGAACTTTATGTACCACAAGTAAATCTTACTAAATTCTTTGTTCCCAATATGTCTAAATTAATTAGTGGTTTAACTCCCCAATTAGCAGTATCGGGTGGAGGAGATACAGTTTATAATTTAAATTTCCATGTAGATAAAATAGAGAATAATGATAAAGGTGCGGATTATATATTTAAGAAAATAAATAATGGACTTTCAAAACTTGGTAAATAAGAGGGGTTAATCCCCTCTTTTACTTTTAGGTGGTGATTAAAATACATGATTAAAGATTCTTTATGGTTTGAGTTTAATAACGAATTAAGTTCTGATTATGGTATTATCAACTGCAATTTATCTTCTGGTATGTTAGAAGAACCATTAATGGCTGAATCAGAGATAGTAGAAACTGAAATTCGTGGTAGAGATGAACCTTATCTTCAAGAAATTAAATATAAACCTTTAGAATTTGATGTAAATTTTGCATTTTTAGATTCTTGGACAGAAGAATCTTTACAAAAAGTTAAAAGATGGTTAAGAAAACCTTATTATTGTAAATTAAGATTTTCTGAGAATCCAAATAGATTATATTACGGACTTTTTACTGGAGAACCAAAAATAAATCATAATGGTATAAATCAAGGTTATTTTACTTGGCATTTTAGATGTAATAGTCCTTATGCCTACTCCCCTATCTATATAGATACTTATGATTTCTCTGCTAGTGATATTAATTATTTTGAGTTTAATAATTTAGGTGATATAGATTGTTTACCTATTGTTGAAATTACAAAAGTTGATGCACTTGGTAATATATCAATATTTAATCTATCAAATGGAAATAAAGAGTTTGGTTTTTCTGAATTAGCACTTAATGAGATTGTTGAAGTAGATTGCTTGAGAAGGAATATAAAATCTTCGCTAGAAGCATCTGCACCTAGTATTTACAGGTATGATAAACTGGTTGGCGATTATCTGAATTTACTATACGGTAAAAATCAGTTACAAGTTCAAGGTAAATGTTTATTGACGATAAAATATGAATTCAAATTCCATTAAGAAAGGAGGATAATATTTGATAGAACTTTCAAAACCCCGTTTATTTCTCGCAAAACCAGATCGAACTATAATTGCTGAATTATCAGAAGCATACGATATAAATTGCATTATAAAACTAGGTTCAATTTCAGATTTGAATTTTAAACTCCCTACGCTTGTTGAAATTGATCACAAATTAGTTGATAACGAGCATATAAATAAAGTCTTATTTAAATACTTAATCAAATACGAGATAGATAATTATGTAGAGTGGTTTGTAGTCAATGCTCCTACTCCTACAATGGATGAAGATATTGACATTTTGCAAGTTGAATGCTTTTCTTTACCCTATGAATTAAATAATCAGGATTTGAAGGGTTATAGTGTTACATCAAAAACATTAACACAGATTATGACAGATATATTAAGTGAAAATAATTGGTCTTTGGGCTACGTTAATTCAGTGTTCGATTTAAAATACAGATCGTTTGAAGCGAATTGTAAAGTATTAGAAGCGGTATTAAACTGTGCTACTACATTCGGAGCAATTATTCAATGGGATACTGTAAATAAACAGATAAATTTTTATTTACCTGAACAAATAGGTACATACAAAGGTCTGAATTTTGATTATGGAAAATATCTGAAATCAATGAATCAATCTCTTGATGTTTCTGACTTCTGCACTCGTCTCAAGATATATGGTCAAGACAATTTAACAATCAACGAATACA
>ENA-UOOR01003289-UOOR01003289.1-fermentation-metagenome-genome-assembly--contig:-NODE-3289-length-14554-cov-121.031588_pt1 | contig 14554 bp, 15 predicted proteins | sample MGYA00245780_ERZ724029 | MGnify/ENA primary metagenome ERZ724029 (study PRJEB28704, sample SAMN03018315) | fermentation metagenome | biome: anthropogenic terrestrial biome; feature: soil... | reverse complement strand
TCCGGGCGATAGCGGAGATCGCGCACGACCACAGGGTCCCGTTCCACACCGACGCTGTCCAGGCAATCGGTGCCCTTCCGGTGGATGTGGAGGCGATGGGGGCCGACCTCCTCTCGCTCTCGGCGCACAAGTTCGGCGGCCCGAAGGGAACGGGAGCGCTCTACATCCGGAAGAAAACCCGGATCGAGACGTTCATGGACGGCGGTTCGCAGGAACGCGGTCGACGGGCCGGGACCGAGAACGTCCCGGGAATCGTCGGGCTCGGGCGGGCAATCGAACTTGCGACCGCAGATATCCCCGCAAAGGCCTCCAGGCTCGCCGCGATGCGGGACCGGCTGATCCGGGGTATCCTGGACACTATCCCGGATTCCCGGCTGAACGGCCACCCGGTCGAGAGGCTCCCGAACAACGTGAACGTTGCGTTCCGCTACGTGGAGGGCGAGTCGATCCTGCTCTCGCTCGACGCGCTCGGTGTTGCCGCCTCGACGGGGAGCGCCTGCACCTCGGCGTCGCTTGAGCCCTCGCACGTCCTCACGGCCTGCGGCCTCCCCCCCGAGCAGGCGCACGGCTCGCTCCGGCTCACCCTCGGCTCCCGGAACACGGAGGACGACGTCGATTACGTCCTCTCGGTCCTTCCCGGGGTGATCGAACGCCTCAGGCAGATGTCGCCGCTCCGGGGGGAGGCGTGAGCGTGGCGGGGATCTTCAAGGCATACGATATCCGGGGGCGCTACCCGGACGAACTCAACGAAACGACGACGAAGAGGATCGGGAACGCCTTCGTCCGGCTCCTTGCGGCGGAGCGGGTCGTCGTCGGGCGGGACATGCGGCTTTCGTCGAAATCGCTTTCCCGGGCGTTTGTCGAGGGGGCGGTTGAAGCAGGGGTGGAGGTCGCCGATGCGGGACGGGTGAGCACCCCACTCCTCAACTACGCCGTCATCGCCGGAGGGTTCGACGGCGGGGCGATGGTGACGGCTTCCCATCTCCCGGGGGAAATGAACGGGCTCAAACTCGCCGGGAAAGACGCAGTCCCGCTCTCCGGGGACCGGGGGCTGCCGCTCCTCGAGACGATGGCCGGGGAAGAACCGGCAGTACGCGCCGGCGGGTCCTGCCGCAAGGTCGATATGCTGGACTCCTACATCGGGAAGGTGGCCGGATTCGTCCGGAACCCCCGGCCGCTCACGGTCGTGGTGGACGCGGGGAACGGGATGGTCGGGCCTGAGGTGCCCCTCCTCTTCTCCCGGGTCCCGGCGTGGCGGCTTATCCCGCTCTACCTGGACCCCGACGGGCGGTTCCCCCACCACCACGCAAACCCGCTCGACCCCGGGACCACCGGGGCCCTCCAGGACCGGGTGGTGACGGAAAGAGCGGATATGGGGGCGGCGTTCGACGGCGATGCCGACCGGTGCGGGTTTATCGACGAGTGGGGCGAGCACGTCCGGGAGGACCTGGTGACCGGACTCATCGCGGAGTTCCTGCTCGAGGAGAACCCGGGAGCGACGATCCTCTACGACCTCCGGTCGAGCCGGGCCGTCGCGGAGGTGATCAGGGAGGCCGGGGGGCGGGGCGTCCGCTCGAGGGTCGGCCACGCCTTTATCAAAGCCCGGATGCGGGAGGAGAACGCAATCTTCGCCGGGGAACTCTCCGGACACTACTACTACCGGGAGATGGGTTTCACCGACAACGGGCTCCTGACGATGGTGTACGTTGCGAACATCCTCGCCGCGAGCGGTCGGACGCTCTCCGAACTCATCAGGCCGCTGGACCGCTACCCCTCGACCGGGGAGATCAACCTCCGGGTGAGCAGGCCCGATGCGGTTCTTTCGGCGCTTGCAGCGCACTATCGGGACGCAGACCTCGACCGTCTCGACGGGCTGACGGTGGACTACCCGGACTGGTGGTTCAACATCCGTCCATCCCACACCGAGCCGGTGGTGCGGCTGAACCTGGAGGCGGAGACGCGGGACCTCCTCGACGAGAAGAAACAGGAGGTGCTCTCGGTCGTCCGGGGCGCTGAGGAGGCGACGCGGGAGGGGTAAGGGCGGCGCGCACAACGTATTTATCATTCAAGGGCGACATTTATATGCACCATGGTCTTTCCGGATGTGAGGAACCGGAGTATTTCACGTCGTTCCCCGATCTCGTGGACCTGGGCGTTTGTTTCCGGGCCCGTAGCTTAGTCCGGTCAGAGCGCCCGGCTCATAACCGGGCGGTCGTGGGTTCGAATCCCTCCGGGCCCACCTTTAATCGGGGAAAGGGTCACAATCGTGGCTTGAATGCCCTGTTCAGCGCTAATTATTAACTGTTCTATGAATTTAGACGCATTCGTAACCCGGTTCTTTAGAAATTCATGCGCCTGATCTGATAGGGTGATGTTCAATCTTCTCCTCTTTCGCTCGTATTTCTTTTCGTTTGCCATTTTCTCTTTTCTCCGCTTTCTTTTCTACTGTCCGCACAGTGCTGTATCTGTCTGCACAGCCTCAGGTAACTTATCTCTGCGCAGGGGGCTTAACGGGATAGCAACAAAACGGGGGAGGCCCCCGCTGTTTTGTTGCTACTTCTTTAAGAGGCAATACCCACCACGTACAGGCTATGAAGAGAATCAACGCAAAGGGAGAGGTATTTCAGCAGACATCCATCTACATCCGTGAGAATGTCTACCTCCTCGCAAGAGAGGAGCGTATCCCCATGTCAGAGGCCGCAGAGCAGGGTGTGATCGCCGCGCTGCGTGCACGGGGCGTCGAGGTCTGAGGGAGGCGCATGACGAAATATGAGATTATGGGGGCAAAGGGGGTAGAGAAATATCTTGTGAAACTCGGGAAGAGGAACCCGAGGGATGCAGCACTAATCATCGAGACGATCAAATCTTGCCTGGGTGAACACCTCTTCGACCGGATACAACAGTGTGATAAAAAGAAGATGAAGGGGGAAAGGTACCTCCACCGATTACACGTTCAACGGGGATATACTGTATTCTATAGGGTGGTGAAAACGAAGGAAAAAACATTTGTCGGGGTCGATCTGATTGTGACCTTCACGAAGGCCCATCAGATGTACCCGCACCTTGATTTATAGCCCTAATTTCTTTTCGATTTCAGAAAGAGGGACATATCCGCCCGATCTAGATTCCCGTATATCTGCGTGCAGTCTGTCCTTGCTGGCCTGGATTTCAGCCTGAGTAAGGGTTTTTTTAGTCTTCGGGGTTGCCTTCTTCCGCTCGACTACCGTCTTCGTCGGCATACAGGATGATGTCTGTATCTGGAAAGATATAGTTTTGGGCGGGGGTGAAGTAGTCAGGCCGGGACCGCGCAACTAAAGGCGCTATGCAGGCTTGCAATGCAAGTCTGATATGCAACAAAAGTTGCTTTAACACTCTTTCACTTTCACACCGCACGGTTGGGGATTTAACCGCAAAGACCACCCTATCCTTTTAATGGGTTCGCCTATGACCCTGAAAGCATCATCGGAACGATGTGCGGCCGTGACCCCGGAACCTGATCATAGGCGCGCAAAAGGTATGGCGAAGGAGAGCCTTCACGGGCAGTACTCCGACGCACGGGGGCACAGAGATGCACATATAAACTACAACGATCCACTCGTCCGGGCGCTGTTGTCACCTGCTATTATCGGACGGATAAAAGAAATCCTAAATGACCCTGCCTGATGGCCGGGTCTTACCCTCTCACCCACGTATGTATTTTGAGTAATGAGTAAGAGTGAAGTTCAGAAAAAAGATGTATGGGGGTCTGTTCGGTTCACACCCTCCACCCCGAGGAGGGGTGTGTTATTCACATCGCGTTGTAGCATATGTTATTCTTTGTATATATAGTCTCTGATAACAACTGCGTGAGGAACTGATATCAGTCAGAAAATTATGGGGATATCCCCTAGAACAGAAGTGAGTCTTACTCATTACTCATTACTCAAAATACATGCCTACTTCAGAAGGCGCTTAATCTCTGCTTGGATCTCAGGTTTTTTCAGAAGTTCGAGTAACTGGTAGGCTACTACGTCAACACCCATTTCCCGGCGTCCAAGGTCTGCCATGATGAGGCTGTAGAGATATTCGCTGACGCTCTCAAACGGCGGGTCCTCTCCTTGAGTTAGGGCCTTTACTTTTCCATATATTTCCCTACTCACACGACACGCGACTTGATATTTCTTCGATTCTGATCCCATTTTTCTCTAAGTATCTGGTAGGCGGCAGGCGATATAAAACAACACTCATAAATACATGTGCAACATACTCGTGTATGCAGTGCTTTAACAGCACTGATAACAATCCGCACTTCGCGGAAGGAGTTGAGACTTGGCTGAAAACATCACGCTCTCTGTAAGCCAGAGAAACAAAGAGGTATGGTCGAAATTTAAGGCTGTGCATCCATCTAATGCCAGCCCTACGATCATGAAACTCATCAGGAACCACCTGGATGAACACCCAGAGCAGTATTCGCAAGAGGGTCAAGATGAGTGATATACGGGTGAATTTCTTCGTGGACGAGTATGATCTCCCCATCCTCGACGAGCAGATCCCGTACATGGGGTTCTCGTCGCGTGCGGAGTTCTTCCGCGCCTGCATCACTATCACCGTGCACGGTCCGGCCCTGGCGGAAGCGGCCGGGAAACCTCTGGACCCGGTCACTCGCAATAGCAGACGGCAAGGTCTACGTGGGAGGGGAGTCATATTCGATGCCAGTCTGGAACTACGACCGGATGTTCTGCCTCGATGCCTTCACCGGAGAGGTCATCTGGTTCTATCCCGGAGGTGGCGGAACCTCGCCCATCAACAACGGCAATCTTTACACCCACGGCAACAGCGGCGTGCTCTATGCATTCGAATCTGACCCAGAACCCGAAGCCGCACGGGACTTCATCAAAGGAATTTTTCCGAATGCAAAACCGACGGTATTCTACGGCAGATACGGTATACGGCAGAATGCCGGCTAAATCCTCTTTTCTCGATGAAAACCGCCTCTGAGGATTGCGTATACCGGGCGATCTTCAGGAGGGCCGGATAATCATGCCTGGAAAAAGAGGGTGCGAGAGGCAGTCACTCTTTCAGGGCATTATATTTCATGTCGCCTTCAAGGCTCTTCTCTATCACCTTAAGGTCTATCCCCTTCGGGATGGGACGGAAATTCTTACCTACAGTTTCCATGTAGTGGGCGGTGATCTCTTCAATACCGTACTTCCGGTAATGCGTATCAGTGACTTCGGTTTTAACAGAGTCCTCCCTCTCTTCCGCCGTGATCTCCCGCATGATCTGACCTTCGTCATGCCCCATGATGGCGATGCGGATCTTCTCTTTGATGCGGTATTTATCCGGCCAATACTTCGCGGCAAAGTTGCGGGTTTGGCCGATGTTAAGCGTTGCTCCGTCTCTCGCCCGATATTTCCGGTAATTGTGGGTGTCAAAGGGTTTGTTCTTGTAGAGATGAGATAGCACCTGCAAGTAAGGTGCTATCGCGGGGTGTATAGGGGTCACGCGGTCGGCGCGGGTCTTGGCCTTCTCGGCTGTGAGGATGAAATACCCCTTTTCTATGCCGTGTTTAATCTCCTCCCAATCAATACGTTCCATCTCTGCCGGCCTCATTCCAGTAGTGACACCGAAGAGAAGCGTAGCGATGCACCTAAAAGCGGTTGTCCTCTGTTCTTTGGTCCTCGTGGCCGGGCTGGTCACCACAGAGTAGTAGGTCTTAAGATCCTTCTCTACATCTCCCCACTCAATAGAGGCCTTCTCACCCGGTTTGGCAAAGAGGGATTTACGCTCCTGGTATGTGTGAACAAGCGACTCTCCCCATGCCTGCAAAACAGGATCTCCCCACTTCTTGGCATAGTAGAGCAGGAACGCCCTTGTGTAGTCAAATGCCGTATCGTTTTTGAGTGCGTTAAAGTGGTTGTTGTAAGCCCTTATCGTCGAGAACGTCACGCGGGCCTCCAGCGCCTCAAGTTTGTTTCGCGCGCCTACCTTCTTCTTTATGGCCTCTCCAAAGGTCAGAAACTGTTTAACAGCCGTGGTAACTCCCTTTATGGTCGCGGGCCGCGCTTCTGGCATGGCTTCACGGATATAAGACTCTAAGTCTTCGAGAGTAAAGACATAAGAATGGTCGTCACCGGAAACAGAGGCATCTCCCCGCGATTCTCTCCGATTTATTTTCTCTGGAAACGTTTCAACCTCTCGCCTCATAACCGGGCGGTCGTGGGTTCGAATCCCTCCGGGCCCATGTATTTGCCAGTTTTTAGTGTTTTGAACTAAAATCCGTTAGAAAGGCCTATCTCCCGAGACGAAATAGTTTCCTAAGAGATCATGATCGAGTGGATTGTAATCCTCTTGTTATTCCTCGCGGTTCTGGTATTATTTTACAAGTTTTCTAAAGTTCAAGGCCAAATCGAACAAAAGGCACGGGAAATATTTGAATCCTGGCGCCAGAAGGAGCGAGAAGATATTGAAACATGGAAAGAAAAAGAGCTCGAACGGCTTTCGGACGAAAAAGCAATGATTCAATTTGAACAGTGGAGACAAAACGAAGAGGGAAACATCCGCACCGATGCGGTAAAACGGAGTCAATCGGTGACCCGTGGAAAGGTTACGGAGTGCCTTATCCCGTATTTTCCTGACTTTCCCTACAATCCAAAGGATGCACGATTTTTGGGAACTCCGGTTGATCTCATCGTCTTTGATGGACTGTCCGACGGCGAGAAAGTACAGAAAGTGGTGTTCGTCGAGATTAAAACCGGTAAAACAGCCGATTTGAGTAAAAGAGAACGTGCAGTCAGAGAGTGTATCAACGATGGACGGGTGCAATACTTTACAATCCATCAGTCATTCGATGAAAGTTCTAACCGGTTGCTCGAGATGGGAGTGAAATAGTCATACACGTTCAGATTGAAGATCTAGAAGCACTCTCTTCTCATATTTTTCGGGAATTTTGACGCTTGAATTATTCCCCAAACTGTTGTTTGAATGCGTATTGATATTACCACGGGGCTCCGACGGAACAGGGGCAGGTTCCGTTCCAAAACGACGCAGATACCCTGCCGAGTTTGGGTGAACTACCCCGCCCTTAAGGGGGGGGCTTCCTGCTTCATCCCCCTCCCCAACGGGAGCGAGTCCACAGGCTCGATGGCGCGTTCCGCACCTGTTACCCCGACAAGATTCTGATCTTGCAGGGCAAACTTCTTGATATTGATCGCCGCGTTGATGTCGCGGTCATGATGAGTGCCACAGTCGGGGCATGTCCACTCTCGATCCGCGAGTCGCAGGTCCCGATTGAGATACCCGCATCGATTACAGATTTTTGAAGATGGGTCGAATCGCCCGATCGTTAGTAAGGTTTTGCCGTAACACTCGCATTTGTATTCGAGCATTCGGAAGAACGAACTCCATGATACGTCGCTGATACTCTGTGCCAGACAATGGTTTTTCTGCATTCCCGCAACATTCAACGTTTCCACTGCTATTGCTTGGTTCTCGCTCACGATTCGATTAGAGAGTTTATGCAGGAAATCGTTTCGCTGGTTTGCAACCTTCTCATGGCATCGGGCTACTATTTGAATCGCTTTCTTCCGGTTCTTCGATCCTTTCACCTTCCGTGATACTCGTCGCTGCAACACCTTCAGCCGCTGTAATGAATTTTTCAGATGGCGGGGATTTGCAACCTTCTCCCCGTTCGAGAACGTTGCGAAGTTGGTTAACCCCACATCGATCCCGAGTGTCGTATCGGCGGCGAATGACGCCGGTTTCGAGAGAGGTTCCCCATTATCAACGAGAATACTGATGAACCACTTCCCCGTTGAAGTGACTGAGACCGTAACTGTCTTCATTTTCCCGTCGAAGTGACGATGGAATACAGTTTTGATCTCACCAATCTTCGGAAGTCGGATCTGTTTCCGATCAAAGTCCACCCGATAGTGTTGAGGCACCTGAAACGACTGTACTGGATTCTTCTTCGACTTGAACCGGGGAAACCCTTTCTTCTCGCGGAAAAACCGGGTGAAGGCGTTGTCGAGATTCTTGTTCGCGCTCTGGAGCGACTGGGAGTTCACTTCCGTGAGCCACGGATATTCTTCTTTGTTTCTGGTAAACCCTGAGACATATGACGAAGGGCGGCGCCGCTTCACGGAAGATGCGGAGCATCTTCCTGACAGGCACAACCCTTTGGGTTGTGCCGTGTCATCCCCACCCTGAAGTCCGGGGTCTTCCCGCTCCGCCCCCTTCACCCCCGCAAGATAAATGTCACATACTTAACGTTTATCCCATCGTTCGGGAAGATACTCTGTCATGATCGGAGAGAGGCGCAACTTAAAATACCGGATCAACTGGAACGAAGCACGGGAAGCGATCCTAGGTGAGAGGTTCAAAGGTCCGAAACTCCGTTTCGACCCCGACATAAAGACAAAAACCGCCTCAGATTTCTCAAAAAGAGTCAAGGAAGGCGAATACGAGTACGGGAGAAAAACCACCGAGATCTTCTCCGGCTTTCTCGATCGGTCCGCAGAGGTGCTTGAGATCGGGCCGGGGCCAGGGACGGTGACCGTCCCCCTCTCGAAACGGGTGAAAATGATCACCGCCGTCGACCTTTCGTTGAAAAATATCGCGCATCTCGAGGAGAACCTGCGCGAAGAGTCATGCGACAACGTCGACGTGATCCACAAAAACTGGCTGCGCACCGACGACGAAGCGTTGAGGGGCAGGTACGACCTTGTATTCTGCTCGCACTTCCTCTGGATGATCCCGGACCTTGAAGAGCATCTGGAGAAGATGGAGAATGCTTCCAAGAAGTACTGCGCGGTCGTGCAGCCTGCCGGGAGAGGCGATCTCGTCAAGGAAGTCTATTCGCAGATTACCGGCAGAGAGTATGCCGGTGAGTTCGAACCCGACGGCGATTATTTCGCCTACGTCATCCTCAGGGAATGGGGCAGGCTGCTGAACGTCACGCACTTCTCGTTCACCAATACAATGACTCTTGAGGAGAAAGTCCGTTCGACGGCGTCCTTCATCGGCCGGTTCGTCGAGGTCGACGAGGACGTGGCGAAACGCATCCGGGACCTGATCCTCCCGCACGCCGATGCAGACGGCACGTTCGTCGAGACAAACAACGTGGTGGTCATGTGGTGGGAGACGGCGTAACCCGGATCTCCTTCTTCGGAAAAAGCCCCTGAAAACAGTGTTCCGGCTCGACCAAAATCAGCGAAGCCGGTACGGGCTGTCAGATATCCGCACGCCGGGGAGGAGAGACCGGTCACGGGGAGGGGCCGCCCTCGTCATCCGGGCACCCCTCCTCCCCCCGGCGGCCGCACCCGACGATCCGGATCGTCTTCCCGTGCACCAGGGCGTCGGCGACCTTCCTCCGCGCCTCGTGGAGGTCGCGCCAGAGGGTCTTACGCGAGATGCCGAGGGCGAGAGCGGCCTCTTCCTGTTCGAGCCCCTGGAGATCGACGAGCCGCAACGCCTCCACCTCCTCGGGAAGGACGATGACGACCTCATCAGGCCTTCCGCAGAGCGGGCCGAAACAGCGAAACGCTCCCGGGTCTCCGATCATCCGGCGGACCCGGGGCCGGCCGCGTCCGCGGCGACCACATCCTCCGCCGGGCTCTCTCTCGTTCATGGTATCATCTCTGGAGAAGAGCTCCGTCCCACATGCAGATAGTGCCTTCGCTCCGGCACGGGGGTCATCCCCGACCGCGTGCCCGACCGCCGCAGAAACCGCAGCCGCATCCCCACGAGATGCCGCCGCGACCGGCGCCACGAAGCACCGGCGCGGAAGACTCGCCTTCCGCCGCCGGAGGGGGAACGCACCGGCCCCGGCGGCCGCCCGTCATGGGGCCGCGACCGGAGGGTCCGGTTCCGTCAAATCCTGGCATGGTGTATCACCTCCATTTTTACACATATGAGTATAAATATATTAAATTATCTAAAGTGGACGATCGGTCTCCGCCATGTCAAGGCGACGCCATAACGCTGGCCGTTTCACGTTTAGGGACTTAAAAACACTGAGAATATTTTTCAAGGGTCTTGCGGGGAGATAGGGGAGGTAGTGATGTGGATAAAATATCAATACCTGAATATATGGCCGATACTGGTGTGGGTAAGAAATTCCTGACATATGCCGCAACGTCGGAAAACAAAAATCGTTCAGGACCTCTGGCTGTCGGCGCAGAGTTTGTAATAAGCGTAGCTTCATTGCTGACGGCAGGGTATTCATACTCTTGCCCGGGCAGCAGAACGGATAAATTTGCACTCTAAATCCGCTACCACGCACTACGCGATGATCAATCAGTTAAATGTTAAGTATTCGCACAGGAAGTTTATTGGATAAGTTGGGAAAACTCTTTTCTCTTCTCCTGGGGAGAAAATAGGAGAAAACAGGGAAAACTCCCTTCTCTTCTCTGAGAGAACGAAGGAGACTACCGTCCAAGTCGGTGTAGCGGACGGCCATGCCGAGGTTGCCGTAGTCGTCCCATGCGAGTTTCGAAGCGATGCGCCAGTCCATCCACCCCGGCATTATCACCGCGTTGTTGTAGTTGCCTCTACAGCTGATCAGGTAGTGGCCCGGCAGGTACGACGCCCCGCCGTTGAACCAATGGGCGCTGTTGGACCGGAGCGGATTGGTGGTGAGACGGAACTCCCACCACCAACCGGTCAGATCCTCTGTCGTGGTGATCCCGCTCTGGGTCTGCTGATCCCGTGAGTCTTGGAACAGCCCCAGAGAAGGGGAGAACAGGAGATCGGACCTATTCGATCCCGCGCAGATCGACACGGCCGTCGATGCGGACACGATCCCCTTCCTGCAACTTTAATTTAAGGAAATACTCGCTATTGGTCTCGACCAGAACCTTGCCGAACCCGAAGTCAACGACGGCCATGTATCCCCACTCGGCCTCTGCCGGATCGTCGGGGTCGATGAGCGCATCGACACGGCCGTTGATCTCGATCAGCGGCATTGCAGGTTCCGCGTACACCTCTTGATCGGTGACGTTCTGTCTCTCCAGACGGCCCAGCATGCTCAGAACGACGTTCCGAGTCTGCCCGATCATCCCGGGCGTGCAGAGCAGGTCGTCGTCGAGGACGGAGATCCTAGTACCGTTCGTGAATTCAACACGTACGACCTGCGTATACATCTTCCCCTCGTATTCAGCGTCCGGTCGTATGGCCACGACGCGGACAGGAACCTTGAGGCTCTCTCTCAGCGATCCGTCCGGGATGCGGGGCGTCTCGGGATACGCCGTCACGAGATAGCCGGAATCGGCAACGAGCAGGTGCAGCACCCTCCCGGAAACAGGTTCGCGATACCGGTAGATGTTCTTCCCACTCGCGACGCCATCCCGCGCGCCGGTCATAATAAGATCTTTAATCTTTTCCCGGTGCACATGATACAGACTGAACGCGGAATAAAATTGATCGCTCGCCGGGGTATCGACGTAGTTGGCCACGATGTGAGCCCAGCCGCTTCCCCCCCCGCCGTCCAGATCCCACGCACCGACGAAGTCCAGTCGGCTCGGTCCAACCCGGACGTAGTCCCCGACCCGGTAATCGGGAAAGGTGTCGCGTTCCTCGTGGCAGAGACCGACGACGATCGTACCCGGACCAACATCAACGTACAGACTTTTGTATTGTGCGTCGATATAGACGATCTCGCCAAAAAATGGAGGCTCTGACTCGACCCTTTTCACCGGCGAAGGAAGTTTTGCGACATGGGCGGCAAACGCCAGAATACCGACCGTCTTGATCGTGCCCACCATATCATCTTTACTCCGCAGATCAGGGTCGAACAGGTCAATTATCGTATCACCCTGCAGTTCGATAGAGACACTCTGGTCGAACACATGCCCGCTATACTTGTCCACTGAAACCGGAGTGTTTCTCAGGATCTTTGCTTTTATCCCACCTCGAAACATCTGCGTCACCTAGGTATATTGAACATATCCTTAACGTGGGCGGGAAAATCCGGATCTTCGAGAGATCGTGGATGCGCCGTAACGATATATCCGTTACTGCCAACCCCGACCTCCAGGAAGTGATCCGCGTCGACTCTCTTCCAGAACGTCATCGGATTATTTGTGTCCGCCAGCCCCGTCCTTGCGCCATCCATGATCAGGTTCCTTATAGCCTCTTCGCTCTCAAAGTCCTTCCCAAACGCCCCGGCGAATTGGTTTGTAGCGACCTCATCTTTATCCCAGCGGACGATGTGGTTATTCTCGATGTGTATCCACCCGCTTCCACCAACGTCATCTACTGACCCCAGGATCTTCCCGTCCGCCGCTTTCAGCGTACCATCCTCCAGCCAGATCATGGTTCCGTCCGCATGCTTGACCACCCTCTGTATCTCGGTCGGCGAGAGCCTCTTTGACCCATCGCGAACGAGATTGAGCACGTCATCGACAGTAACGCCATCCCCTGTCCTGAAGACCCTCGTCCCCAACCCCAGGAACGCCTCATCAAGCATGCCAATCTTGCCCGCATCGTTCAAACCGCTCCCCCAGATAGCTTTGGCGATAGGCACTCTGTATTCTGGCATCAGAGTAAAGAAACGGTGCGGATCGACGTACTTGGCAGCATTTTTGGCAAACGTCACACCGTCGCCGCCGCCGGGGACCAGCCCGATGAGGCAGACAAGCGCCATCTGCTTGTCTCCCCGGGCGATGTACACCCCGGCGTCCCGGATGTCGCCGAAAACGAGGATGCCGCTCAGTGACGAGCCGATCAGGTAGTAGACGTTGTCGTGGTTCTCCTCGGCATAGGCACCCAGAGTGAACCCGAGGACCAGTTCGGCTGCCGCACGCTGCGGGCTGTAGGCGTGCGTGCCAGCATCGAGCGGTTCGCCGTCTTTTCCATCGACCCACCCGTCACCGTCGGTATCGGGGTTGGTGGGGTCGGTCCCGTTCTCAAGTTCATAGGAGTCGGTCAGGCCGTCACGATCCGAGTCGCGCGCCAGAGGGTCGGTACCGTATTCCGTAAGTTCGAGTACGTCACTGACCCCATCCCCGTCTCCATCGACGCTGTTCGGGTCGCTCACGAGGATGAAGCAGATCTTCCCGTCGACCATGACCATCTGCCCGGCCTCTTCGCCGTTGGTGTCGCTGGTGATGCCCGCATCATGGTTCCACATCCCGATCTTGCCGCCGGCATGCGTGATCTGGAGAACATTGCCTCTCGCTGATTCCCACAGGGGATAGCGATACCACCACCGTGGATACCGCCAAAAACAAGCACGCCACTGAGGGGGGCGTCGCTCCTAGGCCAAGAAAGGCTCCCGGGTCCGGGAAACACAGTCGGGATTGGCAATCAATCCCGTACGTGATTCTTTACGTATTCCTTCGCCGTATCAAGTACTTTCTTGAACTCAAGGACGCCGGGCGCTTCCGGCCCGGTTCCACAGACGAAGGTTCTTGAGGCGATATCAGCATAAAACCGTTCGCCGACATCCAGGATCGCATTGACGAGGTCGATCGTATCGACAGGGGTTCCGGTGGGATAGTTGGGATATTTCTTATTCATCTCCTCATACGTGGTGCGAACGTTCTCACGCAGATCGTAATCATACCGATACGCCGGACCGACATTTCTATAATGGAAATACCGGACATGGGTCCGTCCATCTCTGTGAATAAATTCAAATGCGGAAGGCTCGTCGTAGAGCTCGCTGAGATGTTGGGCATGCAACAGCATTTTCCGACTGGCCCAGAGCCAGTCGGCTAAAAGGGAGTAGATGAAGTCTCCGCGGAATCCCTCGTCACGTTTCGGCGCATCGAACCGCGTGACGACAATACCGTCGACAACGATGCGAACTCCTCCCTGAATATCATCAGGGCTCTGACGGGAAAGGGGAATATTCTCGTAAATCATGAAGTCAATGCGGACGTCAGACATTGGTCACACCTCCCATATCTCTGGTTCCCAGTATTCTACAACATTAGGCCCCTCTTTCGGGTACGATGATTTGAACTCCCCATTAGGTTTCGTAACAGTTCGCATTTCATCAATCCCGTACGCATTGGGATGGTGGATGTACACCCAATCACCGCGGCCCTGCATTTTGGTACCATACCGCATGCTTTCGTCGACGAGTTGACCGAGCTCCTCCAGGGTCATGGCGTTCGGCGTGACGATTCCCGGCCTCACCTCATGCCCAAGCGGGAAGAAGGTCACTCTCATCCCCGGCTCCCCACGCTCGGTCCCGAGGACGTGCTTGTTGATGAGCCCCTCCGGGAGATCTACACCCCGGGGGCGTGACCGAACTATCTGATGGTTGACCACGTGATTCTGCACGTACTCCTTTGCCGTGTCGAGTGTTTCTTTGAACTCCGAGACACCGGGCGCTTCCGGCCCGGTTCCACAGACGAAAGTCCTTGAGGCGATATCGGCGTAAAACCGTTCGCCGACGTCCAGGATCGCATTGACGAGGTCGACTGTATCAACAGGGGTTCCGGTGGGGTAGTTGGGATATTCTTTATTCCATTCCTCGTCTGTGGGAGAAACGATGTCACGCAGATCGTCGTAAAATCGATAGTTTCTAGGATCCTGGGACGACAGGTGGAAGAACCGGACATACGTC
>ENA-UOOR01003288-UOOR01003288.1-fermentation-metagenome-genome-assembly--contig:-NODE-3288-length-14567-cov-27.136508_pt1 | contig 14567 bp, 21 predicted proteins | sample MGYA00245780_ERZ724029 | MGnify/ENA primary metagenome ERZ724029 (study PRJEB28704, sample SAMN03018315) | fermentation metagenome | biome: anthropogenic terrestrial biome; feature: soil... | reverse complement strand
CAGCTGCGTTTTCCTGTACGACGATTCGGATATTACTCGCACAGGCTCCTAGGCCACGTAGGGTCGGACACAATCAGTGTCTTCGCCGGCAATCTCACTCGATGCATTCTAATATGCACGCTTGTGCCCAAGCCGGCCTGGGGGATCCTCGGAGCAGTCTGGGCGCTGGTGGCGGACCACGTTGTGACGGCTATCCTTAATATCGCCTGCCTGGGATGGTTCATGAGCAAGCCGGCTGAAGCAAAACCGAAACCCTCAGGCCGGGAGTGATCCCGTTCAACCTGGGATCAGCAGATGCTGACAATGGACCGCACGAAATCCCTGATGTCGCCGAGCCGAGCCTGGAGTATCTCGTAAACCTGGCTATCGTCTACTTCATCATACATGTGGACAATACGATTCCGAAATCGAGCCATCGATCTGTACACCGGCAAGGCATCGGCTGGCAGCAGCCCGGCCTCACTAACAATCTCGAAGGATTCTGCGTTCGTCGCTGGAGCCCTGAACCTCTTGCGTGAGATGATGTGATTGCATGCTGCAGATCATTGCGAGCGGAATTGAGGACGAGCAGATCCACGTCCTCTCTCCCGAGCGCCACCGCCACGTCAGCCGATAGCGACAGCTCATCCAGAAGAGAGATGTCGCCGTCGGTGAGGACGGCAATGTCGACATCGCTCATGGCAGTGGCCCGTTCTGTACCTGCGGAGCCAAAGAGATAAGCTGCCACAACCCGGCCATGCTTCGTGAGAACAGGCACTACTGCCTCCTTGATTCGCTCGACAACGTCCTGTTCGCGCACACAGGCCACCTCCCGAACTAGCTCAGTGGCCACTCACTGGTTCCTTGTTCCTGGGCCTTCGTTCTATCAGTTCCTGGACGTGCTGACCACGCACACGCAAGATCGCCCCGGTCTACCGCACCTCGCTCCCGAATGGCCATCAACGGAGGATGATGTGCTTCCAGATGGCGAAGGAAGGACACCAGATATACGCTCCCCATCGCCCGCCTGGGGTGGTTTATGAGCGAGAGACGGGGGCTATTCGACGCTCACTAGCATACTGTGTTGTGGCACGATTCATGCAGGGAGTGAGTCAGATGGCCAAGTGCCCCCTAGCGGCAGGTAACTGCCAGCTCAATAACGTTATGAGGATGCTCTGGGAGCAGCATGCGACCTGGACCAGACAGACCATCATCAGCATTGCCGAGGGCCTGCCCGATGAGAGACAGACCACAGAACGCCTGCTTCGCAACCCTGAAGACATTGCTGCAGTGTTCAGGCCTCTGTATGGCGACGGCGTCGCTGATATGCTAAGCAGCCTGATCAGGGACCATCTGGTCATAGCCGCCGAGCTGGTCAAAGCGGCAAAAGCCGGCAACAGTGCTGACGCCGCAGACGCCGAGAAAAGATGGTACGCCAATGCCGATGACATAGCGGCGTTCCTAAATCAGATCAACCCCTACTGGTCCAAAGAGGCAATGATGAGAATGTGGCATGGGCATCTGTCCCTGGTCAAGTCTCAGGCAGTCGCCAGGCTCAACAAGGACTACAAGTCCGATATAGCCTTCTACGATGTGGGCGAGCAGCTTCTTCTTGACATGGCGGACGACTTCACGTGCGGGATCCTCGGCCAATTCCTCCTCTTCCGGACACAGTGCTAGAACTTCGGCCAAGCGCCGAACAGCAACCGCAACGACGATTCCCTCCGGGTCCTGGGCCTATCTGGTCATGCATTAGGGTTGGCTGTCACAAATGGGCAGCCGATCGTACTGTGTTTCCTCCGCCTTGTTTGGCCAGATACATGGCTTTGTCAGCCATGCGCATTGTGTACGTCCCCCGTGATCACGTAGAGGGTATCACGATTTTCGCCTTTGACTTTCTCAAGCGCCGCTCCGGCAACAGGTTCACATGCGAACTCTACCTTCGCCTTTCTCTTGTCGAGGCTCGACGAATGCACGACGATGAGCCTGTAGAGGCGAACGGCGGTCTTGGTTGCGATATCTATGATGTACTCTCTGTGCTTGTAGAACGCTGAGTCGCGCTTGGGGTTCTGCGTCAGAGCGCCGGCATTGATCCAGCCCCCTTCCGACCAGGCCCTATCCTTGACCTCCTGTTCCTGTATGAACGTTGCAGACAACCTGGAGATGAATCTTATGCCCTTATCCGCGATGAGATCGAGGTTGCTTCTGGTCACTACAGCGGAGTCGGCCACGTAGACCAAATCGGAGTCATACAAACCCTTTACCGACCAGGACGTAGTGTATGTATCATTCGTTCGCCCTACAGACCATGGTAGTAAGCGCATCTGGATCTAAGCAGGCAATCGTCGCATAAGGGATCCGTTTTGCGGCATACGTTCGCCTCGCTCGTCATCCCCAATGAGACGAGAACAGTGTCGACATACCGAATGGGTACATCAACCGCATCGGCAATGAGCCTTCCTATTCGAACGGCATCCCGATATGACCCCTCACACGTTGTCCTGACTAGACCCAGTCTGTGAAGCACACGCATTACATGAACATCCGGCTTGATGAAGCTGAACCCGTAGTCCATAAGGAAGTGCCTGGTCGTGGCCGGACCGAAATAGGCAAGACGGTTCATCAGGTCAGCTTGCAGCCTGTCGAGGTCATCTAGGATTCTCGCGGAATCGCCCGCGCCCTCGGGGAAGCCTTCGTCGAATGACCGAAGATAAGCGCGGAAGGAACCATGCCGGCTGATGATAGCCTGAAATGACCGCGCGTTTCTGACCACGGCGGTGATCTTAGCTCTGTTTCGGATGAGATCCGGGTCGCCCATGAGCGCATCGATCTGTTTATCGCCGTAAGCTGACACTGTGTTTATGTCCGGAAATGCACCATGGATTGCCTGCAGTCTGGGCTCGACAGTGCTCACCTTGAGTCCCGAAAAGAAGATTACCGAAGCGTGATTTTTGAAGAAACGGTCATCAGTCTCGCCGAAGAAGTAATCCAGAGTGCCAAAGTGGAAGAGTATCACCACTCAGCCAAGCAGGATCTGGGACTCGGCGACTACCAGGGACGAGAACTTCGAGGCATCATAGCCCATCTGGTATCGGTCGCCCTAGCGCACATACTTGTAGTGTTCATGAAGGCATGCCTGCCAAGGTTGAAAGGTGCCTCCACCGGGCAACTCGTCCGCGACTTCATATGTACACCGTGCCGCGTGAACAACAGCAGGGCGGGGCCAACCGTTCTATTTGAAAGGGCTCTGCCATACTCGAAGGCTATACGGCATTACCGGATGGCTCGAGCTGGCTAGTCTCCAATCAGCCACTGATACAATTCCATCGGCGTATCGAAATCATTGCCTTCCTCGAAATTGTCCATATCAACTAAACCATGCTCAATATTATACAAAGCCTCTTTTAGCTTATGGTCAAGTGTATTTTTAAACGGACATTCCTGAATATCCACAGCTTGCAACATAAGCAAGCCCTCTGCCAAAAGCTTAACAGTCTGTTTGATAGGCTCATGAACCTTATCATCAGGAGAATCACAAGCCATAAAGCCAACCGCCTTCGTCATGAGCAGAAAGGCATAACCGTCCGTTTCACCGTAATATAGAACATTCGGGACTGGCACTTTATCCTTAAGCCAAATGAGCAAATCTTTCTCTGTACGGATTTCATTGGAAACCTGTGTAATTTTCAGGTACAGCACGTCTTTATTTCGTTCATAGCGAAATACTTTCGACGAAGAACAGACGATGCGGTCTTTGGTGCAAGTATAGCCGGAAAGGATGGCAGTTAGTTCGGCTGGAAATGAGGGCAGGAGTGCCTGCTCAGTATCATGTACCAATTCGGAAAGCGGCTTTGTTCCATCAACTCGAAGGATGGGACACAAATACAATGAAGCCGCTTGTTCAAGCAAGCCGACATCCCGTGTAGCGGCAAACTCTCTGAATTTTCTCTGTGACTCGTACATATCGCCGCCCTCAAGCACTCGGTCGCCCCACCGTGCATATTCTCTGTTTTCGATGCGCTTCATGCGAGTCTCTGTGGGTGCTGTAAGAAAGACTACGAGGTCGAACATCGTCAGAAATTCATCGCTCCAGCCTGAAATGTCGCCGGAAACCACGAATGAGCCGTGTTTCTTCATATCTGAAAGCAGCATCTCATTTCGTTCGTCCTGTGGTCGAATGGCTGTGTACGGTATGTCGGTTTTATAAAACCAGTAATCCTCCACATCAAAATGGGCAAAACTCAACGCACAAGCAAGCTCACGGCCAAGAGTAGACTTGCCGCTTCCATTCGCACCGAGTAGGATTATGCCGTATGGCTTGCTCATTGTGTCACCTCCAAGTCCTTGAGATACCAAGTAGGCACGGGATTTTGCATATTGTCATACCAAGCAAGCACGTCCTGCGACTGCTTCATCATGGTGTCAATTTCGCTCTGTCCGAGAGGAACCCTGGTGAGCAGTATTGCAGATCCTATAGCATTGGCCTTTTGCCCCTCGGGCGCGCAGCAACACACTGGAGGGCAGGTGTAGGCGGCCTCGGGGGGCTCTTTCGGGGCCTATTCTGTGGCAAAGCGTACGTTTCGCGCCTTCAGAACGGGGAATGAGACAGAACCAGCGAGATCAGGAATCTCGGAGGGATGAGGCTGGCGCAGGCAAAGCATTGCTGTACGTTACGGTTTGTCGCCTGTGGCCACCTGCGTTCAAGAGATGGTGCGCGAAATGCAGACGAGAAGAATGCGAGGGTTGTTCGCGGCATTGTCCGCGATCCTTCATCTTTGGAGCAGGCGCTTTCGGCAGCGAATAGCCAGCGGGTTCGATCCTGCTCACCCTCTCGGTGATAGACATCGGCCAAGGAGACTCGATCCTCATTTCCACATCCGACGGCCATGCCATGCTAGTCGACGGAGGACCGGCTGACGCCTCCGGAAGAGTCCTTGAAGCGATCAGGAAGGCCGGCGTCGACAGGCTCGATGTTCTAGTAAGCACACATCCGCATGCCGACCACATAGGAGGCCTTGCCGGCGTGCTCGATGAGATCCCGGTGGGCAGGGTCATCGACTCCGGCAGGGTCCATGCCTCCAAGACATATGAGGGGTATCTGGAGAAGATCCTGGCGAAAGACATACCCTTCGCGCTTGGACGAACCGGATCTTCGTTCTCCCTGGGCCCGGCGATGGTCAAGATCCTCTGGCCTGATGAGAAGCTCTCGGACAACCTCAATGACTGTTCTATCGTAGTGCGCGTGATCTACGGCAAGTTCTCCGCGCTGCTAGCGGGAGACATTGAAGCGAGCACAGAGCAGGCGCTGGTTTCTAGGAAGCTACTGTCTCCGGCTGTGGTCCTCAAGGTAGCGCACCACGGGAGCGGCACTTCCACGACCTCGGCGTTCCTGGCCGTTTTGAGGCCGGCAATAGCTATCATCTCGGCGGGCGCGGGCAATAGCTACGGCCACCCTGCGGCAAGCGTTCTCGCAAGGCTCAAGGCGTCAGGCGCGAAGGTCTACCGGACTGACCTTGATAGCACCGTCAGCGTCAAGACCGATGAAGAGAGCTGGCAGGTTGAGACCGGGCAAGGTGATGGGAACAAAGCGGCGGCTACCGCTCCAGCGCCAGCGCCGGCTGGCGGGACTGGCCGGAAGTACTACGGAAGTAGGAACTCGGACGTGTTCCACTACCCATGGTGCACGCATGCCGCCAGCATCAAGCCCGCGAATCTGCGAGTGTTCGCAAGCCGACCAGAGGCGATAGACAAGGGCTACAGGCCGTGCAAGGTGTGCAAGCCGTAGGGCCCTGAGAGGGCAGCGGCGGATAGACGGAGAGTTGCTGTAAGGCGACATCAAGAGAACAAGCGGCGCGTGGTGAACTATCGAACAGCGACCGGATCCGCGATGACGCTATAATGTAGCATCTCACGTTCCGCATGTAGATGTTCCCATCTGCGCATTTGGGGACGGACCCGACAACCGTGTAAGCGAAGGGTCTGTGTAGATATCGGCCGCAAAGCCCGCGAGCCGAAGGAGTCGCGGTATGTCGAACCCATGCTTCGAATCCATCCAGACGCGGCGTACGATCCCTTCGTGTTCTACATGCGCTACTTGAACTGTGTCGAGCATGTCGAGGATCATCCGGGCCGTGGGTCTCATTGTGTTTCGCTTGCCAGGTATCATGATGGGCGTGCCCTCGGCTTCAAGGTTGTTGCGCACTCTCCTTTCCAGTAGAGTGGCTATGAACAACGCCATCAGCAGTACGTATCCCAGCGCCTCTATGCGGCTTTGCTTCTTGAGGAAGACCTGTCCGAGTAGGTATGGGCTCTTAAGGAAGCTGAATCTCGCTTCCACCCTCGACTGCTGCTTGTACTCCCCCAGTATGCTGCTAGCCGGATACTTGTCTGCGTCCATTAGGTTGGTTGTCAAGACGAAGCAACTCTCGCGTTCACGAGCCTGCTCTACTTGGGCTTGGTATATCCCGTCTATTGTGACCAACGCCCTGTACACTGTCGTCTCTGCGGGCGAGTTCCTTGGCTTCTTCGGCAATGGCGGCCCGAGCCTTCTCCACCCGCTTCATTATGGACTTCTCCTTACGCGAGTCCAGGCTGGACGAGCGCACGGCGATGAGCCGGTAGTCTATTTCGCCTATTCTGTGAACAGTCTCGTAGACCCAATACTCCGCCGCTTCCTTGCGGGAAGCATAAGAGCCCGCGGGTTCCCAGAGGTCCAAGTCCCAGGCTTTCTTGATGGTTTCAGCCACCAAACCGTAGGTAGCCGGCATCCGCGAGATGAACTTAACCTGATTGCCTGCCTCTTTCAGGTTCTCGTCCGTAACGAGCGAACTGTAGAGTTGCCCGATAGAACCTCGCCGTAGTTTAGGACTCCTTCGCGGGTCACGCCTATGCCGAACTGGATTTGCTTAAGGTCGGGCCTCCTGTCCTTGCTGTACCCAAGCACCACTTCGATGGCATTTTCGCAGTCTTGGTTCTCATACTCTCCATACACCGACAGGCTCGTCGTATCGAAGTGACTCGAACCCACCGTAACGTCATGCTCTTCGGTGATCACGGACACTGATAGTCTTCCCGTCACTGAACAACCCGTCCCAATCTTCTGCACAGTCCGCCGCGAGCACGAGGCTTGCGTGTACGCCGGCTCACCGTCTCCCGAACAGATCCCGCAAGTTCACCTGTTGCCAGCCCGCGAAGTCGAGGGCGCGAACCCACAGGGTGAGCTGCTCGGGAAGGGCGATCACTTGGTAGACTGTGCCGGGGTGTACAGCGCCGCCGTCATAGACGCCTATATCCAGGAGTTCCTTCATGCTCTCGACATCGAGCTTGCCGCGGAACCTATCGGAGTTGGCAAGCCTGATGAGGTTGCGGTAGCGCGGATCGAGATCCTCCGGACGGGGGTCGGTCACCTTGCCCGCCCAGTCCTCGGGATACGGCGGCACGAAGCTGTTGTAGGCCGCCAGAACCCCCTCCTGGTCGCCTCTTCTCACGCGGGCGCTAAAAGTCGCCCTTTCCGCCGATACGCACTCTTCGGCATCAGCGATCTGGATAATGTACGCGAGATCAGCGGGCGTCTGCACCAGATAAGACGATGCCTCCTCGAGGGTGCTAGATTCGTTTAGGGCCGTTGCCAGCAACGATGTGGTGTTCTCCCGCTCTTCCATGTAGCCGGGATCAGAATAGGCTCCATTGTTGAGCTCAATGAACAGGCCGAGCTCGTTCATGCCGGTCTCAAGATACACATCGCCGAGGGGGTGCACGTTCGCGAAAGCGTTCCCTGAATCAGGGTTGAACACGACAACGGATAGATACTTCATGTACGGCAGCAAAGCCTGCCTATCGATGTCCCAGTTCCTCCCGAACACGAGGGCGCCGTTGGGCGTATACCCATCCCAGGCTGCAATGGCGCTGCATGCGCTGGGCGGCGCACCGCCCAGGGCCACGGTTGACAGCATGACTATTCCGGCATCGAGACGCGAGACCTCATCCTGGTTGAGACCCGATGTCTCGGCTATGCCTCCTAGCAGCTCCTTGAGGTTTTCGCTGAGTGTTCCTGTCCAGGAATCCGCGAACTCCTGCTGGCTGGAGACTGGCATTCCGCGCCGCGCTATATCGTCTGTGATCTCGGCGAGGAACCGGCGCAGTTCGTCTCCCACGAGCCCTCCGTACTGTCGCCCCATCGCCCGCCAGGCGCCATTCAGGTTGAGCACCCAGTAAGCGCCGTCGCCGGTCTTGTATGCTCTACCCCCTTCGTAGCTCGCGTATTCAACGAGCTGGACTCCGGTTTCCTCGGCGCCGCAACGCAGGGTCAAACCCGCCGCAGCGACCAGAACGGCCAGAACTACTATCATAGGAGCAAAGCTGCGGTTCTCACGTATCTGCCTAGTGCCCATTCCGGTCCTACCTCCAATCACGTCGCGTCATTCGGCCGGGCCGGTTGCGCCCGCCGAGCCTGCGGCGAACACCGCGGATACGAACAGCATGATTGCGGCCAGTGACAGCGACAGTGGGATCCTCGGAGCAGTCTGGGCGCTTGCGGCAGATCACAAGGACTCTGCGTTCGTCGCTGGAGCTCTGAGCCTCTTTCGCGAGATGATGTGATTGCATATATCGATCATCGCCTCGATGCTGGTCTGCAGATTGTGCTTGGCTGAGTCAATGCTCCGAAAGTCAGCGAGAAAAGCGTCCCTATCCATTCGCGCCAGCTCCTCAAGCTTTGAGAGCGAATCCGTGACAACCTGGAGCTTACGCAGAACTCTCGACTCATCGATCATGGAGGTAGTCCTCCTTCAACCCCGATTTCAGATCGCTCAAGAAGGTCCTCATGTATATGCCATAGTCCTTGTGGACCGACAGAACCTTCTCGATGAAATCCGATGTCTTCAGAGGATCGCGATCCAGGATGATCTCGCCTTCTGATATGACTGCGTGCTGCAGATCATTGCGCGCCGAATTGAGGACGAGCAGATCCACATCATCTCTTCCAAGCGCCGCTGCTACATCAGCCGACAGCGACAGCTCGTCCACAAGAGAGATACCGCCATCGACGAGAACGGCAATGTCGATATCGCTCATGGCAGTGGCCCATTCTGTACCTGCGGAGCCAAAAAGATAGGCTGCCACAACCCGACTGTGCCTCGTGAGAACAGGCACTACCGCCTCCTTGATTCGCCCGACAACCTCCCGTTCGCGCATACAGGCCACCTCCCCGAACCAGCGCAGTGGTCACTCATTGGTTCCTTGTTCCTATGCCCTCATTCTATCAGTCCCTGGGCTGGCTGACCATGCGCGCGAGAATCGTCACGTCGGTCCGGCGGGACGGGGTTCCTGGGCATGAACCTGTGCGTTACCTCGACCCAGAACCGCCGGCCAACGAGGTTGGGACAGCCGTCTGGTCCAGGGACTTCGCGTTACCACGTACCTCGGCTTTCTCGAAATCGGAGATGAAGTCTTCCAGATTGGGCCCTGAAGTGTACCCCAGAAGAGAATCCCAGAAAGTGTTCATTGTGTCCCTCCCTGCTATTCCCTTCGCACCGCTATGACCGAATTCCCGATCTGAAACGGTTCGTCAGAGTCAACTGCAGAAGCCAGGTGCGTCACGGGAAATCTCCATGTCATGGATATTCGCATTAGCGCCGATGCCTTTATCACCCATTATGGCATTCTTTCGACTTTCACGAAGGAGATGTAGGCATTCCCCGAGTATAGGGTCGGAAGGGGACTGTGCACTTTCACTTGTTGGGCCGGTTCAAACGCTCTCGTCCGGAACCGGCAGGCACGGACGATTGGTTGCAGAGCAGAATGGAGGCAGTGGTGATGAACAACCACGTCGAGACACTGGCGCATGCGGCAGCCGTGGCGAGATCTCTTGCCATGTGCGCCCCGCACATGAAGACTCAGAGTGTGCGCGAGCGTTTCGCCGAGCTCGGGGAGCGCCGTGCGGGCCTCGTGGCCATAGGCAGGGGGCCCGGCGGCGTAGAGATTGTGGCCAGGCCCATCAAGGATACCATGCGCGAAGTGGGCCAGATGCTCGATGGGCTTATCAGATCATGCAAACATTGACGGCATGACGCTTGCCGGCAGCCCGCGCCTCTCCATGGTAGAGAAGCGCCCAGGGCAGCGGCAGCAATCTGTCCGCGACCATGCCGAACCTTGTACTAGACGGGACCAATGCCAGGGCCTGCAGCGGCCAATTATGCCCTGCTCATTCGCCCCGTAGGCAATTGCAGTAGGCGCATCTGGATCTCAGAGAGCAATCATCACATAGGGGATCTGTTGTGCGGCAGACGTTCGCCTCGCGCTTGTGCGCCATCCCGAGTGATGCAAGAACCGCATCGACGTAGGCAATAGGCACATCAGCCGCGTCCGCCATCAGCCTGCCGATTCGGACAGCGGTCCGGTATGACCCTTCGCCTTGCGTCTCCACAAGACCTAACCTGTAGAGCAGGCGCATTATGTGGCTGACCGGCTTGATGAAGCCGAACCCGTAGTCCGTCAGGAAATGCTTTGTTGAAGCCGGGCCAATCTGTCAAGGTCATCTGAGACTTCTTCAGGACTGCCCACGCCCTTGGAGAAACCTTCATTGAAGGATAACAAATAGGCGCGGAAAGAGCCATGCCAGCTGATGATAACCTGAAATGACCGCGCGTTTCTGACCACGGCGGTGATCTTAGCTCTGTTCCGGATGAGATCCGGGTTGCCCATGAGCGCATCGATCTGTTCATCGCCGTAAGCTGATACTGTGTTTATGTCCGGAAATGCACCATGGATTGCCTGCAGTTTGGGCTCGACAGTGCTCACCTTGAGCCCCGAAAAGAAGATTACCGAAGCGTGATTTTTGAAGAAACGGTCATCAGTCTCGCCGAAGAAGTAATCCAGAGTGCCGTGGTATGATTGACGTGCATCCTCCCGGTCAGAAAACCATTCTGCACACGATGCAACCGTCTGCTCCGCGAGATCGAAAAGCTGAACCAGGTATTCGTTGTGAGAAACTTCAGAGAGGACGAGCCGGAAGGAGCTGACGTGGGAATCAAATGCCTCATCGCGAGCGATCCAAATGTACATGGATCTACAGTGGTGAGGCTGTACGAGATGCGCTGCAAAGTGGAAGGGTATCACCGCTCAGCCAAGCAGGATCTGGGACTCGGCGACTACCAGGGACGAAAACTTCGAGGCATCATAGCCCATCTGGTATCGGTCGCCCTCGCGCACATGCTTGTAGTGTTCATGAAGGCATGCCCGCCAAGGTTGAAAGGTGCCTCCACCGGGCAACTCGTCCACGACTTCATATGTACACCGTGCCGCGTGAACAACAGCAGGGCGGGGCTAACCGTTCTATTTGAAAGGGCTCTGCCATAGTCGAAGGCTATACGGCATTACCAGATGGCTCGAGCTGGCTAGTTTGGCATCTCAACCGAAGAAGTCTTGATATAATGGGAGATAAAAATGATAGATGAAAAAAGGACAAACACCAAAGTGAGAGCCATGTTGAGTTCCCTTGTATTTTCGATTGTTTTGATGATTTTTCCCGTAGCATCCGGCGTGATTGTAGCTGTGAATGATATGGACGCCATACAAAGTTATTGGCTGCAAGGTGTTTCTATGATGTTATCCATATCAGTACCTGCAATCTTCATGTGGATTACAAATATGAGACCTGCCCAAATCGGTTTTATCGGAGTTGAAAAAGGCAGTGTGAAAACAGTACTATATTTTGTACCGGTAATTGCAGCAAAAATAGGGTTTCTCTTTTACGGAATAAATCATGACATACATACTATTATGGCTTTGGCATTTTTCACAATCGCAATTGGATTGTCAGAAGAATTCTATTTCAGGGGAATTATACTGAGAACACTGAGGATTTGTTTTACAATCAAACAAACAGTCATCTTGTCTTCTGTGTTCTTTGCAGCCATGCATGCTTCTCAAGCGTTTTCAGGAGCAGCAATTTTCATGGTTGCACTTACCATAATTAACGCATTGCTGTTTGGTATTGTCGCTTCGGAAATTGTGGTGTTAACCAAAAGCATCATATCCGTAATTATATGGCATATGTTATATAACTTTGTCAATTGGGTTGCATTAATCCAAGGAACGATAGAAGTGGTTTTGATAATCATCCAATCGGTAATCATGATTACATATGCAATCTATTTGTGGACCAAGTTGCCTGATAAACAGGACTGCCCATTGTAAACATTATTGGCATGTTTCTGCGAACATAAGTATTTGGTTGGAAAGTAGAACAAACGGTTTATATGTTTCCGCCTACCGATAATGACAAAAATGCCGTGGATATGTTCCCGAGAACGGACGGTTCGAAAGACATTCATGTCCCTGCTCACGGTAATTGACAGTATGTTAAGGAGTTCTGGCTGAGTTGTACGGCCTCGTGGGACGAGAACTGAAGTGCCATTCTGGGCTGCATAGCCCCTTGTTTGAAGCATCGCTAATCGGCTAGGCTTTGCGCGATTGTTCTCCCATCGATTGAACGTGGCGAGACTCGCACTTAAGTCGCGAGCTAATATCTCCTACGACATGTTCAGTTCCTTGCGGATGGACTTCAGTATTTCGTAAATCATCATAGTTACGCCACCTCCGTGTACAGGAAACCATAATGCATGCTATGTCCCGATGCAAAGGAGCTCGGAGAAAAGCGAGGCATGAAATCCGCAGAATTCTCCTACCGAGCCAATGATGTGGCCAGATTCGCCGTGTTTGGGTCCCCTGCGAGGGGCGTTTGCGTTGCCCTGGGAGATCGCCTTGGCCATTCCGGTCACTCCCAGGGTGTCGACCGCGGCATGGCCGTCCACCCCGTCGACATATGTCCGGGCGAGCTTGTTGCGGTCGAAGCTATCTTGCGGCGTTGCCGTCAAGTCCCATTCGTTCGCCCTACCGGCCATGATAGTAGACGCACAACGTGAACAACCGGCTTGATGAGGTTGAACCCGTAGTCCGCAAGGAAGTGCCCAGTCGTGGCCGGACCGAGGTAGGCCGGATATATTGGCATAGATATCATTCGACTAGGGCATCCCATCTGTGGAGGTGAGTCATATGGTTGATGAGATAGGAAACCGCGACTTGGTTGCCGGCACGACGTGGGCCTTCTTGAGGCCTGGTTGGTGGACCCTGCATGTGGTTGCCATCGTGGGTATCTTCTGGCTTGGACGCGTTCTGTGGCCGAGGTAGTTGAGTGGCACTCAGGAACACGGTCTGTTCATTGGCTCAACAGATATGTCGCGCGAACGAGGCAGGGGCGGTCGTCTGCACGACTCGCCCATAAGGTTCGCATGGATACGACCATACCCCAATGACCTGCTGAAGCGGGCTGTGTGTAAGCTGAACAGCTCGTCTTCAAGGCCTCCTCCAAGGGGTGAGAAGAAGATACGCGAACACGCACCGGCATGAGCTTCACCTCTGATTTGATCTGCTTATGGTTCGTCTTGCCCCCGGCGGAGCAGGCGTAATCCGCTATGATGCACTTGGTTCCTTCCACTTTTGCATCTTCGCCAGGCAATCAAGGTCGCGGCAGATCTCGAAATCGATCTCCGCTGAGCGGGGAACTCCCAGGAAAACGGGGCACGCCGTCCGGGGTTCGTGAGGTGCGTGTAAGAATTGTGTCCGCAATTTCACCGACCTTACAGGCAGCGCGCTGCATCGCATACGCCGACGCGACCGTTGGCTCGATTTCTGCCTGTGCATGTTGGAAGGCCTCTCCGTACGCGAAACCGCTGGATCGGCAGGCGCAAGGGCCGCTTCAATACCTCCGACCGCCTCGATCCCGGCCCGCTCTACCACGTGCGGAACGCCAGGCGCGTGGTTTGCGATTTCCGCTGCTGGCTGAAGCCGTTCCGAGGAGTCGCAACGAAACACCTGCTCCGATACTTCTCCTGGTACGTCCGCATAGCCGCTATGGCGCCCACGCACGCGCATGCCGCCGCCAAGCTACTCTTCTTCGAGGCCCTCGCGGCCCATTCCCTGCCCAGGCCGGGGTAGCCCCACCCAAGGCCAGCTAGATCCGGCATCAACCGCGAATTGGGACAGTACATAAGGAACTCAGAGGGAAGGCATTCCTTTCCGTCACGGAAGAAACCGGAACTCGCGCACGCTAGCGGAGGCCAAACAAGATGACGGCCACGGGCCCCCTCAACCGAAAGGCCTTTTAGCTGGCGAAACCGCGACAGCTGGGCAGCACAAGCCCTGGAGCAGGTATAGTGTCAATAATCAGCAGCCGTTTTCAAGATACCGTCACTTTTTGAGTACATCGATTTCGAAGGGCCGCCTGACCGCCTCCAAATCACGAAAATCGGGAGCTATCCGGCGAGTTTGGGCAGTGAAGCAGGCGGGCGGGCCGACATAATATCCCACATCATGGCCCTATGTGGTAACAGCACGGAGGCTATGGCACATTGTGCCATAGCCTCCCCAATAACTTGGCGGCATCTGGCCCCGAGGGCTCCTTTTGCGGGGTCGATTCGCCCCCCGGGCCCCCGCCCCAAATCGATGTACTCAGAATCTGCGTTTTTCGCCGGAACTAGGAGCCTGTGCGAGTAATATCCGAATCGTCGTACAGGAAAACGCAGCTGCAT
>ENA-UOOR01003287-UOOR01003287.1-fermentation-metagenome-genome-assembly--contig:-NODE-3287-length-14569-cov-6.398443_pt1 | contig 14569 bp, 11 predicted proteins | sample MGYA00245780_ERZ724029 | MGnify/ENA primary metagenome ERZ724029 (study PRJEB28704, sample SAMN03018315) | fermentation metagenome | biome: anthropogenic terrestrial biome; feature: soil; material... | reverse complement strand
GCCCTCGCCGCGGGAGGCGGCCCGACGGCCGATGGTCCGGCCCGCCGCCACGCTGCTATCGCGCCCGCCGCTATCGCACCGCCGGCCAGGGCGGCGAGGGCCAGCGCTGCGCCCGAGCGCAAGCTGAGGGCCGCCGGGGTCGGCTCGCGGTCGCTCATCGACGGGGCCGCCTACTTCTTGTCGGCGTACTTCGGCTCTTTCGAGTACTTGCGCAGCGCCTCGAAGATGTCCGGGATGGCCGAGCGGTTGGCCTTGTTGATGACCCAGGTCGGCAGCGAGCCGCCGGGGTTGGTGTAGAGCAGGTAGGTCGCGCGGGTCCTCGCCCCTCCGTCCATCGGCTCGAGCGTCCAGGAGCCCTCGTTGATCTCGACCCGGACGTAGCCGTCCTTGGGCCCCGGGCCCTTCTCCGAGGGGCGCCATTGCGTCTTGAGGTAGCCCTTGCCCTCACGCCAGTCGCTCACCTCCTCGATGTGCAGCGTGTAGTCGCGCTTGGAGACCAGCGGCGCGTTGACCACGGTGTAGAAGTGCACCACCTTGCCGTCCTTCTCGGTGGCGACGACCGTGCTCACGTCGGTGTACGGCATGATCTCCTTGTAGCGCTCGTAGTCGGCGAGCACCCGAAGCACGACCGGCGGCGGTGCCGCGATCTCCCCGACCGCCTTGATCTCCTTGACCTCGGAGCTCGCCCGGTCGCGAGCGTAGACGGTGACCCCGGCGGTTCGGGCCGCCTCTTCCCACTTGGACCCTTCGGCCGTGGCGGTCAGGCCGACGAGGCCGACAAGAGCGAGCTTGATGAGCATGGTGGTCTCCGGTTCGCGAAACGGCTCGGCAGTCTAGCAGACGACGAATGCCCACCGCGGCTTCATCTCGCGCCTCGACAAGGGCACAAAGGGTTGCCCAGCAAGCCGGTGTGGTAAAGTCTGCGGCTGTGAAGACCGCAAAGCTCCCAATCCTGGCGGCCCTCTGCCTCGCCTTCGTGGCACAGCCCGCCCTCGCCCAGATCATCGTCCCGCTCGTCCCTGCCAAGCCCGAGCCGAAGAAGCCGGAAGAGGCCAAGACGCCCGGCAAGCGGGCCCAGAAACCCAAGAAGAAGAAGAAGCCGGCGGTCGAGCTCCCGCGCGAGAAGCCCCAAGCGACCCAAGTCGCCCTGCGCGGCCCGGTCGTGCCGCTCAAGCCGGGCGAGAGCACGACCATCCACGTCAAGATCCTCGACCAGCTCAGCCAGCCCTATTCGGCCCGCTTCAAGCTGACGGCCGACCGCGGCACCATCACCGCGCCGGTGGCGATGAACCCGGGCCAGTACCTTGCGACCTACGCTGCGCCTTCCAATGCCGAGCCCGGAGGGTCGGCCAAGATCCGCGCCGAGGTGCGCGAAGGCCCCAAGCCGGTCATCGGCGAGCTCACCATCGGCTTCGCGGGCTCGGCCCCGACGCCGATCGTCTCGCTGGTCGCCCCCGCGGGCGGGGACCGGCCCGAGGCGCGGCCCGCGCGCGTCTTCTTCAAGGAGCAGGTCGAGGTGCGCGCCGGGCAGACCGCGCTGCTCAAGTTCCGCGTCCTCGACAGCGACGACCAGCCGATGCCGCTCTCGGGGGTCGAGCTGAAGGCCGACGGCGGCACGCTCTCCGAGCCCGAGGAGATCCTCGGCGGCTACCTCGTGCGCTACCTGCCCGACGCCGACCACAGCGGCGAGGTGCGGGTGCGCGCCGAGGCGCGCGGCAGGCCGCTCGACGGCGAGGGGCTCGTCATCGTCAAGGGCAGCGGCCTGTCGGGCCGCGGTGAGCGGCTCGGCCTCGACCTCTCGGCCTTCGCCGGCGGGCTGACCAACTTCGGCGCGGTGGCGAGCCCGCAGTTCGAGCTGGCGCTCGCCTACGCGCTCTCCAACCTGCGCCTCGGCGTCCTCGGCGGCTTCAGCCCGGCCGGCGCCGAGCAGGTCACCGAGTTGGCCGGCAGCCGCCAAGCGAGCTTCTCGTTCACCATCATCCCTATCGTCGCGCGCGCCGGCATGAATTGGGTCCTCGGCCCCATCGACGTCTCGGCCGGCGGCATGGCCGGCCTCGCGCTGGTGAGCGCCGAGGTCGACGCGGCCGGCGTGACCGAGAGCTTCTCCGAGAAGCTGCTCGACCTCGGCCTGTACGCCGGTGCGGGCCTGCCGCTCGGCCCCGGGGCCGCGGTGCTCGAGCTGCGCATGACCCACATCAAGCTCGACCACCAGGACCCGCGCATCAACGTGAAGGGCCAGCTCGGCGGTCTGTCGGGAGCGCTCGGCTACCGGCTCGAGCTGTAGGCTTGTCGCCGGGCTTGGGCGCGGCGGGCTTGGGCGCGCGCCGCTCGAGCTCGGCGAGGACCTTGGGGACGTAGAACTCGGTCTCGCCGTTGCGCGGCACCCTCCCCTTCACGTTTCCCGGCCCGGCGTTGTAGGCGGCCAGCGCGAGCTCGACGTCCTTGAAGCGCGCAAGCTGCCGGGCGAGGTAGCGCGCGCTCGCGTCGATGGCGCTCGCCGGCTCGAACGGATCGGAGACGCCGAGCTGCGCGGCGGTCCCCGGCAGCAACTGCCCCGGCCCCATCGCCCCCGCGCGCGAAATGCGGTGGACGCGGGTGCCCGACTCGACCTCGACCAGCGCGGCGAGCAGGCCTTCGGGGAGCTGGTGGCGCTTCTCGGCCGCGGCGATGAGCGGCTCGAGCTCTTCGTGCCCCTTCAGCAGGCACTTGGGCAGGTGGCGCGCGAAGGCCCCCAGCGCCTCGAGCTTCTGTTCGAGGAAGTAGGGCGAGAGCGGGAAGACCGCGGTGCGCCCGCAGGCGGCGACGGCGAGGTTGACGGCGCACAGCGGCGCACAGCCGAGCGCCACCAAGCGCAGCAAGATTCGGAGCCGGGAGCGTTTTGGTCGGCGGGCCACGCGCCGGATAGTAAGGGGCGAGCGCGCCGACGGCCAAGAGAACCGCGCCCGCCCGCCGCAGCGCCGAGCGGGCCAGAGGCACGCTCGGCCGGCTCGCCTCAACCCGCCAGCCGCCGTGCCGCCTCCAGCGTGTTCGCCAGCAGCATCGCCACCGTCATCGGGCCGACGCCGCCGGGCACCGGGGTGATCGCCGAGGCGCGCTTCTCGGCCTCGGCGAACTCGACGTCGCCGACCAGCGTGCCCTGCTCCGAGCGGTTCGTCCCCACGTCGATGACGACGGCGCCCTCCTTGATCCAGTCGCCCTTGACCAGCTCGGCGCGCCCCACCGCGGCGACCACGAGGTCGGCCTGCCGCACCACGCCGGGCAGATCGGGCGTCTTCGAGTGGCAGAGGGTGACGGTCGCGTCCCGGGCCAGCAGCATCAGCGCCATCGGTTTGCCGACGATGTTCGAGCGCCCGACCACCACGGCGCGCTTGCCGCGCAGCTCGAAGCCCGCCTCGTCGAGCAGGCGCATCACGCCGTGCGGGGTGCAGGCGCGCGGCGCCGGGCGGCCGAGCAGCAGGTTTCCCGAGTTCATCGGGTGCAAGCCGTCGGCGTCCTTGGCCGGATCGACCGCGAGGACCACCTCGTCGGCGTTGAGGTGCTTGGGCAGCGGAAGCTGCACGAGGATGCCGTGCACCGCCGGGTCGCGGTTGAGCGCCTCGATCTGGGCGATGACCTCGGCCTGCGTCGAGTCGACTGGCAGGTGGCGCTCCACGGAGTGGATGCCGACCTCGGCGCAGCCCTTGATCTTGTTCTTCACGTAGACCTGCGAGGCCGCGTCCTCCCCGACCCGCACGACCGCGAGCCCGGGCGTGATTCCCTTCTCCCGTTGCAGCTTCCGGACGCCCTCGGCCACTTCGGCCCGTACCTGAGCGGCGACTGCCTTGCCATCGATGATCTTCGCCATGAGCTCGACCCCTCGCTTGAGCGACTTGCAGGCGGCCACTTTCCTTTCCCGCGCGCCGACTGGCAAGCCTCAATCGTCCCGGACGCTATACTCGCGGGCGGCCTGGCCACCGCAACCTTCGGGCAGGCCACACCCTGACGAACGGCCGCGCGACAGCGTGGGCCGCTCGCGGAGGAGCCCACCGTGCACAGGCGCCCCGACCCTCTCTCCGCGCTTTCCTTGGCGATGGTCCCCGTCGCCCTCTGCCTGTTGGGATGCCCTCAGTTCATCGACAAGGGCTCCGACGCGGGGCCCGAGGCCAAGAGCGATGCCGGGGAAGAGCTCGACGCGGGCACGCCGGACGCCGGCGCGCTCGACGCGGGCACAGCAGACGCCGGGCTGCCGGACGCCTCGCTCGCCGACGCCGGAGAGGACGCGGGCATCGACGCCTGCGTGCCCCTGACCTGCGAGCTTGCGCCGGGGGCCTGCGGCGAGCTGCCCGACGGGTGCGACGGGGTCGTCTCCTGCGCCTGCGACTTCGCCCACACCTGCGGGGTGAGTGGGGCAAATGCCTGCGGCTGCGCCGACGAGAAGTGGGCTCTCAAGTACGTCGATCGCGGCGCCAACGTGGGCCGGCACAGCTCGATGGCGAGGGACCCGCAGGGCGCGCTCCACGTCGTCTACGCCGACGCCAACCTCGGGCTCAAGCACGCGGTGATTCCGCGCGGCGAGACCTTCGCCACCTCGCTCGAGCACATCGACGCCGACGCCGACGCGACCGACTCGACCATCGCCATCGACGCCTCCGGGACGCTCCACGTCGCCTACTACCGGTGGGTCCATATCAGCGGCACGCTCTGGGAAACCGACCTCTGGTACGCGCAGAAGCCGGCAGGCGGCGAGTGGAGCCGCGAGCTCGTCATCGACGCGGGCGAACCCTGCTACGTCAACGGCGGCGGCGCGGTCCTGCGGCTCGACCCTTCGGGCGGGGTCCACGTCTTCTTCACCTACTGGTACTACGACGGGGCCGACTACCGTCACGCCGCCAGGCTCGGGCCCGAGACCTGGGACATCTACCCGGTCTTCGCCGGCGACCGGCTCGGCGGCAGCACCCGCGTCACCGCGGGCGTCCCGGCCTTCGCGGTCGGCCCGGACGGCACGCTGCACGCGGCCTTCGAGTACTACCGCGGCGGAGAGCTGCACTACGCGACCCGCCCGCCGCAGGGCGACTGGACGGTCCACGAAGAGCTCATCGCCGTGCCCGGCGAAGGCCTGCTGCAGGCGATGGGCATGAGCGCGGTCATGGAGGCCGACGCGCGCGGGGTCCACATCGCCTTCTGGAGCTGGCTCGATTCCTCGTCGAGCGACCTGCGCTACGGCTTCCTGCCGGCCGGGGGCGGAGCCTGGACCGTCGAAACCATCCCGCCTTCGCCCGGCGAGACGGCGGTGGTCGCGGGCGCCGAGGCCCTTTCGATCGACGCGGAGGGAGGCGTCCACCTGCTGTTCCAGGACAACGGCACCGGGTGGCTCAACCACGCCTTCCGGAAGGAGGCTGGAGGCTGGGAGGTGACGGTCATCGACCGCAGCGGCAACGGGGGCTACGAGACCGCGCTGCTCGCCGAGCCGGACGGCCTGCACGTCTCCTACTACGAGCAGGGCCCGATGAGCGGCCCGGACTACACCGGCAAGCTGCGCTACGCCTATCGCTGCCGGACCTCGGCCGGTCCTTGAACGAAACGTTCAATCGGCGGGAGTGCGACTGTTTGTCAAAACTCGCGTCCGCGCGACGGGGGAACGAGGGTTTCGAAGAAGAATCGCGTCCGCACCGCGGGGGAACGCGACTTTCGGCCGCGACTCGCCTGATCGCGTCCGGAGCCATCGATTCCCCGACGCTTCCTCGCCACGCCGCCCACGCGATCGACCGAGTCATGGCCGAAAACGGCGTTCTCCGGCGAGTGCCCTGAAGAGCCGTCGAGAAATCCGTCTTCGACTCCGTCCGCTTCCGCTCACCCCCGACGCGCGAGCGGCGGGAGCGGAGTCGAAGGTCCCTCTTGCGGCCTCGCAAGCTCGGCCTACGCTCGGGGCGAACGGGCGGGAGCTTTCTCGACACCTCTCGAGGTTCTTTCGTCGCCTGGCCGCCCGCCGCCCGGTCTACGCGCCCGCGAGCCCGAGCTCGCCCCGGATCTCGTCCATCGCCTGCAGGCAGATGCCGAGGAACTCCTCGAGCTCGATGCCCAGCTCGGCCTGACAGGCCTTGATCTGGTCGCGGTTGACCGCCGCCGCGAAGCGCTTGTCCTTCATGCGCTTCTTGATGCTGCCGACCTCCAAATCGCTGGTGCTCTTCGACGGCCGGATGAGCGCCGCAGCGGTGATGAAGCCGGTGGTCGGATCGACGACCCAGAGCGCCTTCTCCATCGGTGCCGTGCGCTCGGCCTTGTCGTTGTGCCCGAGCACCGCGCGGATGATGCTCGCCGGCGCGCCCTTCTCCTCGAGCACCTGCGCGGCGACCAGCGTGTGGCGCTCCATGTCGTTGGCGCAGACATCGAGGTCGAGGTCGTGCACCAAGCCCGCGAGCCCCCACTCGTCCGGATCGCCGCCCAAGCGGCCGGCAAGCTTTCGCATGCAGGCCTCGCAGGCAAGACAGTGGGCGGTCGTCGCCGAGTCGCCGAGCCGGCTGCGCAGGAGCTGAAGGGCCTCGTCTCGATTCATCGCGTCGGTTCCTCGAATCGTCCGCCGGACCTGAGGGCCCGGGCGCGCAGAAACTACCAGAGGCGGGCGCGGAGGGATCGCCCCTTCGCGCCCGCCTCACGGCCTTGCCTGCGAGGAAGGCTCGCGGCTGGGTTCGGGCCTCGCGGCAGACCGCAGCTTGCGGGGCCACCGGCTCACCCCGAGCGTAGCCTCCCGAGGAACGAGGGAGGCGAAGTCGGGCCCGAGCTCGTTACCGGTCCTTTGGACGGCTGCATCCCACGAACGAACAGCCGATTGCCGTAGAACCACCGCGCGCGAGCAAGTGAAAGTCCCCTCTTCCCGCGCTCGCGCGGGAAGAGGGGATTCAGGGGTGCAACCGATCGCGGGCCCCTTCTATCCGGTACCACGAGACGCCGGGCCGCCAGCACGAAGGCTGGCGCTCCGGCTGATTCGTCGACACCTCTTCAGCGCTCATCGAGAGGCCTTCGACCTCTCGACCCCAAAGCGCTATCGGCGCACGACGACGAAGACCTGCACCTGGCCGCGTTGGACCCGCAGCAGCACGCGCTCGGCCTCGCCGGCGGAGAGAGCGCGCGAGAAGTCCGAGAGACTCGCGACGCGCTTCCGGTTGACCTCGAGGATCACGTCGCCGGGCCGCAGGACTCCGGCCGCCGGGCTCGAGGGCGCGACCTGCTCGACGACGAGCCCCTTGGCGCCCTGCCCAAGCCCGAGCTGTCGCGCGGACTCCGGGGTGACCGGCGTGAGGCTCAACCCGAGCTCGGCCTCGCCCGCCCTGCCCTTCGGCCCTCCAAGCGCGCTCTGCTCGCCGCTCTCGCGCTCGGCGAGCTTGACCTTCAGGCTCTTGCGCGAGCCGTTGCGCAGCACCTCGACGCGCGCCTCGCTGCCCGGCCCGATGCCGGCGACGAGCGTCGTCAGCTTTCGGGTGTCGCGGACCGGCTTGCCGTCGATGGAGACGACGACGTCGCCGGCCTCGACGCCGGCCTTCTCGGCCGGGCTGCCGGGGAAGACCTGCCCGACGAGCACCCCGCTGCGCGGCTCGACCCCGATGCCCTTGGCGAGCTCCTCGGTCAGCTCCTGGATCCCCACCCCGAGCCAGCCGCGGGTCACCTTGCCGCTGTCGCGAAGCTGCGTGACCAGGCTCTTGACCAGGTTGACGGGCACGGCGAAGCCGACGCCGCTGCCGCCGGCGACGATGGCGGTGTTGATCCCCACCACGTCGCCGGCCGAGTCGAACAGCGGGCCACCGGAGTTGCCCGGGTTGATGGAGGCGTCGGTCTGCAAGAAGTCGTCGTACGGCCCCTGGCCTATCTGGCGGTCCTTGCCGCTGATGATGCCCGCGGTGACCGTGTGGCCCAGGCCGAAGGGGTTGCCGATGGCGATGACCCAGTCGCCGACCTCGAGCTTGTCCGAGTCGCCGAGGTAGGCGAACGGCAGCGTCTCGGGCGCCTCGACCTTGAGCAGCGCGATGTCGGTCTTCTCGTCGCTGCCGACCAGCTTCGCCTCGAAGGTGCGCTCGTCGGCGAGCTTCACCTTGATCTCGCTCGCCTTGGCGACGACGTGGTGGTTGGTCAGCAGGTAGCCATCGGGGCTGATGAAGAAGCCCGACCCGAGGGCGCTCTGGCGCAGCTCGCCGCGCGGCCCGCTGAAGAAGCGCTCGAAGGGGTTGTCGCGGCCGAAGGGCGAGCCGCGGCCGAAGAAGTCGGAGAACGGATCTCCCAGCTCGGGCCGGGCCGCCTGCTTGGTGATCTGCGTCGTGTAGATGTTGACGACCGCGGGGTTGAGCTCCTTGACCAGGCCCGCGAGCGAAGGCAGCGGACTGTAGCCGCGCGGCAGCAGCGGCGCGCTCGGGGCCCGCTCCTGCCAAGGCTGGCCAGAGGCGGCGAGCGATGGGGCGGGCATTGCCGGGACGGCGGCGAGCAGAGCGGCCGCGCTCAAGGACGAGACCAACCGCCGGCTCGAGGTGAGCGCGGGGGCGACATGGACGAGCTTCATGGATGCACCTCCTGAAAGCGATCGACGGGCCAGCGCCCGGGCTCGCAGCCGGGCGCGGCCCTTCCTTCGGGGCGAGGTCGTGGAGAGTCGGCCTAACCAGCCGAGCGATCGGCCCAGTCGAGCCCGAGCTTGAGCCACGAATCGAAGAGGCTCTCTGAGTTCGGGCCGGCGCCGCGCCGGCGGTCGCCGGACGAGACCAGCAGCTCCACTCCACAGCGAGGGCACGCGGCGGGGACATGGCGCCGCGAGACCCGGTTGCCACAAGCAACGCACTTCCAGGTCATCTTCAGCCTCCTTGCTCTTTGGTGACGGACCGTCTTCCGGGGTTTCGACTCCTGCTCCTCGACCTTTTCCCCGAGTCGATCAACGTCGCGGCCCCGGAACCTATGCCCGACGACCGATCTCTCTAAACACCGCTCGGACGCTGTCAAACGCGAGGAAGCGCTGCTCGTCGGCGCGACCGGAAAGCCGGCCTTGGTGAGCCTTCGTGCCGGGCGCCGGGGTCGCCGATTTCGGGAGGGCCGGCCTGCGCTGCCGGCCGCCGGCATCGGCCGCGCATCTGCCCGATTCCTCGCCGGGCGCATGGCTATGCGTCCCCACCAATCCGCGACCGATCGACTCTCGACTCTCGCCGGAAGAATTGCCGCACCCGCCGGTTTGCTCGGGCCATGAGACACGAACCCTCACGCAGCCGGCGGTCGATGCTCCGGTCCCTGAGCAAGCTCGGGATGGCGCTCGCCGCCGCCGCTGCGCTCCCCGCGGCCGCCCGCGCCGAGCCGACCGTCTACGCCGAGTCGGCGATGGTCAAGGTCAAGCCGGGCGCCCGGCCGAAGAACAGCGCCGTCGCCCGCATCGCCGCGGCGCGCAACGAGTGGGAAGCCTTCCAGGTCGTCGTGCGCGCCGACAGCGGCTCGCTCAGCGGCGTGCGCGCCAGCGTGAGCGATTTCGACGGCCCCGCCCGCTCGACCATCCCCGCGAGCGCCGTCTCGCTCTACCGCGCCGAGCTCATCGACATCACCCAACCCTCGGGCACCATTGGAGAGACCGGCCGCTGGCCCGACGCGCTGGTGCCCGCGGTCGACGAGGTCGACGGCGAGCAGCGCAAGGCCTTCCCCTTCACCGTCCCGGCCAACGAGTCGCGCGCGATCTGGATCGACCTGCTCGTGCCCCGCGACGCCACCCCCGGGGTCTACCGCGGCAAGGTCGCGGTCGAAGCCGACGGTTTCCGCGCCGAGGTCCCGGTCGAGCTCGAGGTCTGGAACTTCGAGCTGCCCTCGACCCCGACGCTGGAGACCGCGTTCCTCATCTACGCCGGCAACATGTGCCTCGCGCACACCGGCTCGACCGAATGCGGCAACAACCTCGAACGCGCCAAGCTCGCCACCAAGTACGCGCAGCTCGCGCTCGACCACCGCATCAGCCTGCCCAACCTCTGGGTGCTGCGTCCCGACGGCGACGACTGGTCGCAGTTCGACGAGGTCTTCGGGCCGCTGCTCGACGGCACGGCTCAAACCCGGCTGCCGGGCGCGCGCCTGACGAGCGCGCAGTTCAACTGGCCGCGCACCGTCGACAACTACCGCAAGCTCGCCGACCACTTCCGCGACCGCGGCTGGTTCGACCGGCTCTACGACTACACCGCCGACGAGCCGGGCTGGGGCAACCCCTGGAGCGACATCCCCACCCGCGCCGACCTGATCCGCCAGGCCGACCCCGAGATCCCCAAGCTCGTCACCACCAGCCTCCCCGGCGCCACCGAGAACGGGGTGCTCGACGACATCGACATCATCGTCCCGGCGATCAACCACATGGAGAACACGGTCGCGCCGTACGACGGCGACCAGCGGCCGCAGTACGACGACTTCGTCGCCTCGGGCAAGCGGCTGTGGATGTACCAGAGCTGCATGAGCCAAGGCTGCTCGTTCGGCAGCCTGCAGCCGGGCTTCGACTGGCCCAGCTACATGATCGACGTCTCGGCCGCGCGCAACCGGCTGATGGGGTGGGCCAACTTCAAGCAAGGCGTCACCGGCGAGCTCTACTACGAGACGGTCAACGCCTACGGCAAGGACCCGTGGAAGAGCCAGTTCGACTTCAACGGCAACGGCGACGGCACGCTCTTCTACCCGGGGACCCCGGCGAAGATCGGCGGCTCGAGCGGGGTGCCGGTCGCCTCGATCCGCCTGAAGATGATCCGCGAGGGGATCGAGGACTACGAGTACCTCGCGCTCGTCTCGAAGCTGGGCGACCCGGCGATGGCCCGGCGCACCGCGCTCGAGGTGCTGCCGACCGCCTACGCGGCCGCGGGCGACGATCCCGAGGCGATCATGCAGGCGCGCGAGAGGCTGGCGAAGCGCATCCTCGAGTTGGGCGGGGGCGAGCGCGCCGGCGGCTCCTCGAAGGTCGACTTCTTCGGCGATGGCTCGTCGGCCGGCGGCTGCTCGGCCGCGGCCGGCGCGCCCCTGCCGCTGCTCGCGCTTGGCCTGCTCGCCTTCGTGCGCCGGCGCCGACCGTAAAGAAGCGAGAGCTCGACCACCGGTCACCCTGAGCGTCGTACCGAGCCTTTGCCCGGCTGTCATCGCGCGGCTCCCGTCTTCTCGAGGGCCGCGCGACCGTGGTTCTCGACCAGCGAGCGCCGCGCGGGACGCGGTCCCCTCTCCTCCGGCGCGCTGAGAGGCTCGCGGCGAGCAATCGGCGCCGAAAGCGCGCCGTAGGAAGAGGGGGGTTGGAGACCTACTCGGCAGAGTCTGACCAGACTGGCAAGAATCTGAAGCCTGGGGTCTGCCGGCCGCCCCCGACCTCCCGGATTCCTTTTGGTTCCAGCTCGGCCGGCTTGGGGAGAGGTTTCGCCGTCTCGGCAACCGCTCGTTTGACCGAGGAACAGCACGCGACGCTCGAGCTGATTCGGGGCAGCCCTCGCCCCGAAATCCCCTCTTCCCGCGCAAGCGTGGGAGAGGGGACTTTCACGCGCGCCGCCCGCGAGAAGACGAGGGGCGGCGGGGACCAACTGGCGCGCGCTCTGGCGGTCGCTGGTCGAGACAGCGCCGAGCTCGGGTCCTCGGCCCGGACGCCCGCGCTCCTCGCGGACACAAGCAGGTCCCGGCGCAAGGAACCCGCGCCGGGACCCGCTCTCCCACCCCCGCCCCTACCCTTCGCTCAGGACCTTCCGATAGAGCGCCTCGTGGCGCTCGAGCAGCCGTTCCAGGCGCAGCTCGTGCTCGACGAAGGCGCGGCCCGCCTGGCCCATCTTCGTGCGCAGCGGGCGCGCCCGGGCGAGCATCTCCAGCCGCGAGGCGAGCATCGTCGAGGAGCCTATCGGCACGACGAACCCGTTCTCCTCGTCGCGCACCAGCTCGCCGTTGCCGCCCGCGTCGGTCACCACCATCGGCAGCGAGGCGGCCATCCCTTCGATGATCGCGTTCGAGAGCCCCTCGGCGCTCGAGCAGAGCACGCCGATGTCGCCGCGCGCGAGGATGGCCGGCACGTCCGAACGCCGGCCAAGAAAGCAGACCGCGCCGGCCAGGCCCATCGCCGCGGCAAGCTCCTCGAGCCCGGCGCGGCGCGGCCCGTCGCCCGCGAGCAGCAGCAGGACCTCGGGCCGGCGCGCCCGCAGCGCGCGCAGCGCCTCGAAGAGCACCTCCTGAGCCTTCACCGGGTGCGTCATGTTCGCGACGTGGACGATTACCGTCCGGCCCTCGAGCGGCGGCAGCGGGCCGGCGAGCGGCCCGCCCAGGTCGGAGTCGAAGCGCGCCAGGTCGATGCCGTTGTGCACGACGCTGACCCGCTCGGCCGGCAGGCGCTCGGTCTCGACGATGGCGCGCTTGATGGCCTCGGCGTTGGCGACCACGTGGTGGGCACTGCGGGTCGCCGCGGCGAGCGCGACGCGCTGGGGCACGTTGAGCCAGTGGGCCAGGTCGAGCCGGCCGACGATGGCCCGGGTTCCGGCGAGACGCGCGGCCGGGACCGCGAGCAGCGCGGTGTAGAAGTCGTGCGCGTGAACCAATTCGACCCGCTCGCGCCTGAGCACTCCGACAAGCCGGGCGATCTGCCGCGGGGTCTCCGGGCGCGCGAGGCTGCCGGCGAGCGGCACGGCCAAAGGCTCGATGCCCAGCCGGCGCACGCTCGTCAGGTGCGGGCCTTCGGCGTGGATCACCGCCGCCCGCATCTCGAAGCCCTCGGCGAGCCCGCGCAGCAGCTCGACCACCTGGCCCTCGGTGCCGCCGAGGTGGAGGCTGTTGACGAACTGCATCACCCGCGGCCTGGGCCGTGCTCGGGGCATCTGGCGCTCGAGTCTCATCCGCTCTGGCTCCCGCCTGCGTTGCGGCAGGCTTTCTGCGCGCGCCGGGCCTTCGGGGCCTGGTCGGCCTGACCGATGAGCCGCTCGCAGGAGGCCGACATCGCGACCAACAGGAAGAAGTGCGCCGACAGCACGTAGCCGCTGAGCATGTCGCACAGCAGGTACCCGGCCAGGCCCGCCGACAGCGCGCGCGCGAGGCCGCCGGCGACCGGGTCCTTCCAGGCCGCGGCCGCTCCGGAGAGCGCGCTGCCGACAAAGAGCATCAGCAGCCCGAACCCGACGAGGCCGAGCTCGCCGAGCACCGCGAGGAAGATGTTGTGGGCGACCAGCGGCATCTCGCGCGCGACCCGCGGCGCGTAGGTGGCCCAGGCGAACTGGAAGGCCCCGGCGCCGACGCCGGCGATGGGCCGGTCTTTGTTGATGGCCGAGGCGACCTCCCAGGCCCAGATGCGCCCCTGGGCCGACAGGTCGCGCTCGAAGCTGCTGATCGACTCGGTACGGGTCCAGAAGGAGGAGGGCGCGTAGATCGCCACGGCGGCGACCACGGCGATGGCCGCGGCGAGCGAGCGCATCTTCTTGGTGCCGCTCAGGGCCCACAGGGTCAGCGCGAGCGCGAGCCCGAGCGCGCCTCCGCGCGAGTGGGTCAGGATGATGGCGGTGACCCCGGTGCCCGCGGCCAGCGCGCCGAGCACGCGCATGAGGATGGAGGGCGAGTGCAGCGCGAAGACCGCGGCGACCGGGACGATGGCGACCAGGCTCATCGCCAGGTGGTTCGGGTCCTCGTAGACGCCCTCCCAGGCGGCGCGGAAGCCCTCGACGAGATCGATCTCGTTGCGCCAGTGGTCGATGGTCCCCAGCGACGGGGCCAGCGAGGCGATGACCGCCGCGCCGCTGAGGATGGCCAGGCGCTTTCGCGAAGTGACGACGTTGAGGATGGTCAGGTAGATGCCGGCGAGCTTGACCAGCTCGAGCGCCGAGCGGGCCGAGACCTCCGGCCTTATCGACCAGCGCGGCGAGAGCGCGGTCCAGACGCACAGCCCGAGCAGCGCGACCCCGCGCACCCCGTCGATGGTCAGGGGCAGGCCGCCGGAGACCCGGCCGAGCATCAGCGCGCCGAAGCCGATCGCCGCGCTCAGCAGCGCGGGCCGCGCCACTTCGAGGAAGGGGAAGACGTTGACGATGCTCGCGTAGACCGAGACGGTGAAGCCGACCACCGCCGCGAAGGCCACCGCGTCACGTCCAACTGATCGCCTCGTCGCCGCCCCCACCCCTCGCCTCTCGTGCCGGTTCGCGGCCAGAGGTAGCAGCGCTCATGCCACGGGTTCTGGCACGGGCAGGCAGGTTGAGCGCGCCCGGCGCGCGCTCCCGCGTTTCGGGTCGGTTGGGAAAGGCCTTTCCAACTTTGGGCAAGAGCCGCGAGTCGAGAGTCGGCTGACCGGAGCCTAAGCGATCGGTCGCAGGTTGGTAGGGGCGCATTAGCAATGCGCCCGTCGAGGAATCGAGCAGATGCCCGGCGGCGCGCATCCATCTGCCGGGCATCAACAACCCCCTCAGCACGCCGTGCAGGAGGGGGCTTCCACGCGCGGCGGGCCGCGCCGCGTCCATCCTCCAGTATTTCTGTCGGTGATTTCGGCAGCTTGGCTCAACCCCTCGGGTCGGATGTCAGCCCCGTCTGCTACAACGCCTGGCCATGGGGCGTTGGGACCGGCTTCTGAAGCTCGTGGCGCGGCTGCGCCCGTTCGATCTTCTCGGGA
>ENA-UOOR01003283-UOOR01003283.1-fermentation-metagenome-genome-assembly--contig:-NODE-3283-length-14588-cov-3.430744_pt1 | contig 14588 bp, 20 predicted proteins | sample MGYA00245780_ERZ724029 | MGnify/ENA primary metagenome ERZ724029 (study PRJEB28704, sample SAMN03018315) | fermentation metagenome | biome: anthropogenic terrestrial biome; feature: soil; material... | reverse complement strand
AGGACTCCGCCCGGGAATACGGCAAGACCGATACGTTTTTTGACACGGACTGCAAGCTCTTCAAGGGCCTGCCCAAGGAGGGCGTCACCTGGATGAGCCACGGCGACTATATGGAAAAGGTTCCCCAGGGCTTTTCCCTCGTCGCCCATTCCGCCGCCTGCCCCACCGTGGCCATCTGCGACGAGAGCCGCGGCTTTTACGGCGTGCAGTTCCATCCCGAGGTGAACCACACCCAGCACGGCGCCGACATGATCCGCAACTTCCTCTATGAGGTCTGCGGCGCTTCGGGCGACTGGACCATGGGAGACTACCGGGATACCGCCGTGGCCCAGATTCGGGAGAAGGTTGGCGACGGCAAGGTGCTGCTTGCCCTCTCCGGCGGAGTGGACTCCTCTGTGGCTGCGGCGCTGATCGCCGAAGCCGTGGGCAAGCAGCTCACCTGCGTGTTTGTGGACCACGGCCTTATGCGCCTGAACGAGGGCGACGAGGTGGAGGCCGCGTTCAAAAAGTGGGATATCAACTTTATCCGCGCCGACGCCGAAGAATTGTTTTTAGGAAAGCTGGCAGGGGAAACGGAGCCGGAGCGCAAGCGGAAAATCATCGGCGAGGAGTTTATCCGTGTTTTTGAAGCGGAGGCCAAAAAAATCGGCAAGGTGGACTATCTGGCGCAGGGCACCATTTACCCCGATGTGATCGAGTCCGGCCTCGGCGCCTCCGCCACGATTAAAAGCCACCACAACGTAGGGGGCCGCTGCGAATGCTGTTCAAGGACGAGGTGCGCGGCCTTGGCCGGGAGCTGGGCCTGCCGGAATATCTGGTCATGCGCCAGCCTTTCCCCGGTCCCGGGCTTGCCATCCGGGTGATTGGAGAAATCACCAAGGAAAAGCTGGACACCCTGCGCCTTGCGGATTTCATCTTCCGGGACGAGGTTGCAAAGGCCAAGCTGGAAGACTCCATGAACCAGTATTTCGCTGTGCTCACCAATATGCGCTCCGTGGGCGTGATGGGCGACGGGCGGACCTATGACTACACGCTGGCTCTGCGCAGCGTGACCACCACGGACTTCATGACCGCCGACTGGACCCGCATCCCCTATGATGTGCTGGACCGGGTTTCTACCCGTATTGTCAACGAGGTCCCCCACATCAACCGCATTGTCTACGATATTACCTCAAAACCCCCCGCCACCATCGAGTGGGAATGATAAATTAAGTGTTATTCTATCCCGTAAATCCTTGATATATCGAGGATTTACGGGATTTTTCTATTTTAGTGGCTACAAATTGGCTACATCGAAAGCTTTTTTGTAGCCATCAGCCCTCCGGCATGATGCTGTCAAGCTGTCTGGCTACTTCGGTCTGCTTATTTGGGTAAAGGTGGCTGTAAGTTTCCATCGTGGTCTGTACGCGCTCATGTCCGAGCCGTTCCGCAATCAGCAGCGGAGAGAAGCCCATTTCCACAAGCAAGCTGGCGTGTGAATGTCGGATGTCATGCACCCTTATCCGCTTTGCCCCGGACGCCTTGCAGCCGTCCTCCATCTCGTGATAAAGGAAACTCTTGGTGTACGGGAACAGGCGGTCATCCGGCTGTAAGTTAAAGCATTGCTTCATGTAGGCTTTGAGGCAGGTGCACAGACCGTCGGGAATGGTAATCACCCGGTTGCTCTTTGGTGTTTTTGGAGAGGTCACGATGTCCTCACCGTTTAGCCGCTGATAGCTTTTGTTTATACGGATAGTGGACTTCTCAAAATCAACATCAGCCGGTGTCAACGCAAGCAGCTCGCCCTCACGCATACCTGTGTAGTATAAGGTCATGAAGACCGTATAGGCAGCGGGTTTATCTTTTACCGCTTCGATGAAGCACAAGAACTCTTCCTTTGTCCAGAACAGCATTTCATCGGCTTTCTTCTTGCCCATGCCGCCCGCCTTGTGACAGGGATTTTCTCTCAGCCCGTAATACTTGACTGCATAATTGAAAATCGCTGTAAGCTGGTTGTTTATGGTCTTGAGATAGGTTTGGGAATAGGGCTTGCCTTTTTCATCACGATAGCTTGTCAAGCCGTTCTGCCATTTGCGAACATCGGTGGGCGAAATCGCGTTCAGCGGGATTTTGCCGAAGAACGGCGTTACCTTCAAATCTATCAGCCATTTCTTGTTGGCAATCGTGGACGGCTTCAGGCGGTGCTCCATATCCGCGACGTACAGCGCGATAAAATCCGAAAAGATCATGCCGAGACTTGCTGTGGCTTGGCTGATAAACTCGCGTTCCCATTTCAGGGCTTCCTTCTTTGTAGGGAAGCCTCTTTTCTTTTTGTGGATGGTCTTGCCTGTCCAATCTGTTACCCGGACTTGTGACATCCAACGGTCGGTCTTTCTATCTTTGGTTACTGACATATACGCTCCTTTCTTCCAGTCTCAGGCTCGCCATTAAGGGTTAGGGGTTTCGTACACTTTTGTCAGATATTCGTTTCGCTTTTCAATTCTTGTCTGCTCGTCCAGATCCTCCGGATCATCACATTTAACGGAAGTAGCCGCATAGTAGGCAAGCGTCTGTTCCTGCCACTTATGATAGGCTTTCCGGGTTTCGCCGTAGGTACGGAGATCGTCAAGCTGTTCCTTCCATTGTTCCAAGAATAGGCACATATCGGCGTTGAAGTCGGATGCGCTCTTGCCGTCAAAGGAAATGGAACACTCCCACTGCTTGTTGCGCGGCGGCTTTTGAACATCAATCTTGAAGTCGATGCCCGTCACCGTTTCCAGCTTAAACAGGAAATCCATAATGTCGGCAAGGCTCTTGATTTGCGTGTTGCTGGCGTCATATCCGAGAATGTAGGTCGGCGTCGATTCCAAAAGGTCGGCAATCTGATTGACAACAGCGATAGAGACTTCAATTTCCCCTGTTTCATACTTTTGTACGGTGCGGAGAGATTTGTTTAGCTGCTGCGCCAACTCCGTCTGGTTAAGACCTTTCCTCTTTCGGAGCGTTTTGATACGTTGTCCGATTGCGGAATAATCAAAATTGTCCATGTCTGATTCACCTCGTCCATATTGTATCACATCATTATAAGAACTACAAGTACATATTATTATTTCTTTTGCTATTGACATATGCATATATTATGCGTATAATATATGCGTACTTAAAGTGCGTATAATTCGAGAAATGGAGGTGACACGCGAACTATAAATACTCGGTGCAGCATGGTGGCAAGAGTGAACAACAAAACAGGAGGTACTATGAGATCACAGTTTATCACAGCGTCAGAGGTTGCGGAAATGCTCGGCATCAGCCGAAGTAAATCTTATCAAATCGTCCGTGACATCAACAAGGAACTGAAAAAGGAGGGCTATATCACCATCGCGGGGAAATGCCCCGTTCAGTATTTCAAGCAGAAGTTTTATGGCTTCCAGATTCCCGGAGGTGCATCCGATGATTGAAGAAAAAGAAAAGACCGCCCTATTACCATCTGTTGGCGCAGATGATGGGCAGTCCGTTCAAACCTTATCTAAACAAAGTATAACAGCAACGCAGTCCAAAAACAACAACAAAATTGATGACACGGACATGGAAAATATGATGCGGAAGATGCGCCAGATAAATGATCCGGCGTATCTCCCGACAGTCACCATGCAGGAGCTGTACGAGAATGTTTATCAGAGCAGGCCGCCGGTCATAGACGGCTTGCTCTATTCCGGTACTTATCTTTTCGCAGGCGCTCCAAAGGTCGGCAAGTCTTTCTTCATGGCGCAGCTTGCCTACCATGTCAGTACGGGACAAAAGCTCTGGGAATACGAGGTGCATCAAGGGACAGTGCTGTATCTGGCGCTCGAAGATGATTACCAGCGGTTGCAGGAGCGTATGTTCCGAATGTTCGGTGTTGAGGGGACGGACAGGCTGCACTTCGCCGTCTTTGCAAAACAGCTCGGCAACGGTCTGGAGGAGCAGCTTGAAAAGTTCATGCTAGAGCACCCGGACACGAAGTTAATCATTATCGACACCTTACAGAAAATTCGGGAGCTGGGTGGAGAGGCATACAGCTACGCCGACGATTATCAAATTGTCGGGCGGCTGAAGCAGTTTGCCGATAAAAACGGTATCTGCCTTGTTCTTGTCCACCATACCCGAAAGACGCCCTCCGGCGATAAGTTCGAGATGATTTCCGGCACGACAGGATTGCTCGGCTGCGCTGATGGGGCGTTTGTCCTCCAGAAAGAAAAGCGCACCGACAGCGCAGCAATTCTGGATGTGGTCGGACGCGATCAGCCAGACCAGAAGCTGCACCTTGTCCGGGATGAAGAACGCCTGACATGGGAGTTCGACCATGCGGAAAAGGAGCTTTGGAAGGAGCCGCCGGACCCGATGCTTGAAGCCGTAGCGAAGCTATTAACGCCGCAAAGCGGCGAATGGACAGGTAGCGCAACGGAGTTGATCGGCGCTCTCGGTTTGGATGTTCAGCCAAACGCTTTGACAAAAAAGCTGAATGTAAAGGCAAGCCGACTGATGCAAGACTTCAATGTAAGGTATGAGAACTGCCACACCCGCACAGGCAGCGTTATCAAGCTGACACTTATAGAAGCGGCAATGTGACGATAGTGACGGTTGTGACGATGGAATAAGGTGCGGTGGGGGTGTTCAAATCATCGTCACCATCGTCACAACCGTTACGGAAAGGAATGAATAGAATTGATATGAAAAGCGTTCAGATACCCTATGACCTGTTTATAGATTTGGTGATGTATCACCTGCGAGGCGAGGAAGATTTTGATGAAGAAATCCAAAGAGGCTTGGAGCAGAAAATCGACGCTATGCTGAACAGACAGCTTTACTCACAATACAAAACCGCGCCCACAGAGGAACAGCGGGAAGCAGCACGGCAGGAATATCTTGACCGGCGTGGTGTGCCGCAAAGCTACCGTTGGACTGTTCCCCCTTGGGAACTATGACAGGAGCGTGCCACGCTCCTGTGTCTGGCAAACAAGGGAGGGTATTGGCTTGACGGACAGCCCCAGCGCATCCCTCGTTCCGCTGAAAATCCTCAGATTTGAAAGCGATAAGGTGGAGAAAATATTACGGTTTTTCTCTGCCTCGGACGGCGGAATGTTCAAAAACATGGAGGCGGCTGTGCTGCGGATTTGCAAAGTGGGTGCCACTTGCAAGCCATGGCGGAGGCTTCCGCAGAAGCCGCATACCCCGCACCCCCTCGGAGAGCCCACGATACTTTGCAGCCGAAGGATGAAAGTATCATAGTGGGTTATTACACTTCCGCAGAAGTGCTCCCCGCGGCTTGCGGTGTCGATACAAACGAAAAAGGGAGGTAACTTTGCCTATGGCGAGAAACGATGGAGTTGACCGCACGAGTGCAAGAAATGTCAACCTGTCAGAAACGAAAATTGGAAACGCGCAACGACACAATGAGCGCGAAAAAGAATCCTATACAAATCCCGACATCGTGCAAGAACGGTCTGAACTCAATGTTCACTTCAAGACGCCGATTGCCGGATATGCAGATATGTTTTCTCAAATGGAAGCCAACAAAACGATTTCCACCCGTGGCTTAAAAGATGATGCCGCCCATTACGGAGAACTCATCTTTGATGTCAATACAGCCTATTTCCACAATCACGGCGGCTATGACTTTGCAAAACAATTCTACGCCGACGCCTATAAAAGTGCAATCGAAATTGTGGGCGGCGAGCAATATATTCTCTCCGCAGTCATGCACGCCGATGAGCGCAACCGGGCAATGTCCGAAGCGTTGGGGCAGGATGTTTACCATTATCATCTTCATGTGGTCTATGTCCCGGTGGTGGAAAAACAAATCCTTTGGTCGAAGCGATGCAAGGATGAATCCCTCCGAGGGACGGTCAAGGAAACAATCGTACAGGTGAGCAGCAGCAAGAAATGGTTGTCCAAGCCTGCGCTGGATGGACAAGGCAAGCCGATTTTGCAGAAAAACGGAAAGCCGGTATTACGAAAATCCTACTCCGTCCTGCAAGATGATTTCTTTAACGCCATGCAAAAAGCCGGGTATCACGATGTAGAGCGTGGCGAGCGTGGCAGTGCCGAGGAACACCTAACCGTGACACAGTTTAAGGTGGGACAAGAACAGGCACGGCTGGAAGCGTTGGACGCCAAAATTGAGAAAAAGGCACAGACGCTTGAAAAGCTGCAAAAGCAGCAGGTGTCAATCAAAGCCGTAGAGCAGATCGAGGTGAAGCCTATTCCGTTGTCCTCCAAGGTGGCGGTTGAAAAAGAGGACTACCAGATGCTTGTCACAGCAGCAAAAAAGTATGTGACACAGGAGAAGAAGGAAAGCAAGCTGCAGTCACTTCTGAAAGCCGCCGAAGCCAAGATCGTCGATCTGACTGCAAAGCTGGCGGCGGTCACCAAAGAACTGAGCAAGTATAAATCCATTCGAGGCAAGCTAAAATCGGTGGAGCTAGAACAGGAGAATGTGACGCTGCGTGATACGGTCGGTTGGTATCGTTCAGTCATCGAAAAACAGGGCATCGGGCATCTGTTCAATCGTCCCAAACAGCACCAGCAGGACAGGGACAGCCGGTATAACGGTCAAGAGCCGTAAAAAGAGGATAATTGCCAACAGGAGCGTCCCAAATGAACAGCACATCGTTTGGAGCGCTCCCATTGAAAAAAAAGATGGTTTTTACAGGTCAAGAGCCGAAGATAAATCAACAAAACGGAGGTAATTTATGAAAACAGGTCTTACCAAGCAGCAAAAGGTCACGGACATCTATTTTGACGAGAAAAGCCCAATTATCTGTGTTCATACCTACAACACGGGTTTGAAAAACAGGCTGACCGCTTATGCGAAGGAATACCCTAAGCAATGTAAAATGACAGACGATGACGAACAGGGCGGCTTAACCTTTGAAATAAAGAAAGGCCGCCTATCTTTCCGTTTGACTGCTCCATACTCAGATGAGCGCCGGAGGGCAGCAAGTGAAGTGGCAAAAACAAAAAATCTAAAAGGGAGTACGATGTAAACAATTTACATTGCTGCCCGTGGGATAATCCTGCGGGCACTTTCTCCGATCATATAGGAGACAGAAATCTTTCGAAATTTACAATTTTGCTCTTGCTTAATTTCGCTCAAACGAATATACTAATATTGAATTATTGTAAGCTGCGAAAAATGCTTTGAGGTGTATCAAGTGAACGGATATATAACGGTTCAAGAGATCGCTAAAAAATGGGGCGTCACGCCTCGACAAGTGCAGATTCTATGTAAGGAAAACCGCATAGAGGGAGCCACGCGAATGAGCCGTATTTGGGTCATTCCAGAGAATGCTACGAAGCCCACAAGCACTCGAAAAGTACCTGCCAGGTTTGACGATAAAGTAACCGGCGTCAAAAGATAAATAAAGCAAGAAAGACTGTTTTAGGAGGATGTGATATGGCGAATGATACTAAAGCTGATAAATTTAGAGCGTCATACCAATTTTTCCTCAAAATGCAGAATGAAAAGAAGAATTTTTCCAGCGATGATATTGCGATGGCAACTGGTTGGAGTAGTAGCACTATAAGAACATACAGAACCAAAAAATGGGCTGATATACTCATACCACTCACCAACAAATGCTTTTCTGCTGATGTGAGCACATATACAGAAGATGCATATGTGCGAATGATGTCGCAAAATTATAAGCAGAGCATTGAACCCTTTAAGCCAGAATTACCAGAACAAGTGGAAGAATTGGTAGTCAAGGCAAGGGACTCCGCCATATTAGCTGTTGATATTTATAATAGACCTATTGTAGCCTTCCGCTCTCAGGGTTATATTGTTATGATGATAATTGCATGGACAGCCTTGTTTCATGCAATCTATGAATTGGAAGAAACAGATTACTTCTATAAAGATAAAGACGGTAGCGATAAGATTGTCGATGGAGATAAAAAAGCATGGGAATTAGACAGTTGCCTTGACAAATGCGGAAATATGATTTCTGATGCGGCTAAAGAAAACCTGCGATTGTTTATTTCTCTACGGAATAAAATCGAGCACAGATATGTTCCGGCATTTGACTTTGATGTATTTGGCGAATGTCAGGCCATGCTTTTGAATTTTGAAAACTTGATAACAGAAAAATTCGGTTCATACTATGCGCTCAATAATTCTCTTTCTTTTCCGTTGCAAGTGTCATCGGTTCGCAGCAATACTCAGACTGAGGTCATCAAGAAAATTCAGTCGGAGCATTATGACGAATTAAAAAAATATATTGAAGCCTATCGAAGTTCTTTGGATGACAATGTGTTTTCCGACAGTCGATATAGTTTTCGTGTTTTTTTGATTCCGCAGGTGGGCAATCATCGCTCATCTGCGGATTGCGCCGTTGAGTTTGTTCATTACGATCCTAAACATCCAGAAGATTTTGAGCCGCTTAAAAAAGATATTGCACTTATTAAAGAAAAACGCATACCTGTTGCCAATCAAGGAAAATTTAAGCCTCAAATGGTTTGCGATGCCTTGTCTGAAAAATTGGGCATAAAGATTAGCGTAACCTTGCACACCAAGGCTTGGAAATACTATAAAGTCAGAAAACAAGGCGTGCAAGCTGATGGATGCAACACAAAGTATTGTCAGTATGACGAAGCGCATCGAGATTATGTGTATACACATGCTTGGATCGATTTTCTACTCAGCAAGTTTAGTGATCCGGCGGAGTTAGCGCAGGTAAAAAATCAAAAGTGATGGGAGGTGGCTTTTGTGGATAGCTCAAGAATTACGGTAAGAGCATGGTTAATGGAAAACGGCTATCCCGAAGTAGCCGAGATGATTGATGAGATTCAAGCGGAATGGAAGAGTAATGGAAAACACACAAGACGTAATTGGTGGGATGTTTTATCCGGCGGAAAAAACGGTGCCCCACGCATAATCTACGGGCGACAATTCCCCGTACTACAAGCGGCGCAAATTCGGCAAGGCAAGCCTGTTACTAAAAATGCATTGAAAATAATGCAGGATGAAACAAACGCTCCGGAAGTTTATAATAACGGACGTTGGAAAAAGGTATCTGAAACTGATAGTATAGCTACGGAAGAAGAGGTGGTAACAAAATGAGAAAGAACAAATTAGTTATGCCTGTAGTTAAATGGGTGGGTGGGAAAAGGCAACTATTACCGACGCTAACCCCGCTTCTTCCTGAGCGGTTTACCACCTATTGTGAGCCATTTCTGGGTGGTGGCGCAATGCTGTTTTGGAAACAGCCGCAGAGAGCTATTGTAAACGATGTAAACAGTGATTTAATTCACATGTATGAAGCTATTCGTGATAATGTTGAGGATCTTATATTGGAATTAGAACAGCACACGAACGAGTCTGCACATTTTTATGAAGTCCGCGACTGGGATCGCAACAGGGAAAAGTATGACGCATTATCAAGCGTAGAAAAAGCTGCAAGGATAATTTATCTAAATAAAACTTGCTATAACGGTCTTTTTCGAGTAAATAACGCAGGCGAGTTTAATACACCTTTTGGGAATTATAAAAATCCAAACATCGTCAATGCGCCTACGCTGAGAGCTGTAAGCGCATATTTCCAAAAAGCAGAAATTACATTTTCGTGCCGTGATTATACAGATGTTTTAGCGGAAATTCCGCGCGGAACCTTTGTGTATTTAGATCCCCCGTATGATCCAGTATCAGATACTGCGAATTTTACGGGTTATTCGAGAGGCGGATTTTGCAGAGATGACCAAATTCATCTACGAGAGTGCTGCGACGATTTAGCACAAAGAGGCATAAGATTCATGCTATCAAATTCCGCAACAGATTTTATCAGAAACCAATATGCAGCATATCATATTACTATTGTTAAGGCTAAAAGAGCAATTAATTCGGACGCTGCAGGAAGAGGGCAAGTTGATGAAGTGGTGGTGAGAAATTATGAATAATCGTCCAAAAACTCAAAATGATATCGCGTGGGAGGCATTATTTGATAAATACGACATTCTTAACCGGATTGATTCTAACGGACATTTTATTATTTCTGCATCCCAGATCAAAGAGTATCGTGAGCCTCGTCTTATGGCAAAGTTTGATCATGGTATAAACTTGCCGCAAATTTTTGCAGATAATCGTCTTGCAATCCTTCCAGTTTCCAGAGGAGATTATGTGATTTCAAATTTCGAGGCATATCATCCTTTTGAATCATTTGACGAAACGATTACCCACGCATCTCTGCCGACGCACCTTCAAAGTCTTGATCCTAACAATGTTCCAAGTGAGTCCATTGCTATAAATTGTGCTATAGCATCAGGAATGCTTGCCGATTTTCTGGGTGAAGAAAAACTATATGCCACCGTATCAGGTCGAATGGGCTCAGGGCAGTTCGGCTTTGGCATACATAATTCGAGAACTGGATCTATCTCAAATGTGCAAGTTAATAACTCTCAAATTGAGATTGATGCAGCGTTAGAAGGTATTGAGTCATTAGCGCTTCTTGAAGCAAAGCGCGATTTATCGGCGGACTTTCTTGTGCGGCAACTATACTACCCTTACAGAGTATGGCAGAGCAGAGTTTCAAAGAAAGTTAAACCCGTTTTTCTTGTCTATTCAAATGGAATCTACAGTTTGTACGAATATGAGTTTAGAGACCCTAATATTTATAATTCGCTTGTTTTAGTTAAGCGTAAAAACTATTCCATTGAAGATACCAACATAGAGATGTCTGATTTGGTAGGTGTTGCTGATCAAATATCTACATTTGTGCCTGAACCCGAAATATCCTTTCCCCAAGCCGATTCTTTTGAGCGCGTAATTAATATTTGTGAACTTTTGGAATCTCAAGAATTGAGCAGAGACGATGTTACTGATGAGTATGCGTTTGATATTCGCCAGACAAATTATTATACGGATGCTGCTCGCTATTTGGGATTGATTGACAAAAAGTACGATGGGCGTAAACCGATATATTCTTTAAGCGAGTATGGGCATCGTATAATGAGACTGAATTACAAGCAAAGACAACTTGCTCTGTGCAAACATATTCTTGAACATAAGGTATTCTTCAATGCATTTACATTTTGTAAATATGGAAGCATTCCAGACCGAAGTATTATCGTTAAAATTATGAAAGAATCCAATCTTTATAAAGTCGAATCTGAGAGCACATATATCCGAAGGGCCTCAACTGTTAGTGGTTGGATTAATTGGATGCTTAGTCTGATAGAAGCATGACACTTCAAGGCATTATATATTATTGCAAAAAAGTAGTAGCCGCGGGTTGTGAGGTAAACAACCTGCGGCTACAAAATGGCTACAAAAAAGTTGCGGACGCTGGATAAATGCTGAAATACATGGACAACGCGGACGAAAAACGAACTAAAAGTGCATTTTACCACCCTATGTCGAAACCTGAGACTTGAGTGGGAGTAAATAAAATAACGCCGGAAACCCGCATGATTACTGGGTTTCTGGCGTTTTGTTTTATGCTTTGAGTACAAATTGAGTGCAATACTATTTTTCTTTGGCTTTTCGCCAGTTAATTGACGGCTCGAAACGACCACCGTCATCACAGGTGAAAGGCCAATTTAATTTCCACTCAAAGTATTCATCATGTGTGATTTCTTTATTGGATAATTCTTTAAAACGGATAGCCCATTCACGCATAAAATCGTTAATTTTATTATAGTTAAAGGCAAGTGCAACTGGCGGGAATACGCCATCATACTGATAGTCGTTGAACATACCATGTGCAATACGGTTATCTTCTTTGTCATTATACCGTTGTAATTGAAACACATACATAGAGCCTTTCATGGCTTCTTCTAACCAAAAGAAATCCATCATGATTCGCTCTGCTTCGCTCAAATCAGCACCGTCATAAAAGTTTATATAATTACATTGTAAAACCTTAGAGAGTGCAATTGCGCTCTCTTTTTTTGGTATTCGTGCGCCTGTTTCATACTGTCCAATTCTGACTGTTGCGCTTTTTTCTGTTCCGCCTAAAGCAAGACCTAATTCTTTTTGCGTCATTTTTCTATATTCCCGAACACGTTTAATACGTTCTTTTATCTGCATTGTTTTTTTTCCTCCTATACACTTGACAACATATGTACATTACAATAAATATACTATAACGAATAGAAGAAAGCAATAACGAATATAAAATACAGTTGACAAAAGAAAATGTAGTCAATATAATGAATACAAGCAATAATGTATATAAACTATCAAAAAAGAAAGGAAATCAAAACATGAACACACAAAGCAAGATTTATATTACTGCCTCTGAGTTGGCTGAGTCTCTTGGAATTTCAATGGGACAGGCTTACAAGATTATTCGGAATCTGAATAATGAGCTTGCAAAGGACGGTTACATTACTGTTGCAGGTAAATGCCCCCGCCGCTACTTAGAGGAGAAATGGTACGGTTATGGTGCGCAGGTTAAGCAGTAAAGGGGGAAATAAGAAATGAAAGCAGCAAGAGACCCTAAAACTGGTAAGTGGCTCATACAGTATCGCTATTCCGATTGGCAGGGCAATCGGAAAAAATCTACAAAGCGAGGTTTTAATACAAAAAGAGAAGCCGAGGAATGGTTACGGAACTTCCTTGTCACACAGCAAGCCGATTTTAATATGCTGTTTGAGGATTTCTTGAAGATTTACTATGCCGATATGGAAACACGGTTGCGAGAGCATACCATGAGAACAAAAAAATACATTATCGACCTAAAGGTACTCCCTTACTTCGGAAAGCTGAAAATGAGTGAAATTAAAGCTCCCGATATTCGCAAATGGCAAAATGAACTTATGGGACATCTGTTCGCTTTGGAAGCAGGCCTGGCACCGTTTTGCGCAAGGCGCCGCATTGATCCCGCAATGTAGTATGCTTTCGGAGCTGTTTTTCCAACTTTTTTCAATGCCCAAAAGCACCTCATGATAGGGAATCAGAGGATCAATTCCAGAAAGCGCAAGATCCGCATACAAGGGAGCCGTTACCGCAGCGCGGATTGTGCAGGTGATACACGGAAACTCCTTGCCGCAGAGAATCGGATCGCACGGAATTTCAAGACTTGCCTGCAAGGCCATTGAAGCCGCATTCTCCACCTGCCACCCGTCTCCGCCCGCCATCCAGACAATGCCTCCACTGTCCATGGCGCAGCAAATTCCGGATTCTCCAATGTAGCCGGAATTGCCGCTGGCCTGCGCGCCGGTGAAGGCGATTGCCCCCAGTCCGGCGGCTGCAATCAGGCTCTCAATCACCTTTTCATAGCGAAACCCATGTGCTTCCCGAACGGCGTCAATCGCACTGTACAAATAGCCGCCGGTTCCCATAGGGCCCGGGACAATCTTTGTCCCCGGAAGCTTGGCATTGGCGGACATGGCATGCGTGATGATATGCCGGATAATCGGGTTTTCCAAAACCCTTCCGGATTGAAGATGCCGATTCCACGCCCGACCGTAAATTAGGAGATTCGGGGTGTCCTTCGCCCGGTCATATCCGACTGTCTCCAACGAGTGAATCTGATTGAAAAGAATGTCATTGATGCTTTCAAAATAATTCCGGACCCTTTGATCCGTCCAGCCGGAAAAATCTTTTTCGTACTCAATTGCCGCCTGAACAAGGCTAATCCCCCGCTCTGCGGAAACCCGGCGCCATTCCTGAACATTCTTAAATAGCTGCGGCTTGCGATTTTTAGTGGTAACGACGGGGAGCAGCGCCGGCAGGAGTCCCCATTCCGCCCTGTCTGCAAAAATCTCGGCAAACGCGTTTTCATCAGACATGGATGAGAATTCCATAAAAAGTGCGTGCCGTCTTTCGCCGGCTTCATAGCAGGTAGCTTCAAGCATATCGTGAAGCCGCTCCCGCAGCCTTTGTTCCGTTTCTTGCAAAAACGCATGCTTCCCGCCCCATGCAAGCAGGACAACCGTATCGGCCTGCCACGCGATGGAAAAGCCATGAATTGAGTAGGTCTGACCATTCCTCCGCCGATTGAGCGGGCCGTGAGCACGGCGTCGCCGCCTTCGGCACCCGTAAGCCCAAAGGCCGTGCTTCCGGGCCAACTGTTATCTGACGAAAGCTCGCCGAATTCGTAAGAAATCCCTGCGACACGGTATGTAGCGACATCCGCCTTTTTGCTTTGGGCGCTCTGTTCCTCAGAGAAGCTCTGCACGCCGCCCTGATTGGCGCATCCGGTAAGCGCCAGCGCAAGCACCGCGGACAGGGCAAGAAAACGGATGACATTCAATTTATTCTTTTGATTCATAACAAAATTCTCCTTATAAATAGAGTTGCTTTCTAATTTTGACAAAAAAAATGCCCGGGGCCGCATTTTAGCTCCCGGACGGCGCATGGCAAGAGAAGTCGCCTATCAGTTACGATTTATCAAACCTCTACCTATCGTCAAACAGGTTTGGAGGAAACTCCGGTCTGGGAATACTCCCGAGCGGGCAACCCCACCCGCACCGCGCTGGAACAGCTCTTGGCCGATTTGGAATCAGGCTCCCACGGCCTGGCCTTTGCCTCCGGCATGGCGGCGGTTGCCGCGGTTTTAAGCCTTTTTCAGCAGGGGGGTAAGCCACTTCTGTCCAGCAATGTCTACGGCGGAACCTTCCGCGTGCTGGAC
>ENA-UOOR01003282-UOOR01003282.1-fermentation-metagenome-genome-assembly--contig:-NODE-3282-length-14588-cov-14.981078_pt1 | contig 14588 bp, 15 predicted proteins | sample MGYA00245780_ERZ724029 | MGnify/ENA primary metagenome ERZ724029 (study PRJEB28704, sample SAMN03018315) | fermentation metagenome | biome: anthropogenic terrestrial biome; feature: soil... | reverse complement strand
TGAATCTGTCCATCCGTAAGCAGCGCCGTATGGGGAAGCCTGTACGGCGCTTTTCAACGCTCCGGTTCCTGCTGTCGATTTCTGGATTTTCCCGACTAGGCCCTGTCTAAAGGCAAACGGCAAATCTGTAATCTGACCTTGGTGATTGCTAATATAGCATATAGACAATGACTGGCAGAGATAATATCCAGATCCTCTTCAGGAACTATTGTTCAATCAGAATACTCCCGCAACGTTTTCATTGATTATATAGCAAATCCCCGGCACTGTTGTCGGGGATAAATTTGAACTATTTTTTTGGTTCACCATATTCGCGTTGCATAGCAGATCTGGTTATGATCCACTGTTTCCCGAATTTTTGCACGTCAACTCCATTAACAAGTTTTCCGTATTGAATCGCTTTCCGGAGCGTGCTTTCGTTGAGATTCCATAAGTCAGTGGCATCTCTGAAAGACAGGAGATTGTCAAACGGTGTAGCGACGGTTTTGCCGTTGTCCCACAGTTCTTCACATTCAAGATCAACGTCGTCATTCCAGGAAATACCATATCCTCCTGCGTCCACATGGACGCAGTTGAACAGTCCCGGGGTGTTTTTTAGTGCTTGAAACGCCGTCCACTTTTCAAAGAGCTTTGAGACGTCGTATTGTTTCGTAATTCCTTCTGAGAACTGAACCAACAGCATAAAATTTTTTTCAGGGACGACAGATTTCACTCTATGAAACATTCCTACTCTCCTGTATAAAATCGGTTTATTTATATAAAGTAAAAGCGCTTGTTTTGCGTGTGTCAGTGGCAGAAGGCTTTTTGTTCAGCAAAGTACCTAATCCACCCATTCGCTATTCCTGTGAAATTGGAGTTATAGACAAGGTATAACCCAAAGGGGTTAAAACCTTTATCAGCGTGTCAATTTGAGGCGTAGTTTTCATACTTTCAATTCTCGCAATAGCGGGCTGCTTTACTCCACTCAATTTTGCGAGATCTCGCTGAGAAAGTCCTTTGGCCTCCCTTGCTTCTACAATCTTTCCAATTAAATCAGTTTCAAACTTAATTTGTGCTTTTTCTGACGGGGTAACATCATCATGCATATAATCGTCAAAAGTTGTAAATTCTTCGCCATTGATTTCTAAACTCATTTAGAATCAACCCTTTCCAAAAAATCTTTTAGTTCAGAATGTGCTTGGTTAATTTCTTTTAATGGCGTTTTGGAAGTTTTTTTTATGAAATAATGAAGTAATACAAAACTATTATTTCGCCAGTAGAAAAAGATTATTCGATTTCTTAATGGTCGTAGTTCCCATAAATCTTTCCCAATATACCTAACAAACGGCTGGCCTATTCTTGTTCCATACACGCTTAGCGCATTAATATAATCTAGTATTTTTTTTCGATTGATACGGGCAGTTTTGCTGTTCACGGCTTTTATCTTCAGTTCATGAAGATAATCTAAAATTTCAGACTCACCATTTCGTGTATGATAGAAGATAATTTGATACATTTCTCTTTTATACACTCCCATATGATATCATATTAGTTATCGTTTGTCAAGGTTCCTTCTTTTTTTTACATCGAAATATGCCGATTCGAATCTGGTCTTACGGTTTCTCCTGCAGAGGATGCCGTCCCACCCTCAAAACTTCAGCTAAGTTGAGAAGACATGACTGACACTTAGAGCATGACAAAAAAGAAGTAAGGTGTCCATTTGCAAAACACCTTACTCAACAGAAACAAAGAGCAATGACTAAGCGAAACCTTTTCCATTGTCCATGCCGTTTACTAGCGGGACCTTTATGATTTTGCATAATATCCCATAAATTCGGATAGGCCTTTTCCGGCAGGAACAGGACCTTATAGACAATTCTGACCTTCCACTTTTTCGGGCTATTTCCCTCAATGTGTATCCGACAAGGATCGGAAGCTCATACTTGTCGGTTGTGCAGCATTCCCACAGATATTTGTAATCTTTATTCTCATCTATCGGCATGAGGATCGCCCTTTTCCGATATCCAGCGGATTCCCCACTGCAAAATAGTTTCTGAAATAGAATATCTGCTGCCCGGAAAGCGAAGAAAAATCTTCCCCTTCCCCTCCGCAGAGAAAGAAGGTCCCAAAAACTGTATCTTCAATCTGCGGTACATAACGGTTTGGCTGCATTCTGTTTACCTTTCCTTTTTCATTGCATATGAGGACAATCTCTCCGTTTTCATCCAAGTCTACTGGTTCAATCAGGCCACCTACAATCTTCTGCTCTTCCTTGAGTGTTGGCCTGATTTCTTTTACATAAGGATTCCTGTTTGGTTCAACTACTAATACTTTGATTTTACTCATAGTTATCTCCCTAAAAATTTACTGCAAAAATATTTGACCAATATTATATGGCTTTAGTTTTCTTAATTGTCAATATTTATATAATTCAAGATATAATTTATTTCATAAGAATAGCGATCAATAATGTAAGCTTCTGTTCTGTCAATGTTACTATCCCACATGTCCGGAAAAGAAACCCGCATACAGGCTTTCAGGGCGTTTCGACTGAAATTTTTGTACCAGTATTCCTGGACTGTCCGGGAAAGCACATAGAAGACCCGCTGATTCCCATATTTCAGAATTAGACACCGGGTAAATTCATTTAAGGAAATCTTTTTGAGATTACAGTAGGAAAGGAAATCGTCCCGGAGTTTCAGATTAACTCGAAAGCTGCTCTTCCACTTTTTTATCTGCCCATGTTTTTCAGCTGAACAAAACGAGCCGGTGCAGATTTTCCGCGACGGGAATGCTGCGAATCTTAAAAGATTTTCAAAAAGGGAATTGACAAGGGCTGGGCTTGAAATCATTTCCCTGTACTGACCTGTTAGACCATAAGTCAAAATATGGGCAGCATTTTTCACTTTTTGTGAAAACTCTTGCCGATAGAATTTTTTCTTAACAGTCCAGCTTAGCGCAAGCATGGGGATATAAGGTCCATACTCACGTTTCAAGCAAGCTGATATCAGCCTGGGCGAGTAATAATTTCCAATGTACCGATCCGCTTCTTCAGCAACTGACGAAATATCGACTTTTGTCACGGCTCCACTTCCCTCCATTAAAAAAAGCGGCTGGATTTTCCAACCGCCTTTTATCGTTTGAAATTCAGTAGCTGATTGACTGAATCGGTTTGATTATCCGGGTGATTTTCCCGCTTGCATTTCCGTCATCGTAAATCCGGTTTATTTTGCAGGCCACAATATCTCCAGTCTGGGGCATTGACTGGCCCATCACACGCCGACAAAATACGTCTATGCCCGTAAAGGTGTTTCCGACTGCAACATAATAGCCCTTCACAGTTTTCCCGGATATCGTCCCAGTCTGGATACTGCCTTCCTGATAATATTTGATGTTATGAAGGAGCATGTTTTCCGTTGCTTCCTTAATTGAGGCGTTGATTTCAATATCACCTGTGTTTTTGTCGATTCTCATGTCTTTGACGATTACATAGATGTGCTGGCCAGGATGAAATACAGAGGAGAGCTTCGATACATATCTCCAGCAGGCATCCGCTGCCTTAACTCTGGTTTCTACACCAAATATCTCAATCCGGACAGAAGTTCCGGATGTCGAAACTACTCTCGCCTCAATCCTGCGCTTTTCCCGGACTGCCTTTTCCATCCTGCTTTCCGTCTCGCCATGCATTTTACGGATATAGTTTTGTTTCCTGCGGATGGCCATGGCACTGGCGCGGGATGCACAAGCAATATTTTTGTCTTTGTCAACTCTTTCCACGAGAAAATCGATCTGAGCATTTAGCATAGCTGAAACCTTTGAAGTATAAAATTTGAACTTGTCCTTGCTGGAAGCATCTTCAGAAAGCCCTTCCGGAATTTTTGTCCACATTTCCTTCGCAGGGATGATTATCTTTACGCCTCCATAATCTACAATCCCCTGAACTGCAAGTTCTGGTGTAATGACGTTCTTCGCGGTCTCACAGCCGGACAGCGTCCCCGTCAGAATAGTCCCCGAACTCATGGCGCTGTATAGTTTTGTAAACGTATCTGCCCTGATGGCATCTATATCACGGACTTCCGGTTTCCCGTCGCTCGAAATTGCGACAGCCTTCGCTGTGCGTTTCAAAGCTTTTTCAATTTCTTCATACCTGTTTTCAGTCTTTTCAGGCTTCTTTTTCTCTTCTGTTCCCACGTCTGTTTTCAAATCCGTACTCATAGCTCAATCCCCTTTCAATACTTTCAAATTCTATTCGAAAAAGATTTTGACCTGAATTCACTTGAAAACCTGTCCCTTTTCTTTCCGGTATATTTGCCCTTAACAGGTACACCTTCGCTGAAAGCCCGTTCTACGTTTTCAAACGGATTACTATTCGATGTATCCGGAAATGCACTGTCTACCGGATCAGCCTTTCTGTCGTTTGGAATAAGCTGCTGGTCGGATTTCCATTTTGGGATATGCTCCATAATGCTGCACGACCGGAGCAGCTTGGCATCCGGGTGTTCCGAGTAATCGAATTTGTCGCATTCAAACGGCTTCTGCCCACGCAGCAGAATCAGCTCCTTGTTTTTGGGAATTCTCAGTACTTCATCAGGTGTTAAAAGCTGGCGTTTTCCAATGGAATCGCTCTCTTTGTAATCACGGGGTTCCATCACAGAACCAAAAACATGGTTCTTTGACTGGCTGGATACTCCTACAGTTACTAACCCGGTCCTGTCTGAGATGTATTTTGCTGTCGTCGCATCTGTGCATCCCAAAAACAGGTTTGTGTCGCAGTTCCCGAGGATTTCTTCCCACTGTCCATACGGATACCGGTTCTGCAGCTGGGCGAGGTTCTGGAATATCACGGAGATATTAATTCCGCGTGAGCGAACCGTTGATATCTTTTTCGTAAAATCTGAGATGGAGGCGATATTCGGAAATTCATCAAGGACAAAGTTGACCGGCACCCAGCACATCCTACTCCCCCTGTTGCTGAACCCAAACGAATCGGCAAATGAAACCAGCTTAACGAACAGCATAGAGTAAAAAAGCGCTGCCAGGAAATCAAACGCGCTCTGCTGGTCTGATGTCACACAGAAATATGCGCACTTACGCTTCCCAGGTGCCCTCAGATTGATTTCACTGTGGTTGGTAATATCCTGCACTGCTTTGCCCTGAAAGACCTGCAGACGGCTCCCTAAGCCGATAATCACTCCGCCCTTCACATTATCGTTGGCCTGTTGATAAATGCTGTACGCTGATTTGGCAGCCTGCGTTTCATCGTTAAAAGGAAGTTCCGCAAACATGGCGTCCAACTCTTCCGGACGTCTCTTTGTGATCAGGTTATAGACCTCACACATGCGAGTCGGAATATTCGGGTTCCTTTCCACATAGAGACAGAGGGCTTTAAGCAGGTTCATTTCACAATCGCTCCAAAAATCCTGTTTCCCTCTGCCGGCAGTATTCTTAATAATGGTATCGGCGAAAATCTGAGCGTTGAGGTCATCCCCTTCAATTTCGGCAAGGCAGTTCCAGCTGTCGCTGTGGACCATCCCGTTCGCGTCTTTGATATCCAGCAGCTTGACGTCGTACCCTTTGCTTTCAAGGTATGGTGCCATCGACTCGTACAGCTCGCCTTTCGGGTCTGTTACCAGCATACTCTCGCCGGTCTCTACCTTAGCCTCGCACTCCATATCGGCAAAAACAGGGTTTGTAATAACACTGCCGTCTTTCCGCATTGTGCAGACCTTATTGGCGTCCCATATCGGAATAACGTAGCTGCCATCATCGCGCCGGCCAAACTGAGCGCCTGATTTGACGATGGCATTTCGAATGTCTAACTCCTGCTGCTTTGTCGCCTGGACCCCCGGTACCATCTGAAGCACAACACGTTTACTGCGCTTTACCGACTGCATCATATAGGGGCGGACAAACCCACGCGTTTTTCTGGTCCCGGAAGCCCCATATACGCTGATATGTTTGTTGAGGGTGCTGTCATTAGGGATGGTGTAGACCTTCCCGGTCGTTTCCTCTTTTCCAAGGATAATTTCGTCTGTGTCTTCAGCATTCTGCAAATGCAGGACTTTTTCCCGCTCTGCTTTTGACATCCAACCTGACGTCCCGTAAGTTCCTTTTTCTGAATATGTCAGGTTTCTGTCTTCATCATGGCTGCCATCTGAATCCCTGTGCATCATGGCATAATACAGGACGTTTATTCCAATAAGCACGGTGATAATCCCGTAATACCCATACGGACAAATCAACATTTTCAGCGCCTGCAAGCCAAATCCAAATTTCGGAGCCTGAACCCCATGCATAACAGCCTGGTTGCCGTTAAACAGCTCACCGACCAGCAGACCTGGATAAATACTGGCCATCAGAGCAGCTTTCTCTTTTTGCATCAGCTCCTTGAATTCCACAGTTTTCACTTCCCATATAAGAAAACCCATGCGGGTTTTCGTCCCACATGGGCATCCCTGCAACCACGCAGGTAAAACGATTATTAGCTCGTCTGTCAGCCTGCACCTTCCGCAATACTGACGGCACCGGTGACATCATCGCTGTCCTCGGCCGGCGCAGTGTTGAACAGAACGCCGATCTGGCCGGAAATCTTCGGCAGGATATAATTCTTGAACAGCATGTACAGCGCGAACAGGATCAGCGAGCCAATAACGATTGCTGCCAGAATCCTTACGCCACTGTCAGTGTAGTCGCCGCTGCCTTTGTTCTTAGCCGTCGCAACTTCGACCTTCGCAATCGCCTTACGTACCAGATTCTTCAAACAAATTCCTCCTCATCATAAACCATGCGCTGCAGAGGCTCCTGGCTTTGCCATGAAGAAGAGCAACGCGATTTTTACCTTTGCTATTTTTATTATTCAATTAGGCAATATAGTTGCTATGTAGATGCTCCCTAACAACAATGGAAGTCAGCTTTTGCTGTAAGATGTCCTTCCCCACTCTTATATCAGGATTTACTCCAAATGCCTCGTTCTTGAACTATGGGAATGGTCTATAAGTAGAATGTATTTTGGTTACAGCATTTAGTATACTTTTCTTCTGTTGATACTATATATAGTATATTGCTTTGTTGTTTTAAAAACAATTCGCTCTTTTAACGATGAGGAAGGTACACCCAGTTTATTTATTTGTATGAATGACCAAAAATAAGGACCGGGTCATATTCCCGGTTCCAGTGACAGCTTCGCATATTCTTTCAGCTTCGCTGTAAGGAAATATTTTCTTGAATTTTAGAACGGATAAAACTGATAAAATCCTCATCTTTTACTATGGTAATATCGGCAGCGTCTCCAAAGAGATCGTGGTAGAATTTCGCCTGCCAGGAAAAGCAAAAAATATTGATTTTGGTCCCTTTTCGAACCCCCTGCATACTCCGGTACAATTTCCGAATTTCTATCAAATCACAGTAAAAACCAAGATAGTATAAATCATGAAGTTCAGTTTCACCATCGAATATTACGTTTTTCGCATGGTCTCGGTATTTTTCTGGAATCAAATAATGGGCACTGATTTCACGAAATTTTGGAATTGCATAGATATCAAGCTGCTTCGCACCACCTGTTGTCAGGGGAACATAGTACTGATGCTCATACAGGTTACTTCCATCAATCAGCACGCGCTGCAGGGACGAATCAGGAGCTTCGCAGATGGTTTTATAGGCCGGATTATAGCTTTTTGCAAAAAAGATTGCAGAGTCGATGCTTTGTCGTAAGATTGTTTCTGCAAACTGAATAAACTGATTTTCATATCGGCATGAAGTTTTCAGACGTTTACTCATGGAATTATAGACAATAAAATTTTTCATGTTTAAATGAAGTATCCCCTGCGCACGAATCAGTGACATTTTTTTAAGTCCATAAGAACCTGGTTTATGTTTATCAAACATACGAAGTTCACGCATGGTAATAAACCAGTTATGGTTTGGATTTTGTGTACTAAGATAGATTATATGTCTGCGTATTTTATCTGTTAGGGAATCGTATTGAAGTAAAGCAGGAACAGAACTATTGAGATGCTGTTTTGAGAATTCAAAAGAATTTTCAACGGAATTTAGAAAATGAGAACTATTGAGATTCAAAATGTCTTTCTCAATTGATTCCAAATATTGTTCCGTTATAGTAGGTATTAAATGATAAATCATAGCTGATGAATAAACAAATCTTATTTGCCTTTGCTTTGAATCTGAGTATTTTACATAACGCTTCAGATAATCCGCTATTTCCAAATGATATGAATGATCCATTGATGAAAACGTTAATAATCCCTTTTGTGTAATTCTCAATAAATTCTCATTATAACTCCGTTTTTCTGTCAGTAAACCTTTCTGCAAATATTTCATATATCTTTTCCGAACATTAAAGTAATTGTATCCAAGAAAAGCCAGAGCATTTTTTGGCACAATCAGATTAGCACTAAAAAACTGGAGCAGTTGATAATTCAGTTTACGGTCCACCATAACACCTCCTCTTTCGTGGCCTGCGAATCGTTATATAACCTATGTCCTGAACAGAAAAGCCTTGATGAGCCTGATAAATTACAAATTAAAAAAGCAAAAATCAGGTTCCCGGTTTCACCGGGTGTGATTTTTGCTGTTTTGTCAACAGTGAATTTTAACCCATTCCGAAAACTCCTCTGGCGGGATAAGATATATTACAGTATAATTGGAGCTGTCTGGTACTGTTGTATAATACATTTTTGCACAGTCTGGAGAGTCGTCTGGAAAGAACCATAATGCAAGGGTATTGATGATCTGATGACACTCATAGTTGTCATTATCACGAATTTTATTGGATTGATTCTGCTGCACCACATGGTTCTGAATTGCGATAACGACTGATTCATAATAAGACAGTTGATTACTCTTTTTCAAGGAGCCCAGGATTTCATTGAGCGGGCCAGTCAGCAGGTTCTTATTATTTTCTTTCCAATGTGGGAGCAGGCATGGCAAAGTAATTCTTGTTATATTCCCTTTCAGAACTCGAATCTGAATATGATAGATATCCGCCCCAATATGCTGTAAAACTTGTGAATATCCCGCTTTTCCACAAGAATCTGTAATTCTGGTATTTGCAATATTCCTTATATGCATGGTTATATTTTCAAGGTTATAAATTATTGGTAACAAATCGTCTGTATAGGATTTATCCTTAATAATTTTATTCTTCATGATATTAATTAGTGCTTCCGTATGTTCAAGTTTTGCATTAGTCCTCGATAAATCCCGCGCCAGTATTATCGCATTTCTATCCATCAAAAGACCTTCTTTAAACATCAATATATTCTATTTTTCCGTCTGCTGAAACGAGCAAATACTCATAAATATCGAATATCTGGTTTAGCCGTGAAAGTTTTCTAATCTGGTCTTTGTTTTCGATGATGATAAATATTTTCCTTGGAGGTTTTTCCTTATACTTTGACTCCATGGCAAACATAGAGAAATTTTCATCCCCTGGCTGGATATAGAATACATCGAATATCGGATCATCGTCATTATCAGCATGGTTTTTCATAAACGTCAAAACATGTGGATTATCGTTTTGGATAAAATATTGCTGTACAGAATCACGAATATCCAACATAAACCATAGTGCTTTAATTTTTCCAGGATTCATATCACTGACATTGATAAATTTGGCTTCAGTCAGAAACTTTTTTGATGGGTCGCAATATGCGATTTTTTTGCGGACAGATTGGCGGAGAATGGTTTCAATCTGCACTGGAGTTTTCCCCTTCCGTCTGAGGAAAGCCTCAATTAAATTTACAGGTAATACCGGGCAGTCTTTCAGCACGTTTGCAATGTCAAATATATCCGACTGCGGAATCATTTCTACCATCTCATAGCCCTCTTTCTACGAAAATCTCAGATGACAGATTGGTCATTCAAAAGAATTAGGAAGCAGCAAGCCTGTTTTTCTGGCGCTGTTTTCGGATGGCGACGATCTGCTCCAGGCGTTTCCGGTCTGTGGTGATTAGCTCCTCTTCCATTTCTGACGCAATAATTTTGATTGGAATATTATTAGAATTTATAATGACAAGACCATTGCCACGCTCAAAATTTGTAATATCATAAGTTTCCTGATCAGACAAATCAAGGATTTCCTGTGCCTTTTCTGCTTCCTTTTGCTCCAGCTGGAGGACGATTTTCAGCTTGGAATTGCTGATAATACCCTTGCCGTATTTTCCGTTATCAAGTGCGAAAAAGTCGTTGATATCCTGCGTAGCAGCAATGGCAGAGCCACCATAGCCACGGATAATTTTGAAGATTTCCAGCACATAGTTTGCCGCCAGCTTATTGCTGCTTGCGCCTATCAGTTTCCAGGTCTCGTCAATAAAAACAGCTTTTCTCTTTGTCCGATCCTCTTTGATTTTATCGTAGATGTAGTCAAGCGCCACAAACATACCGACCGGCTGAAGTTCCTGGTCAAACTCCGAGATATCAATTACAATGTACTTGTTGTCGAGGTTAACGTTTGTCTGCGCGTTAAACGAGCTTGCGGAACCATGGACATAACGGTAAAGAATAGTGGCAATCCGGTCGGCATTTGGTCCCTGCTTTTTCAGCGCGTTGTAAACGTCCTCAAGAATCGGCATTTTCTTATACTGAGGAAGACCGTTTTTATAAGGCTTTGTTTTGTCGATGAGACTGTTGTTATCATGCGTAATTTCCTTTTCCCTGTAAGCTTCAATCAAAGCATTGTCGAGGAGCTGATCTTCCATATAGCTGATGTCTGGAATAATCAAGGAGAAAAATGTGTGGACTTTCTGGATTTTCTGGGACAAAATACTGTCGCTTGCCTGCCCAACTTCCTCATCAAGGATTTGTTCGCTGGACTTGTCGAGTGGTCTGATTTCAAGGATATTGATACTGTTCTTCGAACCAGGGCTTAATTTGATGAATTCCCCGCCTACTGCCATACAGGCCCTGCGAAACTCGAATCCTTTTAATGGGGCGATAATAAACGTTTGAATCTGCTTCATCCGAAATCTCAATGCCATAAGCTGTATAAGGAATGTTTTGCCCGAGCCTGTGGTTCCCATAATGCAGCCGTTTGCATTTTTGTATTTTGACGAATCAAACGGATCCATTATGCAAAGAGAATTGTTCTGCTGGTTAATGCCAAGCAAGATTCCACTGTTATCTGTGAGCTCATAAGCTGTAAACAAATAGGTGCTTGCAGCGCCGTAGGTAAGGACGTTTCTCTTCGACCGTTCGTAGATACTTGGTGAGAGCTTACATAATGGCATTGCTGACTTAAAAGCATCAATCATGTGATACTTACATACTTTTGCTTCCATATCCTGCGAAGCCAGAAGTTCTTTGACCCATTTCTTTTTTGCATCAAGAATTTCAAGCGACGGTGCAGAAAGCGTAATCAAGATGGACATATAGTAAAAATCCTCGTTATTTGCCAGGCCGTTTTTAATAAAATATCCAGACTGAATCTGACTGCCGAGGTCATCATAGTCAGAGTTTGTATCCTGCGTATCTTTCATCTTTGCACGATTGATCCGCAGGGACTGGCCAAGTTTATTTTGAACTTTTATCTTTTCCTGTTTGCTGAGAAAAACATCCGTATCGAATCCATCCCCGGCATTGACAAGACCGGCCAGCCAGCCTCCTACAACATCGACTCTGTAATGGTCTGAGGGTATATACATAAAAGTGTAAAAAGTTGAGTTTGAAACAATATAGGTAGGGTTAATGCGCAGGAAACGCGGGGAAAGGTTATCAGCAAGAGAAGGCTCCATACCCTTTGTTTTTTCGCTTTTTGCGTAATCTTCCAGCACATGTTTGACACGTTCCGGCAGGGTTTCCTTTCCAGACCTGTTGTACAAAAGATAAAGCAAGTCCATCAGAAAAAGGTCTTCGTCTTTGTGCTCAACAATCTTATTTCCGCATTTACCCAGAAAGTTTTTTGCAATTAGAACGCATTCCCTTAAGCTGCTTACAATTTCATTATACGTATTAAATTGCGATGTATAAGAATTATACTCCATTACAATAAAGAAGCGTCTGGATACACTTTGGGAATATCCAATTGAGCAGATAAGATCCAGGTTATCCTGTTGCAGTTCCCGGCATTTTTTATTTGGTTCTTTTTTAATTTCATTTTGTATAGTAGACACCAGCTGATCAATATTTGCTGGGCACGTCACGATTTTGAACTGAATATTAATTGACAATCTGGATGCCACTTTCAGCCACGCAGCAAAGTTATAGATGATATTGGTTTTTTCCCTTTCAGAACGCAGATGAAAATTAATCGGCTCCAACTCGATAATCGTCAGATACCGGTTGTCTTTTGTATGAATAATGCCATCCTTGATCTCATCAACATCGACAAGATCCTGGGAATTTGCATACCACTTAATGAATATCACCTCCAAAGAAAAAAGCAGGCAGATAAGGATCCGCCTGCTTACATGTTTTTAGGCAAATTAGTTTACATGGAATATTGCTTTAGCCTATCTGCCTGAGCTGAAAGACAGCAATCACAATAAGTGCCAAAATCAGAATAATGGTACCCCTGTAAGTACGATCAGACCAGATGTCTTTTAACCTTTCCTTAAACGTATCAAGCACCATGCTCACTTTCCTTTCTTATTTTTCTTGGCCTTAACAGGCTTATACTTTTTCTGTTGCTTCTTCAGTAGTTCCTCCTGCTCATGCTCAAAAACTGAGAAAAACATAATATTTTTCTTAGAAGTAAGATAGTAGAATACATCTCCAAAATACTGGAACAGGGATCCGTCATTAATCCCAATTAAAGCGATTATAACAAGCGGCAGTACAACGATAACCGTGATAATGATTTTCTGCATAACAGGGATGTTCGCAAACTTATAAAGTGGTACACAGATAGCAGCTGCAATAATTACTGCTTCAATCGCGTTTCTTGTTTTAAACATTCCGCCCAGTACAGTTCCCGCTGCGTTGTAGTTGACCGGGATATAAAAAACTGTTGGTTTCTGAGAATTCTTCGTCAAGTGTACCACCTCGATTTCAAATTAAGTATAACACAATATATTGTTTATAGTCAAATTAGTTAAGTATATATGAAGTATATCAGGTGTATGAAATACTTGGGAGCTTTGTCCACCAATTGAATTTATCTCCGCTGCTGCGGACTGCATTTAAACCGGTCGTATATTTGACGCCTTTATCAAAACTTGCAGCTTCGACGATAACAGCGCCTTGTTTCGGGTCATTTCCAACATAAACGCCAACGTGTCCTTTCCGCAAAACTGCAACGCCGACCGGCACGTTTGACGGCATAAATCTCTGGTTAGCACCAAGGGTTCCCCAATTTCCTTTCTTCCCATGTACGATACATTTTTCGTATAGAGACGAAGTTGTTTGATATCCATATCCATGAGTATTATTTGTAAAGCCATAGTTATATCCTTTCGCAGCAAAGAACTTATGGTGTCCAATCGTCGTGATATAAGTCAGGCTATTTTCGTGCCAGTCGCTTTGAACCAGGCTCGGCTGATAAAAATATCGAATTGGAGCATTTACAGCCCTTTCGCCTCGATCGAAAACAGCAGATACTGCATTCTTAACGCTGCTGGTTATCGGCAGGTGCCCGTCTACCGCGTACTGGCCCCTAACAACTACGCTTCCTGGTCTCTCGCCCGTAGCAAGGCAGGTATCCAACATGCACTGTGCAACAGCCATTTGGCCCTTATAAGGTTCTCCCTCGGCTTCATTGGCCACGGTCTGTTCAATCAGATGCCGTTCAGAACTGGTTAGGGTATACTTCTTCCCATTCCCAGTATAAACAGAAGGATCAAAGCACATATAACCGATTATCAGACCGGAGCAGTCAAAACCAGGCTTATTATGCCATCCCCTAAGCGTTATTGCTATATCTCTGTCAGTTGAGCAAGCTTCACCACTCTGCGCAATACTGGAATGCTGCCACTTCTCCATTGAGGCAGCAGTGATTTCCTGCCCGTGCCAACCCCATACATAGCCGCACCGTACATTCGCAGCATTCTTCGCAAATTGTGCCAGGCCACGGTTTGTTTTCCTACCATGATCAATTTTATCAAGCCCATTAGCCAACCCAGTTAGAGCAGACTGATAATCAGCTGTACCTGCGCCTGTCAACATTGAGATGTCTCCGGTAATAAACCTTTCCCAGTCAGACAGGCTGAAAGAATTGAATTTATTGAATATATCAGCTGGATTATAATTCCATGGATTAAAGATTTGGAATATGGCATAACAGAATCCCATTATAAGTGCCAGAATCAGAAGGATTGGAAGAATTGCAGATATTATTGATGCAGCCGCTTCCATAACAGCTTTTAATATCCTGCGAAGGGATAATCCGACAAACTGTTTTTCCTGTTTTTTTGCAGCAACATTATCCAACATGAATTTGGCCGGAAAGTATCACTTTCCGGCCTTCCTCCTTTCCTGTTATTTCTTCTGTGGACTGGCAGAAGAGGTTTCTGACGGAATTGTATTTTCTCCTTCATGGGGAGCAGGCATCGAAGGTAAGCTGCTCCCGCTTTGGACAGACGGGCTCACGTTTTCCTCAGGAAGGGTCTGCGGGTTCGATGGAGTCTGGACCCCTTGATATCCCGACGGCCCCTCAGAGA
>ENA-UOOR01003281-UOOR01003281.1-fermentation-metagenome-genome-assembly--contig:-NODE-3281-length-14590-cov-7.704506_pt1 | contig 14590 bp, 12 predicted proteins | sample MGYA00245780_ERZ724029 | MGnify/ENA primary metagenome ERZ724029 (study PRJEB28704, sample SAMN03018315) | fermentation metagenome | biome: anthropogenic terrestrial biome; feature: soil; material... | reverse complement strand
CCCCCCTCGATCCGTCGCCGAACCCCCCTCGATCCGCGCCGGGGCTGCCTCGACCCCCCCTCGATCCGTCGCCGAACCCCCCTCGATCCGCGCCGCGGCTGCCTCGAACCCCTCTCGATCCGTCGCCGAACCCCCCTCGATCCGCGCCGGGGCTGCCTCGAACCCCTCTCGATCCGTCGGCGAACCCCCCTCGATCCGCGCCGGGGCTGCCTCGAACCCCCCTCGATCCGTCGCCGAACCCCCCTCGATCCGCGCCGGGGGTGCCTCGAACCCCCCTCGATCCGCGTCTCGCGTTGCCACCGCCCCGGCCCGCGCTGACCCCTTCACGAAGCCCATCGCGAGCTGTTTGGCCGGTCGCTCTCCCGGGAAGTAATAGAAAGTCCGCTTCCCCTGCCCTGAGCTCTGGAGCATGCCTCGCTGCACCAGCGAATACAGGGCGAGCGTCACATCGCGGGAATGGGCGTCGGTCATGCTGCCTAGCCGCGCGTGGGTCACCGACCGCTCGATTCCCACCGCTACCAGCGCGAGCTTCTGGACCTCGGAGAGCTGAAAAAAGGCGGGGCCGAAGCGCTGTTCGAGCGAGGAGACCGTGTCTGCCGGCAGCAGGCTCGCCATCCGCAACTCAAAGACCGTCTGTTCGTACGGAGCGATTTCCTCGGCCAGCTCGGGCCTTCGCCATTCCTGCTGGCGCCAGGAGGCGTAGACCTTCGGTAACCCCGATCCCGCCTGCTCGCCGAGGCCCACGAAACGAAACATCGCCTGCAAGCGCCGGTTGCGGCAGTCGCTGACCCCGCCGCGCACCGCTGCGTTCGCCGGCATTCTCATCGTCCCGGGATTGCGGAATTCGAAACCATCCGGTCGCTTGATGACCCTGATGGAAACCTGTCCCGTGTAGTCCGCGTGGATGAGCGTGTTGATGAATGCCTCGCGCAGCGCCTCGTGCACCGAGGTCTCGTCGACGCGTACGCCGCCCTCCGCGATGCGAAACGGAACCTTCAAGTCGCGGAAGAGGCGGCTGATGACCAGATGGTAGAAGTCGTAGAGGTTTCCGGACCACGCTCCGTCGAGCGTGACGCGATCGACCCAGCGCGGCTCTTCCTTCGTGGAAGGCAACTCCTGGTAGTCGAGCATGAAGTACGGGAATTGTTCGCGTATCTCTGCCAACTTCCCGAACATGAGCAGGCCCGCTGCCGTAAGGCCTTCGGTGCCGCTCGCGCGGTCGCGCTGCCAGCCACCGATGAGTCGCAGGAACTCCTTGTCGTCAGCGCCGTTCCATAGATGGTCTGGCTTGGCGGCTTTGAAGCTTTGGCGGTACTTCGCGAGCGTCGCCGAATCGATGTCGGCGAGGCCGTAGGCTCCGAGAATGCGCGCATCTCGCTCGTCCTCGACCTGCTCGGCCAGCATCCGCCTGACCTCTTCCTCCTGGCAGCGGTAGTCGCCTTCGAAGCTCCTGCGATAGGTGCCCGTGAGCGGGTTTCCGTGCAGAAAGACGGGGCGCTGTTTCCGGGAGGCGCGCGGGACGCGGACCCGAATGACGTGCTTCCCCTCGACGTCCAGGTCCTCGACGTCTCCGCTGCCCAAGAGGCAAGCGCTGACCTTGTTCTGGTTGTTGAGCGTGTCCCACAGCGTCTTGATGACGCGCTCCACGTCCTGGATACCGAGCACGTTGAGGCTGCCGTCGGGCAGCTCGCGCAGACCAAGGAGCACCTCGCCGCCATCGGTATTCGCCATGGCGGAGTAGGTCTTGAAGAAGTCCGCCGGGACCTCGCCCCGCCCGTCGCGACCCTGGGCGGCTTTGGCTTCGAGCTCCAGTCCTTCGGTGAGCTGTTCGAGCTCTGTGACCAGCATGGTCATCTCCCCTTCCCGGCCAGGAAACCGCTCATCCGGATGCGACGGTCAGACAAGCCGAATTCGCGCTCCGTTGTCGAGCTGCTGCGGCTTTAGCCTTTCCTCCAACTCGGTTCTCACCACCTGCTCTCAGCGCCTCGTCGAAGGCGAGCCGGTTGAGCAGGGGCGCCGAGGCTTCCTTCACCGCGTCGAGCAGGAGGCGCGCGCAGGCGGCCTCGCGGTCCTTGGCGGTCTTGGGATGGGCGGTGCGGACCCGCTCGTCGAGCCAGGCTTCGAGCCGCTCGCGCTTCTTGCGCGGCTCTTCGGCGAGGGCGGCTTTGTCCGCAGGCAGCGAGAGCTGGTAGCGACTTTCGGCGGCGGAGTGCAGGTCCAGAAGGAGACGAGCGCGGAGGTCGCGGATGGTCTTGGAGAGGAGCTGCTTGGCCTCGGGGGTGAGCATGGGGAGCCGGCCCTCCTGCCTGATTGGGGTGTGTCTGATGGGATTGGGTAAACCTACTGCAAGACAGGAGGTTTGCGTGCGAAGTGGAGAAGACTCCCCAGATGCACCGGTCGGGCTCGGCCAGCAGGAAGGCGCCGTCGGCGTCCTTCCAGACGCGCGGGGCGGGCCGGACGGACCAAGCTCGCGGTCGGGGCAGTGTCAGCCCCCTCTGGCACGCTGAACGTGGTTGGCGGAATGCGCGCTTTAAGACTGGCGTGGGGCGACGTGCCGTGGCCCGTTGACTGCCGGTCTCCGCGCGTCCAGGCACGAGGGCTGCGACGGCAGAGGAGGAGCTACAGCTCATGGCTGCCAGCTCGGCGAGGAAGAGGCTGCTGGCCAAAGCCGGCGGCCAAGGTAGCCGGTTGGGGACGGGCGGCTATACTTGCCGCCTCTGTTGATAGTGGACAAGTGGGTGACCATGTCCTCGCAAGAAAACACTACGCAGGCGCCGGAAAGCCTCGGACTCGGCATCGCCGTCGAAGGCGAAGGAATCGCTCCGTCCGACCTCACCATTCAGCATCTTGCCGAGCTGCTCGAGGCGACGGCTGCAGTGCTCAATTCGCTCGATTCGGATCGGACCCAGCGCGCGCGTCCGTACCTTCGAAAGATTCGGGAGGGCTCGGCCGAGTTGGTGTTCGAGTCGGCGGAGCTCGAGTGGGCCGGCTTGGTAAACGACTTCTACGACGTCGTGAAGGCTCGCGGTGCTGGGGCCAAGGCCGCGGTCAAGCGCAGCCTGATTCGCCTTTTCAAGGCCGGGCGCATCGGCGGCATCCGCGTGTCGGTCATCGGCAGCCATGAAGAGGCTCGTGCGCAGCCAATCCGCATGGCGGCGCCGGTCGAAGAACGGGAGGCCACAATCGAGTGGACTTCGACCGTCTATGGCCGCGTCGTCGGCGTGAACATTTTTGCGGATCACTCGACGGTGAAGATGGAGCTCGCCGATGGTGGCCGGCAGGACTACACCGTCGAGGTTTCGTTGGCCGAGAAGGCGGCGAGGCTATTCAACAAGCCGGCGCGCGGCGGCCTGTACTACGTGACCTCGGGCGAGCGCCATGAGTCGACGGGCCTGACTGACATCGAGTTCTGGCGGGAGTCTGACTTCCTTGACGATCTTCGAGTGATTCGCCGTGAGCTGGAAGAAGCCGGCATGCAGGTGAATCCCGAAGAGTGGATCCGGGAGCTCGACTGATGCTCAAGGACATCGGGGTTGTTGATTCCAGCGTCGTCATCCTTCTCGGCGTTCCCATGACCGGGAAGGAGAGCGCCGATTACGATCGGCGCTTCCAGCGGGCAAGCGAGCGGATGCAGGAGCTCTGGGAAGAGGGAATCCGGTTCGTCATTCCGGCGCCGGTCATCACCGAGCTGAGTCGCGACGGTCCTGGCCTGCAGCTTCTGCAGAGGGTGCTCGCGAGGATGAGCGGCTGGCGAATCCATGCGTTCGACCAGGAATGCGCGAAGGTAGCCGCGCAGATGCTGTACCCGGCACTCCGAGCGCGTCCTCTCGGCGAATCAAGGCTGGCAATGAAGTACGACGCTATGATCGCTGCGGTCGCCCACCAGCTCGAGGCGAAGTACATGCTCACGGACAACCGAGGCGACTTCGCGACTTATCTCAAGCTGGTGAGCTCCAACACGGAGCTGGTGAACGTCAGCGATCCGCGGACGAAGGGGCAGCTTCGTTTCATTGATACGGCGCGAACAAAGGCAACGGAAATTCAGGAATTCGGGGTGGCGGCCGAACGAAAACCTGAAGGCGAGTAGTGTCCGGCCATGCATCGCGATCAGCTATGCAGAGGACTAGTCGGCGCAGCGAAATGGTTTGAACCTGCTCGATCCCTGCATCGACGTGGCGCAGCAGCTTTAGCCGGTTGAGGGTTGCCGAGAATTCCGTCACCGCGTCGAGCAGGAAGCGCGCGCGGGCGGTCTCGCGGTCCTAGGCAGTCTTCGGATGGGTGGTACGCACCCGCTCGTCGAGCCAGGCCTCGAGCCGCTCGCGCTCCTTGCGCGGCTCTTCGGTGAGAGCGGCTTTGTCGAGCGGGAGTGAGAGGCGATAGCGGCGGTCGGCGGCGGATTGCAGGTCCTGGAGGAGACGCGCGCGGAGGTCGCGGATGGCCTTGGAGAGGAGTTGCTTGGCCTCGGGGGTGAGTATGGGGAGCCGGCTCTCTTGATGCGGTTCATTCTGCTTATGCGGCCGTTGCGATCCCGCTTCGATCCTTTGTCTATGGTCCCGAGGCCGCCGCGCTCCGAGTTGACCTTTTCGCGGCTGGGGCATGCTCGCCAGCAAGTTCACGCACTCGCCGACAGAACTTAACGAAACTTGGGGAGACGTTTGCTTTCTCCAACGGCTCATTGACTCTGAGAGTTTTTCCCATGCTTTCCCCCCAATTGACTTTATCGTCGGAAGGTGCGCCGATTACCTGCATGAATAGCTCCCAACTTCCGACGCGTGAATCTGGCACCCAGTCACCTAGTTTTCGGAGGTTTGCTTTCGGGAATGCTTCTCTGATCGCGACACGATCACCTAAATACCAGGACTCCGACTCCTCGATCGCCAGTCGAAAAATCGTGACGGGACAACTCGCGAGCGCCTGCTGCATCCTCTTCAGGCGATTAAGAAGACCTGAGCAGTCATCGCGATCGACATCGAGAAGAACCACAACTCGGTCAGTCGAAGAATCAAGAACCTCACCCCAGGCGCGAAGCTTCATCGGAAGGTTATCAAGCAATCCGCGACGACTGGAATCGACCTTTGCATCAGGGTCGCCAGGCAACTTACCCCTGCCTTGATGCGGGTAGATCTCCCACGCATGCCCTGGTATCAGCCGCGGCAACAGGTTTTCGAGCAGAGACACGTCCGCTGGTCCTTCCACGAGGAAATGAAGTCTCACGGCGAAACCCTGTCGTGAAAGTGATTGCTGTACCAAAGGCCGCCAAGCGCTAAACCTTCATCGACCAGTTCGCGAACGCCCTTTATGTCAGCTGCGCGAGTAAGTTCTGCATGCCCCCTGTCGTCGCGTTGAGCTAGCCAAACCTGCTCAGGAGAGAGCGCATCGACGAGGTAAGGAGAGTGTGTGGTGACGAGGACATTCGTGTCACGGCTTGCCGCATGACCTTTGAATTCCTCCGCGAGTCTCGGAAGCAGGCGGTGGTACAGACCATTCTCGGGCTCCTCGATACCTATAAACGGACGGGGTTCCGGATCTTCAAGAAGCAGTAGATATGCGAACATCTTCAGGGTCCCATCCGACATGTTCGCGGCATAGAAAGGATCTTTGAAGCCCTGCTCGTTGAACGCAACAAGCAATCGGCCGTCCGCGCTTCGGGTTGTTTTTATTGTTCGTATTCCAGGAATCCGACGCGCAATCTTTGAGAGTACCTTGTTGAATTCCGCCTGCCGTCGCTCCATATATTGGACGACATTCGCGAGATTATCCCCCGTACGATTTAGGTGTTTTTGCGCACCCGCTGTTGGAAGAGTGCGCGCTGCATCCGGAAGAAAGTAAGACAGGTACCAGCCCTCTATGAAGGCACGTAGCCCTAGAATTCGGGGATGCTGCTTGAGTTGCCCTAGCGTAGTGATCCCAAGCTTCCGTGGGTCATCCAATTTGACCGAATCACTCTCGTTGCCCTCGCCCGCGGCGGTCGATTGCCCAGACCAAGCGGTGCCTTCGCCATGCTCGAGCTTAACGAACGGATATGGACGGCCATGCTTCTGTCCCTTACGCCTCTGTTTCAATGTTTCCCACGCGACGACCGGCACGTCATCCTTTAGCTCGACGCCCAAGGAGTAAGAAATGGGGCGGGATGATTTGTCCTCACGGTAATAAAGGTCAAATTCAATAGGGCCCGTTTGGCCTTTCGTACGAAGGCTTTCGAAGCCACCACGATGGGGCTTGTCGCAAGCTGCCTCGACGTTCTCGGCGAGGCAGTCAGCAAGAAACCCGAAAGCGTCGAGCACGGTAGATTTGCCGCTGCCATTCGGCCCAATCAGGCAAGTCAATGCCGGAAGATAGTCCTTTTCTTTGTCGTATTCATACTTGCCAAGAACAACATCTCGAAGTGCCTTATAGTTTCGTATTCTGATGCCAAGAAGGTGGCCCATCTTTAGCCTCGGGTATAGTTGCTACAAGAATCATGTCAACCTGATGCGACGACCATTTTCGAGCCGCGCCCCAATCCTCTCCTCCAACTCCACCAGCAAAGCCTTCAGCTCCGCCCGGCTCGCCACCTCCCGCCCCCGCAACCCGAGCTCCACCTTCACCACCTGAGCGTCCTCAACCCGCGCGAGCGCATCATCGAGCCGGTCATTTGCGTCCTCCTCCGCCTGAACCAGCCGATGAGGAAACTTCGCTTGCAGCTCTCCGATCGACGGCGCAATCGCCTCCGGCGTCGTATCGAAGAGCGCCTCGGTAATCGGCCGCAGCACCTTGTGCGCGTCGTCCGATGAGAGCTTCTCGAACCCGCCGCGAGCCTTGACCCTCGCCCGCGCCGCCTCGGCCTCGGTGTTCTGCCGATTGAGCAGGTTGCGCCGCGTCTCCACGTACCGCTCGCGGATGCGCTCGACCGCCGGGGCCACGCCGTTGATCCCGCGCCACGGCCGATCGCCCTGGAGCTGCTCGGTGAGCTTTGCCTCTTCCTCCTCGAGGCCTGCCAGCAGCGGTCCTCGACTCCGGGGCTCCCGCGGGTCGCCCCTACGCTCGGGCTGACCGGGATGGCGCTCCGCTTGACCAATGAACACGTCGCGAAGCTGGTCCAGCTCGGTGTCCCGCACCTCCGCCGCCTGGTTCACCGCGCGAATCGCCTCTTCGGTCAGCTCCGACTGAAGCATCGCGAGCTGCTGCAGGCCGTCCCTCAAGGCGTCGAGGTTCTTCTTCAGCGCGACGACCGTCGGTTCGACCTGCCGGCTGCGCAGGCAGTCCTCGAGTGCCTTGCTCAGCCTCGCGATCGCGGGCGGCAGAGCAGGCCGACCGGGCAGCCTGTCGTACCGCGCCTCGACCTCCCGGAGCCGTTCGCGACGGCCGGGGAACTGCTGAAAGGCGGCGTCCGCGAAGGCGTCGCTGTCCGAGTCGAGCTCCAGCTCGAGGTGGTCAGCGAAGAAGCGCCGGATGGCGATCTTGTCCCGCGAGGTGACCGGGCCCTCGAGCGCCGGGAAGATGTCCGCCCGCCGCAGGTCGCGGTCGCGGCGGAAGAGATCGCGGGTGCCGGGATCGTTGATCGAGGTGATCTCCGGTCCCTCCTCCGGCCGGATGCGAATCCGCCCAGACCTCAGCAGGCCGGCGAGGCAGGCCCGGACCACGTCGACGGGATAGCCGTACGGCGGCCCGCCGAAGTGCGCGATCACCGAGGCCCCGGAGGTGCCCTTCGCAAGCTCGATGTGCTGCAGGATGCGCGACGGCTCCTGCCCGGAGCAGGTCGGGACGTACTTGCCGGCGTCGAGCGAGAGGATGCCGAGGCCGTTGTCGAGGAACTTGGTCGACGGTCCCGCGAGGTGCTTCTCGAGGAGCTGGGCGAGCTCGGCGTCGGTCACCGCTATCTCGCAGAAGTACGGATAGAGCTCCGGCAGGATGCGGTTGCCGGCGCCGAGCAGCGCCGCGGCGAACGAGCTGCCGAGCGAGCGCGGCTGGAGCGGCCGGCCCTTGAAGTACAGCTCGCCGTCGAGGAAGGCCTCGGCGACCGAGGTGGCGACGCGCTTCTCCAACTCCTCGAGCCGCGCCTCCTCCTCGAGCAGCAGCCGCGCCTTCTCCTTGGTGAGCGACTCGCGGCGCGCGCCGTGGCGCTTCACCATCTGCGCCGACCGCGCGTACTCCCGCGCGATGCTCTCGATGGCGCCGGGATCGCCGACGACCCAGATCAGCCGGTCGCGCAGCGGGTCGGCGTCGCTGCGCTGGATCCAGACGGTGTTGGCGCGCTCGTCGCGCGCGCGCAGGAAGCGGAAGTCGACGGTGACCGCCGATTCGTCGCGCGAGTCCTGCACCCGCGCGTCGTGAAGGTGCCGGCCGTCGGTGAGGAACGCCGACCACGGGAAGGGCCGGCCTTTGTAGCGCGGCCGATCCGGCGCGCCGAGCAGCTCGCGCAGCTTGCCGCGCACGACCTCGGCGACCTGCTCGCCGGTGACGCCGATGTCCTCGCGCTCGCGCTCCCACTCCTGGCCGGCCGAGCTCTGGATCTTGTAGCCGTGCTTCTCGGAGTAGCCGAGCAGGTTGGCCTGGCGCAGCCGCTCGAGCGCCTCGGAGACGGCCTTGGTCTGGTTGCCGTCGCCGAGCCTGCGGTAGAGGCACTGCGCGACGAGCCCGGCGTCGGTCGGCTTCTTGTCCTGGATCAGCTCGAGCAGCGCCACGGCCTTCGCCGCGCGCAGCGCCAGCGCGTCGTCGCGCACGCTCGGGTGGTCGAAGATGCGCGAGAGCGTCGTCTGCACGTCGGCCTCGAGCGCCGAGTGCTGCACCTCGAAGATGGCATCGAGGGTCACCAGGTCGCGCACCTCGCGCTCGCCGAGCTTCTGCTCGCGGAACAGCTCGCCGAGAAGCTGCAGAAGGCCGCGGATGGCGTGGTCGTCGCCCTGCGCGCGGGTCGAGCGCGAGCGCAGGTTCGAGGTGATGTCCATCAGCAGCTCTATCTGGCCCGGCAGCATCGGGTAGACCTCGAGGAAGTCCTCCTCGGTGATCTCCTCGCAGCCGAAGGCGTAGAGCTTCAGCTCGGGCCGATGGCGCTGGAACAGCTCGCGCAGCAGCGGCTCGTGCTCCTTGCGCTTGGCGAGCAGCCGCTTGTGGACGACGTCGCGGATGTTGGCCGGGTGCAGGTGGACGCGCAGCGGCGGCGGGAAGCGGTCCTTGAGCTTGCCGATGTTGTCCGCCTGGTCGGTGTCCTCGAGCTTCTGCTGGCCGGTCGCGAAGACCCAGACCAGTCCCTTCAGCTTCTGGCCGAGCTCGGAGACGAACGACTGCAGCGCCAGCATCCGGTTCTGGTTCTGGTGGACGTACTGGCTCACCTCGTCGACGACGATGAAGAGCGCCTTGCCCTCGGCGCGGATGGCGAGCATCGCGTCGATGGCCTCGACCACCTCGCGCACGCTGGTGCCGACCCCGGTGCGCGAGCCGGCGCGCGCGTCGAGCCAGCTCATCGGGTCGACGTAGGCGGCGGGGTTGAGCACGTGCATCACGTGCGAGAAGTGGTCCTCGGCGAGCTGGTCGTCCTTGGCCAGGTGCCAGGGCTTGCCGAGCGTCTTCTCGGCGAGCTGCAGGAAGCGGTTCCATTCGCCGTCGCGCTCGAGCTTGAGCTCGTGCTCGGCGACGAGGTGGCTCTTCGGGCAGTAGCCGAGCCGCGCCTGCACCTGGCGCAGCGCCGCGCAGTGGATCTGCTCGTCGTCGCGGGCGACGCCGCCGATGTCGAAGACGACGGCGATGGGGTCGATGCGCTTGCGCAGCGTCTCCCAGGCCTCGACCAGCTCGGCGCGACGCGGGGAGTCGTCGCGGGCAAGCAGCGCTTCGGCGAGGGTGCGGCCGTCGGGCAACGTCTTGCCGTCGAGGGCGAGGCCGAGCAGCTTGGCGAAGCTCGACTTGCCGGAGCCGTAGAAGCCGGAGATCCACGAGGCGGGAAGAGCCGGGCCGCCGTCCTTCTTCAGCTCGGCTTCGATGGTCCGCAGAAGGTGGACGAGCTGCTCGTGGATGCCGGACTTGAGGCGCCGGGCTCGCGGGTCGTCCTCGGGAAAGCCGCCGGTGATGATGTACTCCGAGACCTCGGACTGGAGCTTCTCGGGGCTCTGCTCGTGGAAGTAGACGACCGGCGGGATGTCGCGGGTGACGTCGTGTTCGAAGAGGTCGCGGATGAGCATTCGGGTTATCCGGGGCAAATCGTCAGAACGGATTGCTGCTGCGCGGGCCATATAGCCGCCGCAGGTTAACGACCAGCGACTCGGAGCCGACGCCGTGGCGCGCTCGAATTCGCAATGATCGTGCGAAGCTCGCTCAAGTCCCTGGGAGCTTCACTCTTCCAGTGCGCCATTCGATGGCAGGTCGGGCAAAGGACGGCGAAGTCCTTGGGTCGTGGCGTCCTCTCCTCCCTGGAAACGGGAACGAGGTGATGAATGTCAACGAGGCCGGCGAAGGCCGGGCCGAACTGCTCGGCCAGATTCGTCCCGCAGGCCATACAGCTCAGCCCCTGCCGTTTGCGAAAGTACTCGAGTACGAGCTTCCGGTTCTTTGCCGAGCGTTCGGTAACGAAGTGCTTAGTCCATCGGCGCAGGCCTTCGGAGTCGAGGATGACGCCGTCGTCACCGACTGCTTCGCGAATCTTCTCTGGAGGCAGCGTGACCGGCTCGTCGAATAGCAGGTCGAGGCTCTCTTGACCGACAGGCTCTGTAATCTTGCGTCCCAATAACGCTAGAAAGCGCGGCGTATTGCAGATGGCATAGGGCCGCCGGAAACCCTCGGCGACGTGCTTTCCCGACGCCGCAAGGACTAGGTCCTGGGCATTACGCGTCGGATTAAGGCGTCTGGCCCCTGAAACGGAAAAGGTCGTGCCCCCGTGGCCGATCTCGATCTTCTCGAGGATTCCCCACGCAAGCAGGCACCAACAGTCCTCGATGGAGTCGGCCAACAGGATCGGCATGCGCTCACCGGCTGCCCTAGCCTCATTGAAGAGCCGCAGACCGGTTGTCCATGCCTTTCTTTCCGAGCGAGTGCCTTCGCCGCGCTGGATTGCCTGGTCGATCCATTCGCGGTTCGCGATTGTGTAGATGCAGTATTTCGCAAGTTTCATCGGCCCAATCCTCGTCAATCAGCTACGGATAAATCCGCGGCCTGTAATCCCGGTCCGCCGGCAACTCGCCCATAAACGAAAGCGCCGTCTTATCCCGCCGCTCGCCTGGATAAAGCAGCACCACCGGCACGTTGTGCGTCTTGCCGTCGATGTGCTTGAGCAGCGCCGAATTGCGGAAGAAGGGAAAGAGCGCGCCGCTGCGGCCGATGAGCACCAGGGTCTGCTCCTGCCTGTCGGGATGCGCCTTCACGAAGTCGTCGATGAGCCGCACGACGTCGGCCGCGATGCCCTCGGGCCCTTCGATATGCGGCGCGACGAAGTCCTGCAGGTCATTGAGCGCGCGCTCCGGGTTCTTCGCGAACATCCGCTTCTCGCGCTCGATGCGCCTCAGCACCGTCTCGCCGCCGGTGGCGCGAATTCGATCGACGAGCAGCTTGTGCAGCGAAATGGCCAGCACGTCCCAGCCCGCGGCCTTCAGCTCGTCGGTGAGCGCGCGCATCTTGCGGCGCAGCTTGAACTCGTCGCTCGGCTTGTACGGGAGGATGGCGAACCGGTAGTTGCGCATCGTGCTGATGCGCGGTCCGCCCTCGGCGAGCAGGTCGCGGCGCAGCGCCGCGATGCCCTCGTCGAGCGTGGTCTGGGCGAAGAGCGGCAGGGACTCGGTCATAGGCAGGCCTCCGCCCACGCGGTGAGCGAGGGATAGGTCCAGTCGATCTCGGTGAGGCCGCCCATCCGCCGCAGCGTGACCGAGGGAATCGACCGCAACCGCTGATCGACCGCGCCGCCGCCCAATCCGACCGAGTCGAGGTACGGGTTATCGAGGAGCGTGCCGGTGTGCTTCACCTCGCGCAGCAGGTGCAGCAGATACGCGAGCGCGAGGTCCGGGACCTTGGGGAAGAACAGCGCGCGCGGATCGCGCTTCGGCGAGACGAGGCCGGCCTCGGAGGCCGCCGAGAGCAGCTTGCTCGCGAACTGGATCACGGTCGCCTCGGCCCAGCGGCCGGGGAAGGTCTGGCGCACCCAGCGCGCGACCGCGGGCCGGTCGACGGTCGCGTCGGGCAGCGTGCGGCGCTCGAGCAGGTACTCGGCGGTGAAGCGCCGATAGATCGGGTCGCTGAGCTGCAGGTGCCAGTGGCAGATCACCTGGCGCGATGCGGGCTCCATCGCGCGCCAGCGGCGCAGGGTCTCGAGCGCCGGCGGGAAGACGTCGTAGCGGAACGCGAGGTAGCCGAGCAGCGTGCGGACCCGGTCCATCGACTTGGCGCCGAACCAGCGCTCCTCGAAGGCGCGCACGACGCGGTCGGCGAGCGGCACCGCGGGATCGACGTTCGCCCAGTAGGCCCGCGACTCCTCGATTCCGAGCGCGAGCCTCAACAGGCGCGTGTGGATCGCGGTCTCTTCGCCGAGGACCGGCGCCGCCTCGTCTCTCACGGCTTCGCTCGATAGAAGGGCATCGGATAGCCCTCGCTGAACGGCAGCAGCGCGGCCGCGAGGTTGCGCGCGGCGTGGTCGATGGCCGACGGCAGCGCCGCCTTGAGCTGGCGGCCGCCGGGGACGATCTCGAAGGCCGGCGTGGTCGAGACGCGCAGCGCGTCGGCGATGCGGTCGGCCGAGAACGGCTCGTCGAGCGAGATGGGGAACGAGAGAGCCTCGGCGGGCTTTCGGCCCTCGCGCTTGAGCTGTGCCAGGCGCTCGGCGAGCGCTTCGTCGAGATCGAAGCCGAAGAAGTAGAGGGTCCGCACCGCGTCGGGGTCGGCGAGCTTGCGGCGCGAGCTCTCGTCGGCGCGGCGCGCGGCTTCGCGCACGGCCTCGAGCGAGGCCCAGGCGTGGCTGCGCGGCAGGAGGCGGGCGAGGAGATCGCCGCCGCCCGCCTCGTCGATCAGATCGGTCTGCCACCAGCCAAGGCGCGCGGGCTCGCAGCGCGCCTCGCCGGCCCAGGCGACGGTGAGCTGGAGCGCCAGGATCGCGTCCAGGGTGCTTGTCGGGGTTGGAGACACGGCTCGTCCTTCGCCCGCCAAGGACGCGGGGCGGCGTGGAAGTGTTGGCCAGAAAACCTAGCACAGGGCGCGGACGCGGGCGCTGGCGGCGCACATCGGAGAAGGCCGCGAGGTCGCAGAGTTTGGTGAGGCTGTAATCGTGCAGAAATAGCGGACACGGGGGGCGCTGGCAGCGGCGGCACGCGTCGTGTCGGACCCTCGATTTCCGCCCCTGCTGCAATTCTCACAACCAGAGCGGAATTCGGCCGGGCCTCGACCGAGCAGAGGCGGCCCGTCCCTGTCCTCTCGAGCCCCTGCGCCAGTGACCTTTCGAGGTCGGCCGCCTTCGCTCCCCGCGCGGGCTCCCGAACTGTTGGTTGCTGAACATACCGCTTATGCACCTTGCCCCGGGTTGACACCTGCAAGGGTATGTGGGAGCTTTTTGTCCTCACGAATCACACCCACAGGGGAGGTACCGATGGCCCAGAACTCTTTCACTCCCGTCGTCTCCACGCGTACGCGCACCGCCGAGCAGATCCTCGAGTCGCCCGAGCTGCTCGCGGGGTACGAGTCGGTCGGCGGCCGTCGCGAGGATCTCGAAAAGATCGTCCGCGACGGCACCCGCGCGAAGGCGCTCAACCTTCTGCAGTCTTCCTCGGGCTCTTCGGCCGCGGCCGCGAGCGTCGTGGTCGCGACCGGCTTTCTTGGCCTGCAGACCGAGTACTCGGCGGTCATGAGCGCGGTGCGCGCCACCGTCTACGACCTCGAGCTCGCCAACGCCGCTCCGGCGCTCGTCGTCGCCCTCAAGGACGTGCTCGTCAACGAGGCGCCGACGAAGGTCACCGAGATCGAGATCGACGGACAGAAGAAGCGCAAGACCTCGCGGTCGCAGAGCCAGGAGGCGCTTCGCAACGAGATCGAGAAGGACGCCTCGGCGTTGCTCAACCTGACCGGCGCCCACGAGGCGCTCGCGCTTCGCAAGGTCGACGTCCCGCGCCTGGAGGCGCTGCGCAACGCAGCCCAGGGCCTCGCCGGCAAGCTCGCCAATCGCACGGTGAAGAAGGGCGAGCGCGTGACCGCGACCAAGGAAGAGCGCGAGGCGGTCTCGCAGCAGGCGGCGACGTGGTCGGCCTGCTACCGGCTCCTCGCCGCGGTCGGTCGCCGCGACGAGCGCATCGCCAAGCTGCTCAAGGACGCGAGCCGCAAGCGGAAGTAGCCCCTCGCCTTCATCCACGGCTCCCCGCGGGCGCTCGGATCTCCCGGGCGCCCGCGGCGCGTTTGGAGGTATCGCCCGCGGTTCTCACCCCAGGCCGCGCTCCGTCCTTGCTTCCGAGACGCCCCTTCCAATTCCCAGGTCCGGGAGCGCTGGCATCGTACGAATCGCCAGCTCTTCCCCCTCTGGTTTCGCTGATTTTCGGCCTGGTTCTACCCTCTGGCCGCCTGGTTCTACCCTCTGCCGGCCTGGTTCTACCTTCTGCTGGCCTGGTTCTACCTTCTGCTGGCCTGGTTCTACCTTCTGCTGGCCTGGTTCTAC
>ENA-UOOR01003280-UOOR01003280.1-fermentation-metagenome-genome-assembly--contig:-NODE-3280-length-14592-cov-2.450918_pt1 | contig 14592 bp, 11 predicted proteins | sample MGYA00245780_ERZ724029 | MGnify/ENA primary metagenome ERZ724029 (study PRJEB28704, sample SAMN03018315) | fermentation metagenome | biome: anthropogenic terrestrial biome; feature: soil; material... | reverse complement strand
CGGGCGAACTGCTTGAAATCCCCTTAAAGGCCAGCCGGGTAACCGGTTCAAACAGCCGGGCAAGTTTTTGGGTAAGCCCCGCTTTATCGGCCACCCGCATTACCCCGCTCCACAGGCTCATGGTGCCTGCCAAGGTAATGGTCAGGGTGATGGCTTCTCCACAGCCTTCCATGGCTGCGGTTGAAACCTGGTCTATCCGCCCCCCCAGCGCCCCAAATACTACGGCAAGCCCAATCATGCCGCAAAAAATCCAACTCATCAAGGCCAATGCCCTCCCCTTTTTCTTTTGCCCCCGAAGCTTTAGAACCGGCTGATAAAGCGCTTAGGGTACTGTTAAAGAATATTCTAAAAAAAGTTTACAAATTACTTTTTAAAACGGTGGTTTAATGGCGTTTTTTTGAGGTTGACGAGTTTGACTTTCTTGTTGAAATTTGGTATAATTTGTAAGTATTCTCTTGATACAGAATTACATATGGAGGACATGGAATGAAATCAACTGGTATCGTCAGAAAGGTCGATGAACTTGGCAGAATTGTTCTGCCCATCGAGCTACGTCGCACTCTGGACATCAACGAAAAAGACTCCATTGAGATCTTTGTTGAAGGCAATCGGGTGATCCTGCAAAAGTATCAGCCAGCCTGTATGTTCTGCGGTAGCGCCGAGCATGTTTTTTTGTTCATGGGCCGCAACGTCTGCCATCAGTGCCGTGAGCAGATGAGCGCCGAACAGGGCAAGTAGCAGGCACCAGCGGGGGAGGACAGGCCCCTACTAATGACAGCATTGTTTTTCGACTTAATAGCAAAAAACACCGCTTACGCGGTGTTTTTTCATTGTGGCTGGTTTTGCCCCCTACCAGGCCTGAAATTCCCTGGTAACGCATTGGCCCTGGCGTTCCCCCGCCTCTATCAGATAGCGGGCAAACAGGGCGGTGGACATCTGCACATAGGGGAACACCCACAAAACAGGCAGTACCAGCGGGGTCAGCAGCATCCAGGGCAAGAAGGAGGAAAAAAAGGTAACGATTTCCCACCTGTGGCCTTTGGTGTAGCCCGCCGACAGGCGGATGGCCTGCCGCACCGTTTTGGCATAGCGGCTGCACAGCAGATAAGGCGCCAGCATATACCGGGCAGCGGCGGCGGCCAAAAAAATTATGGATACCAGCAGCAGCCCGCCCCCCAGCAGGATACCCATCAGCGAAAGCGCCTGTTCGGCAGCGGTGTGGGCCCCTATTTCAAGAAACCAGGCTGAAAACACCAAAACTCCTATGGGCACAGCGGTTAAGAAAACCGCCCACAGCAGGGTACGCAGATAGACAGCCAGCCGCAGCCATATCGAACGAAAGAAGGTGCGGCTGCCATAAGGGCGGAAAATCAGCCCAAAGGAGGGCGCCCTGCCCTCGGTTAACCCAAGAAACCAATCGTTTACCCCAATGGCAAGCGGGGCCCCGGTCACGACAGCCAGCAAGGCCATACCTACGGTGACCCATAAGAACAGCGGGGTGGTGTTGGGCAGGTCGTCCATAAAATTTTCGGGGGTATTGTAAACATCAATGTAAGGCTGCAGCCCCAGCAGATCCTGTATCCCGGATTCCAGCAGGCTGATAACCATCCATAAAGAAAGCGACACCAAAACAATGGCGACCGCAATCCCCCAGCTGCCCGACAATGCCCTTCTTGCATTTTTCTTAATCATCCGTCTTAGATCTGTCATCCCGATCTCCTTCATTATGCCTTGGCGGCAGAATTACGCCGTGGTCGGCAGGGGCTATCCCCCTGCCTCCTCCTCCAGCGTATCAAAAAATTCTTCCATCATCCGGGGCGCCAGCGTATCCGCACCCACCGGTATCTGCCCCTGTACCTCAAAGGCGCCGTCCCGCATCCACATCTGGGCCGACATGGCAACCGTATAGCCCCGCCCGTTGCCGGTGTACCAATCCCGAAACTCGGCTTTGGGCAGCCCCAGGGTATACAGCAGGGTCATGATAACCCCGCCATGGGTAATCACCGCCGCGTCGTGTAGCCCCTGGTCCATCATCTGACGAAAGATATCCTCTACCCCGCTTAGGATACGCGCGGTAAAATCCTTGCTGTTTTCACCGCCGGGGGGCGATACGGTCAGCGAACTGGCCAGCCACCGCTGAAAATCCGGCCGGTCTTTCAGTTGTTCCATAGTTTTGCCCTCATATTCGCCAAAATGCAGTTCGGCAAGGCTGTGTACAATTTGCAGCGGATGCTGGGGGTAAAGAATGCCCGCTGTTTGCACACAACGGGTAAGAGGGCTGGAGTACACCCGTTCTACTTCGGGGTAAAGGCAGGTTTCTTTCAAATCAATGAGCTGTCGTATCCCCTCCAGGCAGACCTCCTGATCGGTTCTTCCCACATACTGCCCTTTAAGGTTGCCTTCGGTTATGCCATGGCGGATAAAATGTAAACGATAATTACGCATAATGCCTCCCTGTTGTCTGTTAAAAAATTCCGGTGGTTTCTCGTTTATTTTTCACAAAGTTTTAAAAAACCGCATATTTTTCCAAAATCTGCAAGTAATCTGTTAAAATCCTGTTTACAAAGTGTTGGGTATATAATATAATGATTTTTACCGTGAGTAATAAAACATTAGGAGGTGATAGCATGAATTCTGACTTTCCCCGAATTTTAACGCTATTGCGGAAAGAAAAGGGTATCAGTCAGAAGGAAGCCGCCTCTCACCTGGGCATATCACAGGCGTTGCTTTCGCACTATGAAAAGGGCATCCGTGAATGCGGGCTTGATTTTCTGGTTCGGTGCGGTGACTTCTATGGTGTTTCTGTCGACTATCTTCTGGGCCGTTCGCCCGAACGGTCGGGTGGTAAAATAACGGTGGAGGATATCCCCGAACCCGACGCCGCAGGCAAAGAAAACGCCTTTTCAGGCAGCGTCCTGCCGGTACTGAACAAAAAGCTCATTGCTAACTCGCTGAACATCCTGTTTGACCTGCTTTCACGCACAGGCAACGATAAGCTGGTAACTGAGGTTTCCAGTTTTTTAATGCTCTCGGTTTATCGAATGTTCCGTGTAGTGTATGCCATCAACCCTAAAAACCAATCCGGCATGTTTACTATACCCGAAACTCTGGCCAAAAATTACGCCGCCGCGGTAATGCAAATTTCAGAAGCCAACGCTACCCAAGTGGCATCGGAACAACCCGCCGCCGAATGGGACAAGCTTTACATATCCACCGAAACCCTTGCCAAAGAGTATCCTCTTTTTTCAACCTCTTTGCTGAACCTGATCAGCAATTCTGAAAAGTTTATCGGCGCCGGCTGCAATATAAAATAAGCCGCTGCCCAGCAGCACCCGGGCTTTGGTCAGGCTGCCGGGTTGGCTGGCTTTTTATACCGGAGCATTGCTTCTATAGTATCATTTCCCCCCAAAAAAGAAAAGTGGCAACAGCGCTGCTCCCCGGCTTCGGCCTGAGGGCAGCTTGTTTTTTCGCCCAAGCCCGGCAGAAATCCCCGCGCGCCGGCCCCTATCCGGTAAAACGAAAGGCAGCAAAGGCGCCCCGGGGGGGCAAAAACCGCGGTATTTCCTCTAAAAAGACTTGTTTTTCGCATAATAAAGCGGTTTTTCACCAAGGCTTGTTCATGATTTATCTATTGCAAAAAAGGGGCCAATGTAATACTATTAAAGGTACTGATTGCCCAATAAATACGGAGTTCCGTATTGCCGGCAAAGTAAGAGGCAGGCTTACGGGCCATGCCCCGGGATGGTATTTTAAGAAAAGGGGTGAAGCGTTTGAAAAGATTGGCGGCGGCTATTTTGTGCGCCCTTCTGCTTTCTTCCTGCACCCCGGTTTTTTTATCCACCAATGACCTGATGCGCCCGCCCAAGCTTTCGGAGGTGCAGACACAGGTGGAAAACGCCCTGCTGGCAGCCCTGGGGCTTGGGCGGGCCAACATCAGCTTAAAGTACCCCCGCACAGGGGAATACCGCTCTGCCTTTATGTTTTTTGATATTGACAACAACGGCCGGGATGAAGCCCTGGTTTTCTATAGCCTGAATGGGGAGGACAGCCCCGCCCGTATCCATATTTTATCCGAAACCGAAAACGGCTGGGTTTCGGTTTACGATCTGCCGGGCATCGGGCAGGAGATTGAATCGGTGGGCTTTGCCAGCCTGACCCGGGATGACAACCTGGACCTGGTGATTGGGTGGGAAAGCGGCGGAGAGGCGCTGCGTACCCTTTCGGTGATGCGTTTTGACGGCCATAAGCTCAACACCCTGTTTACCGGCAGCTACAGCGGCTATGCCATTGCAAACCTGAACGACGGCCCGCTGGACGAGCTGGTGCTGGTGGCGCTGCCCAGCGCGGCAACCCCCTATGCCCAGCTGGTGGGGCCGGATTTAAGCCACCTGGATGTAATAAGCGAAGTGGAGCTGAACCTTGACTTTGTTTCGCTGGAGCAGCTGCAGGCCGGTAGCCTTTCGCCCTCGGTGCGGGGGGTGGTTATCGACGGGCTGCTGGACAGCAGAACCCTGGCCACCGAGGTGATTACCGTGGCGGATAACCAGCTGGCCCTGCCGCTGGAGGCTTCCCCCCATTATTATGAGCTACCCCCCCGGGGGGCCGGCGGGGTGCTTTCGCTGGATGTGAACAGGGATGGCTTTTTAGAGCTGCCGGTGCAGCAGCCCGCACCCGGTTATGAGGATGCTAAAAAGGCCGATGTCCTGTATTTTACCCAGTACCGGCAGGTTTCACCCGCCGGGTTTGTTACCGTAGCCACCGGGTTTGTGAACCCCACCGCCGGTTACCGCTTGACCCTGCCCAGCCGCTGGGTGGGCAATGTTTCGGTTTCGGTGCAGCCCAGCACCGGCGAAGTAAAGTTCTTTCGCTATGCCGGTTCTTTAGAAGACCAATCGGCCGAGCTGCTGCGCATCCGGGTTTATTCCCAAAAGGATTATCAGGATAAGTTTGATACCGAAAAATATATGCAGATTGGGCGTAAAGGCAACTTTATCTATTATGCCTATCTGCACCGGGATGGCGCAGGCGAGCTTACGCTGAAAAAAGAGGAGCTGAAAGAGCTGTTCACCCTGCTCTGATTGGGTCATACTCTCTGTACAGCAGAACAGGAGGAGGTAACGATGAAAAAGATTTTAGTGGTTGAAGACGAGGATGTAATCCGTGACTTTGTAGTAATCAACCTGGAGCGGGCAGGCTACGAGGTCACCGCCGCCCCCAACGGCGAAGAAGCCCTGCGCATCTTTGAAGAAGCCGGGGGCAACTTTGATGTTGCTCTGCTGGATGTAATGATGCCGGGCATCGACGGCTTTACCGTCTGCAAGAAAATCCGGGAAAAAAGCGATTCCATCGGCATTATCATGCTATCGGCCAAAACCCAGGAGATGGACAAGGTCAACGGCCTGATGCTGGGGGCGGATGATTATGTCACCAAGCCCTTTAGCCCTTCTGAACTGGTGGCGCGGGTAGATGCTATCCACCGCCGGGTAAGCATGGCGGCAGGGCGGGGCGCCAATGCCGGGGATATTGTTTCAGGCCCCTTTATTTTAAACCAGCGCAGCCGCACCCTGAGCAAAAACGGCCAGATCATTGAGCTGACCCAGGTGGAGTTTCAGCTGATGGAGCTTTTTTTGCGCAACCCCAACGTGGCTTTGGAGCGCAGCGAGATTCTTTCCACCGTCTGGGGCGAAAGCTATTTCGGCGATGTAAAGATTGTGGACGTTAACATCCGCCGCCTGCGCATGAAGATTGAGGATCAGCCCTCTAACCCCAAATATCTTTCAACCGTCTGGGGCTATGGCTATAAATGGTGCGAATAACCCCTGCACAGACACAATAGTCTAAGTCTAAGTCTAAGCCGAAGGGAGGGCTGGCGGGTTGGCGGTTAAAAGGCTTACCAAGCGCTGGCTGTATAACAGCTTTAGCGTCATTTTAATTATTATTCTTGCGTTGGTGGCGCTTTTTGCCTTTGGCATTAAAAGCTATTATTATAACAACGTGCGCCAGGCAATCCTTTCTCAAGCCAATTACGTAGACGGCCTGCTGGTACGCTATTCGGAGGACAGCTCTACCGATTTTTCCACCCAGATGCGCAAATTGGTAGAAAACTTTTCAGAAAAACAGCGCATAGAGCTAATGGCTATTGATGCCGATGGAGGTATTCTGCTTACTTCCAGCGGGTTTGAACCCGACCAGCGTATCCAAATGCCGGACTACGAGGATGCGCTGCAATCCAGCGACCGGCATGGCTATTTTGTGGGTAGGCTGGAGGATGAAAACATCATGGCCATCACCCTGATGTCCCAGGTGGTGGACGAAAACCTTTCGGGCATGCGCTATGTGGTATCGCTGACATTGGTGGATCGCCAGGTGTTTATTTTAATTATGGTAATCAGCCTGACCGGTGTGGCCATTTTGTTTTTTGTCATCGTTTCCAGCTCCTACTTTATTAACTCAATTATCAACCCGGTGGGTAAAATAGGCGATACCGCCCGCCGCATTGCCCAAGGGGATCTGCATGCCCGGCTTACCAAGGCCAATGATGATGAAATTGGCGAGCTTTGCGATACCATCAACTATATGGCGGAAGAGCTTGCCGCCACCGAACAGCTGAAAAACGACTTTATCTCATCGGTTTCTCACGAATTGCGCACCCCTTTGACCGCCATCAAAGGCTGGGGTGAAACCCTGCAAAGCAACGATGATATTGCCCCCGAAACCATGAACAAGGGGATGCATGTCATCCTTTCGGAAACCGAGCGGCTTTCCACCATGGTGGAGGAGCTTTTGGATTTTAGCCGGATGCAGAGCGGCCGGCTGAGCATGTCCACCCAAAAGTTGGATATTTTAGCCGAGCTTTCGGATGCGGTGCTGATGTTTACCCAGCGAGCGCGCCAGGATAATATCACCTTAAACTATGACGAGCCGGAGGACTTTGCCGTAGTGGAAGGCGACCGCAACCGGCTGCGGCAGGTGTTTATTAACATCATTGATAATGCTCTGAAATATTCAGACAGCGGCGGCAGCATCACCATTACGGCAGGGCGGCGGGGCCAGTGGTTTGTGGTTTCGGTGGCCGACACCGGTATCGGCATTGGGCCCGAAGACCTGCCCAAGGTCAAAACCAAATTCTATAAGGCAAACTCTACCCGGCGCGGGTCGGGTATCGGCCTTGCGGTGGCCGACGAAATTATCCGCCTGCATGGCGGCAATCTTGAGATTGCCTCTACCGTGGGGCAGGGCACGGTGGTCACAATCAGCCTGCCGCTGGCGGAAGAAGGCTAAGCACCCGCCCTATAGCGGGCTGTACGCCCCCCTGGCACAACTAAAATAGCCGAGGCGCGTTGCCCTTTGCCCGGCTTTCTTTATATAGCACCCTGTGGGTAACCTACCTTGACGGCGGTGCCGTTCAACCACAGAGCCGCCTGTCCCCCGGCATTGCAACAGCCAATACATAGGGGCGCAGGGGTCTGCTCTGCAAATCTATATTATAAACGAGGTAATACAATGTCCGATAAGCAAGCTATTAAAACCTCCATCGGCGGGCAGGCGCTCATCGAAGGTATTATGATGCGGGGGCCCCAAACCTCTGCAATGGCGATCCGGCTGCCCAACAATGAAATCAGCCTGGAAACCTGGCAAACCAACAAGGGGGGCATTGTTCCCTGGTATAAGAAAACCCCTTTTATCCGGGGCAGCTTCAACTTTGTGGATACCCTGAAGCTGGGGTATAAATGCCTGATGCAGTCGGCAGAAAAGTCCGGCTTTGATATGGAAGAACCCTCTAAATTTGAAAAAAAGCTGGCCCAGCTGCTGGGTAAGAACCTGACCTCCGTGGTTTCCATACTGGCAGTGATTTTGGGCACTGGCCTTGCGGTGCTGCTCTTTATGGTGCTGCCCGCTGCCCTGACCGGGCTGCTGGCACCTGTCCTCCCGGGTAAATTGGGGCTTTCCATTGTAGAGGGCCTGCTAAAAATCATGATTTTTTTGCTGTATCTGGCAGGTGTTTCCCGGGTATCGGACATTAAGCGGGTATTTGAATACCACGGCGCCGAACACAAAACCATCGCCTGCTATGAGGGTAACCAGGAACTGACGGTGGAAAACATCCGGGGCTACTCCCGGTTTCACCCCCGTTGCGGCACCAGCTTTTTGCTGATTGTGATGGTAGTTTCTATTTTAGTATCCTCGGTGGTGACCTGGAACAACCTGCTGATCCGTATTTTGCTCAAGCTGCTGATGCTGCCGGTGGTGGTGGGCATCTCTTATGAGATTATCAAGGCCGCCGGCCGGTATGATAACCCGCTGACCCGTGTTGTTTCAGCACCCGGCCTGTGGCTGCAGCGTCTGACCACCAACGAGCCGGATGACAGCCAGATCGAGATTGCCGTTGCCGCCATGCAGCCCTGCATTCCGGAGGACCCAAATGATGACAGATGGTAATGCGTCCGCTACCTTGCAAAACCTTTACCAAAGCGGCCGCAGCCTTTTGGCTGCGGCTTTCGCCAACCACGATGCCCACCCCGGGCGTGAAGCCGCCCTGCTGCTGGAGCAGATTTTCGGCCTGCCCCGGGGCGGGCTTGCTCTGGAGGGGCACCGGCCGGCCGACCCTGCCCTTGGGCGTCTTTATGCCGAAACGGTGCGGCGCCGTGCCAAGGGCGAGCCTTTGCAATATCTGCTGGGCAGGTGGGAGTTTTATTCCCTGCCCTTTTCGGTAGGCCCGGGGGTGCTCATTCCCCGCCCGGAAACCGAACTGGCGGTGGACACCGCCCTTGCCCTGCTGAAGGATAATTCGGAACCGGTGATTGCCGACCTGTGCTCGGGCAGCGGCTGCATCGCCATTGCCTTGGCCAAAAACCTGCCGGGCAGCCTGGTATATGCTGTAGAAAAATCATCTCAGGCTATCGAGTATCTGTACCGCAACCGGGCGCTGAACCAGGCAGATACTGTCCGGCTGGTATGGGGCGATCTGCTCTGCCCCTCTGCCTGCCTGCCGCGGGGCGAACGGTTTGACCTGATTATCTCAAACCCGCCATACATCCCCACCAGCCAGCTGCCGGGGCTGCAGCCCGAAGTGCGCCGCGAGCCCTCTATGGCTCTGGACGGCGGCGGTGACGGGCTGGATTTTTACCGGGTAATCCCCCCCCTTTACTTTGGCTGGCTGCGCCGGGGCGGGGCGCTGGTGCTGGAAATCGGCTACGACCAGGGGCAGGCGGTTACCCGGCTGCTGCAGCAAAACGGCTACCGGGACATTACCCTGCTGCAAGACCTGGCAGGGCAGGACCGGGTGGTTTGGGGGCGGCGGCCCTAGCTATTTTATGGCGTTTCTGCGGCGGCCTACATCTTTTTAGAAGCTATACCCGCCCAACTACTACAGCTTTCGGATTTCCATAAAGACCCCCCGCCCTGCACAACGGCTGTGCAAAGCGGGGGGGTATATATTGGAGTATGCCCTATTAACCCGACTGCTTGATAATGCCCTTGCGGTAGGCCGCCAGCAGCATCTCCAGATCGGCTACACGCTCCTGAATGCGGGCACCGTCGTCGGTATCCCGGATATATATACGCCGGGGCAGTTTTTCGATAATCATAGGGCTTGAATGTATATCGGCTTCCTGCCCCACCGCGTTCTGCACCGAATCAAAGGGTTCGTGGGCGCAAAGCACCATCTCGTAAGAGTTAAAAATCAGGGTGTAGCCTGCTATCCCGGTTACCGGCTGATAAGCCCGCGACAGCCCGCCGTCGATGACCAGCAGCCTGCCCCCGGCTTTCACAGGGCTTTCCCCTTTTTTAATTTTTACCGGCATATGTCCGTTCAAAATCTTGCCGCGGGGGCTGGTCAGGCCAAATTCGGCTAAGATTCTGGCTACTGTTTCTTCCGATTCAATGTAGGTGTAATAGGGGTCTTTGGTTTCTACCCAGGTGCTTTGGCGGTCGATGAGGTACCGTTCAAAGGTGGTGATACGGTTTTTACCATTAAGAGGTGACTTGGGCCCGCACCAAAGGTACCACATAAAGTCCATGCTATCGGCTTTTTCGGGGCTGTCGGGCTGGGCAAAATACCCCTGCCGCGCCAATTTGTCGGCATAATCAATATAGGCACGGCCGCCGCGCGGTATCCCGCCGATGTTCACCTGTGAAAAGCTGCCGTCCGGTTCCATAGGAATGCAGCCGTGAAACAGCAGGTTACCGTTATAGGCCAGATACATGCTACCGTTTTTAAAAAGGAACTTTACATGCTGCTGTAGCTTATCGCTATGTAAAAAGGACATCCGCAGCTTTTCTACCAGCTGCGTTTCCTGCTCGGTCAGGGTATAGGGATCTTTAGGGTCGATGGTGGGGAAGGCCGTATCATTCAGGGAATAGCGCTCGCCATCAATTTCCACCGTTCCCTGCTTAAAATCTACATGACGCAGCAGCAGCCGGTCATCCATGCAGTATTCGGGGTGGCGTAAAATCACCTGCCCTTCCAGCTTGAACTGGATAACGGCAATGGCCTTGTGTATCTGCGCTGTTCGCCGGGCTTCCTGAGGGGTGCAATCGGCATGATAGGTGGTGGGGGAAAAAAAGGACCGGCATTCACCCCCGCCGTAAACTTCTATGGCAAAGGTGGCCAGGGGGCGCACATTGATGCCATAGCCTTCTTCCAGCGTATCGAAATTGTTGTATTTAATACAGTTAGTAATGACATCGGCGATGCAGGCGTCGTGGCCGGATGCCGCCCCCATCCACAGAATATCATGGTTGCCCCATTGGATATCCACCGAATGGTAAGAGCAAAGGCGCTCCATAATAATATGCGCCCCCGGCCCCCGGTCAAAGATATCGCCGATAATGTGCAGGCGGTCGATAACCAGCCGCTGGATCAGCTTTGAAAGGGCGATGATGAAGGCATCTGCCCGGCCGATGGCGATAATAGTGCGGATAATCTGCTCGTAATATTGCTCTTTATTAAGGCTGTAGTCGTTGGTGTGCAGCAGTTCTTCAATGATGTATTCAAAATCTTTCGGCAGCGCCTTGCGCACTTTTGACCGGGTGTATTTTGAAGCCGCCACCCGGCAGACCTCCACCAATCGGTACAGGGTAATGCGGTACCAGTCCTCCATATTGTTTTCGCCCCTGGCTTTGATTAAAGCCAGCTTCTCTTCTGGGTAATAGATAAGGGTAGCCAGCACCCTGCGCTCGCTTTCGGTAATGGTGTTGCCAAAAATATCGTCAATCTTTAGTTTTATAACTCCTGAGGCATTTTTTAAGATATGCAGAAAGGATTCATATTCCCCATGCAAATCGCTTAAAAAATGTTCGGTGCCTTTCGGCAGATTTAGGATCGCTTGCAGGTTAATCACCTCGGTCGAGGCGGCCTGTATAGTGGGGTACTCCTTCGCCAGCAGTTCCAGGAACTTTTGATTTTCTGTCAGCAAAGCTTCGGTATAATCCAAATCTTCTCCTCCATTTAGTCTAAGCCCATTTCTATATTTGAATGCCGCCCTTCTAAACAGCTTTTGTGCAGCCGGATACTAAATTGCTTTAAGCTGCTTATGGTCAGCGGCCTGACCAGCAAGACGCGGGGTGCCTGCATCCTCTCCATCGCAATATATTCATAGCTTCGCCCTTCCCTATCCGCATAGGGCCGGTCTTAACTTTTATCGGTTAGGGGGGATGCAGCCGCCCCTAAACCTGTACCTTTTTAGACGAGTTTATCCTTTGGCTCTATTATAGCACAAAGCAGCGTTAAAAGAGCATAGGCACAAAAAAAATAAGCGCGGCATATAATAAGGTTGGGGGACGCTACAGGCAATTTGCATAAAGGTGGCTCCCATCCCTTCTTCTGCCTTTTATTATGGCGATGACCGACTGCCAAAAGGCCGGTTTTGCCCGCCGATCTTAAGGCTTCAGGTATATTACCGCCGTTATTTTTACTGCTGGTTGCCTCCACAGCAGCAGTTTGTTGTCAACACCACCATCTTTACTGTCGTTGCCATTAGTCAGTCTGTTTCCTCCACATACCGACAAAAGGGCTCAGATGTGTTTGTGCAAGCCTTTGGTTTTGTATCTGCGCAACCTGTACCCATTGCTGCCTCCTTTTTGAAACGGCCTGCCAATAAAGCAGGCCGTTTCAATGGTTAGAACCAGATGGTATACATAAATATTAAAATAGGATAGCCTTTTCTGTCAGAGCCTGAATCATTGGCATCCTCCACTGTTTGGATGGAATTAAAAAAGACCTGCGTAACACAGGTCTTTTTCTAATCTTATCGAATTTTAGAACCGTTGGGGACGGTGCTATCCACAAATATCACCCGTACATCATCATCGGCGGCATCGGCGGCCAAAATCATCCCTTGAGATTCAACCCCCCGCAGCTTAGCCGGGGCCAGGTTAGCCACCAGGATAATCTTTTTGCCCATCAGGTCATCGGGCTTATACCAGGTATGGATGCCCGAAACCACCTGGCGCCCGCCCATGCCGTCATCCAGCTGCAGCTTCAGCAGCTTGTCGGCTTTGGGTACAGGTTCGCAGGCCGTAACCTGTGCCACCCGCAGCTCTACCTTGGCAAAATCGTCTATGGTGATAAGGGTTGCCACCCCTGCGGGCTTTTCTTCCGCTTTTGCGGGGGCCTTGGCCTTGGCTTCTTTGGCGGCAGCTTCGGCCTCAAGCTGGGCAAGTTCTTTGGTAAGGTCAATGCGTGGGAACAGGTTTTCGCCCTTGCTTACCGGGGCGCTTTCGGGGCGCAGCCCATAGCGGGCAGATTCCCAGTTGTAGCAGTCAGGCCCTATCCCCAGCTGCAGCCGCAGCTTTTCACAGCTTTGAGGCATAAAGGGGGTTAACAGAATACCCGCTACCCTAAGGGCTTCCAGCAGGTTGTAAAGCACCGTTGCCAGGCGGGCCTGTTTGCTTTCATCCTTGCCCAATGCCCAGGGCATAGTTTCATCAATATATTTGTTGGCACGGCTTACCACCTTCATCACTTCGATGAGGGCGTTCTGGAAGGCATAGGCCTCCATCTGCTGCTCATAGGTCTGCCGTACCCGGTTAATCAGCCCAATCAGCTCATCATCCAGCGCCTGAGCCTCCCGCTGGGGGGGCAGCACCCCGCCAAAGTATTTTTCGGCCATGGCGCTGGTGCGCGAAGCCAGGTTGCCCAGGTCATTGGCCAGGTCGGCATTGATGCGGGCAATCAGCGCCTCGTTGGAAAAAACACCGTCTGAGCCAAAGGGGAACTCCCGCAGCAAGAAGTAGCGCAGGGCATCCACCCCATAGCGCCGGCAAAGGGTAACGGGGTCCACCACATTGCCCTTGGATTTGCTCATCTTGCCGCCTTCCAGCAGCAACCAGCCATGGCCGTATACCTTTTTGGGCAGGGGCAGGTCCAGCGCCATAAGCATGGCCGGCCAGATGATGCTATGGAAGCGCACAATCTCTTTGCCCACAAAATGGACATCGGCGGGCCAATACCTTTCATAATCGTTATAGCGGTCGTTGCCATAGCCCAGCGCGGTAATATAGTTAGAAAGGGCGTCTACCCACACATATACCACATGCTTGTCGTCAAAACTGACCGGTACTCCCCATTTAAAGGTGGTGCGGGATACGGCCAGGTCTTCCAGCCCGGGCTTGATGAAGTTGTTGATCATTTCGTTCAGACGGGATTTGGGCTCTAGGAAGCCGGGGTTTTCCTCATAAAATTTCAGCAGCCTATCGCTGTATTCAGAAAGGCGAAAAAAGTAAGATTCTTCTTCGGCTTCGGTTACACCCCGCCCGCAGTCAGGGCAGTTGCCGTCTACAAGCTGGCTGTCTGTCCAAAAAGATTCACAGGGGGTGCAGTACTTGCCCTTATAAACACTTTTATAGATGGCTCCCCGGTCGTAAAGCTCTTTGAATATCTTCTGCACCGACTGTTCGTGGTAATCGTCGGTGGTGCGGATAAAGCGGTCATGAGAGATGTTCATCAGCTGCCAAAGCTCTTTGATGCCCGCCACAATGTGGTCTACATACTGCTGGGGGGTAACCCCGGCAGCTTTAGCTTTTTCCTCTATCTTTTGGCCGTGTTCATCGGTACCGGTGAGGAACATGACATCATACCCCAGCATTCGCTTATACCTGGCCATCACATCGGTGGCCACCGTGCAGTAGCTGTGGCCGATATGCAGCTTATCCGACGGATAATAAATGGGGGTGGTGATGTAGAAAGTTTTTCTTTCCATTTGTTGCGTTCCTCCTAAGTTTTAGCTTGGGCTATACCTGTATATTATACCACCGCATGCCAAAAAGACAACCAAGCTATGGCTGTGCTTCCATATCTTTTTTACAGGTCAAGCTTTTATTTTACCCTAATCTGCCCTTAGATGTACCTTGCCCTCAATGAGCGCCGCTTCAAAAGAGCCACCGATTTGCTAAAGCAGCTTGGTACTGCTGCAGATGATGGTTTGGGGACAAAGCCGCAGGTTAATTTTTGAAGGTTTTACACCTTAACCGCAGGCATAAGTTTTTCTCTGTTTTCAGTTGCCAACCGCAACAGAATATGCTACAATATAGTTCGTCACTGTGGAGATGTACTCAAGTTGGCTGAAGAGGCGCCCCTGCTAAGGGTGTAGG
>ENA-UOOR01003279-UOOR01003279.1-fermentation-metagenome-genome-assembly--contig:-NODE-3279-length-14593-cov-6.334709_pt1 | contig 14593 bp, 12 predicted proteins | sample MGYA00245780_ERZ724029 | MGnify/ENA primary metagenome ERZ724029 (study PRJEB28704, sample SAMN03018315) | fermentation metagenome | biome: anthropogenic terrestrial biome; feature: soil; material... | reverse complement strand
GCAAAATAACTTGTCCCGCAATTTCAAACTATATCTTTTTTTGCTAGCCAAAGATGGGTTATAATTCACTAAACAAAGAACACTTCTACAAAATAGAAGTGTTCTTTACCCCATAATATTAAATTGTATTAGTAGTCGCCGGACTGGTCTTCCATCTCAAAAAATAAAAGCTATCCCCCGGCGGCCGCGGTCAGGGCGGAAATCAAAGGCGGAGACTCGAAAGTTGGAAATTGTGAACCATTGAAGGCGCCAATGATCCCGCCTAATAAAATACCAGCCAAACAAGATAGGATAGGATAGGATAGGATAATTATGTCAGTTTGTTTAGGTATATCATGCCAGTCGGGTTTGAGGAAACTAGCTCAATCATTCCAAGCATAAAATACCTAAGATACTCTTTTAATTTTTAGAGAGGCGATGCAATTTTTAAACCAATAACCCCAAAAATAATTAGCGCAATACATACCATCCTTCCTATCTCCAGTGGTTCTTTAAAAAGCAGAACTCCTAATAATACTGTCCCCACTGTTCCGACTCCGGTCCAAATTGCATAAGCCGTTCCAATCGGAAGATTTCTAACTGCCAATGATAAAAAATAAAAACTTGAAATTAACCCTAATATTGTGAACAGGCTCGGCCAAAATCTTGTAAAACCCTGTGTATATTTTAAAGATATGGCCCACGCCATCTCAAACAAGCCTGCAATTAAAAGTAACATCCACTTCATTTAAAATCCCCCTCTACAACAGAAATGCTTACTCCTATAGTATCTATTTTTATTTATACATGGAGCCGTCAAAAGCAATGTTTGATGCTCTAAAATCAATCTTCCGCACAAAACCTAACGCTTCTTTTGCCCCAAAATCCCGATCCATTCCACTATCTTCCCATTCCACGGAGAGTGGACCAGTATAATTAGCATTATTCAGTTCCCTAATGATCTCTTCAAAATTTACATCACCGTGTCCTAACGAGCGAAAATCCCATCCTCGCCGAGCATCACCAAATGGTAGATGAGAACCTAAAATACCGGCGTAACCGTTGAGGGTTACTGCCACATCTTTCATGTGGACATGATAGATCCGGTCGCGAAACTCCCTCAGGAATAAATGGGGGGTAACTCCCTGCCAGAGTAAATGACTAGGGTCAAAGTTGATACCAAGGGTTGGTCGATAATCAAAAGTCGATAGTAATCGTTGGGTAGTATAAAAATCATAAGCAATCTCCGTTGGATGTACTTCCAGCGCAAATTTTATGTCATTACAATCAAACTCATCAAAAATTGGTGTCCACAACTCTAAAATCTCCTGATAAGCATCCTCAATCATCTGTTCACTGGTTTGTGGAAAAGAATAAAAATACTTCCATACTGGAGAACCTGTAAAGCCGGTCACAATATGACATCCCATCTTCTTCGCCGCCTGAGCCACATAGATCATTTCCTGAATAGCCCATTGACGAATCTCTTCAGGTTTTCCTTTAACATCGGCTGGAGCAAAGTTGTCAAGTCTCTTGTCGTACAAGTCACCAACACATTGCCCCATAAGATGAGCGCCTAGTGCCCAGCATTTAAGATTATATTTAGCCAAAATTGCTTTTCGATCGGCAACATATTCGGGATCTTCTGCCGCTTTCTTGGCATCCATATGTTCACCCCAACAGGCAATCTCTACTCCATCATAACCCATGTCGCTAACTTTTTTACATAACTCCTCAAATGTTAAATCAGCCCATTGACCTGTAAAAATTGTTATTGGTCGTCTTTGCACAACAATTCCTCCTTTTAATAGTACTGACCCAAACCAGGAAGTCATTTATCTAAAGTTAATTTCCACCCAACTACGTTCACGTCCACTCTTTAAAATGGCATCCCCAATTACGATCTCACGATGCCCATCTTTAAATGTAGGAAATGTTGGTACTATTCCTTCTTTGTAGGCGCTAGAACTTATGTAAGAATAAACTTTCTTAAATAATTGCTTTGATGTATCTGGAAACCCTTCCACATGTCCTCCGGGAAAATCGGCTATCTCGGTGGCAGCTGGCTCCATTAGTGATGGATCTTTAATCATTATCTCATTATTACTGTTTCGTTTACCAATCCATAGTTCGTTTGGCCTTTCTGAATTCCACGCTAGCGCGCTTTTTGCTCCATCAATTTCAAAAAAAATTCTGTTTTTCCTCCCAGCGGCTGCCTGACTTACAGTCATAACACCTTTAGCTCCGTTCTCGAACTCTAACATTACTGTAGCGTAATCCTCTGTCTTGATCGAGATCTCTTCATAATCCTTCGGCTCAAACATTTTACCAGCAAACGTTTGAATGGGTTTTAAAGGCTTCTTTCTAGTCGGATGAAAAGTAGCAAGATCTGCGCAGACCGCAGTGATCCTTAAACCGGAAACAAACTCTACTAAGTCTAGCCAATGAGATCCGATATCTGCTACTGCTCTCAATTCTCCGCTACTCTCCGGTTCTAACCTCCAGTTATAATCATTAGCAAAAAGTAGCCAATCTTGAAGATAAGATCCATGAATGGCAAAAACCTTTCCGATTTCTTCTTTTTCTAACATGGCTCGTACCTGATGTATAAGTGGGTAATACCTAAGATTAAAGTGAACTACATTAACTAGCCCCGTTCTTTTCGCCAATTGTACCAGTTCTCCGCTTTCTTGAGCATTCATGGCCAGCGGTTTTTCACAAACTACGTGTTTACCAGCTTCTAAAGCAGCTTTGCTCATCAGATAGTGGAATTTATTTGGTGTACAGACGTGAACAGCCTCTATGTCAGGGTCTGCTACTAACTTTTCCCATTTACTATAAAACTTTTCAATCCCCAGTTGTTCCGCTTTTTCCGCGACTACCTGCTCATTTTTATCGGCAATCGCAACAACATCGACCATTCCGGAGCGGCGCAATGCTTCAACATGTACAGGACCGATAAAACCTGTTCCGATTACCCCAACAGCAATTTTCTTCAATATGTAAACCCCCGTTTCAATAACTATCTAGCGATAATAAAACTTAAAAGCTACGTCTCTTCTATAAACATTGATCGTACTTTCTGATAAGCATCATAAAATTCTTTATATTTTTGACTGTTATGCTTAGGTTCGGTAACATCCATTATTGTGGACCATGCTTTAATCTGATCCATTTTATCAAAAACACCAATTCCATAACCAGCTAGAAAGGCATCTGCCGTTGAAGCATCCATTCCTGTATAAATTTGCGTTTGACCGATAATGTCCGAAACAATTTGTCTCCAAATTGGACTTCCAGCTCCTCCGCCTGCCGCTAAAAAGTTTTTGATCGTTATTCCTTTTTGAACAGCCTGTTCTATGCCACTTAATAGCTCATAACCAAAGGATTCTAACATAGCGCGCCACAGATGATATTTAGTATGTTTTAAAGTAAGACCATAGATTAATCCCCGAACTTCTGGTTCCCAGATCGGTAGCCGTAAACCTAAAAAATAGGGAATAATCACTAACCCTTCTGCGCCAAAAGGGATCTGTTGAATTTTCTCATCCAGCAGACGATTAATCCCCTTTGAACTAGCTATTGTTTTACTTTCATCGTTAAAGAACTGATCTTTAATCCATTCTAATGAACCACCCAAACTCACAAGATAAGTCAATGTTGACATTGCTTTTTGCATAGAACTGGGCTTTTTTGTCAGCAAATTCTCCATCTGATCATGAAGGAGAAGACATAAGCCCGAAGTTCCATAGCTAATCACGCAGTCTCCAGGTTCAAGCGCATTTGCTCCTAACATGGTGGCAAACGAATCAGCCGTTCCCATTACTACTGGTGTCCCCTGACACAGACCCGTTATTTGAGAAGCATTCGAATTAATACCACCAACGACTACCGTAGAGGCAAAAATAGTAGGAAATAATTCAATGGATAAAGAGAGTGTCCGACAAATTTCTTGGTCCCAAGTTCCTTTTTGCTCATTATATAAGGCGCCAAAACCATAAGCAGACAAATAATCAATCGCATAAATCCCTGTAAGTTTGTAAAGCACATAATTACTAGGATTAAAGATCATACGTGTCTGATTAAATATTTCCGGCTCAGATCGTCGCAACCACAGTAATTTAGGAAGAATTTCTTCTGTTGTTTCGTATAAACCAAATTTTTCATTCAAAAATTTAACTTCATTACCAGCTCTATTATCAGAATAAAGGATCGCTCGCCGTAATGGTTCTCCGCATCGGGCAGTCGGACATAAATTAGGATAAAAACCACTGACCGCAATCGCAACTATCCTTGAACGATCGATCTCTGATTTGGCCAACAAAGAGCGAAGGACTTTTAAGAAATCTCCCCACCAATATTCTTCCGCGTCTTGCTCCACATGACCCTCTATTAAGTTAATTGGTTGATGTCTAACAGTATGCATGGCAAGAAGCTTGCCTGATACCGATAGAAGAGAACCCTTAACCTGTGTTGTTCCAATATCAACCCCAATCAAATACTCCATAACAATTGCCTCCCTAACGCAAGAACGGATTGACCTATGGTCCGTTCCTAATACAGGTTCCTAACTTGTCTCATCAATAATATGAAACAGGTTTTAGCCATCTAGTTATCTTGTACATACATCAACTATTACCGCGGCAATTGTATCAAGATTTTCCTGACTGAGTCCGGGGTGAATAGAAAAGCCGATCAGTTTCGGCAAAGTATTCTCAGCTACAGAACATAACCCTTCTCCATAGTGAACATTTCCGCCTTTTGCTTTATAAATAGGGCACTCAAAAGGGCAGCCCTGTCCGTAACCTACCTTATTCTGGAATGATAGTTCGAGATTCATTGGTGTATCAAAAAGAGGATCAGAGTACACTCCTTTCTCGAAGAGCGCTATTTGTAACTCCTTCCTACTCATTCCTATTTCTTCCTCGTTGATCTTGATATTAAACATGTTAAATACGTGTTTAACTTTTGGTGAAACATATGGAAGCCCAATCCCTTTCACCTTTGAAAGTTTCTCCCTTAAATATTTTACATTACTAATTCTTTGGTCATTAAGGCGGTCAAGCTTTCCTAACTGAACCAAGCCAATAGCAGCCTGCATCTCTGTTAGCTTATAATTATGCCCCAAAACATCTGCGTGCCCAATGGCCCGGCCTTCCCGTGAGATGCCATAATGATGGTTTCTTTTTGCTACCGCCTTAGCTGTTTCTTCATTATTACTAACGACTAATCCACCTTGGCCGATGTTCAGCTGTTTACCTGTTCCCAAACTAAAACAGGCCACATCACCGAAAGTCCCAACTTTTTTCCCACCATACTCTGCTCCCATCGCGAGGGCGCAATCTTCGATTACGAACAACTTATGTTTTCTGGCAATTGCCAAAATGGCTTCCATTTCTGCGGGACATCCATACATATGCACAACAATAAGACCTTTTGTTCTTGAGGTAATCCTCTCTTCAATTTTGGCCGGACAGATATTGAGCGTCTTCTCGTCAATATCGGCAAAAATCGGAACTGCGTTTTGGTAAACCACTGCATTAGGAGTGGCTAAAGATGAACACGCTGGAACTATGACCTCATCTCCCGGGCCGACACCTAATGCGCCCAGCGCCAAATATAAGGCCGCTGTCTCCGAACAAGTTGAGGTAGCATATTGTACACCGAGATAGTCAGCAAAAGCCTTTTCAAATTTCTTAGTCTTATCTCCAAACGAGCTTCCTAACCTTTTAGAACGGACCACCTCTGAAACAGCTTGCACTTCTGCCTCTCCTATGTCGAAAGCGTCTAAATACATCTCAGCTAACAACTCTTTGATATTGATTTCCTTTGTCATGATTGACCTCCTACAAATGTTCTGGAAAAGTAACATGTTTTATAATTTTAATTTATTGCCACCCGAGATTTAATTCCTGTTATTTTTCATTCCTTGATGGCGCCTGCGGTTAAACCGGGAATTAGCAAACGCTGTAAGACCACGAAGAATATCGCTGTCGGAAGGGTAGTTGTTATGGCCCCCGCCATCATTGCTCCCCAATTAATTTCATATTGCCCCTTGAACGCAGCTAAGGCAAGTGGTAACGTCCGTAATCGACTATCGTTAATAAAGATTAGAGCAAATAAAAACTCCTGCCAGCTGATGATAAAAGCATAAAACGCTACAGAAATAATCCCAGGAATTGCTGTTGGAATTATTATCCTAATCATAGTCTGGAGACGAGAACAACCATCAACCATTGCCGCTTCATCCAAAGAGTAGGATATCGACTTTAAATAGCCAGTTAACAACCATATACTAAAGGGTAATGATAAAGCAGTATAAACAATAATCAATGACCAGTAGGTATCCACTAACCCTAAGGATGACATCATTCTATGAAAAGGAACAAACATTACCGACTGCGGCATCAATTGCCCTAAAAGACATACTGGCAATAAAAATTCTTTGCCAACAAACCTTAGTCGACTGAAACCATAGGCAGCTAAAGTAGAAAGAATGACCACAATTATTGTGACCACACCCGCAACATAAAAACTATTGACAGTAAAGCGCCCAAATCCAATCTTGATAATCTGTTGATAATGCTCAAATGTTATCTTACTTGGAATCCAAACTGGAGGGGACAGATATAAATCTTTTTTGAGTTTAAGTGAAGTAATTCCCATCCATAAAAAAGGAAATAAACTGAATGATAGAAGCGATAGCAAAACCAGGAATGTTATAATATTGCTCGTTATTTTCCCCCAGATCCGACTTATTACCTGAGTACACCGGGGTTCACCACTAAGTTGCCGATCTGATTCCCTCATCCCTAAACCCCCTTGCATCTTTATAAAGACATGCGAACAAACACTACGAAACAGTATTAGTAGCTCTCAAGCGTCGATATAACATTAATCCTACAACAAAAACAGTTCCAACAAACATTATTGTCGCCAATGCTGAAGCCGAGCCAAATTCAAATTGTCTGAATCCCAAATTGTATACTCTTAATCCTAGTGTTGTCGTACTGTCCAGAGGACCGCCACCAGTCATTATATAAATCAAATCAAAGGAATTAAAAGCAGTGAGCGCCATAAAAATACTAGTTGTAAAAATTGCACCTTTTAGCATGGGCAGCGTTACATACCAAAACGCTTGCCAACTATTGACGCCATCAACTTTCGCAGCTTCATATAATTCCTGGGGGATACTTTGCAGGTCAGCAAGGAGCATCGTCATCGCCATTGGATAAACCTTCCATATATATGCGATCATTATCGCTACTAAAGCAGTTCCCAACCCTCCGAGCCAAGAAACATATTCCCGTATCCAACCAAGCTGTTTTAAGAGATCATTGATTGGACCAAACTGAACATCAAACATATATATCCACGCAATTCCGGTGACAACTCCCGGAATGACCCAAGGTAAAAGAAGCGCTACCCTATAAATACTTTGACCTCTTATTTCTTTATTTAAATAAATAGCGGCAATTAGTGCTAATACTTCAATAATAATTGTATTACCCGCCGTCCAAATTAGGGTGTTTTTTAAAGCGACCCAGAATAGTCTTGAAGAAAGCAGCTCCTGGAAATTGGCTATACCTATAAATCTCATTGCCGTCAAACCAGTTTGTCCTATCCCAAAATCAAAAAAACTTAAAATCAAATTGTAAACTACTGGATAGAGAATAACTCCTAACATAATCACCAACGCGGGTCCAATAAAATAGGTGGCTAGCCACCCATCTGTCTTTTTCTTCTGCATCATTAACCACCTCAGAAGTCGCAGGAGAAAGAATTCTTTAACTCCTGCTGCTTTAAATTTCGAAAACGCTTAATGTGAAAGAGAGGAGGTATAAATTACTTAATCCTTCCTCTTCCTTCACATCCACTGTTTTTCTGCCCACATGCTATAATAATTAACGTTTTTCCAAATTATCCTTTAAAATTTGGGGCACGTCCGTTTCCCCAGTAATCGGTAATTTAACTGGGACGCCAGTATCAGCTGAAACATACGCCGCCAAACAAATTTCCAAGGCTTTTTTCGCATCTAATAATGACTTAATTCCATCATCCGTCGAATTTAGTAAATTAATAAAAGCCTCCGCCGCGCCCCGGTAGCCTTCCCCACCTGGTGGTGTTGGAATAGATTTCTCGATACAAAATCGACTAAAATTCGGATTCTCTGGTAACATTCTAATTCGGCGCGGTGATTTAGCCTCGTTTTTGTTCCAAACAATTACCTCATCTCCCCGAATTTCGAGTTCACCTTCGTCACCGATTATTAAAATTCGATCATGACTTTCCACTGGGGCGGTAAATGTCGACTCCAGAAAAGCAATGGCGCCCTGTTTAAATCTGATCATAGCGGCTCCATAATCTTCGACGTCCAGATCTTTTAAACAATATTTATCGATCTGAGCATAAATACTTTCAACCTCATCGTCAAATAAATATCGTAAAATACCCGCTCCATAGATAGCATGATCTAGAAATCCTCCCCCAGCTGCTTTTTGTGGATCCACAAACCATCCTGGTTCAATGTTGCCTGGTTCACTCATCGGAGGTATGGCATAGGTGGAAAAGTGCGCCGTACATATTCGCCCGATGTTCGCCTGATTAATTAACTCCTTAATCGGCGCGGCGTCTAACTCACCGGAAGCCAAAGCCATCGCTTTTACACCAGTATTACGAACAGTATCAATAACCTCATCAGCTTCTTTTAACGTTCTGGCTAAAGGCTTTCCTAACAGCAACTGTTTCTTTGCCGCTGCCGCTTTAACTACAATTCCTGGCTGTTCGCTAGTTGGGGTGGTAATAACTACAGCATCAATTTCTTTGTCCGCTAGTAGCAAATCTATCTTCGCATATGTTTTTGGTATATGATACGCCTCCGCAATTTTTTGAGCTTTTTCAGGAATCCGATCCCAAATTCCTACTACCTCCACATCATCCCGTAAACAAAATGAATACATAAGACCGAAAGCCCAGTACCAATGATCAAAGCCAATTATCCCCACTTTTATCTTTGAGTTCATAGTTTCACTACCTCCCCTAATTAGTAAATCCACCTTGTTTTTGTTCCTGTGATCGCCAATAACATGTCAGTTGTGGATAAAACTTTATCTCTAATATCCTATCGTTTTCTTTCCACCGCTTCAGCCTCTCTGATCAAACGCCGCATATATTCTTGAGCAAGTTGTACTTGTTTATCAACTTTTTCAATTCCGACCATCTCATGCTGCTCATTTAAGATAGGGTGACAACACTCATAACTAAGATAACCATCATAACCATTATCATATAAGGCGTTTACAAACTCAGGGTAACTCGGTAATGGCCAATATTCCATCCCAGTTACAACCGCCAAATCTACCTCCCCATTATCCTGACGAGCAAATTCACCGCTAAAATGCGATAATACTTGTAAGTCCCCGACCTCTTCAACTGCCTTCCGCGCATATTCAGGGGTATTAGATTCTAGTAAAGGACAGTCAAGACAACACTTTAAATATTCTGAACCGACCTCGTTCACCATCAGTACAATATCTTTATAGTTACGAATTAATGGTTCGTGATTCTGAAGAGCAAGGGTTATACCATACTTTTCTGCAATTTTGGCTGCCTCTTTAAGAGCCTCTTTTGCCCATGTCCATTTCTGCCAAAAGGTAGAGTCTGGTGAAATATGATCAATATCATATTTACCGGGAATATCATAGTTACCCTTACCATCAATCCGCGATATTCCTCGCCATGCCAGGAAGACCCGTACTGCTTTTCCACCTAGATCATGACATAAACGTATCTGTTCAGCCAACATCAACAGTTCATTCTCGCGCTGTTCCATAAAAGGACTTGTGAAATTGTTATTACTAGCTACACCTATAATCTCCAATCCCTTTGATTCCGCTAACTTTCTTATTTTTTTCCTTTTTTCATCAGGCCAATCAAGAGGAAATCCGTGCGGCCGTTTCCCGTCAATCTCAATACCATCATAGCCAAACTTCACTGCCCGATCGATAAATTCTTCTACCGTTAGCGCCTCACCCTTGTACCATAGTCCTGCATAGCTAATACTGTAAAGTCCAACTTTCATTGTAATACTCCTCCTAACTTTCTTATCTCTTTTAAATTCTTGAGTTATAATTATTTACAATGTAACTTAGATCTGAGTAAATAAAATACTTTCTTTTAAAAAATAGTTAATATTTTTTAATCCCAGTAATAAAACTAAACTTCATGACTTCTCCAAGAAAACATAATAAACCTAGAAAGTTAGAAACTTGTCTTCAGCTCAATCGTTCTTCCCTCACGACTAGAAACTTCTGCACCCTGCACAATTTCAACTACATGTCGAGCATGTTCACCGCCGATTAGCAACTTTTCGTCGTATAAAACGCATTTTGCAAAGTGATCAATTCCAGAAGCTAGGTTCCATGGCGTTTGATCAGCAAGCGATGGTCTAAGCCATCCGTTTAAGTTTTCTGCTATTTGGTCTATGTATACTTCTAGCTCGGACCCCGCATCTGTCCATGAGACGGTGATTGTTCCTTTTGAGCCGTAGATCTCCATCGTAGGAGATTTTGTCGCTTGCACTGTCCAAGCACTGTCAACCGAAGCGAAAACCCCATTACCAAAGTCGATAACCATTAAGGTACAATCATCGGTCTCAACCTCAATCTTTTTACCTTTTGCTGTCCCTCCCATTACAGTTACAGTATCATAGGAAGTCCCTGATATTGCAGACAATCGCTTTACTGGCCCTAAGATTCCAGTCAATGCGGCAAAACCGTACACCCCAAGGTCTGCCATTGCCCCCCAGCTTCCTTTCTTATAAAACCAGGTGGGATCGGTGCTAATCTCTTCCCAATTAAGTAATCCTGAGGAAGCAATAAGACTTTTATAGCTATCAAAATACCCTCTGGAAGCAGGTCCACCATGGCAATTATGGGAGGTAACATAAGAAATTTTCCCAATCACTCCAGCTTCAATTATTTTTTTAACCGCAATATTAATAGGATCTAACATTACCGAAGGAGCTGATGCTAATTTAACACCTTGCTTGGTAGCTTCATCTACCAAGATAGTTGCCTCCTCCACATTGTCCGCCATTAACTTTTCAGTATATAAATGACGTCCTGAGGCTAGAACATCTCGATTAATTTGGAAATGAAAAGTATTAGGAGTTAGATTAACAACTGCCTCAATAGATTTATCTTTTAGCATTTCCTTATAATCAGTATAAATCTTAGGAACAGAAAAAGCCTTTGCCACCAATTCGGCACGTTCACGGTTAAGATCACATACCGCTAAAAGGTTAACATACTTCGACTCTTTTAATGCTGGTAAATAGTAACAAAGGGCCACATCTCCGCAACCAATCAATCCAACGGACAGCTGTTTATTCATTTCGAGTCACTCTCCTAAGAGTATGCTTTCTTCGGGTAAGGATCTTTAAAATCATCACCCGAAGAAAGCCCTATCTATTTTAGTTTTTATCTTTTATCTAATACCTTTTGTATCTCTTTATTGAGATCATTAGCAACAGTCTTTACATTTTTTTCTCCTAAGTATAAGCGTTGCAACGCCCGCGTAACAGCTTCATTGATCATATAAATTCGTGGGTGAGATATATCACCAATGGTGTAGTTCAATTGATTTAAGAACACTTGAGTTTTCTCGTTGGCAAATCTCTGCGCGTTAGCTGCGGCACGCACTCCTGGTAAAGCATCTGTTAACCAGGCATCATTCTCCGGTCTAAGGAAAAACTTAATAAATTCGGTGGCAGCTTTTTTCTCTTTCGAAAAAGCGGAGATTCCAATACTCCAACCCAATGCCTCTGATTTTCCTATCTCTCCTGGTCTTAGACCGGGCATAGTAACCACATCGTAACTTAAATCTGGCACTTCTTCAGTATAGACATCAACACAAAATGGAGCGTTCATCTGCATGGCAATTTTCTCAGCGCCAAACAATCTTCGTATCTGATCTAAGTCCGATTCAAGCGCGCTCGGCGCCACTGCTTTGGCTTTAAACAAATCACTAAACCATTGTAAGGCAGCAATTGCTTCCTTACTATTTGCCGTTGCTTTTGTAGCATCTTCGTTAACTATGTCACCACCAAACGAACCCAAAACCCATCTAAAATAAGAAGCGGCATGTTCAGGCGTTCTCATAGATAATGGCACGCCCATTCCATATATATCAACTATTCCATCACCATTAACATCCTTAGTCAACTTGATTGCAGCTTCCTTGACCTCGTCCCATGTTCGAGGAGCGCCAGATAGTCCTACTTCTTTAAACATCTGCTGATTAAAGAATAAACCGTAGCTTTCGGTACGATAAGGAAAACCATAATCCCGTCCCTTAAATTTAGTCCATTCTATAGGTCCCGGATAAAATATATCGCGCCCCATTTCATCAAGAACATCAGTCACATCAAGTAAACTACCGGTGGCAACAAAGGCCTGAGAAAAGGCAGACGGAATCATTACTATATCTGGAACATTCTTACTCAGTAGAGCGGACATCACCTTATCGTAATATCCCTCCCAGGTAATGGGGACCATATTGATCTCAATATCGGGATGAGTTTTTTGAAACTCCGTCACCAATCTTTGTGCTCGTCCATCCTCGTACTTCCAAGAACCGACCCACCAAGTAAGTTTAGTTTGAGCCATAGCCAAAGTACAAAATGAAAGTATTACTACCGCAACAAATAGAAGCACCATTAATCTCTTTGTCAATTTCAACAACCTCCTGCCAAATCTTTTTACCTAATTTGGGTAGATAATAGCTCTCCAAAAATCACCTCTTCTCCTTAGTCACTAAAAATATGATGACAATCAGATTTTGATTGATGCATCCACTAGAAGAATCTAAGTTGATCGAAAACAAATTTGAAGTTAACCTTAAAGCCCATTCGAATTAAGAACACATATGTTCCAAAAATAATTTATCAAGCACCATCGCAGCAGCACCGATTATCCCAGCCTGCTCGTTTAAGACACTTCTTTCTATGGAAAGATTCCGTGTGGCCAGTGGTAAAGAGCGATTATAAACTGCTCCACGAATTGAGGCTAGAAACAGGTCACCCAAATTGGCCACTCCTCCACCTATAACAACTAGTGAAGGATTAAAGAAATTAATGAGTTTAGCTAAAACTTGCCCAATAAACTTGCCACTTTCCTTGATTATCTCCACACTTGCCGCATCTCCCATCGAAGCTGCTAATCCAACTTCTTTTGCAGAAAGACTTCCTTGTTTCGCAAGTAAATCAGCTAGCACTTGGCTCTTATTTTTCCTTACTTGTTCTATTGCTCGCATACTAATCGCTTTGCCACCAGCAAGACTTTCAAGACAGCCCTTGTTTCCACATGAACAGACCGTCTCCAAACCATCTATGCCTATATGGCCAATATCACCTGCACATCCCATTGAACCTCGATAAAGATTTCCTTGACAGACTATTCCGGAACCAATCCCAGTACCAACCTTTATAAAAATAAAGTTTTGAACGTCTTTGCCAATGCCTGCCCACTGTTCCCCAAGAGTCATAATATTAACGTCATTGTCCACATAAGCCGGACACCCGAATTCTTTTTCCAAAAACCCCCTTACAGGATATTGATCCCAGCCAGGCATTATTGGAGGCGCCACGGGTATACCGCTACTGAATTCTACAGGTCCGGGTAGACCAATACCAACTCCTTTAAGAAGAGAGCTACTAAGGTCTAACTTATTAAGTAAATTGCGTGAAACATCCACTATCCGATTTAAGACAATCTCCGGGCCATCCGCAACGTTAGTATCTTCAGATTCAATGATCAATGGCTCGGCATTCAAGTTGCATATAGAAATATTCAAGCTGGTAGCCCCTAGATCAATTGCTAGAACATAACCGCTCGTTTTATGTAATTTAAGCAACTGAGCCTTACGGCCACCACTAAACTGAGTTTCATCTGATTCAACAATAAAACCTAGATCAATTAAGACATTCACATGTTGTGAGATCGTAGATTTACTCATGCCGATTACTCTTGCAAGTTCAGCTCTGGAAATTCCATTACTATTACGAATTATATTGAAAATCTGGATACTCGTGTTATTTATCCCTACAGGCATATTTTTTGTTTGTTCAATAGCTAAATGTCGTTGTTCTTTTGAATAATCTCTCATATATATAATCACACCCACCAGTTCGTTCGATTACTGAACTAACTAATACTTTTGTTTTACTACTTAATTTGATCTATTCTACAACTTTTTCTGTTCTCCTTCTTAATTAATAAAAATGGGTGACTTTTTTCGATGCATTTATTTCCAAGTTAATTTTTGAGATTTTAGTATTATTCCGAACTAGATATATATTCATAAAGACAAGTTGGAAAATATGTTATAATATATTTACTAGCAGATGTATATAAGGGAATTGCATAATTAAATTATGCGCTTTCTTAACACACATGATGACATTAAACATCTGGGAAACATCAACGATTCTACTTCAATTACAGGGAAATATTGAACGATCAATAATGATTTAACGCATTACAAAGGAAGTGTCTCTCTTGAGTAAATTCCTAAAATATCCCCTCCGCTTTCTTAATGGTTTACTCGATCGGAT
>ENA-UOOR01003277-UOOR01003277.1-fermentation-metagenome-genome-assembly--contig:-NODE-3277-length-14608-cov-6.800935_pt1 | contig 14608 bp, 10 predicted proteins | sample MGYA00245780_ERZ724029 | MGnify/ENA primary metagenome ERZ724029 (study PRJEB28704, sample SAMN03018315) | fermentation metagenome | biome: anthropogenic terrestrial biome; feature: soil; material... | reverse complement strand
GGGGCTTCCACAGTTTGGCGCGTGGTCATTGGGCAAGAGGATCGGAGTCGCCGTCGGGAGAAAGCGCCCGTTCGACGGAGAGGGGGCTTCCACAGTTTGGCGCGTGGTCATTGGGCAAGAGGATCGGAGTCGCCGTCCGGAGAAAGCGCCCGTTCGACGGGGAGGGGGGCTTCGACAGTTTGGCGCGTGGTCATTGGGCAAGAGGAGTCGGAGTCGCCGTCCGGAGAAAGCGCCCGTTCGACGGGGAGGGGGCTTCGACAGTTTGGCGCGTGGTCATTGGGCAAGAGGATCGGAGTCGCCGTCCGGAGAAAGCGCCCGTTCGACGGGGAGGGGAGGGGGCGGCCCACCGGCGCTTGAGCCGATTCGGAGCTGCGATTCGGGCACGGGACATCAGCCGACCGATTTGGCGTTGCCGTTCGGATTGGAGCACCAGCGGAGGTCAAGTTCCGCAGAGAGCCGCTCGGTGCTTACGGCGGGTCGGCGAGAAAGCGGCGCACCTCGGCGACCACCTCGCGCGGCCGCTCGATCATCGAGAGGTGACCGCAGCGCTCGAGGATGACCAGGCGGCTTCGGGGCAGCCGCTCGATGCTCTCGCGCACGCCTGGCAGCGCGACGAGCCTGTCGGAGTCACCCCAGAGCGCGAGCACGGGCACCTCGAGCTCCTGGAGCCGGCCCGAAAAGTCGCTGCGGATCAGCGCCCGAACGGCCGAGGTCAGGACGCGCGCGAAGTCGCGCAGGTTCGGCAGGCCGGGCCGGTCCTGCATCGAGGCCTGGCGAAAGTGGCGCACGTAGGGGTTCTCCTCGGCCGAGTCGACGAAGACCTGGTCGAGGATGAGGTTGGCGGTGAGCTGCAACAGGTAGAAGAGCGGCAGCTCCCAGAGGAAGAGCGGTGCGCTCAGCCTCATCCACCAGGGCAGCGGCGCGAGGCCGGCGGCGCCGAGCAGGACCAGGCCCCTCATCAGCTCGGGCCGCTCGAGCGCCGCGGCGAGCGCGACCGCCCCGCCGAGCGAGTGGCCGACGACGACCGCGTCGCGCAGGCCGCGCGCCTCCAGGAAGGCGAGGAGGTGATCGCGCAGCAGGGCGATCTCGTAGCGCACCCGCGGCTTGTCGGTCGCGCCGAAGCCGACCAGGTCGAAGCCGGCGACCCGATGGTCGCCCGCGAGCTCGCGGGCGACGAACTCAAAGTGCGTCACGTTGCCGCCCAACCCGTGGACAAAGACGAGCGGGGGGCCACTGCCCTCGTCGAAGTAGACGGTTCGGTAGGGGTCTTCGGCACGCCGCTGGGAGAAGGGAAAGCTCGGCGAACGGCCGATGCTGGCCTCGTTGATCGACTGGATGGCGACGACCTCGGCGAGCTCGTCCCGCGTCGAAGTCCGTCCGTTCGGCCGGCCGAGCGGCGAACGCGTGAGTAGCGTGCCCAGCCACTGCTCCCAGGGTTCGATGGCGAAGAAGCGCAACGCGACCTCCCGGTTGCGGACCCCGCGTTTACGGTCCGCAGCCTCTGGCGACTCGACAAGTGCGCCATTCAACACTGGACGGGAAGGCACACAACAAGCGCGCGGGGAAGTGGAGGGATGGCGGCACGGCCTGCGGCCGGTCGTCGGCCGGCCGCTTGGGCGCACGGGGCCTGGAGGTACGAGCAAGTCGCCCGCCGCGCCCGGTCACCCGGCAGTAGAATCCGCGCGCCCTTTCCAGGAGGAGAAAAAAAAGATGACCCGACGCCCCCGAGGTCCGATGCCCGCGCTGCCCCATGTCTACGAAGGCGAGGAGGTGCTTGCCGAGCTGCTGCAGCTCGCGGGCGCGCGGCGGGATGTCGCGGCGGTGAAACAGCAGCTCAGCGCGGCCCAGGCGAAGGGTGAGGAGCCGGGCGCTGTCTTCCCTCGGTTGTTCGAGGGCGAGCCGCACTTCCCGGCGCCCGATGTGGCGCTGCAGCTCTACGCCAATCTCTTCGGGCTCTGGGATCGCCTCGCGGCCGGCGGGCCGGTCGAGCCCGCGGCTACCGCACCCGAGAGCGAGGCAGAGGCGCGAGAGCCCGCGCCGGCGCCCGCGCCCCAGGGTGAGGGGAAGTGGGGCGACGAGTTCGTCGAGGCGGCCTGGCGCCATCTGGCGGACCTGCCCGAGCGCGAGCTCGAGCGGCTCGAGCATCGCTACGAGAACACGCAGTCTGAGCTCGCCGCGACGGTGCGCTTCGAGGCGGGCGAGGCGCCCGCGGCGATCGAGACCGCGGACACGCTCGCCTTCGAGATCTGGGCGATCTACGGGCTGGCGCGGCCGAAGGTGAAGGCAAGCCAGGTGACGATGGCCGAGCTTCAACAGGCCCGCGAGTCGACCGAGGTGGCTCAGCCTGCGCTCGACAAGTACCTGGTCGAAGCGATAGGCGAGGCCGAGCTCGACGAAGAGGAGCCGTTGGCGCCCGAGGACGCGAAGGTGGTGCTCGAGCTGGCACGAGCGGTCGCGCGCTCGATGGAGACGGCGAGCAGGGGCTAGGACGGCACGGCTGTCCGGAGGTCCGGAGCGCCAGCCTTTGTGCTGGCGACCCGGCGTCTTGGGGTACCGGAGCCAATGAACTGTCGCGGATTCTCTGCCTCCGCTCATCCCGAGCTTGTTACCTGTCGCTTGGCCGGCTGCGACCTTGAACCGGCAGGGCCGTCGATGGGCGCCCGCCCCCGGTCAGCCCGAGCGTAGGCCGAGCTTGTGAGGCCGGAGTCCGAGGGCCACCGCGAGCCCCGCCACCCATGAATCCCCTCTTCCCGCGCAAGCGCGGGAGAAGGGACTTTCTCTTGCTCGCGCGCGGTGGCTCTATGGCAATCGGCTGTTCGTTCACGGGACACAGCCGGCCAAGCGACAGCTATCAAGCTCAGGGGGAGCGAACCCGGACCGAGTCGAAGGAGGGTCTCTCGACGGATCTTCAGGCTGCGCGGGGGAGCGACTCGAGCCAAGCAATGGCCTCGTCGATCGCCTGTTCCAGCTCTTCCAGCTTTCCGGCGAAGAGGTGGGTCGCCTCCGGCACGACGCGCAGCAGCTTGGGCTCGGCCATCCGCGCGAAGAGCGCGCGCAGCTCCGTCGCGCTCCCGTACTCGTCGCGCTCGGCGTGGACGATGGCCTTGGGCTTGGGCGTGGTCTCGAGGAACGAGAAGTCGAAGAGGCTCAGCGCGAGCCCCACGCCGAGCAGGCGCTCGACCCGCGGGTCGCGTGCGCCGACCGACAGGCCGACCCGCGAGCCGAAGGAGAAGCCGGCGACCAACAGCGGCAGCGCCGGGTAGCGCGCCTGTAGGAAGTCGAGCGCGGCGCCCACGTCCTCTTCCTCGCCCGCCCCTTCGCCGTACGAGCCGGTCGAGGCGCCCACGCCGCGGAAGTTGAAGCGCAGGGCCGCGATGCCCGCCTTGTGCAGCCCGGCGGCGAGGCGGTGGACGACGTTGTTATTCATCGTCCCGCCGTGCAGCGGATGCGGGTGACAGACCACCGCGGCGGCGCGCGGGCCCTCTGGCTCGTTGAGCAGGGCCTCGAGCCCGCCGTGCGCGACCGGCAGCGTCAACCGCTGCGAGGGCAGGGCGAGCCGGCTCACCGCAGCCTTTCGCGCAGCGCCTTGGCCCGCTCCTTCAGCTCGGGGTCGTCGCTCGACATCTCGAGGGCGCGCAGCCGCTGCTCTATCGCGGCGGGCACCTTCTTCTTGCCGCCGAGCACGCCGTCGGCGGCGAGCTGCTCGAGCTCGCCGAGAGTCTTCTCGACGACCTGGTCACGCGGATGGTCGAGCCATTCGCCGAGCAGGTACACGTCCTCGGGGAGCTCGAACTTCTCGACGTACTCGCGCACCGCGTCGGCCCAGGCCTTGCGGTCCTCGGGGGCGAGCTTCTTGATCCGCTTGAGGAGGTCGTCGCGCGCCTTGAGCTCGCCGGTCGGGTCGAGCTTCTCGCGCAGCATCTCCGGGATCTCGCCGCCTCCGAACATCTTGGAGACTTGGGCCTTGTACTGACCGTAGGCGGGGTTGCGCTGGACGCGCTCCTGCGCCCTCTGGTCGCGGCTTTGCCCGCGCGAGTGAGCCTTGTCGCGCAGCTTGTCGATCTCGCTCCACGAGCGCTTCGGGCGCTCGTCATCGTCGCGCTTTGCCATGCGCCTGCCTCGCTTGTCCGGTCGTGTGAGGGTCTGCCTGCCGCGCCCTTATACCGCAAACCCCCGGGCGCGCCGTTCGCGTGGGGCTTCACGCGCTCGCGGCCTTTTGCGATGGGAGCGCGCGGGCTGGCCCGTCGCCCGCGGGAGGTCCGCTCGTGGCGCTCCCGGCCCGGGCAGCCGAAGGGTCTGGCCGGCCGTTCGAGAAGAAGGTGGCCTTGCGAGCGGTTGTTGGAGTGCGGTGAAGCGTCACTAGATTTGCCGCATGAATCTGCACTCCATCAAGCCGTGCTCGGTCCGCGCGCCCCAGCTCTCGGGCGAGTACGTCGACTGGCTCAACGTCGAGCGGCCGCTGCAGCTCGGCGATCTGCGCGGGAAGGTGACCGTCCTGCACTTCTGGACCTACTCGTGCATCAACTGCCTGCACAACCTGCGGGCGATCGCGCGGGTCGAGGAACACCTCGCGGGCCAACCCTTGGCCTTCATCGGCGTCCACTCGCCCAAGTTCGGCAGCCAGAAGCGCTTGCCGATGGTGCGGGCGGCGCTGTCGCGGCACGAGATCAGGCACCCGGTGGTCATCGACTCCGAGCGGCGCCTCTGGGACGAGTACGGGGTGAGCGCGTGGCCGACGCTGGTGGTGGTCGACGCCGAGGGCTTCGTCGTCGGTCAGGCCGCGGGAGAAGCCGGCGCGCAGGAGCTCGAGAACCTGCTGCTCAAGCTTCTGGAGCAGCAGCGCGAGCGGGGAGTCGCGCTGAACAGGGCGCCGCTGCCGGTGAAGGCCGAGCCGGCCCCCGCGGGTGCGCTCGCCTGGCCGGCCAAGGTGCTCGCGAACGGCAAGCGGCTGTTCATCGCGGACACCGGCCACCATCAGATCGTCGAGCTCGCCCTGCGCGACGATCACCAGGGACACGAGGTGCGCAGGTTCGGCAGTGGTCATCCCGGTCTTATCGACTCCTCGGGGGAGCGCGCCGAGCTCAACAGGCCCAATGGCATGGCGCTCGATCCGGTCGCCGAGGTGCTCTGGGTCGCGGACACGCGCAACCACGCCATCCGGATGATCGACCTGCGCTCGGGCGAGGTGCGCACGGTCGCCGGCACCGGTGAGCTCGGCCGCTGGCTGCCGCAAGGGCCGCTCGACGCGTTGCGCGTGCCCTTGCGCTCGCCCTGGGACCTCGCCTGGGACTCGGCGCGGGCCCGGCTCTATGTCGCGATGGCGGGGACCCACCAGCTCTGGTCCCTGGCGCCGGAGACTGGCCGGCTCGAGCTGCTGGCCGGCGACGGGCGAGCGGCGCGGGTCGACGGCGACGCGCATCTCTCGGCGCTCGCCCAGCCGTCGGGCTTGTCGCTCGCATCGGACGGCTGGCTCTTCATCGCCGACTCGGAGAGCTCGTCAGTGCGCGCGCTCGACCTGGAGACGCTGCAGCTCGCAACCTCCGCTGGCGGCGACCTCTTCGTCACCGGTGACGAGGACGGGGTCGGTGACCAGGTGCGCTTCGCCCATCCGATGGGCGTCGCGGTCGGGGAAAGGGAGCTCTACATCGCCGACACCTTGAACCACCGAATCAAGCTCCTCGAGCCGGCGACCGGGCAGGTGCGGGCCATCTTCGGCAACGGGCACGCCATCACCCCGAGGGGCGCCCGGGAGGAGGCGCTACCGTTCCTGCCGATGGAGGCGGACGAGGGCACCGCGCTGTTCTTCGAGCCCCAAGGCATCTCGGTCTCGGAGCGCGTGCTGTACGTGGCCGACACGAACAACCATCGGGTACTCGCCATCGAGCTCGACAGCGGCGCGGTGCGCAAGGTCTATGGCGGAAGGTGGGAGTTGGCGGAGTAGGTAGGGGCGCATGGCAATGCGCCCCCACCAACCTGCGACCGATCGCTCGGGTCCCGGGCAAAGCCCCGGGCCGTCGACTCCCAACTCCGAACTCCAAACTCCCAACTAAGAATTGATCCCGCCTGGCCGGCCTGCTCTATTGCAGGCTCATCGTCGATCGGAGAACAGCATGCGCGTCGGGGTCATCGGTGCCGGGGCTTTCGGCACGGCGCTCTCGAACCTGCTCGCGAGCAGGGGTCACTCGGTCAAGCTCTGGGCGTACGAAGCCGAGGTGGCGCTGGCCATCAACGAGCGGCACGAGAATGCCCTCTATCTGCCGGGGATCTCGCTGGCGGCCGACCTGCGCGCGACGGGCGATCTCGCGGAGGCGGTCGACCGCGCGGAGCTGGTCCTGCTCGCGGTCCCCTCGCACGTTGCTCGCGCCATCGTGCGTCAGCTCGCGCCGCTGCTGCCGGCGAGCATCCCCATCGTCACGGTCGCCAAGGGCATTGAGAACGAGAGCCTGCTGACGATGACCGAGGTGCTCGAGGACGTGCTGCCGGTCGAGCGCCACCCGTACCTCGCGGTGCTCTCCGGACCCTCGTTCGCGCGCGAGGTAGCCGAGCGTCTGCCGACCGCGGTGACCGTCGCTTCGGCCTGGGAGCGGCTCGCCCGCGAGGTGCAGCGCGCCTTTGCCACCGAGAGCTTCCGGGTCTACACCTCGCCCGACGTGGTCGGCGTGCAGCTCGGCGGCGCGCTCAAGAACGTCATCGCCGTGGGGGCGGGCTGTGCCGAGGGGCTGGGGTTCGGGCTCAATACCCGCGCCGCGCTCATCACCCGCGGGCTCGCCGAGATGACGCGCGCCGCGGTGCGCCGCGGCGCCAACCCGCTGACGCTCTCGGGGCTGTCGGGCATGGGCGATCTCGTCCTGACCTGCACCGGCGCGCTCTCGCGAAACCGCGAAGTCGGCATCGCCCTGGGGCGCGGCGAGCGGCTCGAAGAGATCCTGCAGGGCCGGCGCTCGGTCGCCGAGGGCATCAAGACCGCGGCGAGCGCCTGCCAGCTCGCCGACAGGCTCGGAATCGAAATGCCCATCTCCCGCGAGGTCTACCGCATCCTGTACGAGGCAAAGCCGCCCCGGCAGGCCGTGGCGGACCTGATGACCCGTGAGCTCAAGCCGGAGCTCTAGGGCAAGGTGGAAACTCCGGCCAACGAGAAGTCGACAGACATGCGAAAGCTCTTCTGGCTCGCCGCCGCTCTTCTCCTGCCCGCCTGCGACTGCGGCGGCTCGCAGACCGAGGGCCGGGCGGCGGTTATCGACCTCGGCAAGGACCTGCAGTTCGGCACCCTGAGCGTCGGCAGGACGGTCACGCGCGAGTTGAAGGTCTCGAACGCGGGCAACGCGACGCTCACCGTCGAGCGGTTCGAGACCTTGGCGCCCTTCTCGGCGAGCGCAGAGGTCCCGCTGGTGCTCGCCGCCGGCGAAGAGGCGACGGTGCAGGTGACCTACGCGCCGACCGAGCCGAACGCCGACGCGAAGGAGAACCACGTCGGCGAGCTCGTCGCGGTCAACGACAGCGACACGCCCGAGGCGAAGGTGAGGCTCATCGGCCACGCGGTGAAGCCCAAGCTCGTCTTCACCCCGCGAGCGCTCGACTTCGGCGAGGTCGAGGCGGGCAACATCAAGGACCTGTCGCTCAAGGTCGAGAACCAGGGCACCGAACAGGTGGTGATCAGGGAGGCGCGGCTCGAGTCGAGCGTCTTCAGCGGCGAGCTGCGCAAGCTCGAAACCACGCTGCTGCCCGGCTCCGAGGTCGTCGCCAGGTTCAGCTACACGCCGGAGGCGGGCCGGCAGGACGAGGTCTCGCTCATCCTCGTCACCGACATGCACCTGCAGCCTGAGGTCCCGTTCGTGCTGCGTGGGACGGGTAGGGCGGCGCAGCTCACGCTCTGCTACGGCCTCGAGGGCGCCGAGCCGGTCTGCCTGCCACGCGAGGACTCCGAGGGCAACCTCCTGTACGCGGGCGAGCTCGACTTCGGCGCGCTCGATGCCGACGGCACCTCGTCGCAGAAGGCGACGGTGACCATCTCGAACGAGGGCAACACCCAAGTGCCGCTCCTCGGGCTGCTTACCGGCGGCAAGATGGCCGAGGACGTGACCGCCCGGCGCAACCCCTGTGGCGTCGCGACGCCGGCCGCGGACTTCGCCTTCGCGCCCGCCTCCTTCGGCGCCAAGCTGCCCGAGGATCCTACCGAGGCCGAGCCGAACCCGCCGCGCTCGCAGTCCATCGAGGTGACCTATTCGCCCCACCACGATTGCCCGAACGACCTCAGCGACACCGCCACCATCCTCGTGCGCGCCGGAGTCGGCGCGGCCGCCAAGACTTTTCAGCTCGACATGAGGGGCGCCTCGCGCGTCGGCCTGGTGCACACCGAGAGCGTCTTCTTCCAGGTCGATCGCCCCGAGCAGCGCCCCTACCTCGTCTACAACATCGGCGCCGGCCCGCTGCAGGTGAGCGCGGTCGAAATCGTCGAGGGCGACGAGGGCGCGAACAACCCCGACACCGACTGCTCGCAGCGCTGCGCCGGCAGAAACCCCTGCGCCGGCTCGAGTGCGGCCGAATGCGAGGCCTTCACCTGGGCCGACGGCCCGAGCGCGATCGAGATTGCGCCCGGAACCAGCGCCGGCCCGACCTCCGGCGAGGTCGGTCTCCTTGAGGTCAGCCCTCCGCCCGCCTGTTCCGACCTCGATCCCGAGCCGCCAGGCTGCTCGCCGATCTTCAAGGCCTGTGCGCGCATCGTCACCAGCGACCCTTATCGGCCGGTGGTCTGTGCCGAGCTCAAGGGGAAGCGGCTCAATCCTGCCCCCTGACCAGCCGGAGGGGCTGCCTGGCGAGGCGCTTCGCCCGCAGGCGCCCCTCGGCCGAGGCGCATTCTTGACCGTGCCCCTCGGTGGCACCTAGCATCCGAACCCGTGTTGATATTGATGTTCAAGCTGGCGCTGTCGCTCTTCCCCGCCCTGAGCGAGTGGAGCGAGCTGCTCTTCACGTTGCCGGGTGACGAGGTCGAGATCGACTTCGACATCAGCTCGATAGAGCGTTACGGATTCGTGCTCTATCCGGTGCTGGCCATCGGCACGCTCGCGCTCATCGCGGTCGCCATCGTCTCGGCACTGCGCTCCGACGAGATCACCGGCATCGCGAAGGTCGAGTACAAGCGCGCGATCATCGCCCTGCTGCGCCGTGAGGTCGGCGGCCTGCCCGTGGAGAAGATCGCCAAGGCGCTCAAGCAGAACGTCTCCCGGACCTCGCGGCTGCTCGAGTCGTTGCAAGAGGACGGCATCGTGGCCGAGCAGACGTTCAAGAAGCGCAAGATCTGGCGCATGCGCGGGTTGTCGAACGACTGACGAGCTCTCTCGGCAAGAGCCCGCGAGAGCGCGAGTGACCGCTCCCTTCGCAGCTTGAGGAAGAGACGCACCGGCCGGTCGCCGCTCTTGGCCGGTCAGAGCTGCCAGACGCTCCACGGCCTCATCCGGGCGCCGCCCAGGGCTTGGCTGGCCTCGTGCCCCCGGTCGGCGCTGGCGCGGCTGTGTGCGGATGCACGACCTGAAGCTCCGTCGAGAAATCCTTCTTCGACTCCATCCGGTTCCGCGCAGCCCCCGACGCGCGACGGCGGGAGCGGAGTCGAAGGGGCCCGACTTCGGCCTCGCAGGGGCGGCCTACGCTGGGGCGGACCGGTTATCGATCGAAGGATTCTTCGAGACGTCTTGAAGCCTCCCGGGACCTCGTTGCGACTCCCCCGAGGCCCCCGGCATCCGCTCGCCTTGCGGGCGGGCCTGCGGACGCTCGTGCGAGGGCGCCCCATGCTTGTCCCAAGTTGACCGGGCGTGGCGCGACCCGGTGGGGGGACAGCGTGCGAGCAGACGACGGCGATGAGGGCAGGGCAGGCTCCGGGCTGAGCGTCTCGAGCCGTCGAGGGCGCGGAACCCTGCTCGCGACGATCCTGGGCTCGGGGATGGCCTTTCTCGATCAGACGGTCGTGAACGTGGCGCTGCCGACGCTCGGGCGCGAGCTCGACGCGGGGCTGGCCGGTCTGCAGTGGACGGTCGATGCCTACCTGCTCACGCTCGGCGCGCTGTTGCTGCTCGGCGGGGCGCTGGGCGACAGCTACGGCCGCCGCCGCATCTTCCTCGTCGGCCTGGGCTGGTTCGCCGGCGCCTCCGCGTTGTGTGCGCTCGCCCCGTCGATAGAGCTGCTGGTCGCCGCGCGCGCCTTCCAGGGCATCGGAGCTGCGCTGCTTGTTCCCGGGAGCCTGGCGATCCTCCGCGGCGCCTTCCTTCCCGACGAACAGGGCAAGGCCATCGGGCTGTGGGCAGGGCTCTCGGGCGTGACCACCGCGCTCGGGCCGTTGCTGGGCGGCTGGCTCGTCGAAGCGGTCTCCTGGCGCGCGATCTTCTTCATCAACGTGCCGCTCGCAGGCCTGGCCATCTGGGCCGCAGCGCGCTGCGTTCCCGAGCTGCGCGGCCGCACGGCCGCGGCCCGCCTCGACCTCCTCGGCGCGGCGACCGTCTCGGCCGGCCTCGGGGGCATCGTCTTCGCCCTCACTGAAGGGCCGGCGAGCGGGTGGCGGCCGCTCTGCGTCGGGATAGCCGGCTGCATCAGCCTGGCGCTCTTCTTCGTCGTCGAGCGGCGAGCCGAGAACCCGATGCTGCCGCTCGGCATCTTCGGCTCGAAGCGCTTCTCGGGCGCCAACGCGGCCACGCTCGCGGTCTACTTCGGGCTCGGTGGCTCGATGTTCCTGGTCGTGCTGCAGCTCCAGAGCGTCGTCGGCTTTTCGCCGTTGCTCTCCGGCGCCGCGCTCATGCCGCTCACCGCGCTCCTGCTGGTCCTCTCGCCGCTCGCCGGCCGCCTCTCTTCGCAGATCGGGCCGCGGCCGCTGATGACCCTCGGCCCGCTGGTCGCGTCGGCCGGCCTTGCCCTGCTCGCGGGCGTCGGCGCCGGGGCCTTCTATCCGACCGACGTGCTGCCGGGAGTCGGGTTGCTCGGACTGGGGCTCGGGTTGACCGTCGCGCCGCTGACGACCGCGGTGCTGACGAGCGTGTCGCAAGAGGTCGCGGGCGCCGCCTCCGGCGTCAACAACGCGATCGCCCGGATCGCGGGGCTGCTCGCGGTCGCGGCGCTGCCGGCGCTCGGCGGGATGGAGGGCGCCGATTTCGCCGATCCGCGGGCGTTCTCCGAGGGGTATCGGCGCGCGATGCTCGCCGCGGCGGCCATCTGCGGGGCCGGAGGCCTGATCTCGCTGGCGACCATCGGCGGAGAGGAGAGAGGGCCGCCTGGCCGGCAGTGAGCTCGAGCTGACAGGGCGGTCCGGAGGCCCGGAGCGCCAGCCTTCGCGCGGGGCGGCCCGCACGCGCGCAGGGGGCCGAATTCGAGCGGTTTTTTGGCCAATGAGGCCCAGGGAAGCCCCTGGCTGGCCCGTAGAGCGATCTTGGACCGTCAGGCTTTCAAATAGGGCTGGCGGTCGAACGGCGCTCCTAGGGCCATCCTAGGGCCGCTAAGCCGGCCAAGCCGGAACCAAAAGGGTCCGAGCGTCTGTGCTGGCCGGCGGGCTTCAGGCCATGGACCATAGACGCCAGGGTGAACGAGCCCGACGAAGCGAGCCGCTGAGCCCGTTGGCCAGCGAGGCTCCCGGCTCTCGTCTTGGCGATGCATGCCAAGGCGGCAGTGGGCTTCTTGCCAGTCTGGTCAAACTCGCCAGCAAATCTCCAGGCTCAACCTCCCGCCCCGTCGAAGATGTCCTCGAGCCGCTTCGCGTCGAGCACCCGCTCACTCCAGACCTCGAGCTCTTCGAGCGACGCCCCGCCCAGCCGCTCGCGAAGCTCTTCGCTGACGGGGCCGAAGCGGCGCTCGATCTGCCGCAGGATGACTCGGGCCTCGCCCTCCGCCAACGTCTCCTGCACCGCCCTGGACACCATCGGCTCCTCCTTCTCCGGCATCGCCTTCAAGACCGCGGCGCGCAGCTCCTCGCGCCTCGCTTCCTCAAACTGAAAGTACATATAGCGCCCGACCGCCTCCAAGAAGCTGTCGGACATGCCCCTCAGGTCCTCGAGCATGCGAGCGAGCGTCTCGACGGGCTCGTACTTCGGGTAGCGCACCGAATACCTCAACAACAGCAGACCGCCCCGAAGATGCGGCAGGGCCGACAGCTCCGGCGCCGGGACGTGCCCGACGTCGAGGACTCGAATCGGGAAGTCGAGCCCTTCGGCGCACAGCTCCTCCTCGCACTCCACCTCGTCGCTGAAGCGCCACGGTCCCTTCCAGCGCGCGGCGCCGTGGTAGACGACCAACGGCACGACCAGCGGCAGCTTGCCCGAGTGCTCGGGCTTCTCGCTCAGCCGCCGCAGGAGCTCGGCGAGGTAGCCGAGGAGCTGCAGGCCGACGTCGGGATCCGGCGCGCTCTTGTGCTCGATGAGGCAGTAGACGTACGCCGCCTCACCACCGAGCAGCCGGATGCGAAAGAGCCTGTCCGCCTGGCTCCTGCGCAGCTTGACGCTGGCGAATTCGGCGGGCATCAGCTCCGGCTCGCCGGCGCGCATCCGCGCGACGAGCGCCGGCGAGAGCCGCTCGCGCAGCAGCGCCCCGGCGACTCCGGGCTGCTCGAGCAGCAGCTTGAACAGCAGGTCGTGACCTTGCGCGAGGTCGCTTGGCATCCCCCCACCTCCCTCCGAGCGAAGAGAGCCTAGCGCAAGGGGCTGACATCGCCGGGCGACAGAGCGGAGGGGCCAGCCCCCTCATCGCCGCCACCAGATCCTCGGCGGGCGACCGTCCTGCCCAATCCCCTCTCCCCGCGCAAGCGCGGGAAGAGGAGACTTTCACTGCTCGCGCGCGCGGTGGGTCTAGGGCAGAGGTCAGGCGAAGAGCGCCACCTCTTCGCTCGCCGCGCCGTCGAGCCTGTCCACCGAGTCGATGAGCTCGTCGGCGGTCGTCGAGATGACGTCGGTGCGGCCCTCGGCCCAGAGCACGCGCTCGGCGCGCTCGAGCAGACCATGCAGGCCGCTGCGCTGCAGTGCGCTGACTGCGACGCCCTCCTCGTGCCCGGCGAGCGCGGCGGCATCGGCGCGATCGCTCTTGTTGAAGACAAGCACGCGCGGGGTCGACAGCAGCCCCAGGTCGCCGAGGATGGTCTCGACGGCGCGGATCTGCTCCGGGAAGGCCGGATCCGAGGCGTCGACCACGTGCAGCAGCAGGTCGGCGTCGAGCAGCTCCTCGAGGGTGGCGCGAAAGGCGTTGACCAGGTCCTTGGGCAGGTCGCGGATGAAACCGACGGTGTCGGTGATGATCACCTCGCGATCGCGCGGGAAGCGCAGCCTGCGGCTGGTCGGGTCGAGGGTGGCGAACAGCTTGTTCTCGACGAGCACCTCGCTGCAGGTAAGCGCGTTGAGCAGGGTCGACTTGCCGGCGTTCGTGTAGCCGACGATGGAGATGACCGGCAGGTCGCGCCGGTTGCGCTGGCGGCGGCGCACGGCGCGCTCGCCAGAGAGCCGCCCGATCTTCTTCTCGAGGTTCGAGATGCGGTCGCGCACGCGCCGCTTGTCGATCTCGAGCTTGGTCTCGCCAGGGCCTCGGCCGCCGATGCCGCCAGTCAGGCGCGAGAGCGAGTCGTCGCGGGCCGACAGGCGAGGCAGCAGGTACTTGAGCTGCGCGAGCTCGACCTGCAGCTTGCCGTCGGCGCTCTGCGCGCGCTGAGCGAAGATGTCGAGGATGAGCTGGGTGCGGTCGACGATTTTGAGGCTGGTCTCCTCGCCGATGTGCCTGGCCTGCGAGGGCGACAGATCGGTGTCGAAGATGATCATCGTCGCCATCTGCTGCATCGAGCGCAGCACCAGCTCCTGCAGCTTGCCGCGGCCGATGACGTAGCGCGGGTCGACCTCGCGCCTGCCCTGGACGATGCAGTCGAGGATCTCGACGCCGGCCGAGCGCGCGAGCTCCTTGAGCTCGGACATCGACTCCTCGGCGGCGCGCTTGCCGTTGACGCTCATCCCCACGAGGATCGCGCGCTCGAGGCCGTCGGTGCGCCGCACGGCGGCGCGGCGCGCGAGCTCGTCCTCGAGGCCGGCGAGCAGCCGGTCGAGGTCGATGTCCGCGTCGTGCACCTGGCGCAGCCGGTCGACCTTCCACAGGTCGTTGTTCGGATTGTCGGCGAGCAGGTGGGCCCAGTGGATCTCGCCCGGCAGGCCGTCGTCGAGCACGGCGATGGCGGCCACCGCGTCGAGCCGCAGCAGCGCAAGGTCGGTCAGGTCGTCGCGGGTGAGCGGCTCGCCCTTCAGGTGCGTGTGCACCAGGCGCAGGCCTCGCAGGCGGACCTGACCGGCGCGGGCGCGGCCGATGTCGGGCAGCTCGAGGTGAGTCGCGTCGCCGACGATGACCTGCTCGACCTCGCCCTTGCGATTGAGCAGCACGCCGAGCTGGCGGTTGGTCTCGCGGGAGATTTCGGTGAGGTGGCGTGCGAGCTCGGGAGAGACGAGCTCGCTGTAGCCGACCCGTCGCCGGTAGGTGTGGCGCAGCCGTTGAAGCTGGTTCTGCTTGAGTCCGAGAGTGTTTCCGAAGATGTCGCGCTGAATGGTCGTCTTCCTCCAGCCCGACTTTGACACGGCTAGGCATGCGAGAGAGCGAGATTTCCCCGTGATCA
>ENA-UOOR01003276-UOOR01003276.1-fermentation-metagenome-genome-assembly--contig:-NODE-3276-length-14613-cov-2.926089_pt1 | contig 14613 bp, 13 predicted proteins | sample MGYA00245780_ERZ724029 | MGnify/ENA primary metagenome ERZ724029 (study PRJEB28704, sample SAMN03018315) | fermentation metagenome | biome: anthropogenic terrestrial biome; feature: soil; material... | reverse complement strand
ATCCGGAGCAGGACAAAGAAGTAAAAGAAGTTGTACAGGATACCCTCAAGAAGGTAGTTAGGAACATGATAGTCGCTCGTGATGAACGCCCAGATGGCCGTCATGCCGATGAGATCCGTCCGATCGATTGTCAGGTTGGTTTGCTACCCCGGGTGCATGGTTCCGGACTCTTCACACGCGGACAAACCCAGGCCCTGAGCGTAGTCACTCTCGGTGCAATGAGCGAAGTACAGATTCTTGATGACCTAACTGCTGACGAGAATAAGCGCTACATGCACCACTACAATTTCCCGCCCTATAGTGTAGGCGAGACACGACCTATGCGTGGGCCTAGCCGACGCGACATCGGACACGGTGCCTTAGGTGAAAAAGCATTATTGCCAATGATTCCTAGTGAAGAGGAATTCCCTTATGCCATAAGAGTAGTATCTGAGGTCCTTGAATCAAATGGTTCATCTTCTCAAGCTAGTATTTGTGGTAGTACCTTAGCTCTCATGGATGCAGGTGTACCTATTAAGCGTCCAGTAGCCGGTATAGCAATGGGCTTGGTCAGTGAAGCAGGTAGAGTCTCGATACTTTCTGACATTCAGGGTATGGAAGATGCGCTTGGCGATATGGACTTCAAGGTAGCCGGTACAACTGAAGGTATTACAGCCTTACAGATGGATATCAAGATCAAAGGGGTAGACACAACCATACTAGAGCAGGCTATGGAGCAAGCTCGGCAGGGTCGCCTCTTTATCTTGAACAAGATGCTGGCCGTCTTATCAGCGCCACGGGAAGATCTTTCTCCTTATGCTCCACGTATGTTGACGTTGACTATCTCTGTAGATAAGATCAAAGATGTTATCGGCCCTGGCGGTAAGGTAATCAACAAGATTATCGCTGAGACAGGAGTTAAGATTGATATCGAAGACGACGGGCGTATTTTCATAGCTGCGGTTGACACTGAAGCTGGTGAAAAAGCCAAGCAGATGATTGAAGATATAGTAGCAGAGGTTGAGGTTGGCAGCATTTACCAGGGAAAGGTAACCCGCGTAGAGAAATATGGTGCCTTTGTAGAGGTGTTGCCTGGTAAGGAAGGCTTAGTACATATCTCTCAACTGGCCGATACTCATACTGCGCGTACAGAAGACATCTGTGTTGTGGGCGATATAATTCCGGTCAAAGTCATCGAAATCGACCGTATGGGTCGCATTAACCTGTCGCGTAAGGAAGCATTAGCAAGCAAGACAGAATAAGAGAGTGCGTTGGTTACCAACGCCTCTTTTTTTTGCTGTGGTATGCGTGCATATCTACAGGGCTCATCCCATAACTTCCTAGCAAGAAGATAAAGGGGTGAATCTGATGCGAAAGCTAGGCCTTTTAATTGCGGTATTGCTGATTGGTGCTCTGTTAGGGACAGTTGCTCTCTGGAATAGTCACTGGAAGCAGGAAGCCAGAGTTGCTCCAGAGGTGATCTTGGTGACGTCCCCTGGTACAAGTCTTGATATTGCCGGTTGGACTGCTGCTGACCTCACTGCTCATTTAGAACAGATAGCGCAGAAATTAGCTATGCCGCCGATACAGCCAACTATCGATCCGGTGACCAAAGGTGTTATTCCCGGTCTTTGTGGGCGCGCTTTAGATATCGAGAGAACGGTAGAAGAGGCTATGGTCGCTGTACCAGGAGCGGCAATCTATGTTGCTTTTACACCTATCTATCCAGTATCTCTTTGGGAATATGGTAAAAACCCTATCTATCAGGGTAACCCGCAGAAGCAGGAAATGGCCCTGGTTATTAATGTCGCTTGGGGGAATGAAAACTTACCTAGCATGTTAGATACTCTGGAACAAGAACAGGTAAAGGCAACGTTTTTTCTGGTTGGTCGCTGGGCAGCAAAATATCCCGAATTGGTACGTGCCATAGCTGCCGGCGGGCACGAATTTGGCAACCATGCGTACTCTGATCCTCATTTGCCAATGCTAAATAGAGAGGCTATTGCCCAGGAAATTGAGGATACTAGTGCTGTTATTACTGAAATTACGGGTGCAGAAGTGCAGTTCTTTAGCCCCCCATATAATGATTTCGACCAGAAAGTCTTAGATGTAGCTAGTGAGCTTGGCTACTTAACAGTACTGTGTAGTCGAGATACTGCCGATTGGATGCGCCCCGGAGTTGACCGTATTGTTAGACGTGTTGTACCACAGGCACATAACGGAGGCATCGTCTTGATGCATCCGACGGAGCAGACTCCGGAGGCTTTGGTTGAGATCATCAAGGGGCTCAAGGAAAAGGGCTATCGCTTAGTTACAGTAAGCCAGTTATTGGCGCCTAATCCCGGGAGTGATGAGATTCCCCGTTAAGTCATGGAAAATTCCCGGCTAAGTATGATAAACTGGCAACACTATAGCGTTTAAAACCGCTACTGAGGAGGCAGCTTTGATATGCAGATAAGTGAAATTAGGCCGGGTGTTGTCTTGGCTAGCGAACAGCTCTCGTATGTACGTTCAACTTCCCTAGGTTTTTGGGTGCGTTCCGGGGTCGCATATGAAGCAGAAAATGAGCAGGGAGCATCGCATTTTCTTGAGCACTTGCTGTTTAAGGGGACAGAAACCAGGTCTGCTCGGTGTATTTCAGAGAGTTTTGATAATATTGGTGGCGAAGTTAACGCTTATACTGCTAAAGAATACACTTGCTTTTACTGCAAAGTCGTTGATCAGCATTTAGAAACAGCGGTAGATGTACTGACTGATATGATCTGCCATGCGCGCCTAGACAAAGGGGACGTGGTTAAGGAACGCAACGTGATCTTGGAGGAGATCGGTATGTATGAAGATTCCCCCGAGGAATATGTACATGATTTGCTGGCGGAGGCAGTGTTTCCTAACCACCCATTAGGAAAAGCAATTTTGGGTAGTCGTAAGTCCTTGGCCAGTATTGATGCGGATGATCTGCAATCCTTCTATAAGCAGCATTATAGCCCAGAGAACATTGTTATTGCTGCTGCGGGTAGTTTGGAGCATCAGCAACTTGCTGCCTGGCTGGCTAACCGTCTTGACTTGCCAGCTCCTCGGCCTAGTAAGCTAGCTTCTGCCGCACCTATAGCTGCCTCCCCTAGGTCGTTATTGGTTGAAAGGCCAACTGAGCAATTGCATTTAGCATTAGGCTTTCCAGGTCTCTCACTTAGCGATGAGCGTCGCTATGCTTGGAATTTGCTCAACAATATTTTGGGTTCAGGCATGAGCTCTCGACTTTTCCAGAGGCTGCGAGAAGAGCATGCCTTAGTTTACAATGCTTATACATACACAGCCAGTTTTCAGCAGACAGGATATTCAGCCATTTACCTTGGATTAGCTACGCATAATGTTGCTTTGGCACTCGATCTGATAGCAGAAGAACTAGCCGATATCTGTATGCATCAGATATCAGAGAAGGAGCTAAGACGAGCCAAGGAGCAAGTAAAAGGAGCCTTGATTATGGGTATGGAGAGTACAGCAAACCATATGGGGCGTCTTGGGCGCGGGCTCATGTTATTGAATCAGGTGCAAGCAGTGGAAGATATTATTGAGCGTATAGAAGCTATTTCTGCTGCAGAAATACTTGATATAGCCACAAGTATATTTTGCCGAGATAAGATGGCCGCGGCGGCAGTCGGCAAAGTGGAGGGGATACCCGAGAGCTTAGCTTGCTTAGGCTGGTAAGCAAATAGAGTTGATTAGCTAGATAACCTATGCTATCTTGATAACATCTAGGGAAGAGAGGGGTGCCCTATTTGCCTAATATGGCCGCAAATATGCTGCTACAGGAAATGGAAGGCTTAAGACGAGAACTTGACCGAATCCTAGAGGCTAATCCCGAGCTTTTAGGCTCCCAGCAAGTGTACGCTCTGAGTGCGCGTTTGGATAACCTAATTACCTGTTATATGAGGTTCATGGCCAAGAGTCCCGACAAAACCCTAGTAATTACCGAACATCAAGCCCCGTAAAATAGGGGGCTTTTTTTATGTATGTTGATGATACTAGCGTCAGTAGTATCTGCATCTAATAGAGTAAATGGGGCTGGTAGGAGGGAAGGCCATGTATTACAGTGAACTGACCGCAAAAGAGTTAGTCAACTTTCGGGATGGCAAGAAGTTAGGATGGGCTGGCGGTTACGACCTAGTAATTGATGCAGATTCCGGCAATCTGCTCTCACTAGTAGTGGAAAAACGTTCTTGGGCTTCAATTAAACGCATTGGGACTGATGTGATAATCTTAGATCTTCCAGGTGGTGTGTAAAAGAAAATACGGAGAAAGGGACCGCTCCTAGAGTCGGTCCCTTTTCACACCTCTAGATAGCTGCTCATATATTGTAGGGAATATGAAGGGGAGGGATGGAAATGGTACCTGCTTTAGTCGGCATGCGCATTGCTGTTCTTGGGGGCGATGCTCGTAGCTTCTTCTATATCCCCGCCCTTCTAGAGGCAGGCGCTGTCGTCAAAGCTGTTGGTTTTGATAAGGCGGTCAGTCTAGTGCCCTGTGAGCTGGTCGGATTAGCGGAGGCTCTCATTTGGGCAAACGTCGTTATCTTACCAATGTCTGGTGTTGCTAGTGACGGTAGTCTGGTTGCTCCGTATACAGACAATAGCCTAGCGTTAGCAGCAGATGCTTGTGCTTTAACACAAGCGGGACTGTTAGTTTTGACAGGTGTTGCCAATGCCCACCTAAAGGAATTAGCGGCTGTTCATGGCTGGCGCTTGGTGGAAATCGCGAACATAAACGATTTAGCCATTTTAAATTCTGTACCATCTGCAGAAGGGGCAATACAGATGGCTATGGAGGCTTCAGATATTACTATTCATAGCAGCATTTGCTTAGTGCTAGGTTTTGGGCGTTGTGGAACCACGCTTGCCTTAGATCTCGCTGGCCTTGGAGCAGACGTGCTAGTTGCAGCCCGCTCTCCTGATGACTTAGCACGGGCAAAGATCTGTGGATATCAGGCAGTAAATTTCCTAAATCTGGCGAACGAGATTAGCAAGGCTGATTTCATTTTTAACACCGCTCCCGCACTTGTTTTGCCGAGGGCATTATTGATGCTGACTAAGCAAGAGGTAGTGATTATCGATATTGCTTCCGGTCTTGGCGGAGTTGATTACGCAGCTGCGCGTCGGCTAGGTCGCAAGGCCTTCTTGGCTCCTAGTCTACCTGGGAAGATAGCTCCACGTTCAGCGGGAAGAATCATAGGCGAGTTATTGCCAGGGATTATCAACAAACACTTTGTGAGGAGGGATTATCAGGTATGAAATTAGTCGGAAAGCGTATTGGGTTTGCCATCACAGGGTCTTTTTGCACTTTCCAGGAGATTATGGGGCCGCTCCAGGCTTTGGTTACCGCTGGTGCAATGGTTTACCCCATTATGTCAGAGGCCGCGTATCGTCTAGATAGTAGGTTTGGTACTGCGAGCCAGTGGCAAGAAACAGTCACTGCCATTACGGGCAGAGAGATAATTCACAGCATTGAGCAGGCTGAGCCTATTGGGCCAAACGTATTGTTTGATCTGATCATAATTGCTCCCTGTACTGGTAATACCCTTGCCAAATTGGCAAATGCCATTACTGATACAGCTGTCACTATGGCTGCCAAGGCACATTTACGCAATGGGAGGCCTGTCTTAATATCTATATCTACGAATGATGGCCTTGGTCTTAATGCTAAGAATTTGGGTCTACTCTTGGCAGCAAGAAATATCTTTTTTGTGCCTTTCGGTCAGGATAATCCAAAACAGAAACCAACATCGTTGGTGGCCGACTCCAGCCTGTTGGTAGCCGCGGCTGAACAGGCATTAATAGGCAAACAATTACAGCCGGTGTTGATTCAGCGATACAGAACTTAGCGAGAAGCGATATACGAGATGTGGAATGGCGAGGAGGGGTCTAGCATGCCCATTTTGGTACAGAAATTCGGTGGCTCCTCTGTCAGCACCTCAGAGAATCGTGAACTAGCTATTAAGCGCGTCTTGCAGGCCAAAGAACAAGGATACGCAGTTGTTGTAGTAGTTTCAGCAATAGGGCGCCAGGGAGCACCCTATGCCACAGATACACTTATTGATCTAGTTAGGAGCACAGGATCACAACTGGTGGAGCGAGACTTAGATTTAGTGCTGGCATGTGGTGAGATAATTTCGGCGGGGGTTTTTGTGGCAGAGTTAGGTAAGCATTGTAGAGCGGCAATGCTTACCGGTCAGCAGGCAGGCATTATCACAGACAGCGTTCATGGGGATGCTCGGATTGTTAATGTGCACCCTTCTCGCATTAAAGCCTTATTGGCAGAGGGGCAGGTCGCAGTCGTCGCCGGATTTCAGGGAGTTGAGGGTAATGGAGAAATTACGACTTTAGGGCGCGGAGGGAGCGATACGAGTGCGGTAGCATTAGGAATAGCTCTACAGGCCGAGGCAGTTGAGATATACACCGATGTAGCAGGTATCATGACGGCAGATCCAAGCCTCGTATCGGAGGCAATAGTGTTAGCAGCGGTTGACTATCAGGAGATGTTGCAGATGTCCTATGAGGGCGCCAGAGTGCTCCACTCAAGGGCTGTAGAGATGGCCATGCATAATAATCTGCGTCTTATAGTACGTTCGCCTGCCGGGCAGCAGCCCGGTACCATGATTACTTCTGCTGCCAGCTATGAGGCCAGGCGAATACATCCGGTTGTTGGTGTAGCACATAAAGTAGGCTTAGCACAAGTCAGCGTATATTCAGAGGCGAGAGATCCTGGCTTAGACTGTCGTTTGTTCTCCGGCCTGGCTGAACAGCGTGTTAGTGTGGATCTGATCAATGTTAGCCCCAATAGCAAGGTGTTCACTGTGGGTATTGACTATGTAGAACGTGTGCATAAGGTGCTAGATCGCTTAGCAGTAGAGTACGACATTCGTACAGGATGTAGCAAGGTATCGGTAGTTGGGGTTGGTATGCGGGGCATTCCGGGCGTTATGGCCACACTCTGTCGTGCACTGCATGAGGCAGAAGTAGCTATTCTGCAAACGAGCGATTCTCATATGACAATTTCCTGCCTTATCGATCAACAACATTTGCCAAAGGCGGTCAACTGCCTACACAGTCATTTCCGCTTGGCGCAACTTGGAGGATAGAAAAATGCGACCTGGCACAAGAAGGAGAGAACGGAGGTTGGAAATGTATAGACACTATTTTGGCGAAATCCTAACTGCCATGGTAACTCCTTTTACTGTTGACGGCCGAATCGACTGGTTGGCGCTTGGCGCATTGGTGGAACATCTCTTGCAGAATGCCACGGACACTCTGGTTGTAACCGGTTCAACGGGAGAGGCGGCTACGCTCTCAATCGAGGAAAAACTGCAGATTTATGCCTATGTGCTAGAGACGGTTGGCAACAGAGCTAAGGTAATTGCTGGTACAGGTACTAACGATACTAAAGAGACTATCGAATTGACCAAGCGTGCAGCGGACATTGGTATACATGGCAGCATGCTGGTAGCTCCTTATTACAACAAGCCCCCTCAGAATGCGCTTTACGCCCATTTCAAAGCCGTTGCTGAAGCATGTGACTTGCCTATATTGATCTATAACGTACCTGGGCGTACAGCCTGTAACATACTCCCGTCGACAATTCTCCGGTTGGCTAAGATTGAGAACATATTCGGGGTCAAAGAAGCGAGCGGTAACCTGGATCAAGTGAGTGAAGTTGCGGCGTTGGCCCCTGCCGATTTTATTATCTACAGTGGTGATGATAGTCTCACTCTCCCTATTCTCGCTGTTGGTGGCCACGGTGTAGTAAGTGTGGCTTCTCATTTAGTGGGACCCCAGCTGAAACAAATGGTGCAAGCTTACAAACGAGGTGATGTGTTCAGGGCAAGACAGTTGCATATGCAAGTCTTCCCTATCTGCAAGGCCATGTTTGTGACGAGCAACCCTGTGCCATTGAAGGCTGCTTTGAACATGATTGGTGTTCGTGTTGGTAACCCGCGTCTACCACTATTGGCTTGCTCAGGACAAGAGGAAGAGGCAGTACGGCAAGCCTTGCTCGACTTTGGGCTCTTGCCATAAGCAAAAAAGCCAAGGGCACTATTGCCCTGGCTTTTTTATGGTAACAGTTCGATGTTCATAGCTTAGCGGCTAAATGCTTATACTAGAGAAAACCAGCACATGAAGCTGCTGACTACTGCAGGGTACTGCAGAGGAGTGTGAGGCATGCAACAAGACTATCATGGTATGGCAGGCGATTATAAAAATGATCGCCTGCTTTCTCAGGAACAGGAGCAAGAACAAGAAAACCCTCTGGCGAATTTGGAGGAGACTGGACAGCTAAAATTACCCACTAACCCTGAAAGCGATATTCACTGTATGACTATTATTGGGCAAATAGAAGGGCATATGGTGTTACCGCCACAGAATAAGACGACGAAATATGAGCACATTCTGCCGCAGTTAGTGGCTGTGGAGCAAAACCGTAAAATAGAAGGGCTTCTGCTGATTTTGAATACTGTTGGTGGGGATGTGGAAGCAGGTTTGGCCATTGCGGAAATGATAGCCAGCATGAGCAAACCTACAGTATCCTTAGTATTAGGTGGTGGCCATTCTATAGGAGGCCCGATTGCTGTAGCTTGCGACTATAGTTTCATCGCTGAGACGGCTACTATGACTATTCACCCTATCAGGCTAACTGGTATGGTAATTGGCGTGCCTCAAACCTACGAGTATCTTGAGAAGATGCAAGATAGAGTTGTGCGCTTTGTGGTAAATCATTCGCGCATCAGTGTAGAGCACTTTCGTGAATTGATGTTTCGCACCGGTGAACTAGCGCGTGACATAGGTACTATTTTGTCGGGGCGCGAAGCGGTTAATGTGGGGCTGATCGATGAGGTTGGGGGTATCGGAGCAGCGCTCAATAAGTTGCGTGATTTAGCTAGCCAAAGGAGACAGTAACAGTGTTGCATACAATTGTACCTCCCGAAGTTGTCTGGCAAAATAGCGATAAGATATTTTCGCCGCAAGAGCTAATCTATCTCGGGCAGAAGGTTTTAGCCATACCCCTAGAGCAACCCGGTGAGTTCCAGCTAGTACAGCTGCTAAGCAGTAATCCTGCGTTATTCCTAGACAGCAATTTTCAGCCGGGCAGAGTGATTCGCTATCCCGCACGCCCAAAAAACACATTGTGATCTTAAAGCCCTTGCGCTAGCGTTACCGCAGGGGCGAAGTTTTGCCCTCTTTAGACTAAGTAGCTAGCTTTCGACAAGCTAGGCTAAGCTTGATGTGTTATAATCGGCATGTTAGGGGATATGTTCTTGGCAGTATCTTTATAGGGATTACCGTGTTATGGGGAGGGGAAAGCGTGCGGATTTGGGAAGTTATCGTTTTAGGTTTACTACAAGGTTTCACAGAGTTTCTTCCAGTCTCAAGCTCCGGTCATCTGGTTATTGCTCAAGATTTACTAAACATTAGTAATCCGGGGGTAGTTCTGGAAATAGTGTTGCATCTAGGAACTCTATTCTCTGTCATTATTGTTTTCTGGACAGACATAATTGGGCTTCTAAAAGGTTTCGTCTCGCTCTTGCTTAGCCCGACAGGCCGCCGCTCCATGTCTAGAGAGTTGGTTACATATCGAAAACTGGTTATTCTTCTGCTGGTAGGCATAATCCCCACAGCCATGTTTGGTTTGCTCTTGGAACCTGTTTTTGAGAGTTTATTTAGTTCAGTAATAGCTGTAGGTTTTGCCTTGCTATTGACAGGAATAGTTCTATTCATCATTTCCCGTTTACGCCCGGGACAGCGCGATCTAAGTCGTGCGACATTTACCGATGCACTTGTCATAGGCCTTGCTCAAGGATGCGCTATCGTGCCAGGTCTGTCCCGTTCAGGCATGACTATCAGTTCTGCTTTGGCCCGTGGTTTGACTCGCGATGCAGCAACTAGGTTTTCCTTTCTTATTTCAATTCCGACTATCGCTGGGGCAGCCGTACTAAAAATTGGTGATATCATTCACGTTAGCTCAGGAGAAGAGGGGAGTCTGCTCTTGCTTGGGTTTATTATGGCTGCTCTCTCTGGAGTATTAGCAATTAGGTTATTGGTCAGGTTGCTAAAAGAAGGTAAACTACAAGTCTTTGCCTATTACGTTTGGGCGTTAGGCATATTTACTATCTGGCGCGCTTGGCGGGTGTAGGCTATGGCTAAGAGTAGAAAACGTACGCGGAAGCGCAAAAAGGATAGCTATTCTCCACTGCTACTAGAAGTTCTTGCTGTTGGTCTGTTAGCCCTTGCAGCTTTGCTAGCTTTCAGCCTATGGCGTGATGCAATGGGGATGGGCTTATTTGGGTTAGCTTTGCGCCGTGTTTTTCTGTCAGCATTAGGTACAGAAGGCAGTAGCTTGTTTGTGTTGGTTATCGCCTTATTAGGGGTGCGGTTGCTATTTAAGGGAAATGCACCATTAAGTAACAAATGGGAACTCCCTTGTGGTATACTGTTGTTTTTAATTGTTTTGACCGGACTACAGCTTAGAGTAGGTTTATTACCTATTCAAGCTTGGTCCAATGGTACTGCAGGCGGCTTGATAGGTAATGCCTTGGTTTGGACACTTGCATCAGTTTTTGGACCTGTTGGTGCTTGGGTAGTACTATGCGGCTTAGCTATAGGAAGCTTGATTGGGTTAACAAAGGTATCTTTAGCAGATGCTCTCAAGCGCATGTGGGGTGGAGTGATGCGATTTGCTAGTCAACAGCATGCGGAAAAAGACCAGATAGGTACACATAAAGGACTTAAGACAGGTAGCCAGGAAGCCAAGCATGATTTCTCACCGGAACTCACTATACGCGATTTTCGGGAGGAGGATCCCATGCCGGCTACGACTGTAACTAGTCAGGAACCGCTTGATCCACCTGCTGCTTACCCTGAGCAGACTAGTAATCTGCAAGACTGGCAGGTAGAACAACTTCCTATTCCTGAGGCGGTACCAGAAAGTTCAGTTACTGAGGTTGCAGAATATCAGCTGCCACCGTTCAGGCTGCTCAATCGTCCCCTTAGGCCGCGTAGCCCTAATCAGAACCGCGATATCTATGAGAATAGTCAAGTACTAGAGAAAACTCTTGAGAATTTCGGTATTAAGGCTAGAGTAGTACATGCTACTAAAGGTCCTGCGGTGACTCGTTATGAAATTCAGCCTGCGCCTGGTACCAAGGTCAGCCGTGTTACTAGTTTGGCTGATGATCTTGCCCTTAATCTAGCCTGCTCCGAGGTACGTATTGAGGCCCCAATCCCTGGCAAGGCTGCTATCGGCATAGAAGTACCTAACGAAACAGTGGCTACAGTTGTCTTAAGAGACGTTCTGGATAGCGCTGCATTTAAGGATGCGACTTCTGTATTGACCGTTGCTTTAGGCAAAGATATAACTGGTGAAGTTATTATTGCTGACCTATCGGATATGCCCCATCTTCTGATTGCTGGCGCAACAGGTTCAGGTAAAAGCGTATGCATCAATAGTATGATTGCCAGTATTTTGTTCAAAGCGAAGCCTGATGAGGTTAGATTCCTAATGGTTGATCCCAAGGTAGTTGAACTTGCTTGTTACAACGGGATACCCCATCTTCTAGCTCCGGTAGTAAATCAACCTAAGAAAGCGGCGGCTGCCCTCAAATGGGCTACCGGAGAAATGGAAAAACGCTACGGTATTTTTGCCAAAGCTGGTGTGCGTGATATTACACGTTACAATGAATGGGCTGTGAGTGCAGGGAAAGAGAAATTACCTTTTGTAGTAATCATCATCGATGAATTAGCCGACTTAATGATGGTGGCCAGAGCAGATGTTGAAGATGCCATCTGCCGCTTGGCTCAAATGGCTAGAGCTGCAGGCATGCATTTGGTCATTGGCACCCAACGCCCTTCAACTGACGTAATTACTGGCCTAATTAAGGCAAACATTCCTTCACGTATTTCTTTTGCCGTTTCTTCTGCTGTTGATTCACGTGTTATTTTGGATATGGGTGGTGCGGAAAAACTGCTCGGCAAAGGAGATATGTTGTTCGCACCGGTTGGACTTGGCAAACCGTTACGTGTACAAGGAGCTTTTGTTTCTAACAGAGAAATAGAGAGTTTGGTTGACTTCGTGGGCAGTCAGATGGAAACTCAGTACGTCGATGCTCTTTGCCGCCTAGAAGAAGTCGTGCATAGTACTCAGAATGAAGAACGTGATGAGCTTTTCGCAGAGGCTACGCGGGGGGTAGTAGAGGCTGGACAAGCCTCAGTCTCTCTTTTGCAGCGTCGCCTAAGAGTTGGGTACACGCGAGCCGCTCGCTTGGTAGACCAATTAGAGGAGGCGGGTATCGTCGGCCCTTATGAAGGAAGCAAGCCACGCTTAGTATTCAAGAATAGAGAGATTGTCAAGAACTTGTTGGAAGCAAGCAAAAAGCAACAATCAATGTAGGAAGTTAGTAGATCTTTGTCGAAGACTAGTAAATGAACTATTATCATGCCAGGAGGTGTCGTGGTGAGTCAATTAGGCGAGCTCCTCCGCCAGCGTAGGGAAACAATGGGATTAACATTCACAGACCTGCAGGCCAGAACCAAGATCCGAGTGAAGTACTTAGAGGCTATTGAAAAAGGTGATTTTGACGTAATTCCAGGTGAAGTCTACCTGCGTGGCTTTATTCGTAGTATTGCTAGTGAGTTGGGCATAGATCAACAAGAAGCCATGCAGTTGTATCATCAGGATATTGCACCGCAGGGTGAAGAGGCGGCAGAGTTATCTACTCCGGCACCAATGCAAGCGGTACCTGTCACTCCCAAGCCACAGCAATCAGAAACTCTGGCCAGAAGTCATTCTAGCTCCCGCAGGAATAGGCAGCAACCTGCTAATGCTTCTTTTCGCATATTATGGATACTGCTCTTAGTAGGCGTAGTAGTTGTCGGTGTATTTCTTTGGGATAGGTTCTTGGGTCAGCCTTTGGTCGAAGAAGATCCAGACCTATTACCGCCGGTGGATGATCCAGTAAAGAAACCAGAACCGCCTACGCCTACAGTACAAATAGCATTACAAGATCCGCAGGCAGCTAATCCTGTCTACCTAGTGCATCCCGGTCCTCTGGAAGTTGTTCTGACCGCGGAAGGCGATACCTGTTGGGTTGGTGCGAAAGCTGATACTACTTCACAGCAAATGACCCTAAACCCTAAGGGCCAGGCTTCGCTTACTCTGGAGGCGCAGGAACTGATCACAGTGCGAGTCGGTAAGCCATCTGCGTTGCGTTTGACCATTAACGGTCTTGACCAAGGAATCATCGGTGGAAACAACTCAATTGACTTAACTGTGAAGCTTAAGCCTAGCCCCTAGAAATGCCATCAGTCAGTAAAGTGGCTCTGCTTGCCTGAGGCAAGATAGGGTCACTTTCTTATTTGCAATAAGTATGCTTACGTAGTATCTTGATAGGCAATCTAACCTATGGGGGGTTAGACTATGTGTTGAAGTGTTTGTAACTATCTAGTTAGCAAGGCATTTCAGTGCAGGGGTATATGCAGACAGGAAAATGTGTTATTCTCAAGTATGAATATAGCTCTATTGCATCGGGCTAGAACGCGAGGGGGACCTGTGTTGAAAGTTGGGATGATCACTCTTGGCTGTGCCAAGAATACGGTAGACACTGAAATTATGTTAGGAGATTTGCAGGCGCAGGGATATAAGCTGACGAATGATCCGGCTTTAGCAGATGTATTAGTCATCAATACTTGTGGATTCATTCAGGCCGCCAAGGAAGAATCGATCGCTACTATTTTGGAGATGGCTGAATGGAAAGAAAAAGGCGTGTGTCGTCTGCTATTGGTGACGGGATGTCTTACTCAACGATATGGACAAGAAATCCTCGACGAAATGCCAGAGGTAGACGGGGTGCTTGGCACAGGTACACTGGATCAACTAGACAGTGTTATTAAACGAGCCCTAAACGGTGAGCGCGTCTTTCTGGTTGCAGAGCCTACTTTTGATTATGACATTGTCAAAGAGCGCTTACGGGTGACTCCTCAGTACAGCGCCTATGTAAAGGTTGCTGAAGGCTGTGACCATACATGTGCATATTGTGCAATCCCTCTTATTCGTGGCAAGTATCGTAGCCGCAGCCGAGAAAGCATTATTAATGAGGTACAAGCACTAGCTAAAGAGGGAGTGCAGGAAATAAACATTATCGCTCAGGATGTTACCCGCTATGGCTATGATCGCTATGGTAGTTTCCTGCTCCCAAATTTGCTGCAAGATCTGTTACAAGTAGCTGGGCCGGCATGGTTTCGTTTGCTTTATGCTTACCCAACGCACTTCACACCTGAGCTAATTAAACTAATGCGTTCAAATTCGCGATTATTGGACTACGTTGACCTGCCTCTGCAGCACATCAGCCCTCGTATCCTTCAAGCAATGCGTCGCCCTGACAACCCCGAGCAGGTAAGGCGCTTGCTCTATACTTTGAGAGAGGCATTGCCACAGGTGACTCTCCGTACTACTTTCATAGTTGGTTTTCCGGGAGAGACTGAGCGGGACGTAGAGCTTGTTGCTGATCTAATGCGCGAAATCCAATTTGATCATGTGGGTGTTTTTACCTATTCTCGAGAAGAAGGAACTGTGGCAGCTGAGTTGCCGGAGCAA
>ENA-UOOR01003274-UOOR01003274.1-fermentation-metagenome-genome-assembly--contig:-NODE-3274-length-14616-cov-2.821303_pt1 | contig 14616 bp, 10 predicted proteins | sample MGYA00245780_ERZ724029 | MGnify/ENA primary metagenome ERZ724029 (study PRJEB28704, sample SAMN03018315) | fermentation metagenome | biome: anthropogenic terrestrial biome; feature: soil; material... | reverse complement strand
GGACTCAACGATGTCTTGAACCTTTTTACTGTACGATGTCTTGAACCTGGACAGAACAAGTAACGGGCGCCACCAATGCCTTGTACGCATAGTGGCGCCCGTTTAGTATTGTCTATTAAGAATCAAACGTTCTTTGGGTGAAGGTCAACGATTGGCGGCAGACCATACCGCTTAACTGCTAACTCCTAACCGCTAACCGCTAACTGCTAACCGCTAACTCCTACCCCCTCATTTTTCCCTTAATCGACCACTTCGCCCGTCATGCTCTTCCAGGTGGCGCGAATGCGCTCCTGGTTGAACATGCCGTAGTTGGGGTCGGTGCGCTTGGTTTCATCCAGGTCGCGCAGGAAGTGCACGCACAGGTGGCCGTTGAAGCCATTGTCGCTCACCGCGCCGCTGAGGTGCGGGAAGTTGTGCATCGTGGCCAGGGACCAGCTGCCGTCGGGCAGGTTGACATAGACCGCGCGGGGCGTCCAGGCGGCGGGGCCAAAGGCCGCGTTGAGCAGCTGGGTGTCCTGCATGGTGGCGGGCTCGGCATCGGCATGCCGTCCTGCGGAATAGTGGCGCAGGTTGAAGCTGATGCCGCTGGCCGGGTGATACACACGGAACACCTTGCCGCCGGACAGCTGCGGCTTCACCTGGGTGTACCAGCTGAGCAGCTTGACCGAGGAGGCCGACGGGCCGCCAATCTTGCCGACCGAGGGGTCGATGGCAGGCGGCGTGGTTTCTCCCTCAGGCGTTACGGTGGTGGGGGTATCATCCGACGGGTAGGGCGCGGGCCGGGCACTGCCCGACAGCAGGACGCCTGCCGTCTGCGGGCCAAAGCGGCCATCCGCCTTGAGGGCGTTGTTCAGCTGGAAGGCGCGCACGGCGGCCTCGGTGGCGGCGTCATAGGTGCCGGTAATCTGCGCGGCGTACTGCATGGCGCCCAGCAGGCTTTGCAGGTGGCTGACATCGGCGCCGCTGTCGCCGGGGCGCAGGATGCGCACAAAGGCAACCGACGGTTGGGTAGGCGTCTGGCCGCCGGCGGCCGGGGGCTGCGCGGCAGGCTGATCGGCAAAGCGCAGGTGGCTGCTCATCACATAGCCCTCCTGGCCGTTGAAAACGCAGCGCGTCCAATCGCCCATGCGGGCAATGACCTGCAAGGAGGTGCCATTGGGGATGCTGGCCAGCACATTGTTGCCGGCGGTACCGGCGCTGGAGCGGAAACGTAAGCTGCCGCCATTGGCGGTGGCCACCACGGCGCTGCCCGATATCGCCACCTGGCCGGCACCGGGTGCAGGCACCGGGCTTGGGGAGGGCGTCGCATCGCTTGGGGCCGCGGGCGCACCGGTGACCGGCGTGCCGCCGGCAAAGGCTAAAAAGCGGCTCATCACATAGGCCACACTGCCCCGGTAGCGCATGCGCGTCCATTCGGCGCCGCGCTCCAGCACCTCAATTGTCACGCCGTTGGGCAACGTGCCCATCACATTGTTGCCGGTGCCAGCGCTGCTGCGGTAGCGCAGGCCGCCGGTGTTGCCGGTTGCCACCAGCGCGGTACCCTCGGCCAGGCCGCTGGGGGCCTGAGGCTGGGCGGGCTGCGCCGGTTGCGCGGCCGCGCCGTACAGGCGACCCAGCGTCTGGCTGCCGGCGATGCCGTCCGGGCTTAGCCCATTGGCCCGCTGAAAGGCGATGACCGCGTTTTTGGTGCCGCCGTCAAACACGCCGTCGCTGCGGCCGCTCTGATAACCCTTGCTGGCAAGCGCCGCCTGCAGCAAGGCCACCTGGGCGCCGTTGACACCCACCTCAAGCCTTGCGCCTAGCTGGGGCTGTAGGGTGTCGCCCGTGGCGGGGGTTTCGGGTGTTGCGGGTACGGTAGGAGCAGCCGGGGCGGCCCCCGGCGCGAAGGAAGGCGCCAGCTGATACAGGCGGCCCAGCGTCTGGTTGCCGGCGATGCCATCCTCCTTGAGCTGCTGCTGGCGCTGAAACGCTGTCACGGCGGCGACCGTCAGCGGGCCATACTTGCCATCCGCGCGCAGGCCAAAGCCAAGGGAGCCCAGCGCCTGCTGCATCGCCTGCACCTGGGGCCCCTGTGTTTCCGGCCGCAGCGTGCCATAGGACGCCTGCGCCAGCGTGGGCAGCACGAGCGCTGCACACAGCAGGACCAGGATGATTCGATGTTTTCCGAGAGACCGCATGTTTGTCACCGCCGTTTCTTTGGTTTGCGGTCACAGGATATCACATTATGACAAAGATGTAAATAGTTGTTACGAAATTATTAAGTTGCGATGTGTTCGGTCTCTGGTTTCATTTGCAGCGCCGCCTGGATGCCGCACATGGTATATTCATGACGTGGCATGGCGGGCAACTGCTGCGCGTGGTAGAATGGAAGGCCAAGCGAGGGAGTAACACGGGGGCGGGCAATGGATATCCACCCCGGCAACGCGTGATGGCATGTGCTTGGCATTTGGTGGAGGTGGGTATGACCGGCTACGGACCGCACACACAGATAGATCTGAGCGACCTGAGCTTTCTGACGCAATTATCCGCGCAGGCACCGGACAGGGAGGCCGCGCGCTTTGCGCTGGAACTGTCGGCGCTCAGCTATGACTTCCGGGTAGACCCCTGGCTGGCGGCGGGCTGGACGGATATCTCCATCCAGGCGGACGAGCGGCTGATGGGCGGCGTGGCCGCGCCGGACGCCGCCAACCGGCCGCTGTATCAGCGGGTGCTCAACCAGTGGGTGCCCGTGGCCGCGCGGCGGCACATCTCCTCCAATCGCGTCATCCGCCAGGTGGCCGGCCGGGTGTGGAAAGCCCGCCCCGCCCAGACGGGCAAGGCCGTCACCATGATACACCCGCTGCCGGACGGCCGCTATGCCGTGGCCATTGGTTTCATGGGCACGGGCAAACGCCGCATGGATTGGGAGGTCAACTTCCACTTCGCCCACCCGGAGGGCTTTCACGCGGGGTTCCTCTCGGTGGCTCAGCAGTTTGAGGACAACTGCGACAAGATACGCTTCGACCAGGTGGCGGCGCAGCTGGGGCTGCCCCGGCTGACGCTGGCCGATATTTTAGCCGAGGCCCGCCGGCCGGACAGTCGCTTCACCCTGTTTGCCGCCGGGCACAGCCAGGGGGCGGCCGTGCTGCAGCTGTGGCTGTGGCGCCAGGTACAGGCGGGGCTGCTGCCCCGGCACATACAGGGCTACGGTTTCGCTGCGCCCAGCGTGGCGGCGGAGGATCTGCCCGCCTACCGCGACTTACCCCTCACGCTGGTGCTCAACAGCGATGACGCCTTCGCCCGCATGGGGCTGCGCGCCCATCTGGGCCGTGCATGGGTGTATCAGTCCGATGACGCCCTGCGGGCATTCTGCTACCAGGGGCATGAGACCGACCCTGTGTTCATGCGCTTGCTGAACCGATACAACGCGTTTGCCGGCACGCAGGATGCGCTGCTGTTTTCCATCAGCTACCTGCAGGCCATGGCCCGCATGCCCCAGGAGGATGCGCGCGCCAGCCTGGGTGTGCTGCTGGGCGGCGGGCTGACCGAGCGGTTTTTGCTGTGGCGGGATGAGCCGGTGGGCAACCTGCTGCGGCTGATGAACCGCCTGCTGCGCAGCAACTACCGCAATGCCACCGGCGGCAAGCCCGATGAAGGCCGCGTGACCGCCCTGGCCGACGCCCTGCTGGCCGAGGCGCTGGAAGCAGGGGCCGAGCGCTACACGCGCACCCTGTTCCAGGCGCTGGGCGCGCCGCACACGCTGGTGTTCCGCGACCGGGATTTGCCCGGCCTGGCGCCCTACACCTACATCGTGGTGCGCGAATACGCACGCCTCACCCCCATGAACCCGGAGAGACCCACCTCATAAACGCTACCAAGACAAATCGCCCGGCCAGCAGATGCTGCGCCGGGCGCTATTTGTTATGACCTTGCTATTGGGGAATCGGCAGCTCGGCCGCCTGTCCCAATGCTGCGCGTACTGGCTGGCCATACACCCATATGCTTTGCTCATCCCCCGCCAGCAACTCTACCCGGCAGCCCGCCGGGGTCGCATGCACGCGCAACTCGCTGCCCCGCCAGGTGAGGGGGAAGCTGTACGCGCGCCACGCATCGGGCAGGCGCGGGTGCAGGTGCAGGCCGTCCGGCTTGACGCGCAGGCCGCCAAAGCCCGCCGTGATGGCCAGCCAGGTGCCGCCCATGTTGGCGGTGTGGATGCCGTCCTTGGTGTTGCCGTGCGCGTCATCCAAATCCATCGTGGCCGACTGGCGGAAGTAGTCCACCGCCTTGCCCATGTCGCCCAGGCGCGCTGCCATGATGGCAAACACGCAGGTAGACAGCGAGCTGTCGTGGGTGGTGCAGCGCTCGTAGTAGTCGTAGCTTCGGCGCATGATGCCCTCATCGGCCAGATCCTCGTACAGGAAGTGAGCCAGCACCGTGTCCGCCTGCTTGCACACCTGGTGGCGGTACAGCCACAGCGGGTGATAGTGCAGCAGCAAGGGGAAGTTCTCCCTGGGGATGGCGGCCAAATCCAGCGTGGCCAGCTTGAGGAAGCCGTCATCCTGGGCGTGGATGCCCAACTTTTCATCATAGGGCAGGTACATGGCGTCCGCCGCCTGTTCAAAGGCGGCCAGCTCCTCCTGCGTCACGCCGGTGGCCGCAATCAGCTGCCCGGCCAGGCCGGCCTCCCACAGCCTGCGGGTCATCATAGCGGCGCCGCGCATGGTTTCCTGCGCGCCGGCGTTGGTATAGAAGTTGTTGTCCACCACGCAGCTGTATTCATCCGGCCCCGTCACCGCGCCGATGCGGAAGGTGCCCTCGTGCCAGTGACCCGCGTCCAGGAACAGGCGCGCGGTCTCCACCAGCACCTCGCCGCCCCGCTCGGCCATGTAGGCAAGGTCGCCCGTGGCGTAATAGTACTGAAGGAAGGCGTGGGCCACATCGCCGCTGAGGTGATACTGCGCCGAGCCCGAGGGAAAGTAGCCCGAGCACTCGGACCCGGAGATGGTGCGCCAGGGGTACAGCGCGCCCCTTTCATGGCCCATCAGGCGGGCGTGTTCCCGCGCGGCGGGCAATATGGTGTGCCGGTAGTCGAGCAGCCCGCGGGCCAGTGCCGGGTCGGTCAGCAGGAAGAAGGGGAACACATAGATTTCCGTATCCCAGAAGAAATGGCCCTCATACCCTTCGCCGGACAGGCCTTTGGCGGCCATGCTGCTGACATCGTCGCGCCCCACCGAGCAATACAGGCTGTACAGGCTGAAGTCAAGGCTGCTTTGCAGGGCATCATCCCCGCCCACCACGACGCGGCTGCGCCGCCAGAAGGCGGCAAGCATCTCCTTTTGCAGCGATTCGTAATGCAGCACCGGGCGGGCGCTTGCCTCCGCCAGGATGCGCAGCGCGGCCCCGGCCGGGTCACCGTGGCGGCGGCTGTCGGCGAACACGCAATGCTTGACCATGGTGAGCGATTGCCCCTGCCACAGGCTGCCCTCCATAACGGCCTCCAGCGCCGTGGGCTGCGCCTGCACGCCCAGGGTGAAGCTGGCGGGCGGCGTATACCCGACCGCCACCGCAAGGTCGAGCCCCGAGGCGATGGTGCGCGAGCGGATCAGCCCGCCCGCGGGCAGCGGCCGCACCTCTTCCACGCGCAGGTGCTGCAGGGCTTCGCCGGCCACGCGCGGGTCGTCCGGGTCGGCGAAGTTGGTTACCGCGCCCTCCTCCCGGCTGACCAGGCGCACGCGTCCCGCGAAGTTGACCGCCTTCACCGTGTAGTGCATGATGAACAATTCGCGCTGAGCAAGCGACGCCATGCGCCGCACGGTGACCTCCACCTCACGCCCGCCGGGCGAACGCCAGTGGATAAAACGGGTCACAATGCCCCGCTCCATGTCCAGCGTGCGGCGGGCGGCCAGCACCTCGCCCGTTTTCAGGGGCTCAAAGGCCTCATCCTCCAGGTACAGGCGCACATTTTGCACGTCCGTCAGGTTGACAATGCCCTGCTGGGTCTCTGGAAAGCCGTACAGCTTTTCGCCGTAGCGGATGGGCTTGATATCATAAAACGCGTTGATATAGGCCCCTCGGATGCTGGGCACGCCGGCAGGCGCCCCTTCCTCCGGGCAGGCCCGCACGCCCAGATAGCCATTGGCGGTGTGAAAGAGGCTCTCCTCCAGGGCGTTCTGGGCAGGGTTCCACCGGGTGCGTTCGATGCGCATGGCGTTTCCTTTCTGATGGCAAAGCAATGGCTAAGCTGCCGGTTTGACAGCCATGGATTCAGGCTCGGTTTATGCCAAGCGTCGCGCGGGACGCGTTGATACCGTTACTTGATGGCGCCTTCCACCATGCCCTTGATGATGTAGCGCTGGGCAAAGAGGAACAGCACAATGATGGGGATCATGGCCAGCAGCGCGCTGGTCAAAATCAAATCCCATTGCTTGAGGTAGCTGCCCGCAAACGCGGTCACCGCCAGCGGGATGGTCTGCACCTCGCTGGCCGAACCCAGAATGAGCAGCGGCAGCAGGTAGTCATTCCATATCCATATGCCGTTCAGTATCAGCACGGTGATGAAGGTGGGCTGCAGCAGCGGGATGACAATCTCAAAGAACGTGCGCACCTGGCCGCAGCCGTCGATGGTGGCCGCCTCCTCCAGCTCCATGGGGATGGACTTGATAAAACCATGCAGAATGAAGATGGACATGGAGCAGCCAAAGCCCAGGTAGGCGAAGACAATGCCGTGGTAGGTGCCCAGCAGCGGGAAGCCGATGGCATCGCCCATGATTTTGAACCACTTGACCAGCGGGAACATGACCACCTGGAAGGGAATGACCATGGCCGCCACAAACGCCATGAAGATGGCCGTGGACCACCCCTTGCGGTTGCGCACCAGCGCCCAGGCGCACATGGCCGAAAACAGCGCGATGACCGCCAGGCTGACCACCGTGATGATGACCGAGTCCACAAACGCGCCCAGGTAATTGGTGGACGGGTTGTTGAAGATGGCGGTGATGTTCTGCCCCAGCTGGCTCCAGCTCTCCGGCCAGGAGACGGGGCTGAAGATGATTTCCTTGGCCGTCTTGGCCGAGTTGAGCAGCACCAGCGCGAAGGGCACCATAAAGATCAAAAACAGCAGCAGCGTGCCCACTTCCAGCGCAATCAAGCCGGGGCTTTGCCCCTCGCCCCGCGGGCGGCGCTTGTTGACAGCGACAGGCTCTAAATGGCTCATGCCTCCAGCTCCTTTCGCTTATTGAGGTACACCTGGGCCAGCGAGAAGATGACCAGCACGACGAAGAACACGACCGCCTTGGCCTGTGCCTGCGCCATGAGGTTCTGCTGGTTGGCGGTGCGGTAGATATCCATCGCCAGCAGCTGGCTGGAGCGGATGGGCTTGGCCATGAAGCGCATGGCCGGCCCGCCGTTGGTGAGCGTGAAGTTGAGGTCGAACTGCTTGAACGAGTTGGTCAGCGTAAGGAACAGCGTGATGGTAAACGCGCTTGCCATCATGGGAATTAATATGCTGCGCACCCGGGTGAAGAACCCGGCGCCGTCCACGCTGGCCGCCTCCATCACCGAGCCCGGGATGGCCTGGATGGACGCCACGTAAATCATCATGATATAGCCGGCGTACTGCCAGGTGTTGACCAAGGACATCGCCCAGATGACGGTATCCTGCCTGGATATCAGCGACTTTTCCAGGAACGCTATGCCCAGCGCCTGGCCCATGTCCACCTGCACGTTGTTGAACATAAACTGCCAGATATAGCCCAGCACGATGCCGCCGATGAGGTTGGGGATAAAAAAGCCCGCCCGGTAGACATTTCGCAGCCGCAGCTTGCTGGTGACCAGCAGCGCCAGGGCAAAGCCCACGACGTTGACCAGCACCACGTTGATCACCGTGTACATCAAGGTGACCAGGAAGGAGTAAATGAACTGCGGCTCCTTGAACATCCCCTGAAAGTTGGATAAGCCCACCCAGTTGACGATGGGGTTTACGCCATTCCAGTCGGTCATGGCATAGTAGATGCCCAGGGCAAACGGGACGATGATGACCATGATGAAGGCGAACGCACACGGAAGTATGAACAGAGAATCAATCCATCCCCGTCGTTTCATAGAGGGCCCTCCTTATGCCGGCGATACCCGTCGGTAGGTGATGAAAAAAGAGGGAGAACCGCTTGCGCGGTTCTCCCCGATGGTCGGGTTTACTTGACTGCGATTTCCTCGAAGGCAGCCGTGACGTCGGTTACGAAGTCTTCCACGGTGCCGGTGGCCAGCAGCTCAAAGATGGGGCCCAGGGTGCCCTGGTTGAAGCCATCCGGGTTCTGGCCGAAGTACCAGTTGAAATTGCCGCCGCGGGCGCTGGCCTCAACCAATGCCTTGGACAGGGGGCCTGCGGGCTGCTGCTTGACGGACTTGAACGCGGGCACCATGCCGGCTTCCGTCACCATGTAGTTGGCGCCATCCTCGGACAGGGCCATGTAGTTGAGGAAGTCGATGGCAGCCTTCTGCTGCTCGGGGGTGGCCTGCTTGTTCACCGCGAACCAGGAGGGAGCGGCCATGTACAGGCCCGTGGACTCTTTCTCCAGGAAGTTGTGGGAGATGTAGCCCATGGGGAAGGTGGCGCCCAGCTGGGCGAGGTTGGGGTCAATCCAGTTGCCCTGGGTGATGAACGCGGTCTTGCCGGAGGCAAACGCGGCCACCTGGGCGTCATAGTTGCCGTTCTCCAGAACGTTGGCATCGGCGTAGTCATACAGCATCTTCAGGTAGGTGGCAAACGCGGTCAGGCGCTCCTGATCCACTTCACCCTTGCGAAGGGCATTGTACACCGTGGCGTCGTTGTAGCCTTCATAGCCAGCGTAGAACGCGTTGAACACGTGCTGGCTGGTGACCCACCACAGGCCGCCGGCCACCGAGGTGCCGACCGATACCACGTTGTCCAGGCCCAGCTCGGCCTTCATACCATCCAGCTTCTCAAAGGCAGCCTTGGTGGCGGAGAAGGTGGTCAGCGTGGCGGGGTCAATACCGGCCTTTTCCAGGATTTCGGCGTTATAACCCAGGCCAAAGCCTTCCATGGCGATGGGGAAGCCTACCACCTTGCCGTCGGGATCATAGTAGGCCAGATCGGTGTCCTTCACCCAATCGGCGTCGGACATATCGGCGATGTAATCCTTCCACAGCTCGTAGCCGCCCTGTCCTTCAAACATGAAGATGGTGGGCATCTGGTCCGCTGCCAGCTTGGCCTTGAGCGCGCCGCCGTAATCCGCGCCGCCGCCCAGGGTCTCGACCGTCACGTTGACGTCGGGGTGCTTTTCATTGTACAGCTTGCCAAAGGCCTGGATCATGGGGTCTATTTCCACCTTCAGCTGGAAAACGGAGAAGTCCACCTTTTCAGTGGCGGACGCGGGCAGAGCCAGCAGGCTCAGCGCGAGCACTGCCGCCAGGGCCAGGGAGAATAGTTTGCGCATGTTGTTGCCTCCTTTAGATTTGTGTTGGGGTTGTTGGTTGTATGCACAAGCGCCGAAGCGCCAAGGCACGAAATTTGCGGGGCTGCCGCATTGGTTGATATATACCCGCGCGGCCGATGGAATAACCCACGCCATGGATGATATGGTGAGTATACCCCTTTCTAAGCCAAATAACTATCATTATTCCGATATTTTTGATACAATTTCGCATAGGGGGTGAGCCCATGACCGAGGACAGCCTGGCGCCGGCCTTGCGCCTGATGCACGACGCGCTGCGCCTGCCCGTCGCGCTGTGGCGTGGGGAGACCTGCTGCCTGACGATGCCGGAGGGTCAGCCCATGACGCTGCCCGCGGAGGCGGTGGCCCGGTTTGCCCGGCTGACGGCCGGGCAGGCGGAGCCGCTTTCCTGCGGCGATACCTTATATTGCCTGGCCCTGCGCGTGGCGGCCAGCGCCGTGATTGTGCTGGACCGGATGGGCGCAATTTCCAAGATGCCCACGCTGAACGCGGAGCAGCAGGCGGCCATCGCCCAGGCGATGACACACCTGCTGGCCGCCGCCCGACTGGACACCGGTGGCGGCCGCCCGGCGGAGGAGTTAAAGCTTCGGCAGCACATGTCCTCCATGTTCAGCCATCCCCCGTTCTTTCTGGAGCAGGAGCTGGCCGCCGCCATCATGGTGGGCGACCGGGGCCGGGCACAGCGGGCGCTGGGCGAAATCAACCGGCTGGAGCGCGCCCGCGTGGCGGGCGACCCGCTGCGGTCGCTCAAGAACTCGCTCATCGGCAGCTGCGCGCTATGTAGCCGAGCCGCCATCGCGGGCGGGGCAACCGCGGACGCCGCCTTTACACTGGCGGATGAGTACATCCGCGCCATTGAGGAAAAGCGGGACGCCAAATCCCTATCCGCTCTGGAGGAGGACATGGTCATCCGCTTTACGGCGCAGGTGGCCGCGCTGCGCGACAACCAGGTGTCCAGCATTGTGCGCGGCGCGATGCGCTATATCGACGAACACCTGTCCGACAAGCTGCGCGTCAGCGGCATTGCCAAACAGGTGTATGTGCATCCGGATTATTTAAGCGCCCGGTTCAAGCAAGAAACGGGCGAGGGCATCAGCCGCTACATCCAGCGCCGACGGGTGCAGGAGGCGTGCCGCTTTTTGCGCTACAGCGCCTACCCCATCGCCCAGATTGCGGGCTATTATCAGTTTTCCTCCCAGAGCGCTTTCACCAAGGTGTTCAAGCAGTATCAGGGCCTGACACCCCGGCAATACCGCGAGTGGGGCACGGCCAGCACTATACCTTGATTTCCTCCTCCGGCAGGCGGATGTCGGCGTAGCGGGCCAGCATCTCCCCCGCCTCGCCGCGCAGGTATTCCTCGGTCTGCATGGCGGCGCAGCCGATGTAGCGCGCCGGGTCCAGCGAGGCCCGCAGGGCCTGCTCATCCAGGTCAAAGGCCGCGTCCTGGGCGATGCGGTGCAGCAGGTCATTGTCGCCGCCCTCCAGCTTAACGCGCGCGGCAGCAGCTTGGCTGTGCACGCGGATGCGCTCGTGCAGCTCCTGCCGGTCGCCGCCCCGGCGCACGGCATCCATCAGAATATTCTCCGTCGCCATGAAGGGCAGCTCGGCCATCAGGCGGCGCTCCATCATCTTGGGGTAGACCACCAGGCCGGAGGCGATGTTGTGGTACAGCATCAGCACGCTGTCGGCCGCCAGGAACCCTTCTGCGATGGCCAGGCGGCGGTTGGCGCTGTCGTCCAGCGTACGCTCCAGCCACTGCTCGGCGGCGGTCATCGCGCCGTTTTGCTGGTTGGCGATTAAAAAGCGGCTGAGGGCCGCCATGCGCTCGGAGCGCATGGGGTTGCGCTTGTACGCCATGGCGGAGGAGCCTATCTGCTGCTTTTCAAAGGGCTCCTCGATCTCCTTGAGGTTGGCCAGCAGGCGGATGTCGTTGCTGAACTTGTGGGCGCTTTGCCCAATCTGGGCCAATATACTCAGCGCCCGGCTGTCCACCTTGCGCGAATAGGTCTGACCGGAAACGGCCACGGGCTTGTCAAAGCCCATCTTGCGGGCCAGCATGGCATCCAGCTGGCGCACCTTGTCCCAGTCGCCGTCAAACAGCTCCAGAAAGGATGCCTGGGTGCCCGTGGTGCCCTTGGATCCAAGCGGGCGCAAGTCCTCCAAAAAGCGCTCCACCTCGCCCAGGTCGTAGAGCACATCCTGCAGCCACAGGGTGGCGCGCTTGCCCACCGTGACGGGCTGCGCCGCCTGGAAATGCGTAAAGCCCAGTGTTGGCAGGTCGCGGTGCTTGTCGGCAAAGTCGTACAGCGCGCGGGCCACGGCCACCAGGCGCGCCTGCACCAACAGCATGGCGTCGCGCAGAATCAGAATATCGGCATTATCCCCCACATAGCAGCTGGTGGCGCCCAGGTGGATGATGGGCCGCGCCAGCGGGCAGGCATCGCCAAAGGTATGCACATGCGCCATCACATCGTGGCGCAGCTCCTTCTCATAGCGGGCGGCCAGGTCAAAATCGATATCCCCGGCCTGCTCCTCCATCTGGCCGATCTGCTCGTCGGTGATGGGCAGCCCCATGGCCTGCTCGGCCTGGGCCAGCCATATCCACAGCCTGCGCCACAGGCCGAACTTGTGCTCATCCGAAAACAATGATTGCATGCGCCAGCTGGCATACCGCTGGGAAAAGGGAGACTGGTAACCGCTGTGATCGCTCATGGGGCCTCCTTGCGTGCTGATAGGCAGTGCCTCTATTATAGGCATGTGAGTGGATGAACGCAACGCGTGTTGTGTATCCGCCTGGTATGCTGACATGAAAAAGCCACCATAGGCCGATCGGCTCGTGGTGGCGGTTCATGCTGCGTGCTATTGCTTGCGGATTATCCCGCCAAATCCTTGGACTGATCCTCCAGGTGCCTGCGCAGGCGCGCCAGGCGGCGGATGCGGCGGAAGCGCTTTTTCTGGGGCGCGGGGGGCATGCTGTAGGTGAGACCATCATCGTAGAACACCTGCTCGGGCGGCTGCTCCAGCAGCTGCGGGTCGGCCAGGTACCTGGACACCATGGCCACCATCTTGGCGTAAATCATGCCGGCGCACACGCGCTCGTCCGCCGTGATACCGATGGGCAGCACGCGCTTGCGCTGGGCCTCGCCCTTGGCGTTGACGGTGACGCCGCGCTCCAGGCTGCCGATGCTGATGAATACCGACGTGGTGCCGAAGTTGTAGATGTGGTGGTTTACCGCGGGCATCCCGATGGACGCCATGTTGGTGATGAACATGCTGGTGTGGAAGGGGCTAGCCTCCACCAGAAACCGCGGCATCAGGCCGTAGCGGTCCAGCAGCCGGGCCAGGCCGGCAATGGTGGTCGCCAGGATGGGGTTGAGCAGGAACTTAGCCACCTTCATGGTGCTGTTGTCCGTCTCTTCCTGCCGGGCCTGGCTAATGGCCTCGCCCGTGCGGGCGGCCACGTCCAGGATGGTGTCGTGCGGGTCAAACTTGCACTTGACCACGTTCTCCTGCACGGAGCCATCGGTTGTGTTTTTGAGCACCACAAAGGATACCGCCAGCTCATTGCGCGCGTAGATGCGCTTGTTGGCGATGAAGCGGTTGAGCTCGGGCATCTGCGAGATGGCCCGCACATAGGCGGCCAGCACAATGTCCATGAAGCTGAGCTTGTACCCCTCCGCCCCCTTGGCCACGATGTAGCGCGCCAGCGGCTCATAGTCCGCCTTGTAGGTGAGCATCACCTGCGCGTCGCAGCGCATGGGCATCAGGTAAGGCGTCAGGGCTACAATCGGGTCAATCGACCGCACCACGCGGCCGTCACTGCGTCTTCCAAACAAGTTGATCCCTCATTCATTCCCGTTCAATACAGCCCGGGACAGGCCGGGCTGATGGCATTATAAACACCACAAGGGCAAGTGTCAATTTTAGTTATATGTCAATCGTCAGGCCGACCGGGCAATGGTCGCTGCCCAGCACATGGTCCTCAATCAATGCCTCCTGCACCTTGTCCATGAGGGATTCCGATACTACGAAATAGTCAATGCGCCAGCCTGTGTTGTTGGCCCGCGCGTTGCCCATGTAGCTCCACCAGGTATAACGGTTGGCGGTATCGGGGTACAGCCGGCGGAAGGTATCGGCAAAGCCCGCGCCCAGCAGCTCGGTCATCTTGCCGCGCTCCTCGTAGCTGAAGCCCGGCTGGCCGATGTTGGGCTTGGGGCGCTTGATGTCAATCTCCTCATGGGCCACATTGAGGTCGCCGCAGTAGATGACCGGCTTCTTTTCGTTGAGCAGCAGCAGGTAGGCGCGCATGTCGTTTTCAAACGCCATGCGGTAGTCGAGGCGGCGCAGCTCGGGCTGCGCGTTGGGCACATAGCAGTTCACCAGGTAGAAGTCCGGATACTCCAGCGTCATCACCCGGCCCTCGTCGGCGTGCTCGGGCTCGCCGTCCAGGCCATGCAGACGGATGCCAAAGAAGATGGCTTGCGGCTCATGTTTGGTGAACACAGCGGTACCGGAATAGCCCTTCCGGTCGGCGCTGTGGTAGTAGGCCAGGTATCCTTCGGGCGCGAAGTCCGCCTGCCCCTCCTGCATCTTGGTCTCCTGCAGGCAGAAAAAATCGGCGTCCGCCTGATAGAAGTAGTCCTCAAACCCCTTCTTCAGCACCGCCCGAAAACCATTGACATTCCACGAGATAAACTTCATTGCGCGCTCCTTCATTTCATCCATGGGTGGAGTAAACCCCAGCCCCATGAGAAAGCCATATCCCGATATCCCCACGTTTTAGGCGCTCTGCGCGGTTGTTCGCACCCGCCGCTCGTGCTATAATCAACACCTGATTGCGAAGCAAGAAAGGACAGGCATGTACGTAGCGGATTCATGGCAGGATTTTGAGGTCATCGACACCGGCGACGGGCAGAAGTTAGAGCGCTGGGGCGATATCCTGCTGGCGCGGCCGGACCCGCAGGTCATCTGGCCCAAGGCAAGGCCGGAAAGCTGGCGGCAGGCCGATGCCGTGTACGCCCGCAGCGATAAGGGCGGCGGTGCGTGGGACTTCCGCCGCCGGCTGCCCGAGCGCTGGGAGGTACAATACCGCGGCCTGCGCTTTTTTGTGCGCCCGACGGGCTTCAAGCACACCGGCCTTTTCCCCGAGCAGGCCGCCAACTGGGAT
>ENA-UOOR01003271-UOOR01003271.1-fermentation-metagenome-genome-assembly--contig:-NODE-3271-length-14637-cov-4.059868_pt1 | contig 14637 bp, 10 predicted proteins | sample MGYA00245780_ERZ724029 | MGnify/ENA primary metagenome ERZ724029 (study PRJEB28704, sample SAMN03018315) | fermentation metagenome | biome: anthropogenic terrestrial biome; feature: soil; material... | reverse complement strand
TCGCTTATACTTTGGGGTCCGACCCCACGAAGTTCGGCCGCCTTTTCCTCGGCTAACGTATCATTAATGAAACTTCCGGCACCTGCTTCACAACCGGCCAGGTATTTTAGTTTTTTCGCGGTACGATGGGGAGGATAAAACTCAAAATGAAGATGGTAATGGGGGTACTCGGCGCCATCGGTCGGTGCTTGGTGTACGACCATCAGATAGGGGAAGGAAAAATCAAAAAGGGCATCATATTTAAGCAACAATCCCTTTAATACTAAGGCCAAATCCCGTCGATCTTCCGCGGTGAACTCAGCCATGGAAGCCAGGTGTTTTTTAGGGGCGAGGTATACTTCATAGGGGTAGCGGGCAAAGAAGGGGATAAATGCCACAAATCGTTCGCCTTCAAAGACGATGCGCCGTCCGTCTTGGTATTCCTCAGCTAGCGTTGCGCAGAATAGGCAGTTTTGGTGCTGCTCATAATAGCGCTTTGCTGCGCCCAGTTCTTTTTCAACCGTCGGCGGGATGTACGAGAAAGCATAGATCTGGCCATGAGGATGATGGAGGGTTACCCCAACAGCTTCCCCTTTGTTTTCAAAGATAAAAACATACTTGATCTTACTGTGGGCACCAAGTTCTTCGTACCGGTCCTGCCAAACGCGGATGAGGTTCCCGATCCTGTTCAGCGGCATCGTCGCTAAAGTACCCCCATGCTCCGGTGAGTAGAGAACAACTTCGCAGCAGCCATAGGCCGGTTCCACCGGTGAAATGGACGTCGGTAGGACACTGGGTTCAGACGGATTCCTCCGTAACGAAGGAAATTTGTTCTCAAAAACAACAATATCGTAATGGTCTTTCGGCACCTCCGTGGGGAAGCCTCCGGGCTGAGTCGGACACAAAGGGCAGTAGTCTTTAGGCGGGAGAAAAGTCCGATCCTGCCGGTGCGTAGCGGTAATTACCCATTGCTCTAAGAATGGATGCCAACGTAATTCCGACATGTCTTCATTTCCTTTCTGTCACGTTTTTTTCCTTTGTTTCTGGCTCCAACGGGGACGGAGTAAAATTGTAATAGATCAAATAGCGTCCGTCTTCTTTGGTCGTTATTTCTTTCTGAAAAGTATCTTCCTGAGCCATCAGTCATCCCACCTCTCTCTGGTTTTATCTGTGATCGCCTTAAACCAACTCCACCCGTAAGCCGTTTTCCTGCAGCAGTCGTACCTGTTCCGGTTCAGCCTGGTTATCGGTGACTAGTAAATGAAAATCTTCCAGTTTTCCCACTTTAGCCTGGGCCACATTCCCAATTTTACTGGAATCCGCGAGTAATATCCGCCGCCGGGAGGCGTTGATAAAACCGATCTTCATCTCGGCTTCCGGAATATTAACATTAGTAACACCATAGTGGGCATCAATCCCACTCGCACCGATAAAGGCCACGTCGGCGTAAAGCTTGTCCAGGATTAAATTGGCATAGGGATTAACTAACGAATGTTGAGTTGCACGTAATCTCCCCCCGGTGACGATGACACTAATCTCCCGATAGTTCTCCAAAAAAGTAGCCACATTAAGCGCATTCGTAAGCACGGTGATATTTTTGTGGCGGACGAGGTGGCGGGCCACCTCCATCACGGTCGTTCCTACATCAAGAATAACCATATCTCCATCGGAAACCAATTCTGCGGCGTGCCAACCAATTCTTTTTTTCTCTTCATGAAAAGAAGCTTCCTCTTCCTGATAAGCCCGTTCGAAACCGGTTTTTGGATTTTGAATCGCTCCGCCGTGGGTCCGGCGCAAGAGACCTTGTTTTTCCAACACATCCAGATCCATCCGGATCGTAACTTCCGACACGGCAAGTTTATCGGCTAAACTTGCCACGCGGCAGCGTCCTTCTTTATTCATAATTTGCAGAATTGCTTTTCTCCGTTCTTCAGGAAACATCTAACCACCTCTGCTTTTATTTTACGATTATTTTCTTTTCCTGTCAAATTATTTGTCTTTTTTCGTATCACTAAAGTAAACGAAAACAAAAAGCAACTCCATCCTTGTCATAAGAATGAGTTGCTTTTAAATTCAGAGCATCCTGCTTCCTTCAGTTTTTACGTTGACTTTTAATCCTCTTTAATCTTACCCTTTAATCGCACCGGCGGCAACGCCTTTGATAATATATTTTTGTAAACACAAGTAGAAGATCACAACCGGAGAAGCTGATAACACCAGGGAGGCCATGGCCAGCGAAAGCTGCTGCCGATACATGCCAAAGAAAATATGCTGTGCCAGTTGGAGGGTGGAACGGCTGGGAAGAATAATGAGTGGTAACAGAAAATCGTTCCAAATCCAGAGCACATCAAGAATGGCCACCGTAGCATGGATCGGTCCCAGTAAAGGGAAGACCAAACGGAAATATATTGTCATCACCGACGCGCCGTCAATGGCTGCCGATTCTTCGATCTGCACCGGGATACTTTTAATAAAACCATGATACATAAAAACCGCCAAGGGACAACCGAGGCCGATATAAATCGGAATAATCCCCAAGACGCTTTTTAAGTTTAGGTTTGCGGCGGTGACATTGAGCGGAATCATTACCGTTTGAAAGGGCACCACCATATTAAAGACAAAAAGAAAATAAATCGCCAAGCTGAGTTTAGAATGGGTTCTCACCAGCATATAGGCTGCCATTGAACTGACAATAATGATCCCCACCGTACTTAGGGCGGTAATGACAAATGTATTCCCCACCACGACGGGGAAGTTAATCTCTTTCCAGGCTTGCAGATAATTACCAAAGCTGATCCGCTGAGGTAAGGACAGCGGGCTAATCATGATCTCCGCATCGGTTTTGAAGGAATTAATGAGCGTCAAAAAGGCTGGAAAAAGATAAAGAAGGGCGCTGATAAACATTACCACCTGTGCAATGGTGCGGGAATGTATTCTTAAGTTGAACTTCTTTCGTTCCATCAAGTGTTCAAGGGAAGGTTGATTTGTGTTCATAGTTCCACCTCCCGCTTCTTCATCATGTACAATTGCGTACTAGTGAGGATAATAATCCCCAAACAAAGCACGATGGCTTTTGCGGTGGCATATCCATACCGGTTTTGCATGAAGGCCGTTTTATAAATATCAATCACAATCGAGGTGGTAGCATACCCGGGGCCGCCCTGATTCAAGGCCCACAAAATGTCAAAACTTTTGAGCGAGTTGGAAAGACTATAGAAGAGACAAATGGTAAACGCGGGTAACAGCAAGGGAAATTTGATGTGAAATAAGCGCTGTAACCCGTTGGCACCGTCCACAGCAGAGGCTTCGACCAGCTCAGCCGGGATGGTTTGGAGCCCCGCCAGATAAATCACCATCAAATAGCCACACCCTTGCCAGACGGAAACGATCAAGGAAGCATAGGGTGCCAGATCCGGACTGCCCAGCCAGACCGAGATTCCAGTAAGCGCCGGAAAGATTAATCTAAACATAAACGACCACACATAAGCGACAATAATCAGACTAAGAACATTTGGTAAAAAGAACATCGACCGTAAAACGTTACGAAACCGAAGTTTCGTGTCGAGAATTAAAGCTAAAATTAGCGCCAACAAGTTCGTAAAGAGCACATTATAAAAAGTGAAAAATAGCGTGAACCCAATCACACCCCGCTCCCACCGGTATTCATACAAATTATCACTGAGCAGCATCCGCAACCGATCTTCCCGTTCAAAATCCAGATCAGCGGTTAGCGCATAGACTTTTTCCGCTTCATTAAAATGATAAACCGATGACAGAAATGCCTGCTCCTCTTCTTCAGTAAGGTGGGCTAATAATTTTTGCTTAAAATCCTTTTCTTGAAAACTTACGGGTAAATCCTCAAATTCGCTAAAGAGAAAACGTTGCGTGCGGCGCGGGAGAAACCTTTCGTCTTTTAACATCTCGCGAAAATTATCAAGCCCGATAAACTTGATGGGGGTGATCCCCACCTTTTTTAAAATACTCTTAATCTGTCTTCTTTCTTTCTCATTTAATTGTCTGGATGTTGCGCCGCCCCCCAGCGTCTCGTCGCTGATCCAGTTTTGCAACTGATAAAAACTACCGGTTGATTCCAGCTTATAATACTTAGTGATCAACTCCCGGTCACGCCCGTCATGGAGCGACCCTAAGACCTGTTGGTCAAATTCGTCCTTTTTCATACTAAGCGGAATTTCCGGAACGATCCCATTCCAATCGGTTAAGGAATATTGCACCCCTTGGATTAGAGGGAAGATGAAAAAAATCCCATAAAGAGCCAAGGCCGGAAACAAAAACAACCAAAAGTAGAACTTCTTATTCCATTTGGAAGCAACCATCGTTTTCTCCCCTTTTCCTATAAGACCAGTGGGGAAAAGAGAAGAAGGGCCGCAGCCTCCCCTTCCCTTTTCCCCTACATCACTATGCCTATCTATTGATCTCCCGCTTCCAGGTTGCATCAATAAATTCAGTTACCCCGTCACGGCTCCGCATTCCTAACATGTACTCTTGCGCGCCAGTTTTACAGGCATCTTCAAAAACAGCCACCGGATACATGGAGAAAGCCCAAGGATTGGTTTTGCCCGCATTCATATAACCAACCAGATCCTGGAAAGGCGCTTCCATTTTCGAAGCATCAGCACCCTTGAAGGTGGGAACCAGTTTACAATCTTCCACCCACATTTTAACAGCTTCCGGCGTCGCCAGCCATTCTAAGAATAGTTTGGCCGCCCGCATGTTTTCGGGTTTAGCAGTCGCGGATAAACCAAAGGTCGAATCCACATCAGCAAAGAGTTTGGTGTCCGCCGCCTTCTCATTAACGGGGAACGGAATGAACCCGCAATCCAAATCCGGATTAATGCTGAGGCAAGCCTGATAAGCCCATAAACCTTGCACCATCATGGCTGCTTCTCCGGAGGCAAAGGCGGCGTGTTGTTCGCTTTGATCCATTTCGGCCGCATTGTCATGTAAGTTCGCCTTATAGAAATCCAGCAAACGGTATAATTGCCGATTGTCAATGGGATCAGCGAAGGAAGCTTTTCCTCGGTTCATCTGCTCAAGCCAAGGTATTAATTTCTCCCCAGCTAAGGTGGTATGTAGCATGGAAATAATGTGTCCCATCGACCAATTGGCTTTCAATAAAGCGGCAAACGGAACCACATCATTCTTTTTCAGGGTAGAACAGACGCTCTGCAATTCTCTAAAGGTCGTCGGTGGCTTTAATCCGTATTGATTAAAGATTTCTTTGTTATAAATGATCCCAATCCCGGCCAAATCCATCGGTAAGGCATACATCCTTCCGTTATATGTAACGGCATTTTTGGCCCCATCCACAACCTTCGACATCACGGGTTCGTTGGTTAGATCGGCCAACCAACCGGCAGCAGCAAACTCAAAGACTGCCGCATAGGATTGGAGCTGAATGATCTCCGGTGCATCCCCACTGGCCATTCTAGCCTTTAAGGTAACCATATTGTCATTGGGGATCATCGTTAGTTTAATCGAGATATCCGGATTTTTTTTGGAGAAAGCTACCGTCATCGCTTCCATTTGCTTGACGATCTCTTGTTTGTAATAATACAGCTCAATCTCGGTTTTCCCTGCCGCATACAGCGGACAGATCCCGACGACCAACACCAATAGCAGCAAACTACTGAAGAGAACTTTCCTCAACCGCGCTTTCATTTTTTAACCTCCTACTTTCTAATCTTAAGATCAAGCACTGCTCCTGAATTGTCAACCTAAGCCGCCAGCCATCAACTCCTTTCCGCACTAGGGATTTTGCACGCAAAAGCCCTAGGCACCCGATTGCAGAAGACACTAATAATTGTAACGCTAACGTTTGCGCAACTAAACAGATCTATTCTTTACCAATTATTAAACTCCTGCTGTTTTTACCATTTTTTTTTGAGTTTCGAAATTTATTTTTCTAGACCCGCACCAGACGTTTTGCGCCGCAAGAATCTCGAATCAAAAGTTCGGAGGATAAAATCCTTTGGGGAGGGATCACCTGATCCCCGTTGAGAACGGCGATGATGGTTTCGGCAGCTGCTTTCCCCATTTCATAGATGGGAATCCGTATGGTGGTTAATGGCGGATCCAATAAGTTCGTAAAAGCATCATCATTAAAGCCCACCACCGCAATGTCATCGGGAATCACCAGTTTTGCCTCCTTAATCGCCCGGTAAGCGCCGATCACCATTAGATCATCAGCGACAAAAATAGCGGTCGGCTGCGGTTTTAATTGCAAGAGTTGTTGGCTGTATTTATACCCATCCGCATGCAGGTTTTCTGCATGACAAATGTAGCGTTCATCAACGGTAAGGCCAAATTCTCGGAACGCCATAACGTATCCCTGATAGCGGTCCTGACAAAAAGTATATTCGACCGGACCGTTTAAAAAGGCTACTTTTTTATGGCCTAAGTTCAGCAAGTGCCGAACCGCCGAATAGGCGGCCTGGATATTATCATTGTTCACCGCATAATGGTGCTGATCACCGTCTACCCGCCCGACAACCACAAAGGGGTGTTCCGTTTCAGAAAGATTCTCGATCAGTTGGTCATTCACCCGGCTGGCCAAGATAATCACCCCGTCCACTCTGCGCTCCATTACCATCTGTAAACACTGTCTGGCTTCTTCTTTATAGTTCTCTGCCGTAGCCAGTACCAAACTATATTGACACCGCTGAGTCACCTTACTGATCCCCCGTAGTATTTCCGCGAAAAATGGGTTGGAAAAAGCGCTCTCCGCTGAACGGGAAAGCACAACTCCCAACGCCTGACTCGAACGCCTGATTAAACTCCGGGCAATCACGTTCGGATGATAACCTAATTCCTTCATCGCTGCTCTAACCCGTTCCTTAGTGGGTTCGCTGATGCTTTTACTGTCCGAAATCACTCTGGAAACAGTTGAAGGCGACACCTTTGCCATGCGTGCAACATCTTTAATGGTAACCATTATTACCCCGTCCTTTTTATGCAACGTTTGCGTTACTTGAATATTCCTTTTTCGATTTTCAGTCAACGATCCCTGCTTTTTGTGGGATTTTTTTTGTTTTACCCTTTACTCAGCATCCTATTGCCTATTATGGGCTTTTTCCGTTTTATTCAGCCAAAGAAATTTCGCTACAATGTATAATGTTTGACGAATTTTACGCAAACGTTTGATTGACACTCCTAAAGCTTCCGTTTATAATGGATTAAACTGATCGGGATTATCAGCCTGAGGAGGTAATGCAATGAACCACCGCTTAATCGTGGATGAATGGAAAATTATCGAAGAGGGATTTTCCCCGGAACAAAACCGCTTTGCGGAAAGTATATTTACCTTGGGCAATGAACATATGGGATTACGTGGTTTTTTTGAAGAACAATACTCTGGTGATAGTTTGCCAGGCACTTATCTGGCCGGGGTCTATTACCCTGATCAAACAAAAGTCGGTTGGTGGAAAAACGGGTATCCTGAATATTTTGCCAAAGTAATCAACGCCACCAATTGGATTGGGGTTGATCTTGAAATCAACGGACGCCAACTTGATTTGGCAAAATCAAAATTTAAAGCATTCCGCCGGGAGTTGGATCTGAAATCCGCCTGCTTAACAAGGTCCTTTGTTTGGATTGGCGAAGATGGACAGGAGATTGCCTTTGCTTTTTCCCGGTTTTTGAGTATGGCCCGGAAGAACATTGCCTGTCTTTCCGTGCGGATTCAACCGCTTAATTTTAATGGTACTATCACCGTCCTTCCTTATCTGGACGGGGATGTCACCAATGAAGATACCAATTACAACGAGAAATTTTGGACCGAAATCAATCGTGAGATCGATGAAGAAACCGCTCTCCTTACCATGAAAACCAAAAAAACCGGCTTTCAGGTCGCCACTACCATGGCAGCCCAAATCCGGTCGAAAGATGGTTCAGTCCTACCCACAATCAAGCAGGAATGTCTCTCGGAAAAGGAGTTTGTCGGCTACCGCTTTACGATTCCGGTGACGACCAATACCGAGTTTGAACTCCAAAAAATAGTGGCAGTCTGCACTTCACGGGATTTTCCCCAGGATCAGCTGGAAGCCACCAGCCGCTTTAAGTTACAAGCGGCCTGTGCTTCCGGTTTTGATCAATTATTTGCCGAACATAACCAGGAAATGCAGTCGAAATGGCAGGACACCGATATAACGATTAACGGTGATCCCCGCGTCCAACAGGGGATCCGTTACTGCATCTTTCAACTCCTCCAGACTTATACGGGAGCTGATCCGCGTCTTAACATCGGCCCCAAGGGGTTTAGTGGGGAAAAATACGGAGGAGCGGTCTATTGGGATACGGAGGCTTATTGTTTACCCTTCTACCTCTATACCAAGATCGAAACTGCCAAAAACCTGCTTTTTTACCGTTACCATCAACTGGATAAAGCCAAAGAAAATGCGGCAAAGTTGGGGCTAAAGGGTGCCCTCTACCCGATGGTGACCATTGATGGGGCGGAATGTCACAATGAGTGGGAAATTACCTTCGAAGAAATACACCGTAACGCTGCCATCGCTTACGCCATCTATAATTACACCAGGTATAGCGGGGACTGCAGTTACTTGCATGATTATGGCATCGAAGTATTAGTGGAGATCAGTCGGTTTTGGGCTGATCGCGTTACCTATAACCCGAAAATGGATTCCTATATGCTGCTCGGAGTCACCGGCCCCAATGAGTATGAGAACAATGTCAATAACAACTGGTACACCAATACCATGGCTGCTTGGACTCTAGATTACACCCTAAACAGCTTGGCGGAAATAGCAACCGCGGAGAAAGCAAAATACGGGCGCTTGGTAGCCAAATTAAGCCTCACGCCAGACGAAGTCAGTCGCTGGCAAACCATAATGGATAAAATGTATTACCCTTATAGTGAAGAATTAGGCATTTTTGAACAGCAGGATCTCTACCTAGATAAAGAGCAAGTATTGGCTTGCGACCTTTCCCCGTCCGAGCTTCCCTTGAACAAACACTGGTCTTGGGACCGTATTTTACGTTCCTGTTTGATCAAACAAGCAGATGTCATCCAAGGCTTGTATTTTTTCCCAGAAAAATTTGATCTGGATACGATCCGAAGAAATTTTGATTTTTATGAACCCCGGACCGTACACGAATCTTCTCTTTCCCCTAGTATCCACTCGATCGTAGCCAGTTGGATCGGTGATCATGAAAAAGCCTACGAACTGCTAATCCGAGCCACCCGTCTGGATCTGGACAACTATAATGCCGATACGGACGAGGGGATTCACTTAACCAGTATGGCAGGGAGTTGGACCGCGATCGTAGAAGGTTTAGCTGGTGTCGCGGTGCGCAAGGACCGCCTATCCTTTTCTCCTTTTATTCCCACAGCATGGGAAAGTTACTCGTTCAAACTCGCTTTCCGTGGACGGAAACTACAGATTTCCGTTGACAAAGCGCAGGTGACCATCGCCTTACTAGCAGGAGAACCTCTCCTCATTAATGTTTATGGCCAAGAACTGCGTTTGGAATTCGGTAACCCTTCCCTTTCCACACTCATAGTTTAAATTGTTTAACTATATCCTGAAGTTCTAAGGCCATTTGGGAAAGGATCGAAGCCGAATGGAGCGCTTCCTCTAAACTGGCGGTTTGTTCCTCGGTTGAGGCCGCCACTTCCTGACTGCGCATGGAAGACTGCTCCGCAATGGTGGCGATACTAAAACTCCCTTCTTCAACTTGGCGAATTTCGGTTTTCATCCTTTCCAACTCGGTATTGATGGCTTTAATCTGACTGTTCACCTCTTCACTGGTGGAAACAATGTGGGCAAAGGCGACCAGGGCCTCTTCGGCGACGTCCGTGCCTGCTTTGACTTCCTGAACCCCAACTGCCATCTCGACGGTAAACCGCTTGGCCTGAGTTTGGATGGCTTCTAAAATAGCGGCAATATTCTCCACCTGATTACCAGTGTCTTCCGCCAGTTTCCTGACTTCATCGGCCACTACCGCGAAACCACGCCCATATTCCCCGGCGCGGGCTGCTTCAATCGCCGCATTTAAAGAGAGTAAATTGGTTTGTGCTGAGATTTGGGTAATCACTTCAAGAATCATCCCGATATCTTCCGTGTGTTTTTCCAAAAGATCAGTGACCGCTTGGATGGAATTAATCTTTTCTTCAATGATCTTAATCTGCGTGAGCAGTTCGTGGATTTTGTTGTTACCGGTGGCAGCCGCCGTGGTCGCCTGATCGGCAGAGATCAAGACCTGGTGCGCATTGGTAAGCACATTTTGGTTCCCTGCTAAGAGTTGATTAACCACATCGATGGTTTTCCGCGTTTGGGTCGATTGTTCATAGGCACCTTGTGATACATCTTGAATATTAGTGGCAATTTGTTGACTGGCCTTCGTGGTTTGCTCAGCCACATTTCTCAATAGTTTTGCCGCTTGGGCGACCTGGGTACTACTTTCCACTATTTTTCCGATCAACATCCGTAAATTATCAACCATTTTATTAAAGGATTTGGCGAGGATCGCCACTTCATCATCGGACTGGGCAGTAACCCTTTCCACTTCCAAATCTCCGTTGGCAATTGATTGCGCCGCATAAGCTAGTCTGGCGATCGTTCCCGTGATCCGCGTGAAATAAATAATGGCATAAATCACACTAAAAATCCCAATCGCCAAAATGATCGTTAACACCAGCAGTCCCATGAAATTGGAGCGCTGCTCCAACTGGTTGATAATGGTGTGATAATAGCTTAATTCGGTGGTAATCAGTTCTTCCACTGCGTCCTTGATAAACCGGGATATTTGCACCAGATTTTCCATATAAGCAGAGAACTCAAGGACCATCCCCTGGAATAAATTTGAGATTACTTGCACATCCCCGTCTCTAACCTCACCAACCCCAGCGACGCTGATGGTGTCGTTTAAAAGTAAAGTTTTAGTAATTACTTCTTCGTATGTTGTTATAATTGCTTCTAACGAATAAAAGGAATTCATCCCTTCTTCGTTTTCAATGTTCGCTTCGACTAGCGCCAAACTTTCGTTAATTAAAGCTAAATTAGTATGGATCTTCTCCAAATCCGCCTCTTCTTTATTGTAATAGAAGCTCCAAAGCGTACTTGGGATCTCTTGGGCCGGTTGGATAATATTATTAGCGATCACGGTCGTTTCTACCATGACTTTCATTTGGTCAATCATCGAGCGGAGCACAAAAAAGGAGGCAATACTGACCCCCCCAATCACCAGAACAATCAGGACTAACCTAGAGATAATTTGTGTTTTTAAAGAACTTTGCGTTCTTCTGGAATTTTTGTGCCAAAATTTAAAGAGGGATTTTATATTTAACATTAAGCTACCCTCCTTGTCATAATAGTATCAAATCATGCTTGCTGACAGGAAAAAGGGGGGGAGCCACAAAACCGGCCCCTCTTCCCCCCTTGCCCTTTTTTATTTCTTACTCACATACTTCCGGATATCAAAGGCGACCGCGGAAATAATGATCGCACCCTTGATAATCATCTGCCAGTAAGGGTTAACATTAATAAAGGTCAACCCATAATTAATAACGCTAAAAATCAAAACACCGGCCAGCACCCCAGGAACCTTACCGACGCCCCCGGTGACGGAAACACCACCGACTACACAAGCAGCAATCGCGTCCAATTCATACCCCATCCCATAGTTATTGGTCGCGCCTCCGGTACGCGCCGCCTCCAAAACACCAGCCAAGCCATACAAAGACCCAGCCATCGCGTAAATAATCATCAAGTTCTTTTTAATGTTAATCCCCGAAACCCTGGCCGCTTCAACGTTACCACCAATGGCATAGACATTCTTTCCGAATTGGGTTTTATTCGCGATAATCCAAACGATCACCGCCACCACCAAGGCGATGATCACAATATAGGGTAAGGAGTAGAGGCCCTCCCCAATCACCCCTGTTCCCAATTCGGTAAAATCGTTGCGCAGGCCGCCAATGGGTTGGGAATTATTTGGTGCCATGTCGAAATAAATAGAGTTAATTCCATAGATAATAACCTGTCCACCCAAAGTAGCAATAAAGGGCGGTACATTCAATCTGGCGACGGAAAAACCATTCCCTAAACCCACCAGCAACCCGGCGCCAATGGCCAGTAAGATGGGGATCGCTATCGCCAGCTGCGGTAACTCCGGATAAAAACGGCGTAGATAATCGGGGGATTGAAGCATCGACGCGGAAAGGACCGCGGCAAATCCAACCATACGTCCGGCAGAAAGGTCTGTACCTCCGGTCAGGATGATAAAGAAAACCCCCAACGCGATGATGATCCGGGTGGATGACTGAATCAAAATATCACGCAAACAAACGATGGATAAAAATCTGGGGTCAACAAAGGCGATGACACCGATCAGTACGATTAGTACAATGTAAATCGCATTTGTAGACATAAACTCTTTTACTTTGCTCAGGTCAATTCGACTCATGATTTATGATCCTCCTTCGATTAGCCTATAAGTATTGGGTAGCCATCCGCATAATTTTTTCTTCAGTCGCTTCCCGACCGGGCACAAAACCGGAGAGATGTCCCGCGCTCATTACCATAATCCGGTCGGACATGCCCATTAACTCCGGCATTTCCGAAGAGATAAAAATGATGCTTTTACCTTGTTTGGCCAGATCGGACATGATCGTATATATTTCATACTTGGCGCCAACATCAATCCCCCGCGTCGGCTCATCCAGAAGGATTTCAGGCTCAGTCAATAACCACCTAGCGATCAGTACTTTTTGTTGATTACCGCCGGATAAATCTTTGATCAACGTTTTAAGCGAAGGAGTTTTAACCTTTAGCAGGTGAACAGACTTTTCCCCGTCGGCTCGTCTCTTCTTTTCGTTTAGTAACCGATTAGGCTTAACATATTTTTGAAGATTAGCGATGGAGGCGTTTTCCAGCACGGATAAAACAGGGAAGATCCCAGTCACACGGCGTTCTTCGGTCAATAAGGCCATCTTCAGCTTTTTGGCGTACTGGGGCGATTTAATTGTTACTTCTTGATCATTGATAAAAATCTTCCCAGCCGAAATTGACCGGAGCCCAAACAAAGCCTCAATTAATTCTGTCCTTTGGGCGCCAACCAGACCGCCAATCCCTAGAATTTCACCTTTCCGCAACTCAAAAGATATTTCTTTAAAAGACTTAGTAAACGGTGAAGTCAGTCCTTCGACCCGTAAAGTCACTTCACCCGGTATATTTTCCCGCGGCGGGAATCTATTGGTTAGATCCCGACCGACCATCCGCGAGATGATTAGGTCGTTTGTTAACTCCGCAGCAGGCCAAACCCCTACCTTTTTTCCGTCGCGTAAGATTGTAACTTCATCTGCGATCTTTAAAATCTCTTCTATTTTATGGGAAATATAGATAATCGCCACGCCCCGCTGTCTTAGATCATGGATGATCGCAAAAAGCTGATTAACTTCATTCTCAGTCAAAGAAGAAGTGGGTTCATCCATAATGATCACTTTAGAATCATAAGAGACTGCTTTGGCAATTTCCATGGACTGCACTCGGGACACGGACAAGCGGTGCACAATCGCCTTCGGGTCGATATCCATATGAAGTTCCTGAAAGAGTTCCTTTGTATCTTGGTACATCTTTCGTTCATCGACAAAATTCAAAGGCCCGATTTTCTTCAAGGGAAACCGTCCGAGCCAGATATTCTCCATGACCGTCCGAAAAGGAACCGGATGTAATTCTTGGTGGATCATGGAGATCCCGTGATCCAAGGCTTCTCTGGCCCCATGAAATTCTACCTTTTGGCCGTTTAAAAAGATCTCACCGGCATCTTGATTATATAACCCAAACAAACACTTCATTAAAGTGGATTTACCAGCGCCATTCTCCCCCATCAGAGCATGCACGGTGCCGGGACGTACTTGTAGCGTTACCCCATCAAGCGCCTTGACACCGGGAAATTCTTTGGAAATATCAATCATCTCAAGAATAAATTCATTATTACTCACCATAATGCCCCCCGTCATTTCGTGATGACGTTCTCTTAAAGTTATCAGGTTTTCGTTGTCACAAAAAGCTTAATACAAAGCAAGGGAGCAAATCAAGTGCAAATTGCCCCCCTGCTCGCTCTAAACCAATAACTTAGATCTTACTTCCGTCGCTTAATTATAAAGCTTGATCCCAGTTTTCCATTGTGATCTTCCTATATGGTACCCAGACGTATTTCCCATCAGTTAGTTCAAAACCGGTGTTTGCTTCGGTCGGGGTTTTGCCTTGCGCCAAAACGTAAGCAAGCTCTAAAGTGGCTTTTCCTTGGTTCTTCGCATCGTTCAGCACGGTCCCGAGTAGGGTGCCTTCTTTCAATGCTTCCAGCGCCGGGGCGGTAGCATCCACACCAACAACCGGCATGTATCTTCCGCCTCTGAAGTAACCGGCGGCTCTTAAGGCCTCGATCGCGCCTAAAGCCATATCGTCGTTGTTGGCAAAAACAGCTTCGATTTTATCTCCGTGGGCAGCAAGAAACGCCGCCATTTTCTCCTGGCCGTTTACCCGGTTCCACATGGCGGTATCTTCCGCTAAACAATCCACTTTAATTCCGGCGTCTTTGACAGCTTTAATGGAATATTCGGTTCTGAGTTCAGCATCTTGGTGACCAGGTTCGCCTTTCAGCATGACATATTGGAGAACA
>ENA-UOOR01003270-UOOR01003270.1-fermentation-metagenome-genome-assembly--contig:-NODE-3270-length-14639-cov-5.219899_pt1 | contig 14639 bp, 20 predicted proteins | sample MGYA00245780_ERZ724029 | MGnify/ENA primary metagenome ERZ724029 (study PRJEB28704, sample SAMN03018315) | fermentation metagenome | biome: anthropogenic terrestrial biome; feature: soil; material... | reverse complement strand
TTAATATTAAAACAGATACATACATAATATTTAAAACTAAATATTATCATTTAAAGGCCCTGTAATATCAGAGCCTTTAATATTTAAAAAATTTATAATTAATTTAAAAATCCAAATTCATGAAACAATATTTTCATAAAATACCTTAAGCAAATACATCCACTATGTTATTGGAATTATTCTTGCCATTATTGGTTTTTCCTGTATTGTTATTCTCTATTTTCTCTGACCCTACAGTATCCATAGAGTTTTGAGTTTTTGATGCTTTTTGTGATTGTATTTGCTGAATTTGTGATTCAATTTGCTGCAGCTGTGCCTGTAACTGCTGAATTTTAGCCTGTTTTGTTTGTTCATCATCGTCACTTGCACTTTCTTCTTGTATTTGTCGTTTTATGCTAGTTGCCTGTTTTTCCAATTGACTTGTATCACTGCTGCTGTTGTATGAAGTTACAGTTGTATTTATTGACGTGGAAGAAATTGATGAAATACTCATATTAATACCTCCTAAAAATTTCATTATTGTATTACTTTATGCAAATTTACCATATTAATATTAATATTTCCTTAAAATTCACGTTCTTACTAAAAAATAAAGTAAATAATATTCTCAGTATCTCACCTAGCATATTCGTTACATTGTCTATATTTATTACAAATACACTCACTACAGATTTTCTTATTATTAAAATCACTGCACAGTTTATAGTTTCCTCCTTCTATTTTTAATATTTTTCCATCTACAAGGCTTTTTGCTATCTTTTTTCGGGCATCATCATATATCCTTTGTATAGTAGAACGTGCCACCCCCATTACACTTGCACTTTCTTGTTGATTTAATCCTTCCAAATCCATAAGTCTTATGGTTTCGTATTCTTCTACAGTCATTGTTACGTATTCATTTATATCTTTTGATATATCTACAGGTCCAAATTTATCAATTTGGGGCAATGTACAGACTTTCCTCCATTTTCTAGGTCTTGCCATTTTATCACCTCTTTAGTTTTATCATACTAGAATATTATAATGCAATTCCTGATTTTTTTACATACTAAAGCAAGAGGTGAACAATCACCTCTTAAAAAATTATAAATTCTATTTTAAAGCCTCAATAAGCAGCGGTACAATTTCATATAAATCTCCTCGATACCATAATGTGCACTCTTAAATATAGGAGCATCTTCTTCTATGTTTATAGCCGATATAATTCCGGCATTTTCAATGCCTTTTAAATGTCGAACTTGTCCTAATATACCAATGGCAAGATAAAATGTTCCATTAAATTTCTGCAGTAGCAGAAGAACGTATGCCTATTTTATTATAATGAGTACTAAAAGTAAATCCATCCATGTCTTTTTCAATAATAAAGGCACTTATTCCTTTAGTTCCCAAACCAGGAGTTGTAACTGCAAATATCACATAGGTATCTGCATAATCAGCATTTATTATAAATAAATTATATCGTTACATGCCTTAAATTACTATATAGCCCAACTTTTACTTCTCACCTTTTTAAATATTTTATCCAAAGGCTGTAATTAGCTAACATCCCCATCTTCTTTAAAATGTGGGATAAGCACTGCTGCACCCCTGGATAGTTCTCTAAGATTCAGATAACAATGCGTATTCCTTATAAGTAAACTCCACCTGAGCCTAAGAATCACTTGATTTTTTACATTTATGGAGATAATCTTCAATGGCACTTCTTAAAGCCTTAACACCAAGATTAGAACAATGTTTTTTATGTTCCGGTAATCCTCCAAGGACATCTATTATATCATCTTCCTTAATAGCCAATGCCTCCTCTAAGGTTTTTTCCTTTGCCAGTTCTGTTGTTACACTACTTGTAGCTATAGACGCAGGACATCCATAAACTAAAAAGCTGATATCTTCTATTATATTATTTTCTACTCTAATATATATATTTAATGAATCTCCACAGGATGCATCCCCAGCTTTTCCTTCACCATTTGAACCATCTATGATACCTACATTTCTAGGACACATAAAGTGATCAATAACAGTATCTGTATATTCACTTGTAAACATACTCCTCATCTCCCTAAAAATATACTACTCACATTTGTTATTCTTACACCATTTTGTGCAAAAATCTGATTTTTTACTACATAAAACTCTTCGTGAACCACAAACAGGACAAGAAAATCTGTCCTGTTCATAATTCACTTCATATAGTTCACCACAATCAAAACATTTGAATTTGCAGAAATTAGTTGTATAATTTCCCCCACTTATTCTTATAGCATTCCCTTGTGTCAAAGCTATAGCCACCTTTTTTCTTGCACTATCAATTATATTTTGAAAAGTCTGTCTGGACACTTGCATCTTTCCGGCACACTCTTCCTGATTTAATTCTTCAATATCTTTTAACCTCATAGCCTCAAGTTCTTCCACTTTTAAAACTATTTCACTGATTTTGCATTTAGCCTTTCCCCAAGGTACAAAATAGGTGTTTTTAGGAAAAAATTCTACTTTCCTAAACTTTATCGGTCTTGCCATGTTTTATCCTCCTTTGCATTTACTGCACAGTCCCGTTAATGTGATATCTACATCATGTATTTCTAAATTATTTTCCTCTTCTATTTTTTTATTTAATTTAATGTACGAAAGATCCAACTCCAAATCATCTATATCTATTATACTATTACATTTATTACATTTAAAATGTATATGGAAAGGCTTTCCGCTCAAAATTTTTATCTCATAATAATTGATATCATCAATATTGATTTTTTTTACTATACCAAGCTCATTAAATATTTTTAAGCTTCTGTATACTGTAGCAAGGCCAATATTTTTGTCTTTAATTCTTTCATAAATTTGCTTTACAGATAAATGGGTATTAGCATTTATCATCTCTAAAAGTAAAATCCTCTTCTGTATAGTGAACTCATATCCTTTATTTTTAATTAATTTCTTATATAATGAAAGATCTTTATCCATATTATTAAATATTATTCGCTGCAGTTACCTTCATGGGCATGTTCAGTGCATACACTGCCTGTGGATTTAAGTTCACCTTTTATAAATTTTTCTACAGCATCACTGCTTAAACCTTCTACTCCTACCACAACCTCTATTCCATTTTCATTGAAAATCTCTTGGGCAGCAGCACCCATTCCTCCTGATATTATCACATTTACATCAAGTTCCTTTAAAAATACCGGTAAATATCCTGGTTTATGTCCTGGATTAGGTTTAAATTCTTCATTTTTTATTTTTTTATCCTCTACCTGATAAATTGTAAATCCCTCACAATGTCCAAAGTGTCCACTTATACATTTTCCTTCACTTGCAACTGCTATTTTCATAATTATATCCTCCTTAAAATATGTGTTATTATAAAATTAATCTATATATTCTTTTAAAACATCATGGGTATATTCAATGATTTCAGCACAGGATACACCTTTTTTCTTTAATTCTGCACATTGAAATGTTCCATACTTCTCCTTTATTTTGCCCATAATTTTTTTTGTATAATCCCTTGCCTGATTAGGCTCTACTGCTTCCTTTCTTCCTTTTATTGCACCTAAAGCCATAAGTGCCCCTGTTATTGCTCCACAACTGCTTCCCACAGTCATCCCTCTTCCAAAAGGACTTGCTATTGATACGGGAATATTTAAATTCTTTTCCTCATTTACCACCTTTATTATAGATTCTGCACAATTATACCCTTCTTTATAAAAGTCCACTGCCTTTTTCATTTATATATTCCTCCATTTTTAAATTTTTAATAAATGTTTTTCTTTATGTTAACCCACATTTCTTTAATGGCCTTACAGGCATCACTATCTTCATAGTATATAATTGATTTTAATTCATTTATTGATTTTACTACAGTATCATCATAAGGTATTTTTCCCACTAACACTAATCCTTTTTCTGTCACAAATCTTTCTATTTCCATAGTCATATCATAATTTATATCATACTTATTTATACATACCATAATAGATACCCCAAAACTCATACATAATGCAGTTACTCTCATCAGATCTTCAAGTCCAGATTTCGTGGGTTCGGTAACAAGCAACACTGCATCACTGCCAGTTACAGATGAAATGACAGGGCATCCTATTCCAGGAGAAGCATCAATAATTGTCAATGTGTCTTTTGTAGTAAACTTTTTTCCATTATTTCTTAAAAAGGTGACCAGCTTTCCTGAACCATCACTGCCTATATCCATCTGTGCTCTAGAAATTATACCTTTGTTTGTATCTGTGATAAAAGTTTCAGCTGACTTATCCTCCACCAGCTTAATTGCTTTCTCAGGACATACTAAAGTACATGCCCCACATCCTTCACAAAGAAAATTATCTATCACACAGTCTTTGATGGCATTAAATTTACATGTGATTTCACATTTTCCACATTTATTACAATACTCCTCATTTATAACTGCTTTTTTGCCACCATAAAAACTTTTTTTTTCTATATCTACGCCCTTATAAAAAAGATATAAATTAGGGGCATCCACATCACAATCTATTCTGACCACATCTTTTGCAAGTTCTGATAGTGCTGTTGCAATGGTGGTCTTTCCGGTGCCTCCCTTTCCACTTAATATTACTAATTCCACTTTAGCACCTCCAATACACTCTTTGCCATGTCATCAAAGGTCTTTTTGTATTCTGGATTATTATATAGAACTTCTCCCCTTGAATAAATTTCAGCTATATTTTTACTATAGGCAATACATCCTATTAAAGGTATGTTTTTTTCACTACAGTACTTTTTTATTATATTATCTTCGCCATTATCTTTATTTATTACTATTCCAAAAGGAATATCAAATATTTTTACCACTTCTATAGCCATTTTAAGATCATGACATCCAAATTCAGTGGGCTCTGTAACAAGTATTGCTCCTTTTGCATATTTCATAGTATTTACTACATTACAGGAAGTACCTGGACTGCAATCAACTACATTTACTCCCTGTGGTACATTTTCTAAAAGTTGTTTTATCACAGGTACTGCCATAGGTTCCCCTACATTAAGTACTCCTCTTAGACATCCTATATTTTGTGCATAACCCTTTTCTATTTTACCAGTATTTCTATACCTATAACTTAAGGCATCTTGCTTACATACAATTTTACAGGCTCCACAACTATGACACAGCTTTTGAAATAATATAATATCCTCTTTAACCTTTGCAAGAGCATTAAATTCGCAGACTTCTACACATAAGCCACAGGAAATACATTTTTCATCATCTATAAATGGATATTCTACCTTAACTTGTTCTGTCTTTTTAATATGTGGCTTCAAAAATAAAAATCCATTTGGTTCTTCTACATCACAATCTACATAATTTGCCTTTAATGCAAGGGCAATATTTGTAGACACAGTAGTTTTACCTGTACCTCCTTTTCCACTTAATACCGCTATATTCAAGTTACTTCCTCCTTAAAATCCTATTTTAAATTCCATGATGCGCCGGTCCTGATTGTGTCAATTCTTTAAGTTCACCTTTTCCAAACTTTTTTAAAACAGAACTCACCGCAATACTTTCACACTTATAAACCTTAATTCCTGATTTATCAATAATCTTAAAAGCATTAGGTCCTAAACTCCCAGTAATTATAACATCCACATTTTCATCAAGTACTTGTTGTGCCGCCGCAATACCAGCACCACCTCCTGAAAATTGCCCATTATTTTCCAATACCTTGATTTCTCCTCCATCAGTATTATGAATTTGAAAATACTTACATCTTCCAAATCTCATATCCAACAAACTATTTGCTTCTACACCATGTGCTGAAATTGCTATTTTCATCTTTTTTCCTCCAAACTATTTATAATATTAGTAACAATAGGACTAAAAATACTTTTAAGCTCCTCGTCTATACTCTCACTTTTATTCTCTGATAAATTGCTCACACTACTTAACATAGGAAGTTCTCCTAAAAAGTTCAAATTCATCTCTTTTAAAAACTTCTCTGTATTTTTTTCATTGAAAAATTTTATTTTCTTTCCACAATCAGGACAAGTTATATAACTCATATTTTCAATAACTCCTAAAATAGTTATATTCATAGCATTCGCCATATTCACAGCTTTGGAAACTATCATGGAAACTAACTCCTGCGGTATAGATACCATAACTAAGCCACTTATAGGAATAACCTGCATTACTGTAAGTGCAACATCTGCTGTTCCAGGTGGCATATCAATTACCAGATAATCAAGTTCTCCCCATATTACATCTGTCCAAAATTGTTTTACCGCTCCAGATATCAGCGGTCCCCTCCATATAACCGGTTGATTTTCATCTTGTAAAAGCAAATTTAATGATATCGTTTTTATTCCACTTTCTGTTTCTACAGGTACTATAAATTCTTCATTAGTTTCTGCTTTCCTGCCTCTTAAGCCCAGCAGATTAGGAATACTTGGTCCTGTCACATCCGCATCCAAAATTCCTACACTATACCCCATATCTTTTAAATGTCTGGCTATAAGAACAGAAATTGATGATTTTCCCACTCCCCCTTTACCACTCATAACACCAATAATTTTCTTTACATTGTTATAGGGATTGTTTTTAACCATACAATTTTCCTTATCCTTGCTGCACCCATCATTTGACGGGCATGAATCGCATTCTGACACAAAATCATCTCCTATATGCATATTGGCATTTGCCAATTTTATAATACTACTATTTATCGTTATTGTCAAATGCCAATTTAAAAAATTGAAAATAAATTATTCATATAGTATTATGAAAGAAAGAATACTATAAGATGAAAAACATTAATAATATAGTTGGAGGTGATTTTATAACTTATGACTCATAAATTTGATGCAAAAAATAAACACAAATTGGACAATGCCACCAGAAGGAAATTGCTTCCTCCAGAAGAAACCCTCATAAAACTTGGATTACAGCAAGGAGATACAGTGGCAGACATAGGTTGTGGAATTGGATACTTTTCAATTCCTGCATGTGAAATTGTGGGAGAGAGAGGAAAAATATTTGCTATAGATATTCTGCCTGAAATGCTTCAGGAAGTTGAAATAAATAAAAAAAAACATAACCTTGTTTGTAACATAGAAACCATACTAACTACAGAAAACAGTTTGAAATTAGAAGACAACACAATATCTTTTGCCCTTATAAGCAATGTACTTCACGAAGCATCAGACAGGGAGAAGCTTTTAAGTGAAATAAAAAGAATTCTCTCTTACAGAGGACGATTAGCCATTGTGGAATGGGAAAAGATTCAAGGAGAATTTGGTCCTCCCCTAAAACATAGATTAGATAAATTTTACCTTATAGAGGTATTAGAAAAAATTAAATTTTCAAATATATCCTTTGTAAATATAGGGGAAAACTTTTATGGATTAACAGCACAGAAATAATTTATTTAATTATGGAGGTAAAATATATGATTATAGAAAGTACGGATGTAGCAAAAGCCTCTATAGAAATGTCCATATCCTCTAGAGAAAATGAAAAACAATTAGAAAAGTTTTTTGAAGATAAAGGCATTTTAACCGCCGCTGTGGATATAGGAGGGAATATCAATAATAGCATACCAAAAATAATTGAAAGAGCTTTAGTATCATCTAAAAAAAGAGGCCTTATAAGAGAAAATTACCATGTACATGATGGTGCCATAGCAGGTGCTACAAGAGAGGCACTTTTTCAAATTATTCAAAAAGCAAATGAACTAAATGTAGGAGGTAAAATTGGTATAGCACGAAGTAAAGAACATATAAGTGTATGTATATTCATGAGTATAGGTTTGCTGCATTTAAATGAAGTAGTAATTGGACTTGGTCATCGTTCTATTCCCCTATAAAAACTTGTAAAAAGTGCATTTTATGGTGTTTGACAAGCTATGCTATATAAAGTATAATTATGTCGTATATTTATATATTGTAGGCTAGTTTTATATAAAAATATAATGTAGTATGGCAGGATTTATAACATAGTAATTTTAAAATAAAAAATACTATATTGGACTTAATTAAGTATAATTGGTAGTTTATGTAGAACATAATATAGTCTAAAGATATAAAAATTTTTCTGTTATCTAAAGTTCTGCTGACACAGAACTTTTTTATTTTTGCTATATATCTATACACTTCAATATATAAATACAGTATAAAATATTATTTTGGAGGATGAGTAGTATGGTAGGAAAGAAAAAGCTTTCATTTCTTGCAGTATTTTTATTGGCTGCATCAATTCTAGGAGGATGTGGCGGAACATCATCAAACAGTTCTAAATCAACTCTTAAAGACAAAGAAGTAATTAAAATTGGTATTACCCAGTTTATGGAACATCCAGCTCTTGATGCCGCTAGAAAAGGTTTTATAGCAGCATTAAAGGCTAAAGGATATGAAGATGGTAAAAACATTAAGATAAATTATCAAAATGCCCAGGGTGATATGCCTACAACTCAAAGTATTGCCCAAAACTTTGTATCACAAAAAGAAGACTTAATCCTTGCAATAGCAACTTCTTCTGCCCAGGCATCTTATAATGCTACAAAGGATATTCCTATACTTATAACCGCAGTAACAGATCCAGTTAAGGCAGGAATTGCAAAATCTCTTGATAACTCTGGAACCAATGTAACAGGAACTTCAGATGACTTGCCAATTGGAAAACAATTTGAACTTTTAAAGAAATTAGCACCTAATGCTAAAAAAATAGGTATTGTATACAATACCAGTGAAGCTAACTCACAAATTCAGGTAGAAAATGCTAAAAAAGCTGCCCCTGAATACGGATTTGAAATTGTAACAACAGGAGTTACTAATGTAAGTGAAGTTCCTCAATCTTTAGATTCCATAGTTGGAAAAATTGATGCCCTGTATGTACCTACAGATAATGCAGTAGTTTCATCTATAGCTACCGTAGTAAACACCTGTTACAAGAAAAATATACCTGTAATTGGTTCTGAAAAAGGACAGGTAACAAGTGGTGCTCTTGCCACTACAGGTATTGACTACACTAAATTAGGCTATCAAACAGGTCTTATGGCTGTAGAAATAATAAACGGTAAAAAACCTAGTGAGCTTCCTATTACCACTTTAAAGGACATGCAGCTTGTTATAAATGAAGATGCAGCTAAAAAACTTAATATAACTATTCCAGATGATTTAAACTCCAAAGCTGAAAAAGTAAAGGGAGGAGTTAATTAGTGAATATACTAATGAGTGTATTACAACAAGGTCTTATATTCTCCATAGCAGCTTTTGGAGTATATATAACCTTTAGAATACTTGATTTTCCTGATATGTCTGTAGATGGTACCTTCCCCCTTGGTGCTGCTGTAACTGCCATGTGTATAGTAAAGGGAATGAATCCTTTTGCAGCATCTATTCTATCCTTTGGTGCAGGGTGTATCGGTGGATTTTTTACAGGCATTCTCCATGTAAAATTAAAGATAAGTAACCTTTTATCCGGTATTTTAGTAATGATAGGTCTATATTCTATAAATTTAAGAATAATGACAAAATCCAATGTACCTTTATTTGGCCAAAAAACCATATTTTCAAGCAATGTAAATCTTCTATTGATGCTGTTTATCATTATGATCATAGTAAAGGTAATTCTTGATTTATTTTTGAAAACCAAACTAGGATTTGCACTAAAGGCTGTGGGGGATAATGAACAATTAGTGACTTCCCTTAGTCTTAACAAAGATAATATAAAATTAACAGGACTTGCCATTTCAAATGGGCTTGCAGCTTTATCAGGCTCTATGATGGCTCAATATCAAGGTTTTTCCGATGTTGGAATGGGAACAGGAACTGTAGTAATGGGTCTTGCAGCAGTTATTTTGGGGGAATCCGTATTTGGCAAAATAAGGTCATTAAAACCTACAACTACAGCATTATTTGGTTCCATATTATATAAAGGTGCCATAGCATTAGCACTTATGTGTAACCTTCAATCTAATGATTTAAAGCTGGTAACTGCCTTAATAGTAATTTTGGCCTTATCCTTAAATGGCAAAAAATTAAGTTTCAAGACTAAGAAACATAATCTTGGAGGTGAGTCCTATGTTAAAGATACAAAAACTGCGTAAAGTATTTAACAAAAATACTTTAAATGAAAATATATTATATGACAATTTATCTTTAACAGTGGAGGAAGGTGATTTTGTTACCATAATAGGGAGTAATGGTGCTGGAAAATCAACTTTGCTCAATCTAATATGTGGTACTTTAAGTGCAGATGAAGGTTCTATAATATTAAATGGTAAAGAAATAAGTACGCTTCCTGAATATAAAAGAACCAAATATATAGGAAGGGTATTTCAGGATCCCTCAAAAGGCGTTTCACCCAATATGACTATATTAGAAAATATGTCTATAGCTTATAATAAAGGAAAAAGATACGGACTCACAATGTGTGTAAATAAAAACAACACTAAAGTTTTTATTGAAATGTTGTCTCAAATAAATCTGGGATTAGAGGATAAACTTAATACCAAAGTAAATCTTTTATCTGGCGGGCAAAGACAGGCTTTATCTCTAATAATGGCAGTAATGTGCAAACCCAAACTATTGCTTTTAGATGAGCATATAGCAGCTTTGGATCCTAAGACCTCAGAACGTATAATAGAAATTACAGATAAAATAATAGTAGAAAATAAAATAACTACCCTTATGGTTACCCACAACTTAAATCATGCCATAACTTTAGGAAACAGACTGTTTATGATGCATGAAGGCAAGATAGTTATGGACGTAAGAGAAGAGGAAAAAAGCAGATTAACCATAGACAAACTACTGAAATCCTTTGAAAAGGTTCAGGGTAAACAAGAAGGATTAAGTGACAGAGTTTTATTTTCTTAAAAAAATATTAGAGAAGGTCATGATATGGAGTTAAAAATCTCTTATCATGACCTTTTTAACTAGTGGTTCAAGACTTAATTCCGTACACACCTAAAAATATACATTGTTAGAGTTTAGCGTTGGTCAGCGCATTCTCTACAGCTTTCATAATTCCATTACTGCTAAAGGTAGCCCCTGAAACTGCATCAACATTTGTAGACTGGCTATCTATAATTTCCTGAATAACTGTACTAGATGCTCTATCGTAAAACTTTTCATCATCTTGGTAAGAAAGAGTAGTGATATCAGTAATTTTACCATTTTTAACAACTACGGAAACTATTGTTGTACCTCCCCTATATCCGGTACCGGAGCCTTCATAGGTACCATCTTTATATTGTGCACTTGTGTTAGCAGCTGTACCAGAAGATACTTCTGTATTAGATTGACTGTTTGTAACTTGCTGATCATTACTACTTGAGTTAGTAGTTGATGAAGAATCAGGTGAATTTGTTGATATTCTGGCATTGCTCAGTGCATTCTCTACAGCTTTCATGATACCATTACTGCTAAAAGTAGCTCCTGAAACTGCATCAACATTTGTAGACTGGCTATCTATAATTTCCTCAATAACTGTATCGAACGCTCTATCGTAGAATTTCTTATCATCCTGGTAAGAAAGAGTGGCGATATCAGTAATTTTACCATTTTTAACAATTACAGAGACTGTTGTTGTACCTTCTCTAAATCCTGTCCCAGAGCCTTCGTAAGTACCATCTTTATAAAGAGTACCTGCAGTTGCAGTACTTTGACTGCTTTGTGTTTTTGTCTGCGTATTGTTTAACCTCACTGCACTTACTCCAAGATTACCTACATAATAAAAGCCTGTCATAACAGATACAGCTGCTGCTCCTGCAATAAGAGGGCGTACATCATCTCCGCATACAGTCAAAGTAATATTCTTTCTTGGACACGCGGTAATACACTGCATACAATTTATGCATTCACCACTCTTTATAACATCATATTTATAAAGAGGTATTTCCATGGCACAATTGTTTGTACATATTCTGCAATCACCACATTTTGTTCTTAACTTTCGTATTTTTGCAATTTTCAGTTTTGATATAATGGCAAATACTGCACCAAGTGGACAAAGATAGCGACAGAAAAACCTTTCAATAAACATTGAAGCAATAGCAATAAGAATAAAAAGAATAAACCCAACAGTTAGATTTACTGCTGCATAAGAAAAATCAGGTACTTTTCCTACAGAAACTACCATTCCAAAAACATTCCAAGGATTAAAGGTACTAAATGCAGTGATGTTAAAAGTGCATATAGCAAAAATTAGAAATGCTAATAAGATATATTTAAGATATTTAAAAACCTTGTCTATATTTTCATTCACTTCGAAGTTTATTTTAAATACCTTACTTGATATTTTATAAATAAAATCACCAAAAGCTCCATAGGCACACATCCATCCACAGAAAAATCTACCTATTATAATTGTAAATGGAATAATAACAACAATTTCTACTAATTGAGGAATCAGTTGGGTAAAAGCAATATTCTGCCTAATTAAAGCTACATAAATCTGCTTAATTCCTACAAATGTATCTATGTATAGTGATGGTAGGAATATAAAAAATATGATTTGAATCAGAAGTCTTGAAACCTGTATTATTGAAATTTTAGCTTTCTTCATTGATGGTATCTCCTCTCAAAATTATCTAATAATCCTTCTGTAACAAGAATATCCTTATTTTTCAAAATAAATATAGCTTCAGCATTAATACTTTTTAATAAAGATATTGATTTATTAATATCCTGTACAAAAAGAGCAGTACTCACAGCATCCGCATCAGTTGAACATTCGCATAGTACAGTTGCGCTTAAAAGCTCATTTTTTGATGGATATCCCGTGCGTGGATCTATAATATGATGATACCTTTCTCCTCCTTTGATGAAAAACTGTTCATTACTTCCGGAGGTTACAACTGTCTTATTTGTGACTGATACTCTTCCGATATATTGTCCCCTAGCGGACAACGGGTTTTGAATGCCAATTCGCCAAGATGCACCTGTTGGATTATGTCCCATTGTTATAATGTTTCCTCCCAGGTTGATCAAGGCATTTTCAATTTTATATTGCAGCAGCACACGTTTAACTTCATCAGCTGCATATCCTTTTGCAATACCACCCAAATCAATTGCTTGTCCTTTGTTTTTTAAAAATACTGTACATTTTTTATCATCTAATAGTATATCTTGATAATTTACCAGGCGTAAAACTTTCTCGATCATTTTTCTTTCTGGTAGATAATTTTGTTTTGATTCAAACCCCCAAAGTTCAGTCAAAGGCCGAATTGTTATGTCAAAGACCCCACCTGAAGCCCTCGAAAAATCCAAGGCACGTTTTAGTAAATTAAACGTGTCAATATTTATTTTCTGTGCTTCAAATCCAGCATAGTGATTTATTTTCATCACATCACTATCATTTTTAAAGGCAGACATTCTATAGTCAATTTCCAAAACTCTACTACAGGCACTATTTAGAGCATCTTTACAGTTTGGACCATAAGCAATTATTGTATTTATAGTTCCTAATGCAAAAAATGTTTTTTCATATTTCTTATTGTAAATTGTCTCTTTTAGCATCATAATAATCACCGCCTAGTTAAAAACTCTAAAAGCCTATATTTATTAGAGTTTTCTAAAGTTTATATATGTGTTGGTTAAAATATTAACTGAAAACTTTGTGATAACAATCAGATTTTCATGTGAAGTTTATGTGATTTCAATTATAGGATTTTTAGGTCAAAAGTATTCTGTTTTAAATTCAATACAAAAATTTTATTTAGGGTTCGCTCAGCAAGCCATATTTATTTAATTCAGATGATAAGTGAAATCTTTTATTTCCAAATATTAAAATAAACTACAAATAAATTCCAATTAAAGCAACTCCTGTTAAAGCCAACACTGCTGTACTAAATCCAGTGGCAACCGCAGTTTGCTGTGAAGTTGATAGGTTATTTAAGGCTCTTTGTTGTAAAGCTGACATAATACTTATAAATAATGCTGAACCAATTGCTGCTGACAGTTGTTGAAGAGTATTTAATATAGCTACTCCATATGGATAATATTCTTTTGGTAATTGATTAAGGGAATTTGTTTGAGCTGGTGTCATTGTACTGCCAACTCCAATACATACTGCCATATATATGATTATAATCTTTACAAAAGATGTATTAATAGTTGAGCGTGATAAAATGAATAATGATACAGTCATTATAATAAAACCTGTTGGTATTAAAATTTTTGTTCCTAATTTGTCATAAATTTTTCCTGTTATAAGAGTTACAATTCCATTAGTAAGTGTTGCTGGAAGTAATATCATTGCTGATATAAAAGTTGTTGCTTTAAGTGCTCCTTGAAGAAATATAGGTAACATTACATTCATGGTAAATATTATCATCATGGAAATCATAACAAGTGCTACACCAATTGAAAATAGGGGATATTTAAACGTACGTATTTCTAATATTGATTCTTTTAACAACAATTGACGTTTAGCAAATGCGAATAATGATATTATTCCGATGTATAATGGACCCAAGAATTCAGACAAAAAAAGAGTTGAATTATAGTTAGGTTCTCCATAAAATTTTAAATAAAGAAGGTGAATCATAGGTGTCCACTTAATTACGTCTTGAACCACTAGGGCGTGTCTGAAAACTATTTTTTACTATAGAAATAGTCTAATTAATGTAATTTACTAACATAAAATAACCTTTCATTGGCATATA
>ENA-UOOR01003269-UOOR01003269.1-fermentation-metagenome-genome-assembly--contig:-NODE-3269-length-14640-cov-5.480425_pt1 | contig 14640 bp, 13 predicted proteins | sample MGYA00245780_ERZ724029 | MGnify/ENA primary metagenome ERZ724029 (study PRJEB28704, sample SAMN03018315) | fermentation metagenome | biome: anthropogenic terrestrial biome; feature: soil; material... | reverse complement strand
CAAATGATACCCATCGGATTTCCTGAATGAAATATACTTTTTAAGGTCCGACTAAATAGTATCAAAAATGTTCTTGAACGTATCCGATTGATATAGATAGAATAATCCTGCCCCGATGATAAATACGGCTGCTATGCGCGCAAGAATAGAAAGTCTTCGCTTACGGATAACGGTGCGTTTTTGCTCAGATGTATCAGGGAAGGATACGTCTTGCCAGAGCGTAATATCATACAAGCGCCTCAGATTCTCAAAATCCTTTTCGTTTTCGGGAGATTGTTTTATCCATCGGTATACTTCTCTGTTTTCGGCTTGCGTTGTATTTCCTTCCAGATATTTTTTTATCAGATCAGAATTCATTCTCTTTTATTATAGCAATAGGGGAAATTTCCCGGTTATAGTAAGTATGACGTTTGAGCGGGCGTTAACCCTAAACGGAAAAATATTTTTGTTGAGTAATTTTTCATTTTCACCTTCAACAAAAAGGGCAATGAAACAGCTATCCGCTGATCGTGAAAATGTTACCAAATAGGTTCTTTAGAAGACGGATGTTCCTTTTGTCCTTTTAAAAATAAAAGAAAAAATAAAACAGCGGCAAATAGTCTTTCAAGTTTCGCCGCAGCAGTTGTAAGGATTGCGTAATGTGGTATTCTACGGTTTTTATATGGATGTTTAATTCCGTAGCGATCTGTTTATTCGAATAGTTCTCGTAACGGCTCATTCTAAAAATTTCACGGGTTTTAGGAGATAATTGCTTCAAGGTTGCATCCACAATTTGTTGAATTTCTTTAGAATAGATAAGTTCCGGGTTACATCCTTCCAACGTGGATATACGGTACTCGAGTTCTTCGGCATCGATGTTGGAGAATGTTTCGTGTGTCCTCATCCGTATCGTCTTTTGACGCAGATAATCGACGGCCTTATTCTTTACTAAGGTTAATAGGTAGGCCGGAATGTTTTTTATTTCTTCTCCTTTTTGCAGAGCTTCGTATAAATGGATGAACGAGTCGGATGCAATATCTTCCGCAGCCTGTTTTTCATGTACATAGGATTTTGTAAATAAAAAACATTTTTTATAATAGGCATCGTATATCTCTGCAAATTTATCCGGGTGAAACATTTTCTCCATTCCATTACTGAATTAAATAAAAGCCGCCGAGTGTTTATCCGCTCCGGCATCAATTATTTAAAATGACTCTAAAACACACACCTTAAACGTAAGAGATCTCTCTTTTAGCCTGTCATTTCAGGCTATTTATATAAAGAAAATAACCCGGAAGCAGGTGTCCGGTTCATTTTGATACATTAATAGGGAGCTTTTTCCGAAAAGCTTCTTTAAAACTGACGAGCGTCTCGGTTCGGGATAATCCTATGGGTTGCAATTTATTATGGATGATGTGTAATAAATCTTTGTTATTCCGGGCAAAAACTTTGATCAGCAGATCGTATTGTCCGGTGGTATAATAACATTCTATTACTTCGGGTATTTTTTCCAGTTCGGCTACGACTTTGTCGAAAGAAGTGGGAGAATTGAGGAACAGCCCGATGAAAGCGCATGTTTCGAGGCCTATTTTTTCCGCATCGATCAAATATTCCGATCCTTTAATGACGCCCTGATTGATCAGTTTCTGTACACGTTGATGAATCGCTGCACCTGATACCCCACATGCGCGGGCTACTTCCAGAAACGGAATACGGGCATTTTCTACAATCAGTTTTAATATTTTTTCATCTAATTCATCAAATTCGTAGTGGGTCATATATGCATTTATTATTGAAACGTAAAATAATTGTGTGCAAATGTAGCAATTTTTTCAATAGAAAAGACTCGAATTAGCTTTCGTCATTATTTGGGGAATGATGTCAAAGCAATGAAAGCAAATAAAGCAGACGTTGTTTTAAGCGCATCTTCATTAATAAGAAAAGTGGAAGAATGCAGCTTGCCGCAGGTCTGTTGTGCGTTATTCACGCCAAAACGATAAAAACAACACGGATATTTCTGTGTGAAAAATCCGAAATCTTCGGCCGTCATCCGGCGGGGATATTCCGCGACATTTTCCGCACCGAGATAGTTTACGGCTTGTGCGCGAACCTGTGCCGTGATGTCTTCGTGACTAACGGTACAGGGATATCCCTGCGGAATGGCTACTTGGCACGAACATCCGTAGGCGGCAGCCGTTGATTCTATGATATCGGGAATGATTTTGCACATTTTAAAACGCTCGCTCTCGTCCATACAACGCAGCGATCCGGCTAAAACGACTTCATCGGGAATGACATTCGTAGCGCCCGGTGCAATAAACTTTCCGAAAGAGAGAGTCATCGGGCTGAACGGATTGCGCCGGCGACTGACGATCTGCTGTAAGGCAACGATAACATTCGATGCGGCCAAAACCGTATCGTTCAATTCGTGGGGTAGGGCGCCGTGTCCTCCGTGACCGATTATCTTTATGTGTACTTCATCCGCGGAAGCCATCACCGTACCCGTCTGAAACGCTACTTTTCCTGCCGGGAGATCGACATAAGCATGTTGCTTTACAATAAAATCCGGTTCCCGGTCGGCAAAAAGATGATCTTTGAGCATGAGATCGGCACCGCCCGGCGATTGTTCCTCGCCCGGTTGAAAAACGAATAACGCTCTTCCCGCAAGTTCATCCCGTAGCGTATGTACCATCTTTGCCGCCCCCATTAACGATGCCGTATGCGAATCGTGGCCGCAAGCATGCATCACCCCTTTATGAACCGATTTATAAGGGATCTCGTTTTTTTCCTGAACCGGCAAAGCATCCATATCCGCTACAAACGCTACCGTATGGCCATTGTCAGGCTTTGTACCCTGCACCCATGCCAGCAAACCGTTACCGCCGATATTTCTCCGGAAAGAAATCCCTTCGGCTTCGAGAAAATCAGCCACATACCGGCTTGTATTCTCCTCGTGATAGGACAATTCAGGATGCCGGTGCAAATACTGATAATGCCGTACGATTTCCGTATATACGTCCTCGGTTTGTCTATGAATAGTCTCTGCGATATTCATTGTGAAAAAAATCGATGAATGAGTTAGTCTAATTTATGAATCACGAGTCCTGATCGTAATTTGGGCTCGAACCAGGTTGTTTTGGGCGGCATGATATTACCCGTATCGGCGATGTCCATTAATTGTTTCATCGAAACCGGATACAAGGCGATTGCCAGTGCCATTTCCCCGCTATCGACGCGGCGTTCCAATTCCTTTAAACCCCGGATGCCCCCCACGAAATCAATCCGTTTGTCGGATCGCAAGTCGCGGATGCCGAGTATATCGTCGAGGATTAAGCCGGATGTGATGGTTACGTCCAATTGGCCGATAGGGTCGTTGTCGTCATACGTGCCGGGTTTAGCCGTTACGCTGAACGAACGTCCGTCGAGATAGATGGAGAATGTGTGCAGGCTTTTGGGCTTTTGAAGCTCCGTGCCGGTAGGCTCTACGACAAAGTTTTTTTCGAGCCGTTTGATAAACTCGTCGGGAGTAAGCCCGTTGAGGTCTTTCACCAGACGGTTGTAATCGATGATAGACAACTGGTTTTCGGGAAAACATACCGCCATGAAATAGTTGTATTCCTCGTCGCCACGGTGATGGGGATTGTTTTTTGCTTTTTCCGCCCCGACAAGAGCCGCCGCAGCCGAACGATGATGTCCGTCGGCGATATATAAGGCCGGGAAACGTGCAAATATGCGGGTAATGGCTTCGATATCTCTGTCGTCAGGGATCAGCCAGAAATGATGCCCTACGCCATCGTCCGACACAAAATCGTATTCGGGCGTTTGTTGCGTAATACGCCTTACAATTTCGTCTATTTCATCGTTATCGGGATGCGCCAGAAACACCGGTTCGATATTGGCGTTGTTTATGCGTACATGCTTCATGCGGTCTTCCTCCTTATCGCGCCGGGTCAATTCATGCTTTTTGATTTTTCCGGTAAGATAATCATCGACATAAGCACCTACGACGAGACCGAATTGAGTCTTTTCATTCATCGTTTGTGCATACACATAATACATTTCCTTCTCGTCCTGAAGCAGCCATCCCTTTTGTTGAAACTTCCCGAAATTTTCCACCGCCTTTTCGTATACGTCGGCATCGTGTTCGTCTTTTCCCGGAGGAAAATCAATTTCGGGTTTAATGATGTGATAGAGCGATTTGTCGTTGCCCATAGCTTCTTCGCCCGCTTCTTCCGAGTTCAACACATCGTAAGGACGCGAAGCGACCTCCTTTATGATTGCCTTAGGAGGACGGACACCTTTGAACGGTTTGATTGTTGCCATAATTTAAGATTAATGATGTTGTACATTATTAATATTAATATCGACGGTAAAGATAGCACTTTTAACGGGAATATGTTCAAAGAATCGACAATATTTTGCCTTTTTGTACGGTTGGGAGATTGATGAAAGATTGATGGAAGATTGATGGAAGTTGGTTCGCAAAAGTGTTGTAACAATTATGTCTATTATTCTCCGTGTAACTCGATGCCTGCTTTGTGAAACTTTGTGTGACAACAAAATAAGTAACACAAAGAAACGCAAAGCAAGGGCTCAGAGAACCACAAGGGGCTTTTGGCATGCCCAAACGGGAATTTTCATGGATGGGGTATGTATTCATTAATGATTTTTTATGTACATTTGTACCTTGTTTATGAGAGAAATGATAACTATTTTGGGTATAGAATCTTCATGCGATGACACTTCGGCTGCGGTAATACGCGATGGGGTAATCCTTTCGAATGTGATTGCCAATCAGTCGGTGCATGAACGTTATGGAGGAGTTGTACCGGAGCTTGCTTCGCGCGCGCATCAACAGAATATCATTCCGGTGGTGCACGATGCCCTTCAACAGGCCGGAATCGCCCGCGAAGAACTGTCGGCGGTGGCTTTCACGCGAGGCCCCGGATTATTAGGATCGTTGTTGGTTGGAACTTCCTTCGCCAAAGGGTTCGCTTCGGCATTACATATCCCGTTGATAGAGGTCAACCATTTGCAGGCGCATGTGTTGGCTCATTTTATAAAAGAAGATGCCGAGGATCAGAATCAACCCCGCTTCCCTTTCCTCTGTCTGCTGGTTTCGGGGGGCAACTCTCAGATTATCGTCGTTAAGTCGGTCTATGAGATGGATATTATCGGGCAAACCATCGACGACGCTGCCGGAGAAGCATTCGACAAATGCGCCAAAGTCATGGGATTGGGTTATCCCGGAGGTCCGGTCGTCGATAAACTCGCTTCGCAGGGAAATGCCGATGCGTTTACGTTCAGCAAGCCTCATATTGCCGGTTACGATTACAGTTTCAGCGGATTGAAGACCTCATTCCTCTATTTTCTGCGTGACCATCTTGCAACGGATCCCGACTTCATCGAAAAGAATAAAGCCGATCTGTGCGCATCTCTTCAAAAAACCATCATCGATATCCTGATGAATAAACTTCGCCACGCGGCGAACGATTTACATATAAAAGAAGTCGCCGTAGCGGGAGGCGTTTCCGCCAACTCGGGATTGCGGCGGTCTTTCGAAGAGCATCGCGACCGTTACGGATGGAAGATCCACATTCCCAAATTTTCTTATACAACCGACAACGCGGCCATGGTGGCGATAACCGGTTATTACAAGTATTTAAAAGGCGAGTTTTGCGGGTATGAGGCCACGCCTTACGCGAGAGTGTATAGAAGTATGAGGTATGAAGTATGAAGTATGAGGTATGAGGTATGAGGTATGAAGTATGAAGTATGAGGTATGAGGTATGAGGTATGAAGTATGAAGTGAGAAGGGACTGTAAACTGCAAACTGTAGACCGGCGACTTTCAGGCGAAATAACTTGTAAAAATTGAATACATAATAATATAATAATGAGTACAAACGAAAATAATTCCGGAGACAATAAAAAGAGCCTTCATTTTATTGAAACGATTGTCGAAAAGGATCTGCAAGACGGCAGGAACGACGGACGGATACAAACCCGTTTTCCGCCGGAACCCAACGGTTACCTGCACATCGGGCATGCCAAGGCTATTTGCCTCGACTTCGGTATTGCCGAAGAATATGGCGGCATCTGTAACCTGCGTTTCGACGATACCAATCCGGTAAAGGAGGATGTGGAATATGTCGATTCCATTATGGAAGATATCCGCTGGCTGGGTTTTCATTGGGAGAACGTATATTATGCGTCCGATTATTTCGGACAGCTTTGGGATTTTGCCGTCCGCCTTATTCAGGAAGGCAAAGCATATGTCGATGAACAGTCGGCCGAAGAGATTGCCCGGCAAAAGGGTACGCCTACCGTTCCCGGAACCCATAGTCCTTATCGCGACCGACCCATTGGGGAGTCGCTCGAACTGTTTGAAAAGATGAACAGCGGCGAAGTGGCCGAGGGAAAGATGGTGCTGCGGGCTAAAATCGATATGGCCTCGTCGAACATGCACATGCGCGACCCCATCATGTATCGCGTGATTCATATCCCGCATCATCGTACCGGCACGAAATGGAAAGCCTATCCGATGTATGATTTCGCGCACGGGCAATCGGACTATTTCGAAGGGGTGACCCATTCGTTGTGCACGTTGGAGTTTGAAGTGCATCGTCCTTTATATGAGTGGTTTCTCGATCAATTGACTGAAAAGGATTACCGTCCGAGGCAAATCGAATTCAACCGCCTGAACATGACCTACACGATGATGAGCAAGCGCCGTTTGTTGCAATTGGTGCAGGAGAAATTAGTCAACGGGTGGGACGACCCGCGCATGCCGACGCTTTGCGGATTGCGCCGCCGGGGATATACCCCCGAATCGATCCGCCATTTTGTCGATAATATCGGTTATACCAAATATGACGGCGTCATCGATGTGTCGCTCCTCGAACACAGCATTCGCGAGGATCTCAATAAAAAAGCCATGCGTGTATCGGGCGTCATCGATCCGGTCAAACTCGTTCTTACCAATTATCCCGAAGGGCAGACGGAGGAACTGGACGCGGTCAATAATCCCGAAGATGATTCGATGGGCACCCGCTTGGTCACCTTCAGCCGCGAATTGTGGATAGAACGCGACGATTTTATGGAAGATGCGCCGAAAAAATATTTCCGCCTGACTCCCGGCAACGAGGTGCGTCTGAAGAATGCCTATATTGTGAAATGTACGGGTTGCGATAAGGACGAAAACGGCCGCGTGACGAGTGTCTATGCCGAATACGACCCGCAAACCAAAAGCGGGTTGCCCGAGGCCAACCGGAAGGTGAAAGGAACCATTCACTGGGTTTCCGCCGGTCATAGCATCGATGCCGAAGTACGCCTGTACGATCGGTTGTTTACGGTGGAAGATCCTGCGGGAGAAAAAGACAAAGACTTCCGCGACTTGCTCAATCGCGATTCGCTTATTGTGAAAAGCCATTGCAAAGTGGAAGCTTTCCTGAAGGATGCCGCACCGTTTGAACGGTTTCAATTTCAGCGCATCGGCTATTTCAGTGTCGACCCCGATACAACGGCCGGAAAGTTGGTGTTTAACCGCACCGTTTCGTTAAAAGATTCGTGGAATAAAATTAAATCGAAGCAATCATAGCCAATGGATGACGAGATCAATATAACAGCGTTAGTGGAAAAATACGAGCAAATGCGTTTCATCGGTAAACAGATGTATCTGGATGCCGATGAATTTGCTCTGTTGGCCGATTATTACCATTCGATGGACGACGAGGAAGAGTCGCTCCTTTTGTTGGATGAAGGGCTGAAAATGCATCCGGGTAGTCCCGAACTGATGTTGTTAAGAGCAAAGACACTCGTTTTTTCCGAACAATACACCGAAGCGCTCGAATATTTGAAATACATCACTTCTGCGGAAGATGAAATAGACCTGGCACTCGTCAAAATCGAGTGTTTATTGCATCTGCAACGCAATGAGGAAGTCGATGAGTTGATCAATCAATTATTAAACAGTGAACTGGCTATTGATGACCTCTATGAATTTATCACGGAGCTTGGATTTTTGTTTAATGATGTGGATTTGTTCGACCGGGCCATTTCTTTTTTGCAGGAAAGCCTCAAGATTGAGGATGATAATGCCGATGTCCTGACCGACTTGGCATATGCTTATGAGATGAAAGGCGACTTTGAAGAAGCCATCCTCTATAATAACCTTCTGCTCGATGCGAACCCGTATTCGTTTGAAGCCTGGGTGAATATAGGAAAACTCTATTCGATGAATGAGCAGTACGACAAAGCCATCGATGCCTTCGATTTTGCACTTACCATCAATGATAAAGATGTGTCGGTACGGAAGTTAAAGGCTCTGGCCCTTTATCTGAACGAAAACGTAGCCGAATCCATCCGGCTGTTTGAAGAGTGTATTTCACAAGCACCGAATGACGAAAGCTTGTATGATTCGTTGTTCGAGGCATACGAAGTGATGGGGGAGTACGACCGGATGATGAAGTTGCTCGACAAAAAAGAAGCGCAGTTCGGCCCCGCCGGCATTCTTATTAAACGCGCTTTTGTGTATATTTATCAAGGGGATACGGATATGGCGCACCGGTTGTTTGAGGAGGTGCCTGAAGAAGACCATGCATCGCTCGACTACTTTATGCTCGAAGGCGAATTGGCTTTCAACGATAATGATTTGGTGCGGGCCGAAGCGGCTTATATGAAAGCGGCGCTTATCTCGGAAGAAAATGAAGATATTATCGATCGATTGGCCAACATCAGTATTGCACAAGAGAAATATGAACAAGCCGCCGGTTATCTGGATCAATTGTTGAATTTGTCGCCCGATTATCCGACCGCTAAATCCCGGTTGGCGTTTATCCGCTTTGAGATTGGTTCGAAAGAGCCTTTCAATGAAATCATCGAACAGTTTTCGGAGGACGAGCTGCGGACATTGTTGCAACAGATTTTAGGAAACAAACATACCGATTTCACCCGGTTTACCCGGGAGGATATGTTGTCGCGCTTAAACGAGGCTCGGGAGAACCGCGTGCTGTTTAAGAATATAAAATATTGAAATTCATCGACCTTGCCGGGAGTTTCGCTTGGAACGGCACCCCCAGTAGGCTAATAAAGGATGGAGGATGGCGAATATGGCAAAAAGAATTATTCTATTATTTGTTGTTTGCCTAAATGGGAGTTTATTATCGGCACAACATGTGTATTCTAAATCTATATTGATTGAGGATGTGAGAGAATTTGTCGATATTTTGGAAAATACTCATCCTGAACCATATCTTAAATTCGGAGGTAAAATACAATTTCATAAACAGATCCAAACACTTATCGACAGTATACCCGAAGGAGGATTGACCGCGCCTGCATTTTATGACAGACTTTCGAATTTTGTGGCAAAAATGCACGATGGACACACTTTTCTTGTACAAGAACCTCAAGAAGATCATTCGACGGATAGTATCCTTCCCGTAAGTTTTAAAATTACTACAGACGGTTTGGTTATAAGCCGTTCCGAAAAAGAGATGCTGAATGGAGCTTGTTTAGTAGCAGTGAATACTATTCCCGTGGAGACATTACTACAGAATGTCCAACCGATAAAACCGGTAGAAAATAAATACGGCGCTTATTTTGAATTGGCTCAAGCATTAATGTCTTATCGTTCAACTCAAAAACTACTCGGCTCTATTGACCCTAAGGGGCTCGAAATAAAGTTGTTATTGCCGGAAGGCCGTTCCGTCGTCAAAACCATATCTTATGTTTCGTTTGATGATAGAAAATCGTTGTTGCCATCTCCTCCGGACGCAGGAAAGGATGCTCGGAACGACGCGCCTTTTGCTTATCGCTATGTAGATGCTCCTAAAAAAGTAGCTTGTTTGCGTTATACATCGACTTTTTCGCGTGAAGTAATCGAACTGCAAAAACAATGGGGACAGGATTATACGCATACTCTTTCGATGTTATATGAAAAGTGTCATCTCGGATCGGTTCCGGACAGCTATGAAGAAGCGATTCGAAAGCTTCCTTCGTTTGCCGAAACGTTCTTCGATTTGCTTCATGATATGAAGAAAAACGAATCGACACATTTAATTATAGATTTACGGGAAAATGGGGGAGGGTGGATGCCCATCAATATTTCCTCACTATACATGCTAAAAGGGGACGCTTATTTTGCCTACGATTGTAAGGCCGAATATCATACGCTTATATCGGAACGGTTTTTGGAGAAAATGAATATGACGTTGGAAGAATATAATGAAAGTCATCGCTCAACCTATAAAATCGGGGATTATCAGTTCGGCTACTTCATGCGCAATTCCTGGCCGGACGATATGCCGTTGGATGGGCGTCGTAAAAAATATCTGCGGGATACTTTCAATAAAGATTTCAGCGAGTGGAAATTGCTCGAAAGCATTGATGGCCGTGTGGTATATTCCCCTAAAATAATAGTCATAACCTCACCTGCTACTTTTAGCTCCGCTTTTCAGTATGCTTTTTTATTAAAAGAAATTTGCGATGCCGTTATTGTGGGTGTGCCTTCTATGCAGGCATACAATAATGGAATCGGGAGCACTTATTATAGGCTGCAACACACCGGCATTCGCGGTTCTGTTTCGAACTCTTTTCAGTTATTTGATCCGGAATATCTTATCCCTGAATCGATATTCCGACCGGACTATCCCTTGACAAAAGAGATCTTTTTAAAATATCATTGTGATAAAGATGCTGAAATAGCCTATATCCTTGATTTGATACGCGACGAAAAAATATCTCTCTTCCCTCGGGCGTCGTTGCAAACCACGCTCGAGGGAAGAGGAACGATACCCCGAAGGCGGTAAGGTGATTGTAAACAATTCTTTTTTATGTTTAACAAAATGGTATGCTTCTTTTTTAGTAGCTTTGCGCCCGCAAATTGAATAGAAAAAAGAAAATAAAAGAATGAGTGTAGTAAAAAATCCAACGGAATTAGGAACGGAGAAAATAGGCAAGTTGCTGATTCAATATGCCATCCCGGCTATTATAGCCATGACGGCATCCTCGCTATACCATATTACCGATAGTATTTTTATCGGGCATGGTGTCGGTGCGCTGGCTATCTCGGGATTGGCCATTACGTTCCCGTTGATGAACCTGGCGGCTGCATTCGGCTCGCTGGTGGGGGCGGGCGCGGCAACGTTGCTCTCCATACGCATGGGGCAGAAAGATTACGAAACCGCGAATGTTATTTTAGGAAACGAACTCACGTTGAATGTTATTTTCGGCGTAGGCTTTTCGGTTGTCGCTTTTATTTTTCTGGATCCGATTCTGTATTTTTTCGGCGCCAGCGATGCCACCATCCCTTATGCCCGGGACTTTATGCATATTATTTTGCTGGGAAATGTGGTGACACACATGTACCTGGGATTAAACGGCATGCTTCGTTCGGCCGGAAGTCCCGAGAAAGCCATGTATGCGACTATATTTACCGTTTTGATCAATCTGGTGCTCAATCCGCTGTTTATTTTCGTATTCCAGTGGGGAATAAAGGGAAGCGCTTGGGCTACCGTTATTTCGCAAACGGTGATGCTGATCTGGCAATTGAAATTCTTCAGTAATAAAAAGAATTTTATTTACCTTCAAAAAAGCGCCTTTAAACTTCATAAAAAAATTGTAGTGGATTCCCTTTCCATCGGCCTGTCGCCTTTTATGATGAATGCCGTGGCCTGCCTGATTGTGATTGTGATCAATCAAGGGTTGTTGCGCACGGGAGGCGATTTAGCGGTAGGAGCTTACGGCATTGTCAACCGTATCGCCTATCTGTTTGTCATGATTGTGATGGGATTGAATCAGGGTATGCAGCCGATTGCCGGCTATAACTTCGGCGCCCTGCTTTTCAAGAGAGTGACGGAGGTATTGAAAAAATCGATCATCGCGGCGACATGCATCACGACTTTCGGATTCCTTGTGGTGTACTTTTTTCCGGAACAGATCGCTTCGATGTTTACCAGTGACAAAGAACTGATAGCCCTTTCGCGCAACGGGTTGCATATTGTCTTTTTGACCTATCCGATTATCGGATTTCAAATGGTTACCTCCAATTTTTTCCAAAGCATCGGGATGGTGGGCAAAGCGATATTTATGTCGCTCAGCCGGCAACTATTATTCCTGTTGCCCTGTTTATTAATTCTTCCCCGTTATTGGGGAATCGACGGCATCTGGTACAGCATGCCTGTTGCCGATTTGATTTCGAGCGTTGTCGCGGCCATTATGTTGATTTATCAATTCCGTCAATTTAAAATAAAAGAGCGCGAAGAGCTGCCTGCGGTCGAACAGAACGCATAAAAGAATAAACAAAATTAGCTCATTCGGAAAATTCAAAACAGTTTCTTAGATGAATAAAAATATGAAGGACAATTTTATTATTAACATCGGGCGCCAATTGGGAAGCGGCGGCCGTCAGATAGGCCGGCTTTTGTCGGAGCGATTAGGTATTTCGTTTTATGATAAGGAATTGATTGCATTGGCTTCCAAGCAGAGCGGATTGTCAAAGGAAGTTTTTGAAGAGGCGGACGAAAAAAAACGCTTCACATTAACCGGCGGTTTCCTGGGAATTAAAACATCGATCATGGATGAAGGCTTTTCCAATAATTATCTTTGGAACGAAACGCTTTTCCAGATCCAGAGCGATGTGATACGCGATTTGGCCCGTGAGAAATCGTGCATCTTTGTCGGGCGTTGCGCCGACTATATTTTGCGCGACCATCCGCGCATGTTGAATGTGTTTATCAGCGCCGAGCAAGATGACCGGATAAAGCGTGTGGAGGATTACTATGGACTGACGGGTAAAAAAGCGCTCGAGTTGATTGAAAAGATCGACAAAAAACGTGCCGGGTATTACAATTATTATAGCAACAAGGTGTGGGGCGCCGCCGCGTCGTATCATGTATGTATAAATTCGTCGATATTGGGCATCGAAGCCACGACCGATTTTATACAGGAGTTTTTGAAACAGAAACTGCAACGGCCGGAATAGGTCTCGGCCTTGTTTTTTATGCCAAATTAATAAAGAGCGTTGCCAAAAATGCAAAGGGCGTTGCCAAAACAGATTCTATTATTGCCGAAAATATTTTCAAAGATGCCAAAACAATAAAGAGCGCCGGCAAACGTCTAAAGGGTATTGCCAAAATCATAAAGGGCGTTGCCAAACGAACTTCTATCATTGCCAAATGGATTGCTCTGATTGCCAAACCGATTGCGGAAAGTGACAAATGCCTAACTACCGTTGCCACGTCAACATATTGTGACCGTTCTTTTCATGATCATCCTCTTTAATGTTTTAAATTTAGAAACTGTTTAAATTTCTTGCGAAAGGCTGTAATGAAACGATTCTTCGCCTTCAAAAAGTTTCTTTTTTGCATTCTTCTTCCTCTTATTTGGCTCAAATAGCCCGCTATTATCGCCAAAACAAGAAAGAACACTGCTAAAAAATAATTCTTTTTGAATCGCGAAATAAATTTAAACAGATTCTTAGTCATTATTTTCCTGCGAATGACGATGGTAATAGCTTTCAAAATATTTTTAGCGAAGTGTGATTATCCTTATTTCAGTGGAAGATACTCAACGAAATACAGCCCTTGTGCCTGTTTAAATTAATTGCACAAAGGCTGTAAAAACAGATACCCCCGTTTAGATTAAACTTGTTATTTCGCTGTTTCTTTTTCTTCTTCTTTTTCCTTCTTAATGGCACGGCCCTGTTGGCGGAGGATGGCGCTAAACGAAAACTTATCGCGCTGGCTTTTCGGAGCGCTTCTGTAAAACTGGCGGGAAATCTTTGCAAAAGATGAAACATCATCATAAATAGCATTGAGTTCCTCTTCCTGTTTATCGGTAAGCGTCTTGCTTACGTTTTTAAGATGTTCCTGCTGAATGTTTAGGGGATAAAACTCATCAGCTTTGGTCAGAATCGCATCGATATGAGCCGGATTGGTACCTTTAGCTTCAATTTCGGCGCGCATCTCGGGTGAAAGCCCTTTTTTGAAAGTTTGGAGCATTTGCGAAAATTCCTCGTCGTCGAGGCGATCCAGACGGATAAAACGTCCTCCACTCATAAGCCCTAATGATGTCAGGATATTATTTCTCTGGGGTTTGATGGAACTGAAATCCTCTTTGACCTGCGCTTTAAATTTACCTAAATGAATCAAAGCCTCAGCACGCGCTTTATTTACATCTTCAGTTCTCCTGTGTAATTCATCTGCGTTGTCGATACCGAGTATTTCTTTGATAGCCTTGTCTATCCTTGTTTTCTGGTTGGGGAGAAATGGGTCTTCCCAAGCCGGGCGTTCGGTTACTAAGAAGTCTTTCACTTCTATTCCATTGTCGATAATGGTTGCCGAAGCGGTCAACATGTTAACCGCACTGGTTGAAAAATGTCTTGCTATAGGCATTGTTTTTAGATTTTAAAAATGAATAATTCCGTTTTACTTTTTACTTTAAAAAAGTTCAGTTAAAACAATCGGCAAAAAAAAGAGTTTCGAAAAAATGTAGAAATTGTTGCATTTTTATATTTGGTTAACGGTGAAGGGAGCTTTTTAAACCTTGTTGCACATTCAATTAAATGAAGAGATATTGCGTGCGGCGGATGAAATGAAAAAAGTCTTATCTTCTATATAACAAACCATCTCATCCGCATTCTTTGATTTGATTTTGAAGT
>ENA-UOOR01003266-UOOR01003266.1-fermentation-metagenome-genome-assembly--contig:-NODE-3266-length-14645-cov-7.036189_pt1 | contig 14645 bp, 18 predicted proteins | sample MGYA00245780_ERZ724029 | MGnify/ENA primary metagenome ERZ724029 (study PRJEB28704, sample SAMN03018315) | fermentation metagenome | biome: anthropogenic terrestrial biome; feature: soil; material... | reverse complement strand
TGTAGGTAAAAAATCCCTGCAATGCTGTATAATCATCGTGCTCATTATCACCATAGGCACCCCAGCATTTAACATTTACCTCACCAAATTCAACAGGGTCAGCAACCAGATTGTTAGAAATAAATCTCACATACCCATTATCAACATCACCAGCTATCTTACCTCTTATATTATACACACATGAGCCACCGTCACCAACAGAATGATAACCCTTAGTTAGCACAGTCATGCCACCAATTAACTTAGTATCTGAAAGCATATCCATACTGGTACTTTCAACAACAATATTTGCACCAAGGATATTCTCTAAATCAGTTACACCGTTATTAACCAACACGTCATAAATATCACCAGTTGAATCTTTAAACTTTACGCTTTTAAAATACTTGCTTAAAGCCGTAGGTGTTTTGTAAGTAAGCGGGTTTGTAGTGTTGAGAACAATATCCTTAGCGTTATCTGTCTTTGTTCCCGTAACAGTTTCAGTCATATCACCGGAAATAGTAACACCCTTATTACCTGTTATCTGTTCGGTTTTATTACCACCTGTTGTTTCAAGGATATCTTCTTTAACCTCAACAGTTAAATTGTCAGAAGTCTGACTTATATCCCCAGCAGTAGTTGTTTTGTCACCTGCAACTTTCTCAACTAAATTAGCAATAGAAACAGTTTTATCACCTGTGATAGTTTCCGTAACCATACCAGCAATCACTTTTACCAGATTGCCGCCAATAGTTTCAGACTTATCACCGCTCATAAAAGTCGTGTCACTTTTACCTCTAACATTTACATTGTTATTCTGTCCAGAATCAGCAACATTTTTCTGTGCTCCGTCAATCTTGCAATCGAACACATTATTGTTACCAGTAACCGTAAGGCAAACAGGACAAGTTGCTAAACTCGTAAATTTAAAATACCCATTGTTAAGTGCAACGTTAAACACATCAATTCCGCCAACAGCAGAGAGATAGTCAAAAATTAAATTTTCGACCTGTGCTGTACAACTTCCTTTAAGTGTCAGTGCGTTTGTAACACATGTTCCAAACACAATGTCATACATCTGTAAATGCCCACCGTTACCAGTATAATCAAGTAATTTATATCCGTCACCAATAACAAGATTGTTAAACAGTGTATTCATTCCAGTTAACTGAATTAAAGTGATATCATTTACCTGTATACCGGCATTTCCTTTAATGGTAAAGTTAGAAATTGAAATATTTGAAACGTTACCACTAATAAGCGGCTGTGTTGCCCCGCCTTTAAGAACAAGACTAGTCGAGTATCTGTCAAATGCATACAAACTAACATTATTTTTCATTACAATGTTGCTTGTCAAATACTGTCCACTAGGAAAATAAACAGCTCCGTAACCTTTTGCAGAAGCATAGTTAATACAACCTTGTATAGCTTCTGTATCATCAGCAGTTCCGTCACCAACGGCTGGTTTCAAACCAGACGGAGGGTATTTCACATTAAGCATGAAGTTTGCAAGCACTTCACGTATTACAATCTCCAACGCTCCACTGGTTATATATTCCTCAACAATCTGCTGAATATACTCCGGTAAATGGTTATTATTCTTAATCAGTTCATTCAGAATTTTAACCACCTTATCAAGCGTTTCCATGTAACTAATCTCGTCCCCATACACAAGCGGTAAAACGTGCTGTGTCCAAAACGCAAAAGGCTTGATAACTGAAAACTGATTGTTTCCGCTTAAATCATCAATCATATTAACCTCCTATGCCCATAAACCGAAAAACAGTTCTTCCAACTCGTCAATCACAAGCATGTCAATATTAAGGAAAGTTTCTCTAAACTTCAATAATAGACTACTGTAATCTGCTGTTCCCTGTTTTCCTGTCACGGTTTCAATGTAGTTCTCCATGTTCGTAATGTCTGTATTTGATGAACCTCTAGCAGACGTTGAACTGTTTGAACTGTTACTAGTGTCATTTGTTGTTCCTGTTGTTCCGTCCTGTGTTCCTGTTCCTTTTCCTGTTGTTGTTACTGTATTTTGATTATTGCTGATAGTAGCGTCTGTAAGGTATTTACCAGCTTCAAGGTCTGTAATCGCGCCCTGTGGAGTATCTGAATGTAAATTTTTTCCGCTACCAGTATCAGTTGACACTCCCTCGTCAGTTGAAGTTGTGTCATTGTGTAAGGTAACGTCTGTTTTGCTATTACTGTCTCCACTAACATCAACGTCAGCATCGTTTCTTGTAGTGGTGTCTCTTGTCCCAGTAACATCAACTTTACGCTCTCTAGTTATGTCAACATCATACATAGGGTTAAACTTAATCAATTCAGATTTATAATACTGATTATAAAGTGGCATGATTTCATTTAGCTTTGTGCAGAGTTTCAGTTTCCAAAGACCGACAGTTTCCAGTCCTATGTCTCTCGTATAATAGTGTCTTAAAATCTTTGTTTCAAGAACACTCCTATACGCTTCATCGAAAATAGGAAAATTGAAGTCAAATACTTGTGGGAGACTGTTTTTTATAATCTGTTCAATATCACTGTAACCAACGCTTGAATCAAGTCCGGCGGCTGTTTCGCAAATATATCTCACTTCTGTTGTGTATCTACTCACTACCTGTTGCACCTCCTTTCAACTCGTCCTCTGGTTCAATTATCTGTACATCTTCACGATATTCTACGTCAATATTAAGACCGAACATAGCATTAATCTTATCGCAAGCCTGTTTTCTCATTTCCAGTCTTGTATATCTTGAAGCAACAGTTGAACCCATGTTTCGTGTTACTTCATCATTAAGCAAACGTTCTTTCTTGTGCATATTAACGTTTGATATACCAAGGTAGGTCATAGCTTCATTCCATATCTGAAACTTAGTCTGCATAACCTTGTCAGCAACGTAAGGAGCACCAGTTGTTATAGCTTGAATTTTCTTTAAGTCTAAATCTTTTGAACCAAAAATAAACGGCTCGTTACCCTCATACTGTGCATACAGATTCTTCATAGTTAAACGTTGATTTTCGTCACACAGTATTGCAACAGGTGTTTTCTGTGCTTTAATGTTTACATCAATAGTTCGTTCACACTCATACAATCTGCGACTGAACAATTCCACATCGGTTAAACAGTTAGTGTGTAACATATTGTTAAAAATGATAACACTGTTGTTTTCGTCAAGATTTCTGTTATAACCATTTGTAGCGTATGCTCTCCTAATCTTAGGGATACGATAAACATCGAGATTACCGCCAATCATAGTTTGTAAGCACAGATAACCCATTACTTCATCATAGAAGAACACAGCCATACCGTCACTGAACAAGATAAGTTCAAGAAAACGTGCGTCAATAGTAGGTGGTAAATTCTTCCATTCAAACATACTAATTGCAAGTTCAGTCAAACGGTTGTAATAGTGAATGTAAGTTCTGTTGTTCAACCAGTTACTTTCCCAAAAATCTCTTTTTCTGTTTTTTCCCACTTATAAACCTCCTTTCTATTGTGGTGAATTATTCAGTGAATAAATACCTATTTCACTTGGATTCTTCCAGAATGTAACACCGTTATTATAAACACTCTTTATCACAGCCATATCCTCAACCGGAACAGAACCAGTTATGCACACATTTTTTGTTTTAACGTAGTTCCAATGTGGTCTACTAACTCTGCTAGGTATTTTAACCTTATGCACAGCATAACCATACATGTTAAAGAACCCGTCAATGATTTCCGCAAATTCACGTCTTATATGAGCATAGTAAAACTGAAAACCTTTTATCTGATTTGCGAAGTTGATGTATGAACTATTTGCATTTCCCTTTGCTTGTGATGGTAACGTACTTTTGTCGCCCAATGTTGCAAGGTCAGACGCTATACTTGTAACACCTCCCATTACTTGATTAGCACCCAGCAATCCTCCACTTGCATACATAAGTCCAGCACCAGCCGCGGCTTGCACAACACCCATGCTTGCTGAAAAAGCTAATCGGTTAGCGTTTTGTGCGATATAAGCCTTGAAACTGTCAATACTATAAGCACACTGTGGGAAGTTACCTATAACGATTTTTTCGTTGTAGTTAATATTAACGTTTTTGTAGTATTCCGGTACTAACATTACCTCCGGTGTACAACACATAACACCAGAAACCTTGAACTGACATTTTTCGGTATTGAAATACTCAAACGGATAATTTACAGCTAACCCCTCGTTGTTAGTAACATACAACATATTATAAGGGTAAGTGAACAGCTTTTTACATTTAGGAACATAACCGTCAATGTTGTTGTAATTCTTGTCACGTTCCAGTTCAAACGCTTCTGGTATGGTATCTTGATATTCAGCAGTAAATGCAATGGGCAACATAAATATAGCCACAATACCGTCAGATTTATTCTGTTCAGTTGCTTCAGAAATGAACGAATTAGCTGAACTCCATGATGTAAACACATTGAAGCACAAACCAGAATAAACTCCACCATACAGACCCCCCTCTGCTGGATTCATGTCTGTGTCAAAAGTTGCCGCTATAACAATCTGTGGCAAATTAAACAATGAAGTAAGACCTAAATCCTTGAAAATATAGTCACCAAGTTCAAGGTTTTCTGGTACTAAATTGTCGCCAATTTCATCTGTTAAGGTATGCTCTCTTTCAACGTATGACTGTTTCAAGCTATAATCAAAATGCCATGTCTGCATTACATCAATTTCAAATGTAATTTCAGACGCTTCATTATTTACATATTCAACATTTGTTATGAAAGCATAAAACCACTTTTGACCAAATGAAGTATTCTGAAACATGATGTAGTTACAGTCATACAGATTGTCAGCTAAAATTCCTATTCTTAGCTTACGCTCTTTACGCTGATACGTGTAGTTGGCAACTGTGTACTTTGTTTTACTGACAAAGTAAGCTGTCTGGTCTGAAACCGTTGTAAACACAGTGCTGTCCCGGTAGGTGTTATCGAATGGCACATTTTTAAGCACACGTATTGTTGAATTTGGTACTATATACATACCTAACTCCTTTCTTAAATATTCGCCCCATACCTAGGCACAGGGCGAACAATATTATGCACCTACTGTAACGGTAGCAGTTCCAGATTTTGTGCTATCAAAAGTGCTGGTTGCCGTAACTGTGATTGTGCTTGCTGTTTCCCCATCAGATACAATCAACTTACCGCTACCGTCAATGGAAGAAAGTTCACTGTCTATTGACCATATCACCGATTTAGGAGCAAAGTTAGTAGTTACAACATTTGCGTTAAACTGTGCAGTCTGACCTTTCTCAACCGTAGCCGTTCCCGGTGTAACTGTTACAGAGGTAACACCCGGTGTTCCCGGAACAAACAGTGCATTGTTTGAGAACGGAGAAACGCTAAACGTTTTCCATACGTGATACCAGTAGTTCCAATACAGCCCCTCACCGTTGTACTGTTCTGTGAAGTTGTAAAAGTTGTCAAAAATCATAAACCAATCTTTGTCAACCAGAACCATAGGAATTGCGTCCAGTGCTGTCAGTTCAGCCGCAGTAGGCTCTTTGTAGTTTGTGTCATTCGCAAACAGAATGCGGAGACGCTCAACGTCTAAATCTCCGAAGCTGTCAACCAGAACACGCTGTCCCATGAACTGTGCCTTATCCATGTTGAAAGCAGAAGCCAGCACCTCAACGTCCATCTTAGCGTCAAACTCTGAATTGATAAGAATGTACTGGTCGCGCTTCATGGTGTGCGTGTAAACCCCGGCAAGGTTATATTTATTAGACTGGAACTCATACTTGTTTGAGATTCCCTTTACGGTGGAAACGATTCCATTCATGTTAGCGGTTTCAACCGTAGGAATAGCAACCGGAAACATAAGACCGTCAAGAATCTGTCTTGCCAGCATATATTTCATGGTGATAAATTCGTCATAGTTTGCACCGGTATACATAGCGTCTACGATTTTAGCAATAAGGTCTGTAATTCCCTGCCATGACAGGAAAGCCTGTCTAAGCTGGTCATTGGAAATAGTAGCCTTGTAATACTTCTGATAGTTCATGATGTGGAACGCGGCTCTTACGTCCGGGATTTCTCTCTTGAACAGATTGCTTTCTGCTACATTAGGGTCAAACTTAAACGGCTTTGCCATGTTGACAAAAATTTCCTCAACAGTTTCACCGAACTCGAGCATACCTTTTTTGAAAAATGCCCACGGGTTATCATACATTTTTGATGTGATAAGAACTCGACCAATACGGTTTACTAGTGCTGATAAAAATTCATTCTGCAATGCCGGATAGTCCATGATGATTGCACCAATCGCTCTGATACTGTCAGCGTCCGTTGTTGCTTTTGGAATGTAATCACGGTAATTCTGTGTAGCATTTTCTCTGATAACGTTTAACACGTCAACAGAAGAATTTGTAAGTGTTTTTACTGCTGGTTTAGTTGCCATTTACTTTCCCTCTCTTTCTTCAAAAAGTTCCTCATAGGAACGCTTCTCTCCGTCATCCTTGACGTTTTCTTCCTGCTCGTCTTTTACTTCCTCCGGTGTAGTTACATGACCAGAGAAGAAACGGCTGGAATACTTTTCTCTCCATGATTTGTCATTTTCTTCATACTTGCGTTTCCAATCGTCCTGCCCATTAGCTCTCTCATACATATCGTCATATGTGTCGCTCATATCTTCCACAAATTTGATAGTATCGTCTGACATATCTTCGCCGATACGCTCTTTAATGCGGGCAAGAAATTCCTCTTTACTTAATGTAGGCATCACTTTACCTCCTCCCATTTAGATTTATCAAACAGTTCAGCAACTCTGATTGATAATGGGTGATTAGGACTAATCATAACCACACCATTCATAACCACAATCGTGAAGCCTGTTTCGTGTTTAAATGTACCGTCTTTAAATGGCATCTGTTATTCTCCTTTCTTATGGAAATTGTTTTAATGCAAACCATATCGGCATTTTTGCTTTCCAATCTCCGCCGTTATTTGGTGGGTTTGGGGGTGGAACATAAGAATTGTTGTACCAATCATACCAATATCTTGCATACTGTTGTCTGATAGGCTGGTCTATCTCTGCTGGTCGCTCAAAGTTTTTTAAGAAACAATCCGCAAGATATTCTGGTGTCATTGTACTGACTTTGAACTTTCCAAACGTTTCTGGATATTGAGCTGTTGGTATCCACTGTCCAAACGGTACTGTTTCTGAATCAATCCATTCAAGCTGTGCATTACCATCATCATTTTGATATCCATGAGAAGCCGCCCAATCAGTAAAGTTTGTTGAGGGTGTCCATTGAACCAGCCCCCAGCCTAACTTTGGGTTAGGATTTAAGTTCTGCCATATTCCGGGGTTTATGGTGGATTCTACCTGCATATTACCTAAAATACCAGCAACCGCTTCTGGTGTCCATAATTTTTTATCAACCAATTCATTAAAGACAATAGTAGCATTATTCTGCATTTCACCAATAGCAAGATAACGATTATCCTTTATCCACTCACTTGTTGCACCTGTTTCCCACCTCCATAAAGCATACCAGCGACTTCCTCTTGAATCGTTAGCGTTTATAGATACCTGTTCATCAAGTGCTACCTTACTTGTGTGTGCTCCCATACTACGTGTGCTGTCAAAAGCCATTTCAGTATGTCCACTTGCCATAAGGATATCTCCCGGTTTCCATGTTTCATTTCCGAGATATTTTGTAAATCCCATTTTAGCTAAAACCCGTTCCATTGTAGAGGTTGTAAACGGCCAGGTATCTCCATATATTGTTGGCATATCCCACCCACCAGCTATCAAAGCGTACCATATAAAGGAAGAACAATCATAGTATGTAATACCGTTTACTGTTCTCTGATTACGGTATGTCATAGAATATCCGATATTAGGTTTATCACATATGTCGATTGCCCAATTATAGGCTAATTGAATACTTGGCATATTAGTCTCCAAACTCCTTAATGATAGGATATAACTTGTTTACACAAGCCTGAACCTTTACGGGGTCATAACCGTCTTCTGCAAGTTTCTGTTTTCTTTTATCGCCGTCACCGTACACACCAGCGATTACCAGAAATGCAATGCTTATAGTCTGCGGCATGTTAATTGCTGTTACGCTCATGCTTTCCCTCCTATGTCTAACTTGTCGGTGAGTTTCTGTAAAGCCAGGGTGTTGTTATTAAGTGCTGAGCTCATTTTATCCATTTCTTCTGCATGTTGTTTGTCAGATTGAACCTGTTTCCAGAACAAAGCTCCGCAACAAACAATTGGAAATCCTAACGAACCTACAAGCTGAATGATTGTGTTAGCGTCCATATACAAGCCTCCTTTCTACCTTATATTATAACATTTAACTTGCAATTTGTCAAGAAATATGCTATAATTAAAGGTGTAGAGGAGTGATTTTCACATGGGTAAGTATTATGACGGTACTAAGCTGTTGTCATTGTTAGACTTAAATAGTAACAAACCAGAGATATATATGTGTACATCTAATAGGTCGGCTGGTAAGACAACATATTTTGGCAGACTTTGTGTAAATAAGTTTAAACAAAATGCTGAAAAATTTATGCTTGTATACAGATATAACTATGAACTTGACGATTGTGCTGATAAGTTCTTTAAAGACTTATCTACGTTGTTTTTCAATAATGCCGTAATGACTAGCAAACGTAGGGCTTCCGGTATATTCCACGAATTGTTTATTGATGATGAATCTTGTGGGTATGCTGTGTCTCTTAATAGTGCTGACCAATTGAAGAAATATTCTCATTTATTCAGTGATGTACATAGAATGATAATGGACGAATTTCAGAGTGAAACTAACCACTACTGTAATGATGAAGTAAGAAAGTTCATTTCATTGCATACAAGTGTTGCAAGAGGTCAAGGAAAACCTGTTAGATATGTTCCTGTTTACATGATGTCAAACCCCGTTAGTATTATCAATCCATATTATGTTGAAATGGGCATAAGTGAAAGACTGCATGATGATACAAAGTTTCTTAGGGGTGACGGATATGTTCTTGAACAGGGTTTTGTTGAAAGTGCAAGCACTGCACAAAAAGATAGTGCATTTAATAAAGCCTTTAGTCGTAATAGCTACGTTGCTTATTCTAGTATGTGTGTTTATCTTAATGATAATAAGGCTTTCATCGACAAACCTAACGGTGTTGGACGTTATATCTGCACCATTAGATACAATGGACTTGACTACGGTATCCGTGAATTTGTTGATTCCGGTATTATATACGTTGATGATAGAAGTGATAATACTTTTAGGCTTAAAATAACGGTAACAACCGATGACCATGCTATCAACTATGTGATGTTAAAAAGAAATGACGCTTTCTTGACTACACTTAGATTTTATTTTGAAAAAGGGTGTTTTAGATTTAAAGATTTACGTTGCAAAGAAGCGGTGCTTAAAGCATTATCTTATTAGGTATCTTCCTTTGTAAGTGTCAATGAACAGTACGGATAGCACAGGTGGAAGAAACTGCCGTATGCGTTTGTCGGTTTCGCTGACCGCATTGATACAACAAGGGTTAAGGATATAAATTGAAAGGCTGACAGATTTTGTGCTGTCAGCCTTTCTTATTGTTATATTTTAAGTGCTACCCAGAAACACATAACAGATAGTACAAATGAACATACACCGATTAAATAAGGTGTGTTAAAGATATTGTGCGACCACATTTTTCCTAATATTAAACAACCTATTCCAAAGAATAGTAATAAGTAACCACATACCACCAGTATTAATGTTATTTTACTCCTTTAGTGCATTTTGTATGGTGTTTCAACTAACAATATTCCACCTCTAATACGTTTAGGTCTTAACTTACCGGGAACTTTTAAACCTATATTAAAATCTTGCAAGGTTCTTCTATCTTTCAAGAACTCTTTTTCTTCATCACTCCAATCATCACTATCATTAGGTGGTGTAAACCCTTGCATTGATAATTCAAATAATGTTTTGCATTTATTAGGCATACCAGCACATTTTATATTGTAATAAGGTTCGTCAACTGGTTCTAAATCCTCATGTGTAATACGCTCTATATAGGTTTTCTGTCTTGTAAAAATAGCTACGTCCCAATTACTCTCTGGTTTCCAGCAACAGAATTTATTACTATGCAAAGTTACACCTACAATGTTGTTAGGTTCAAGGTCACAATGTATACTGTCAGTATCAGCATATATAAATCCCGGCTTATCTGCACCATGATAATTTTTTTGTGCTGCTCTTATGGTGAAGTTTCTAGCATAGCTTGTGATTGCACTTCCTGCTGGAATGTACCCCGGTTTCTTGCTATGTTCTGACACTGTATAAAAACCTATTGAGTCGTCCTCTTTTAAATATGCTACTTTGAAACTACTGTCTGTACTACTTGCTAACTTTCCGTACAAATTATTTAAGAATAGTTTTGCTAATTCTCTTAAAGCTCCTTTGCTAGTCATTTTTAACTTTTTGTACTTTTCTATGTACTCGTCAAAAATTCCTATTTCAGAATAAAACCAACAACCGTCTAATATTTCAAAGTCTACTAATTCGTAGTGTTCTTTCAATAACTCATAATCAGTCATTGTTAAAACCATTTCCACTCTAGTGTCTTTAACACTTCCGTCCAGACCATTATAATAGGAAGAATATTGACCTGTTTCAGAATTGTATATATCAGACGTTTCAAGCATTTCTGTACCCTTGTATAACAGATTTCCTTTTATCTGTATAAAAGGTAGCATACCCGGCTTTATATAAAATCTTGTTTTTATCCGCACAAAGTAATACTTGTTTTCACCTATTGCTTCTTGTGGTATACCCGCAGATTTCCACATATGGGGAACACCTACCGGATATCTGTTACCGCTTTCACTACTCATCATAGATGGGTACAAAGAGTTTACATCAAATGTACTGCCTTTGTAATATAATTTACCCTCTTTTCCTTTTACTAGATAGCACCAACCTCCTCTATATGAACGTCTTACATATTCGCCAATATTGTTATATCCATATTCTTTTCTGTCTAGCCCTAGTTCATATATGTTTGGAAAGAACATTTCATAATCTTCTTTATCCATTGTACGCTTAAATTCTTTTAAGCAACAACTTCCAATGGTTAAATCTGAATGCCCCTCATTGAACATTATTTCTAGTGCTTCTTTAATCACGAGTACGTCGTTGGATATGTAATGCTTTTCTTTCTCTGTTATTTCACAACCAGCATACCTAAATCCTGTGTACTCCATGTCTAACTTCTTGTGCTTAGTTCCAAAACTTTCACCAATTCTTTTTACTGAAAATGGTAGTAGTTTTAGTGAATCTCTTATTTCAATTATATGTCCACCAGTTTTTATTACTATTGTGTACCATTGTCCTCTATCTGATACAGAATATTTAAAACTGTTATTAGGCATATTCTTTTCTGGTAGCCATTTTACCGTTGGGTGCTCACTAGTTGCGTCTGTAACTGTGAAAGCTTGGCTGAAACCTAAGTACAACAGTAAGTGTGATAACCAGAACGCACCGTCAAACTTTAAGTTGTGAAAATATGCAATAACGTTACTGTTTAATGATATGAAGTATTGTAACTGTTCTTGTATTGAATGAAAGATATTTACTTCTTCCGTAAACAGTTCTACGCTTGCACTTGCCCATACTTCGGTGTGTACCTGTCCTTTGTAGACTGTGGTTTCAAAATCAGAAGCAAAATAACGGAACTTTTTTACTTTCAATCAGGTAGCTCCCAGTCCTCGTTAAATTCTAGTGCATCCATTAAGTCCTGTTTAACCCCCGTAGACGCGTCAGGTAAGAACTCCATAAAGTCCGCTATTGTACCAATTAAAAGGTCATTACTGTATGCCACTTTATAGTCAACCATTACTCCATTATCAGCGGCTTCTTGTAACATAGTTGCTATGTCATTTCTACTGTATAACCTTTCAAGGTCTGACAACCAACGCTCTAAAATCGGTCCGGCATTTTCTGGAAACCTTGCTACAACATCTGCACGGAAATTCTGTATCAATATGTCAGCTTCATTTGGGAATGATTCGTAGGTTTCTTGTGGCGGTGGTGTATACTTAACAGGTCTTGCATTGTATAAGTTCTCTTTTCTTGTTTGTGCCGCTCTACGTGAAGATTCTTTTCTTTCTTGTATTCTTGCTTTATCACCCGGTATAATTTCCCCGGTTTCGTAGTCAACCTTTATCGACTTACTGTATAACTTATTTGTATCAAGTTTTTTAAGCCTATTAACACTTGACTTAGTTATATTTTTTGGTATATCTGGTAAAAAGTTTTCGGGTACAACGTAACCGCGTTTTTCTGCTCGTCTTATTGACTGTTGTACACGTTTACGTTGCTTACGATATTCAACTACTGTTTTAGACACTTTCTTTTTTGCCATTTTACCCCTCCTAAATTTAAGAAAACCCGCCCACCTTAGTAGTGGGGGGCTTTCTGTTTGGTTAAATCACGGAGCATGCAAGGAACTGTTTTCCCTTGTAGTTCTTGCTGTCAAGTTTGTAGCACTTGAGCGCCCATTCCTCGGTATCACCACCGTCTGTCATTTCGTCGTAAATGCCGGTGAATGTAGTCCAGAACGATTCTGAACCAGTAACATATTTTGTTCCGTCCTTGTCAACGATTAAGTAGTTCTCATAGTCAACGTTATCGGACTTCTCGTTGTGTACTGACAGAACCACAAAGTAGTCCGGGTTAATGATGATAGATTCACCCTGTATTGCTTCATCAAGTTTAACCGCGTCCGATGTGTCCTTTAACATCACTTTTTCCTTTTTGGAAAGCTCCTTGCTTGCATTGTTAATTTTTACTGAATATCCTATCATTATTACTTCTCCTTTTCGTTTTGATGTTTGCGGTTATTCTGCACATTTGTGACCACGAACTACTTACAAGATACTCTCAACTAAGCCGCACTTATTTTTACCTTTTACTCTGTCTCTTTGCTTGAACGTGGCGGTAAAACCTCAGCCGATTCAATGAACTTCTGTTCAGGCATACCATAGAGGGTTTCTTCCTCTTTTGTGCCAACCACAGTTACCGCTTTTACCTTGTCTGTGTCGATGATTTTCTTGACAGCCTTTTCAACTGCCGCTTTATCCTTGTATACACCGGATAATGTGACCGATTTGTTGAAAGGCTCTGCCTTTTCAATGTCCAAACAAAGAACATTTGCTTTTGTTGCAATTACTGTACGTGTTACCATTCTTTCTCTTGCCATGTTAGTTTCTCCTTTTCTGGTTATAGTTTGTTCACACGTTATTGTGTGAATAGAGGGGCAAAGAATCGAACCTTGCGTAACCTGTTTAACCCTCTAGTGGTAAAATGATATCTCTAAAATTTTTACTAAATCTGTGTGTATTAACTGTACAATAGTTTCATATGAATACTGAAAACTAGTGTTTAACATTACTTCACATGATACTAAGCTGTCGCTATCTGTTATCACATAAACAGTGTTACCTAGTTTATTATAACTCTTTACTTCACAATCCCCGCTTGTTCCTATAAACTGTTCAAACAAAGTCTTGAACACTATTTCACCTACTTTCTTGAGGAGGTGGGAGGATTTTCACCTCCCTATCTGTTTGGCAGAACGTGTCTGTTTACTTACTACTCTTATAGTATATCAAGTAAATATGAACAGAGTATGAACAAATTGTAAATTATTTAAAGTATTTTTTCTTTATCATTCTTGCATATTCTCTCTCAATTTCTTCTGCTATGATTAAACTAGATATTGAGTTGTTGATTACTGATGATATATATTTGTGAGTGTACCTAAATACCATGTGTTCGGACTCTATATCACATATCATAGTGTCGAATACTACGTGAACTGATATAGCCCCTATTATGTGACGCTCAAGCTTATTTTTAACGTTGTTGCAAAATATTCTTGTCATTATTTTATCACCTATTCTGTTATCAATGTGCTGTTTTATGTTGCCCATTATCGTGAGGGCAACACTTTTGCTAATTTGATAAACTCAAGTTCCGGCATTCCGTAAAGAATTTCGTTCTCTTTTACGGATTTTATTGCTACCACTTTTACGTCTTTTTCGCACTGTGCTTGCGCGTTGTGTATCATGGTTTTTTCATCTTTTACAAGCATTGAAAAGGTGAAAGTTTCGGTTGTTACATCTGATGTTTCAATGTTTATACAAAGTGCTGTTACCTCAGTTGTTGTAATTGTTCGTGTTACCATTCTTTCCCTTGCCATAGTTTTGTTCTCCTTTTTGTTTTTTTGAATTGTCTCACCCAATGGGTGGAATGATAGGAGCGGAATCGAAACCCCCTACGCCGGACCTATCTAAATTTCAATTATATTTAACATACCACCTGTATATAACAGTAAACAATGATTGCCTCCCGTTACATACATATCGCTTTCATATCCACCTTCATTTCCTGATTCTTTTGTATCACAAAAATCAATAAAATAACCTGTTTCACCTCTTTCTTCCATTTCATCGATAGCAATATCTAAAATTGCTTGATAATCTGTAGTTTCTTCGTGCTCAACTATCTTCTTACCATAATAACCGAAACAAACCAAATATTTTTCATTTTAATTTTCCTCTTTCTCCCCGTATTGCCGATAGGACAGCTATTGAATTATCTTGATGGAGTTATTTTCT
>ENA-UOOR01003265-UOOR01003265.1-fermentation-metagenome-genome-assembly--contig:-NODE-3265-length-14648-cov-12.049887_pt1 | contig 14648 bp, 14 predicted proteins | sample MGYA00245780_ERZ724029 | MGnify/ENA primary metagenome ERZ724029 (study PRJEB28704, sample SAMN03018315) | fermentation metagenome | biome: anthropogenic terrestrial biome; feature: soil... | reverse complement strand
TCTTAATACTATAACAGCTTTTCTTTTCTGTGTCAAGTCTTTTTTTTCGTTTTTTGAAACCTATAAAAAAATCTCATTTTATCTTAATATATCAATGCTTAGATAGAATCTTTTTTCACCATACCAAATATTTACATTATAAAATTCAATTTTAAAATAATTTGTTTAGTTATATTTTCAAAAATTTTTATTATTGATAATTACTCAGTATTTCTAAAAGTATTTATGGTAATACTTCTATTATTAGAAATAATTTAATACAAATATAATAAATATCTGATCTGGAGGTTAAAAATGAATTTCATATTAGATTCTCAGGAAATAAATTCAAACTCTCCTTATGCAATACGAGATTTTAGTAATATCATATTAAAATATTTATCCGAAAAATATAGTCATAACTACAAGGAACTGTTATTTGTCTGTATTGGTACAGACAGAGCTACAGGAGATTCTTTAGGACCTTTGGTAGGCCATAAGCTGACGCCTATATTATCAAAGTATAAGAATATTCATATTTTAGGAACTTTAAACGAGCCTATCCATGCAAAAAATCTCGAATCTAAAATTGAATTTATTAAAAATAACTTTGAAAATCCTTTCTTAATAGCAATCGATGCATCTCTTGGAAGATTTGATAAAATAGGAATGATAAATATTAAAAAGGGGTCCCTCAAGCCTGGTCTGGGAGTCAATAAAAAGCTTCCAAACATAGGGGATATCAGTATTACCGGAGTTGTAAATATCGGTGGAATTATGGAATATGTAGTACTCCAAAATACCAGATTAAGCTTAGTAATGACTATGGCGGATATTATCACCAGAAGTATCCACCTCGCAGTCTATAAGCATTTTATAGAAGACAATTCTGTAAACAGAGCTATTCAAATCAAACAAAATGACCAATTTTTAAAAAATTAGTCATTTTGTTTGAATAATAGAACGATTTTAAAATAATGGAGTGTAAATTCTATTCTTAATTATCTTATCTATTTCGTCTATAGATTTATTATTTGCATTTATAAGTATTGCTCCTTTATTATAACTATCGAGCTCATCATTATAATCATAATCTCCAATATAAGGTGTCTCATTTCCTTCATTCATATATACTATAGCATCCGACTCTACTCCGTCTTCCATAGAAATAATATTGTATCCCCGGCGTTTTAGTTCGTCCTTAATTTCATTTAAACTGTCTTGAACTGCCACCTTTTTCCCCATTTTCTATTCCTCCCAAAGGTTTTTACAATATTATTCTCTTTAAAAAATTTTTTATTCACAAACAACGTTTAATCCCTTATTGTTGATGGTAAAAGATGCTTCTTCACCTATTTCCTTTAATTCTCCATCTATATTTAGCCATAATCTTTCTAAACCCTTAATTTTTATTTCCTTTCCTTTATAAATATTTACATATTTTCTAAATTTTATATGTTCTCCCCAAAAAATTGAAGGAAAAACCAAAAATAACTTAACAATATTTATTCTTCTTATAACACAAACATTAAAATAACCATCCTCTATTATAGCAGAAGGACAAATTTTCATTCCTCCGCCATAATATTTTCCATTTCCAATTGCCGCAAGAATAACTTCCTCATTTAAGTGCATGTTATCTATTTCAATTTCTAATATTTTATATTTATAACTTAATAAAGTTCTTATAAAGCCTATTACATAAGATATCCTGCCATTTATTCTTGACCTAATTTTCCAAATATTTTTAATTACTTCGGAATCTAAGCCTATACTTGCAATATTTAAAAAAAGATTATTATTTACAAAGCATGTATCAATTTTCTTTGAGTTCCCTATTAGGATTAACCTTAAGGCTTCTCTTGGGTTTTCAGGAATTTTTAATGTCCTCGCAAGATCATTTCCGGTCCCCCCAGGAATAATTCCTAAAATTCCCTTTCCGCCTCTCATTATTCCCGTAGCGACTTCATTAATGGTTCCGTCTCCTCCTACAGCAACTATAATTTTATGCCCCTTAGAAATACCTTCCTTAGCAATTTTTATTGCTTCTTTTGGAGCATGTGTTATGCTGATATCATATTTTTTTTTGTTTTCTTCCATTGTACTCTTAATTATTGAAATCAAGCTTTTTGCTCTTCCATTCCCTGCTATGGGATTTATAATAAAAAGTATGCTATCCATTATCATCCTACCTATCCATTAATGTTTTGTTCTCCTCTTATAGCTCTGTCTATGGCTTGCATTTCCTCAACAGAAAGAGGATATTTTGATTTTCCTCCTTCTACTGATTTTGCATATGAATTCGAGTAATCCCTGCTATATATATTGGTAATAATTACTCCATTTAAATTACTATCAAGAAGAGCTATTGAAAAACTCAATTCACTTCCCATATCAGGAAAGGCATTATATCTTATAAACCCTATTTTCTGAATTGCAAATTTGAACCTTTTATTCAAATCATCATATTTATTTTCTAACCTTGCATTATCTATTTTTATTTCATTTACTTCATTTAAACATTCATTCATCATTTCTTCTAAATTTACTCCATCTACATTCTTCACTAAATTGTTATATTTATCTGTAATTCTTGATATTCTAAACTCCGCTATTATATACAATATAATGACGACGAGTAGACTTATTATAAGTCCGCATATTATTTCAATATTATAATAAGATACAATATCTTTAATTAATTCCATATAGTTCTCCTCTCCTAAATTTGTCTTGATATGTTTCTAATTGCATCTATTCCAATTTCAATTTCTTCATGAGTATTAAAAATACCAAAACTAAATCTGATTACTCCTTGCTTAAAAGTTCCTATCGTTTTATGAGCAAGAGGTGCACAGTGTAATCCCGCTCTCGTCCCTATATCATACTCCTCGTCTAAGATACAGCTTACCTCTGAAGAATCCTCGTCTCTGATATTCAAAGAAACTACCGCTCCTTGCTCTTTTACATTTGCCGGACCATAAACCTTTACACCTGGAATCTTAGTTACCCCATCTATAAAATGTTCCGTTAGCTCTTCCTCATGCTTTCTAATCCTATCTATCCCATAATTCATAATATATTTTATACCTTCTCCTAATCCAATTATCCCAGGAGCATTAAGAGTTCCGCTTTCATACTTATCCGGAAGTACATCCGGCTGTATTAACGAATTTGAAAAACTTCCCGTTCCTCCTTCCTTTAGTTCCTTAAGATTTATCCCATCTCTGATATAAAGCCCTCCTGTCCCTTGTGGTCCCAAAAGTCCCTTATGTCCCGGGAAGGCAAGTAAATCTATGTTCATATTTTCTACATCAATATTGTATACTCCTGCCGACTGTGCAGCATCTACCAAATAAATAATGTGGTGTTTTTTAGCGATTTCTCCAATACTCTTTATAGGCAGGATAGTTCCTGTAAGATTAGAAATATGAGTCGTTACTATAAGTTTTGTATTTTTTTTAATACGCCTTTCAATATCTTCAGGGTTAATCCGCCCCATTTTATCTCCATATATTACAGTAGTTTCTACCCCAAAATCTTGAAGTGCTCTTAAGGGCCTTAAAACTGAATTATGTTCCATGGATGTAGTGATCGCATGATCTCCGCGCCCTAATAAACCCTTTATTCCTATATTCAAGCTTTCCGTACAATTAGAAGTAAATATTACATTCATTGAATTTTTTATATTAAACAGCTTAGAAATTATTTCTCTGGTTTCATATACACCTCTTCCCGCTTGAAGTGATAATTTATGTCCTGAACGTCCCGGATTCGCTCCGTATTCTCTCATTGCCTGCATCATTTTATTGTAAACAATTGTAGGCTTTGGATAAGACGTTGCTGCATTATCAAAATATATCATAGTCTTCGCCCCCAACAGATATTTACATACTTAATTATATCATATTATATGTAATACCATGGAAAAAATTGAAGCGTAAAATAGTCCATATACATTCTTTAATATTACAAAGAAATATCTATGAATTTAAAATTAGTTACGTCAAATAGCCCTAAATCCGTAACCTTAATTTCCGGAATAACAGGAAGAGCTATAAAAGCCAACGTCATAAAGGGTTCCAAATCCCTATTAACGTGAAGTTTCTCATAAGCTATTTCAATCATTCCTTTAAGTTCTTTACTCACCTCTTTTAAAGGCTTTTTTGACATTATTCCTCCTATTTCCAGGGAAAGGCTTTTAAGAATTTTCTTTTCCGATACTAAAGTTAATCCTCCCCCTATTCTCTTTATTTCTTCTACTGCTTGGGCCATATCTTCATCATTATCACCTATAACTATCAAATTGTGAGAATCGTGCGCTATGGTAGAAGCAATTGCTCCATTTCTTAATTGAAAATTCTTCACCAATCCCAACCCTACATTTCCTGTACCTTTATGCCTTTCTATTACAGCTACCTTAAGGATATCCTTCCCATCTGAAACAAATTTGCCGTTTACAACATTTACTTTTTCTTTTACTTTTTTGGTAACTACATTATGGGGAAGAAGTTCTATAACATTTGCCTTATCTGACTTAAGGTTTATTTCCAATTTATCCATTGTAAAATCCTTTATATTTACCGTATTTTCAACTTTATGAATATCTGACGGCTGAACGTCAAATAAAGGTTCTCCCTTTTCTGCCACTATCTTACCTTCCTTAAACACTTTTAATATATTTAAGCTCTTAAGATCATCAATTACTACGAGATCTGCTATATAGCCTGGAGCAATAGCCCCCTTCCCTTTAAGTTTGTAACATTGGGCTGCATTAATGGTAGCCATTTTTATTGCATCTATTGGTTCTATACCTTCTTTTACTGCAAGCCTTATATTATTGTCTATATGACCGTTTTCCAAAATATCTTCAGGGTGCTTGTCATCTGTACAGAAAAGACATCTGTTTATATTATTTTTATTAACTTCTCCAATAAGAGTCCTTAAATTTTTCGTTGCAGAACCTTCTCTTATAAGAATGTACATCCCTACCCGCAGCCTATCTTCCATCTCCTTTATTGTGGTACATTCATGATCTGTCCTTACTCCGGAAACCGCATAGGCATTCAATTTTTTCCCTTCTATTACCGGGCCATGACCATCTATTAATTTGTCTCCGGCCATGAGAATTTTATCCAACACATCATCGTCTCCATTTATAACTCCCGGATAATTCATCAATTCTCCTAATCCCAGCACCCGGTCTTCATTTATCAACTTTTTCAAATCATCTGCTTTCAGTACGGCTCCTGAATTTTCAAAGGAAGTTGCCGGAACACAACTCGGAAGCATTATCTGTACATCTAAAGGAATATTTTCACTATCCTTTAATATGTATTTAATTCCGTCTAGTCCCTTTACATTTCCAATCTCATGAGGATCTGCTATTACTGTAGTCGTTCCGCAGGGAACGACTGCCTTCGCAAATTGACTGGGGCTTACCATTGATGATTCAATATGGACATGCCCGTCTATAAATCCGGGAGCAATATAAGTTCCCGTCAAATCCATTTCCACTTCTCCGAAATATTTTCCTATTCCTACAATTTTATCGTTCCATATAGCTATATCTCCTTGAATTATTTCATTAGTAAAAACATTAATAACATTACAGTTTTTTAAGACCAAAGAAGCTTTTTTGTCTCCCCTTGCCACATCTATCATATCTTTCAGCATATGTTTATTCATTTTTCTTAACTACCTCCCGTTTATATAAATAATAAATGATCTTTTTAATATATTGTAATAAATATATTGTAGCATTTATATTTTTTAAATTTAATATTTTTTTTATTATTTTTTAATTATTTAACATGACAAAATTAACTATTCTATTCTTGAAAAATATAAAATCTTCCAAGAATAGAAATTATTTTATAACGAACTAAATAGTTTAAAGTAAATAGTCTCTTTGTAACCCCAACATATCAATTAATACTTTTTATATTCTTATATATTAAGTCGAACCCATATCGTATCTCCTTAATTAAATTATTAGCTAAAACTTCATATATACAAATCTCAAAAACTCAATGTTATTTAAAAATAAAGCAACATAGAACCGATATTTTTGGTATAATCTAATTGAACTCATTCGCTGTAAAAGAATCTATCAGAACCCAAATAAATAAGGCATTTTATATTTTTAAATGAACACGGAGGAAATAACAATGAGAGAAATTCGTAAATTAAATGAAACACATATTGATGCATATACGGATATTGCTTTTAACGCATATCCCAGTTTTAAAGACTTTACGGAAGAAGCTATGAATAAATACAAAGAAACAGTAGCATACATCATGAACAATGACTCAGCAGTAACTTTTTACGGAATGTTCGAAGATGAAAAGTTAATTGCGGTAATGCGTTTATTTGATTTTAAAATGAATTGTTTCGGGAAAATAGTTCCTGCTTCCGGTCTCGGATTTTTAGGTGTTCACCTGATGCATAAAAAAGAAAAAGCAGCTAAGGCAATGGTCGAATTCTATGAAAAAACCTATAGAGATAAGGGAATCCCTATCGGAGCACTATTACCTTTCCGCCCGGATTTTTATAAAAAAATGGGATATGGAATAGGTTCAAAGATGAACCAATACAGGTTGCCGCCAAATAGGATGCCATTGTATTCTGGGAAAAACGATTTAAGATATGTAGCAAAGAATGAGTTTGACATGCTTCTTAAATGCCATGAAAGAGTAGTTGCTAAAACTCACGGAATGATGATGAAAATCGGCGATGAAATAAGAAATTTAACAAGTGACCCATATAATAGAATCGTGGGAAGTTATGATGAAAACGGAAATATTAATGGATATATTATATATAAATTTCAAAATGCCAAAGCTGGTAATTATACCGTAACTAATATATATGTAAAAGAATTGATTTATGAAAATACCGACGTACTCAGAAAATTTCTCGGTTTTCTGAGGAAGCAAGACGATGAAATCGATTTGATTATTTTTAATACAGAGGATGAATATTTTTATTATTTATTTGACAATCCTCTGAATGATTCTTTGAACTATATTCCTTATGGATATATTGAAAGTAATACACAGGCAGTTGGCGTAATGTATAAATTATTTGACATAAAGAAAGCATTTGAGCAATGTTCCCATAGAAATTACGGAAATTCAAATTTAAATGTGCGTTTTCTGATTTCGGATGAGTTAAGTAAAAATGTAAACGAAATTATAGTAAATTTCAAAGATGGCAAAGCACATACCAATGCTAAAAAATATGACGTTACAGCAAAAATCCGTACCTCAGACTTCTCATCATTATTCTTGGCGAGCGTATCAATCATGGGATTGTATAATTTGGGACTTATAAAGTTAGATAAAGAAGAATATTTAGACGAACTGGACAGGACATTCTACTACGCTCAAAAGCCGGTATGCTATACTGACTTTTAATAATAGTCTTAAACAATGCCCTTTCTCAGCGAATTTACATAAGGTCATAAGCTGTAAGATCTCGTATATATTAAATTAGAGAAGAGGTTGGACCGGTACGCCTCAAATTATAACTTAATCAAAAAAATATATATTTTTTAATTAAGCATAATATTTTTTTAAGCTAAATTTCCATACTTTCACTGCTATAAACAGCCATATAATAGTTAATGCAAATGTAAAAAATATTATTTCTTTATTAAACAGATATAATGCAGGAACATTATATATAGCTAAATGTTTTTTGCAAGAGGAAATTCCCCAGTTTTGCAAAATTTTTTCCTCACCCCATAGGTGGGGAATTTTTTGATCATTGCAGACATTTTTTAACTTTTTATTCTATTACTACTAATCCGAAATACTTGATTCTCTCATCCTGTTACTCTCCCCGGGAAAAAAGCAGCAGGTGACAGTGGTGTAAAACTCTATCCAGTATTGCGGCTGTCATATCTTTATCATAAAAAACATTTATCCATCTTGAAAATTCAATATTAGTGTTTATAATCAGTGTTCTTTGTTCATAGCATTCGGATATAAGTTCAAACAACAGCCGGGCTCCTGTTACATCAAGGGGTACATATCCCCATTCATCACATATAATCAGTTCCGCTTTCATAATCTTTTTCATAAAACTGCTTAAGGTTCCTTCTTTCTTTGCTTCCGACAGTCTGTTAACTAATGCTGCCGTACGGTAAAAACGGGTTTCCATCCCTTTTTTACAAGCTTCTACTCCTAATGCTATGGATAAGTGAGTTTTCCCTGTACCTACATTTCCGTACATTATGATATTTGTTTTGCTTTCACAAAACTTTAACTCCTTTAAATACTCCGGTGTAACACCTGGAGGCAGGCTTATTTCATCAAACTTGAATCCGTTAAATGTTTTTATACTATAGAATCCTGCCTTGCTTATTAGTTTATCTATTCTTGCTGTTTTTCTGTGTTCTATTTCTTCCTGCAGTAGTTTAAGTAAAAATTCCTGATGATTTTCCCCTTCCGTTGTCTGTGCCTGTTCTGCCAGGTTTTGACTTAATCTGAGACGTTTACAGCATTCTCTGATTTCTTTATCTAACATGTCCTTTTACCCCATTTTTTCAATGCCTTATCATACTTTGATAAATCTGTTTTCGTAGGTTTCAGTCGGGGTATTCTGCTTTCTGTTTTCATCGGAGGTAATTCCCTTATCTCACTGCATAAATGCCTGTGCATGCTTATCAGGCTGTCTACATCCACTGCATCATAACATAGTACTTGGGTTACTGTTTGTGCTGCATTCTCAAAACCATTTTTCTCTGTTAATGAAGCTATTACGGATAGTATCTTCCCTCTCTCGCTTCTTTTACATTTATCCAGGTATTTCTTCATATCTTCCGGCATAATGTTATAGATACCACTATATTTTAGTGCCCCAGGACGTTTGGCAAGCTGCCTCAGATAGGGAAGCCACTTCATGCTTTGCTGTTTATGATCTCCGTATAATCTTTTGTGCCGAACAATTTCGTTTTGATTTTCATCCATAGGTATCAAGTTTGAAACAAAGAAGTAGAGGAAAACCAATAAAAAAGCGTATAACAAACAAGCCATTCACAATCCATGATTTTGCGGATGACAATAGAGGATATTTAGAAAGAAAGGTTATACAGTCACGACATCATCTGATATTGTGTAACCTCTTTTGCGAAGAAGTTCCAGAGCCTGTGCCTTTGTCAGAACTTTTGATTCATTGACGGGTCTGTGCTCCAGAAAACCTTTTGGATTATAAGGCTCTAGCTTGCTTAAGACATTCCAGATAGCGGTCAGGAGCATCTTGCATACAGCGATGATAGCCTTTTTATGTCCCCGGTGGGACTTGATTCTGTGATACCTCTCTTTAAATTCAGGATTTTTTTGGGATTTGAGTAATGCATTGGCAATCTGAACAAGAAGAGGTTTCAAATAACAACCGGCACGAGAGATTCGTGTGGATTTCACCTTTTTATTACTCTGGTCATTGCGTGGACAGCAGCCAGCCCAAGAAACAAGATGTTTGGATGATGGGAACACCGACATATCAGGACCAATCTCAGAGAGAATGGCAATAGCAGTCATCGGATTCTTGTCCAATCCCGGGACAGTATAAAGGAAATCCAAAGCAGCGGAGAACGGTTCTGCAATCAGAAATATCTCCTGCTCTATTTCCTGCTTGTGGGCTTCAAGTTCATCAATGTGTGTGAGACATTGACGGAGTTTGACAGCCTGCTCCGGGGAAATAGCGCCGTCAACGGCAGCCTGAATTTCTTCAATAGGAGTTTTACAGCGTCCATCGACAAAAGGGGCAACATCAAAGCGTTCACCCGGATGGTCGAGCAAGTAGTTGGTAATCGATCTGGAAGATTTGCCAAACACATCGCTGAAAACATCATCCAGTTTCAGATTGGAGACCGTAAGGCAGTTTTGGGCACGGTTTGAAGTGACCCCTTAGTGGTATACAATTTAGGCACGGGTAATTTATTAGATTTTTTTTATATATTTAATTGTTTTTGTTTATATAGTTTTGGGGGCATGCCCCATATGCACTAACTTAATGTTGAAAATAATAAAAAAATGTGCTATGATATATAAGGGGTGGTATCATGGAAAATATAGCACATTTGATGAGTGAATTGCCAAAAGATTATGAAGAAGAGTGCATAAAGCAGGGAGCAATTGTTAGAAGGCGCGGGGTGTCAAATCCGGCTGATTTAATGATGCTTGCAATGTTCCATTTGCAAAACGGATGTTCTCTTGTTGAAATGAGTGAAGTTGCAAGAATTACGAAACTTGGGAATATGAGTGATGTAGCATTCATGAAGCGTTTTGAAAAATGCGGGAATTGGTTTAAAAGTATAAATCAAAAGCTTGCATCAAGTTGCCTAATTGACTATCAAAAATCTGAATGGTTAGAAAGAAAAACCGTTATTGCCGTAGATGCTTCTGATGTGGCGGAAAAAGGACGTTCCGGAAGGATATATCGTCTTCACTTCGCACTTGATATATTTAAAATGATAAGCATAGAATACAAGATAACAACTGCAAAAGTTGGCGAAAGCATATGTAATTTTACTCTGCAACCAGGATATTTGGTTATTGCAGACAGAGCATATGCCAATATAAAAGGTATCGAACATTGCAACAAAAATAATGCGGAATATATTTTTCGGCTTCGTAAAAATAGCTTCACCGTTCGAAATGAAGAAGGCAAAAAAATTGACTTAGGAGCAATTTTTGCTAAGCTTACTTCGGGAGAATGTGCTGATTTGTCTGTGCTTGCTACAAACTTAGATGGTGATAAAATCCCTGTGAGAATCTGTGCAAAACGGAAAACACCCGAGGCTATAGAGCAAACAAAGAAGAAACTTCGTCGCAAGGAAAGTAAAAATCAATGCGTAATTTCAGAAGAAGCAAAGACCTTTAATGAATATATTGTAGTAGCTACAAATCTTAATGATACTATTTCTGCGGATGAAATCTTAGAAACTTATCGTTTGCGTTGGCAAGTGGAAATTTACTTTAAAAGATTAAAGTCAATTCTAAATTATGGCGAACTTCCTAAACGTAGACACGACAGCGTTATTGCATGGTTAAACGGAAAATTAATGATTGCCTTACTAATTGAAATTATAATATCAAAGGCAGCTTTTCCCCCTCAGGAGTATGCGTAACAGAAGTGTTTGGCGCGAAACGAAATTTCTGAACTTGTATATGACCACAAATTTTTGTAGTGTATCAACATTATTTTCGGAATTGCCGGATTTGTTTATAAATTTGTGTGTTGAGAAACGTGTAAAAACAAAAAAACTTCAATTATTTCAACTAAGTTAGTGCATATGGGGGCATGCCCCCAAATTTTTTTTGTGGTCTATAATTAATATAATAATCCATATACTCTTCTGTTATTTGTTCTACATCATTTAAATCTTTAATTTTATTTTTCATAAGATAGATACTTTCACATTTATAATGTCCAAAAAAACTTTCTGCCTTTGCATTATCCCAACAGTTGCCTCTTCTTGACATACTTTGTTTTACTTTTAATTCTTTTAACAAATCTACATATTCTTTATTTGTATAATCGACTAAAGGAAAGGGATTGCTCCCTTTTCCTCGTCTGAGAACCGTACATGAGAGTTTCCCACTCATACGGCTCAAGCAGTTTTTTACCTTTTCAGGCGGCAACAAGAGCGTGCAGTTTCAACTTCCTTTTGTAGAAGTATAATGAATCCAAGAAAGGATTCTTGGATAGTTGAAGCTTTGGATGGCGAACTATATGAATTGTTCTCAAATTAATAAGCTCATTCTCATCTGTCATGAATAACCAGTTTTTGTGTCCTTTATTATGCCAGTATTTATTCAAACGCCACCATGCATTTTTATTAGGATGACGGTGCTTTGCCCATCTTTGTAAGAGCAAATATAGGGTATTGTTGATGTAGGAGAAAGCCTTGCTGGATACTATATGTCTATGATAGTTCGTCCAACCTCGTATTACCTGATTCAGACGTCTGATTACTTCGACTTGAGTGCTGGCTTTGCTTTCTTTAAGGATAATTGTTGACAGTTTTCTCACGACTCGTTTGATGGCATCTTTTGAAGGTTTAACAATTAATTTGCCTTTGAATTTTCGAAATGTCCATCCGAGAAAATCAAAACCGTTATCAATATGAGTGATTGAAGTTTTTTCTTCAGATAGCTGAAGACCACGTACACTCATGAAATTACTCACTAACAGTTTTAATTCTTCTGCTGTCTCCTTAGAGTTTGCTGTGATGATAAAATCATCTGCATAACGCACAAGATTGACCTTTGTTTTAGCACGATAGTGGTTTTCTATTTTGCCTTTTCCATTACGGTGATATTTGTCCTGAATCAACTTCTCGAGTCCATCTAATGTCATATTGGCATAAAGGCTTGAAATTGCTCCGCCTTGTGGTGAACCTGATTCTGTTGGGAATAGGTTACCGCGATAAATGACACCAGATTTAAGGAATTGTTTCATAATTCTCTTATCCATTTGGATATTTGCCAGTAGCCAGTCATGGTTGATGTTATCAAAACAACCTTTGATGTCTCCCTCTAAAATCCATTGTGGAGAACATTGCCTTGCCAGAACACAGAAAATTTGTTCTCCGGCATCCTTTGCACTTCGACCTCTACGAAATCCGAAAGATACCGTATCAGCAGTCGTTTCTGCTATTGGTTCTAGTGCCAGGGCGTGTAATGTTTGCATTGCCCTATCATACATGGTTGGAATTCCCAGTGGTCTCTTTTTCCCATTTTTCTTCTCTATATAAACCCGTCTCAATGGTTTTGCACGGTAACGTTTATCACAGAGCTGCAATACTGCTTTCATTTTTGATGCGGAAGTCGACCACAGCTTTTTATCTACACCATGGGTGTTTTTACCTCTGTTTGTTGTCACTTTTCTCACAGCATAGGCTTTCGCTGTAAAAGAGTGGGTTAGTAAATACTGTAATCTTTTTGCTTTATTCATGTTACCGCTTGCTGTTGCCTTAGCAATACGTGATTGCAACCTATTAACATCTTTTTCAATCTTACACCAGTCAATGGTTTCCCATTGTCCGGCAAGTGTTTGTGTGTCTCTTAGACTCTCGGTTTTATCCGTCATTGAGTTTCTAAAATTCATAGATTTACTATCCTTTCCTGCCAAAAACTACCATGAGATAAGTCTGCACCCTTTCAGGTTGGGGCAAAGTTTGAACCTCTATCTGCTTTCATTACAAAATCAGCTTTCGCTTTTTATCTCTTTCTTCTGCCCTCTATGTCATTTCGCTCCTTGCGGTTAGATACCTCATTTTGGGGGACATATAGGGTTTACCAAGTTCCACCTAATATATAATTGTGAATGCCTTAGGAGCCACCTTTAAACCGGGAGCACACTTTCCATTCACATTGGCTAGTCAGTAGACCTTTGCATGGCTCCATACCTTTTGGTCAAAGCGTTTCAGCCTTTTCGCTTTCTCCAGCGTAACGATTCCTACAGTGATTTACTTTACGTTCTCCTTAGCATTCTTACTCTAGCAGTTGTTCCAGTTTAGGCTACCGGAATTTCCTCATTGTCTCGTGAGCTTTCTAACCCAGACGTTTCCATCCACGCTAGTCACGATAGAGTTACCCCGAATGGATGGGGTAGCATTATAGCAATATATTAAGCGACTTCTTGTCGCACATGCACACCTTGATCGCTATGAATAATGCTGCCATTAAGATCAACTTTTTTAGTTAATTTTTTTAATAGTATCTATGCTTAAATTTTTATCTTGACACTCACTTACAGTCCAAGCTACAGGCTCATTGTTGAATAGATCTATTATAGTACATAAATAGGTCATCTTTCTTTGTGTTGGAATATAGGTAATATCTGTTATAAACTTCTCGCCTGGTTTAGTAGAATTGAAATCCCTATTTAAAATATTTTCTTTAATTATGCTTTGTTCTTTAGGTTTCTTATATTTTTTTCTAACTATAGATTGTATGCTATTTTCCTTCATTATTCTCTGAATCTTTTTGTGATTAACAATGAAGTTATATTCATTATTAAGTGTCGATTTTATTGATCTATATCCGAATCTTTTATTTGATTTATTATATATATCTATAACTAATTTGTCAATTTTAGTATTTCCTTTTAGTGGCTTTTTCTTGTATTTATAATATGAGGCTCTACTAACACCAGCTATTTCACATAACAACCATATAGGATGTTCAAGTTCTATGTTCATTATTGCTTTATATTTTAATTCGCGGATTTTACTTTTTTTTTTAAGAAATGGCTTTAGTGATTCTAAACTTTCTAAGTAGGCTATCTTTGCTTCTAGAATTTGAATTTTAGCTTCATAGTGCTTTTCTCTAGGTGTTCTTGTATCTTTATATGCAATAGACTCTTTTGACCTTCCAGCAGCCTTATTAGGTTTGGTAACATCAGGTGGTAAGATTCCTTTTTTCTTTAATTGTCTTTCCCAATTATTAATATAATTTTTAGATGGAAGATTATATTTTTGTGCTATTGCTCTAACACCAAGAGGACTATTATAATAGTCATTGACAACCATTAACTTAAATTCATCAGTATACTTTCTATTTATTTTTTTCAATAGTATAACCCCCTTTAACTTAAGGGTAGTGTCAATAAGACACCCCTCTTTTTTTATTTAAAGCCTTATATTATCAAGG
>ENA-UOOR01003264-UOOR01003264.1-fermentation-metagenome-genome-assembly--contig:-NODE-3264-length-14650-cov-6.454950_pt1 | contig 14650 bp, 11 predicted proteins | sample MGYA00245780_ERZ724029 | MGnify/ENA primary metagenome ERZ724029 (study PRJEB28704, sample SAMN03018315) | fermentation metagenome | biome: anthropogenic terrestrial biome; feature: soil; material... | reverse complement strand
CCCAGCCGGCAGCCTTCAATCCTCCTCTTCAGCCTGGCGGCTGCGCCTCTACTGGCCGCAGCGCCCGCGGTGGCTCGGAAACCGTCGCCACGCACTCCATCGAGGACGACTCGTCCCCGTCGCACTTGATCCCGCTGCCAAAATAGCTCTCCGTCGAGTCGGCCGAAGGTCCGATCGTGATCGCTGCCCCCACCTTGACCGGTGTCGGCTTGCTCGCGCAGGCGCCGAGCTCTCCGGGCTCGTTGAAACCGCGCTACCCAGACCTGCCCGCCGAGATCGCCGACGATGGCGGTATCGAAAAAGCCTCTCTGCAGGCCGAGGCCGTGCAGGCGCACTTTGGCTTCGCGCTGCCCCAGGCAGGGCCGAAGCTCTCGGGCCTTCCTCGAGGGCTTCTCGCTGGAGGCCAGCCGGCACCTGCACGCCCATTCGACAAGGCCTCGAGGCCCTGTGCTGCTACGCGTTGCGCCTGCCTTTGGCACTCTGGCGCCTGAGCGAGTGGGCCGACGGGCAGGTCGTGCTGCGGCTGCGGCGCCCGGCCCGCGACGGCACGGTGGCGCTCGCCTCCACCCCGCTCGGGCTCGACCCGCTCTCGCTCGTGCCGGCCGCCCGCGAGCTGCGCCCGCGCCGGCTCGACTGGGCGGCGCTGCTGCGCCGGGTCTGGGGCGCCGAGGTGCTGCGCTGCCCGGGCGGCGGCCGCCGCAAGATCGCCGCGGTGGTCTCCCACCCCGAGCTCGCCGCCCAGGGGCTCGAGACACTGGGCGTTTACACCGAGGCCCCGCCGCTCGCCAAGGCCCGCGCGCCCCACACACAGCTCCGGTTCGAGCCGCCGGTCGATGGCCCGGGCATCGACCCCTCCGGGCCCGACCGCTTCGACTCACACCCGGAATACTGAGGCGAGGGTTCGAAGAGGACCGCCGCTCGGGCGATGGGTCTGCCCTCCGGCCGATGAGGCCGGCGGCGGGTGCCGGCCCTCGGACGGTTCCGACGGCGTCGCGGCTCGCGACCTTCCCCTCGACCTCGGTGCCAGTTGCGCTTGGGGCACTTGTTCTTCCTCTGCACTTGGCGCAGGTCCGAGGCGGTGATCAGCTCTCCCTCGCAGCAGCGCCTGCTCGATGGCGTTCTCCAGCTCGCGCACATTGCCGGGCCATGGGTAGCGCACCAGCGCCTCGGGGCTGAGCCCCTCGACCTGGCGGTTGACCCTGCAGCCGTGCTTGCGGATGAAGAGGTCGGCCAGCTCGGAGACGTCGCCGGGCCGCTCGCGCAGCGGCGGCAGGTGGAGCGGCACGATGTGCAGCCGGTAGAAGAGAGCCTCGCGGAAGCGGCCCTTCTCCACCTCGGCCTTCAGATCGCGGTTGGTCGCCGACAGCCCCCGGACGTCGACGCGGATCGTCTCCTCGCCGCCGACGCGCTGGAGCTCCTTCTCCTGCAGCACCCGCAAGAGCTTGGTCTGGATCGAGCGGCTGATCTCCCCGATCTCGTCGAGGAGCAGCGTGCCGCCGTCGGCCAGCTCGAAGCGGCCCAGCTTGCGCTTGATCGCCCCGGTGAAGGCGCCCCTCTCGTGGCCGAACAGCTCGCTCTCGAGCAACGTCTCGGCGAGCGCCGCACAGTGCCACGTACGGCTTGTCCCTGCGGTCCGAAAGATCGTGTACCGCGCGGGCGACCAGCTCCTTGCCGGTGCCCGACTCGCCGCTGATCAGCACCGTGGTGTCGCTGGCCGCCACCTTGCGCACGGCGGCGAGCAGCCGCTGCATCGGCTCCGAGCTGCCGACGATCCCCTCGCTCCCCAGCCCGCCGCCCGCGTCGCGCTCGAGCAGCTTGTTGTGGGCCTTGAACCGGGTGACGTCGCGCGCCCAACCTCGAGCCCCTTCTCGACCTTGGCGCGCAGCACCTCGGGCGGGAACGGCTTGGCAATGAAGTCGAAGGCCCACAGCTTCATCGCCTCGACCGCCGGCTCGATCGTCGCGTAGGCGGTCACCACCAGGACCACCGCCTCGGCGTCGGCCTCGCGCAGTCGGCGCACCTCGAGCCCCTCGACCGGGGCCATCTTCAGATCGGTGACGACGAAGTCGAAGCGCTGCTTGCAGAAGGCGGCAATCCGGTCGGCGCCGTTGGCGCAGACCGAGACCTCGTGGCCCAGCTTGTTGATGGAGATCGCCATGCCCTCGCGCAGGGTCTCGTGGTCATCGATGACGAGCACTCGTGCCAGGCGCGCGAGCATCGCAGGCGGCCCGCTGCGCTCCGCTCGCCGGGCAGGAGCGCGGCCGCTCGGACCAGCCGACCGGGGAGCGGGCGAGGCGGAACCGCTTCCGCGCGGCGCGGCCCCCGGCAGCCGCAGCCGGGCGGACGGAGGTGCGCGCGGCGCACGGATTGCCCCTCCGGGCGGCCGCGCCCACTGTCATACGCGACAGCGGCAGAGGTCTGGGAAGACCGCGCGCTGGGAGGAGGAGCATGAGGACTTTGCGGATGGTGGCGACGGCGTTCGGGCTGGCCGTGCTCTTCGGCGCCCCGGCGATAGCGGCCGAAGGCGCAAAGGCGACCAAGGAGCCGAGCGAATCGCTCAACAAGCAGGCTTCGATTGCCAACGAGCTGGCGCTCTACGACCAGCAGGCGACCGCGATCGCCGACATGGCGATCGAGCGCAGCCAGAACCCTCAGGTGGTCGAGTACGCCCGGAGCATGAAGGTCGCGCACGAGAAGAACCTCACCGCGCTCAGGAGCTGGGCCGTGGGCAAGAACGTCGAGATCGCCTCGATCAACCTGAAGGTTCCGCCCCGCGGCACCGGCGGTGCCGGCATGAGCGCCGAGGAGAAGAAGGCCTTCGACGAGAAGCTGAGCAAGTACGGCTCCAAGCTGCGCGAGGACGCCAAGGAGGCGCAGGACGACATCTTCGATCTCGCCAACGCGCCATCCGGGAGCTTCGACACGAAGTTTCTCTCGATGGCAGCCGAACTGCAGGAGGACCAGGTCGACGAGGCGAAGGAGGCCCAGGCGAAGTTCGCCGCCGACAAGACCTTTGCCAGCTTGATGTCGGACACCCAGGCGACCTTCGTGCCGCTCAAGGACAAGGCCAACACGCTCGAAGAGCAGCTCAAGAAGTAGCGGCCTTTTGCGCCCCGAGCGCCCGCGAGCGGCGGCCGCCGCCCGCGGGCGTCCGGCCATGCGAGCTTCGCCCCGGCACCATGGCCGCCGCGACAGCGCTCAGGCCGCAGCCCGCCGTGAAGGCAGCTCGACCACGAACGAGGCCTCGCGCTCGGAGGGCTGCAGCCTCGCCGCCCCGCCGTGCACCTCGGCGATCCGCCGCGCACCCGCGAGCTCGGCATGAGCGAGATCTACGCGGGCGAGGGCGTGCGGATCTTCGAGCGCCGCCGAGGCGCCTATTCAGCGCCGTCAACCCGAGGTCACTCCTCGCGGAGCCGTGCCGCGCTCGCGGCGGCTCTGGTGCCCAAACGTCACGGTCCCGTCCTGGCGGAGGAAGCGGGGGTGAAGCCCGAAGTCGTCGTCTATCTCGGAAACGGCGCCACGTTCTGCAGCGCGTCGACGGGAGCGGCAGGGTGACCTTCTCCGGGCAAATCGAAGCTCTGGCCTCGCGGGGAAGCTTCCCCCCACGGCCTGCCCGAAGCGCCTCGCCCACCTGAAGCTCGAGACGAAAGGTGCGTACGCGATCAGGTTTGGGTCGATGGGCGCCGAAGAGATCCGGCTTCTCCGCGCGCTTCGTCCGTCGTCCGTCGTCCGATGGAGAGAGGCCTCTGCGCCGTGCTGGACGGCGGGAGCCAGTCGTACGCCTTGACGAACGGCCGGTTCGTGCGCGAGTAGCCCTCGCGACCGCCAGCTCGCTTCCATCCATTTGCCGGTGGGCGCGCGGCTCGCGTGAGCCGCGCCTCCCGTCTCCGCCATCCTGCCGGCCGCACGCCGCCCTTCCGAACAGCCACTACCTCGCCCACCCGCCTCGGCTGGCGAGACCGGGGACGTTGGTCCAGGTTTGGAGGCGGATGTCCGTGGGAACGCGTGCCCCGGCTTCCTCGCCGGCAGTCCGGGCGCGGAACCGGGCGGGAGCGGGCCGGTACGATGGAGGGGCGGGAAGGCTCGATTCGGTCAGCGACCGAGATGAGGCGCCATTCGCGCTGGACCTGGCTGTCGTGGATGTTCGGCGCGGCGCTGCTCGCCACGGTGGCGACCGTGGCTACCCGCTTCTCGGAAGAGCGCGACTTCGCTCGTCTCCTCAGGAGCGCGCAGCCCGGGTGGCTGCTGATGGCGGCGGTGCTGCAACTGGCCACGTACGTGGCCGAGGCCGGCGCCTGGCGGGTCCTGTTGCGCGCGCAAGACTGGCACGTTCCCCTGCGTTCGCTCACCGGCCTCTCGGTTGCCAAGCTCTTCCTCGACCAGGCCATACCCTCGGCTGGAATCAGCGGGGCCTTGCTTGTCGTCCGCGGGCTCGAGAGGCGCGAGGTCCCGCGTGAGACCAGCCTGTCCGCGGTGCTGCTCGACCTGCGCGGATACTTCGCGGCCTACGGGGCGGCGCTCGGCGCGGCGCTGGTGGTGCTCTGGGGGCTCGAGGACCTCACCGCGTGGGTCCTGGTCCCCGCCGCGATCCTCTTCTTGATAGCGGCGGCGGCCTTCGGGCTGCTCGAAGCCTGGAGCCGCGGCCACGGCCTGAGGTGGATCACGCATCTGCCACTGCGCTCGCTGCGGGAACAACTGGCCATCGCCCCGTCCGCCACTGCGCGTGACTGGCGGCTGCTCGCGGCGGCGTTCGGCTTCGAGCTGGCGGTCTTCCTGCTCGACGCGCTCACCCTGTGGATGATGCTCCTCGCCGTCGGAACCTACGCCCCGTTGCACCGGGTGTTCGCGAGCTTCATGCTCGCCACCGTGGCGCGCACCCTGGGCGTCGTGCCCGGAGGGCTGGGGACCTTCGAGGCGGTCTCGGTCGCCACCCTTCACCTGGTCGGCGTGCCGGTGGCCGCCGGGCTCGCCGCGACCCTGCTGTTCCGCGGCTACAGCTTCTGGCTCCCGATGCTCCCCGGGTTCGTGCTGGCCCGGCGCGAGTCGCGCGGCGAATCGGCGAGGGAGGGTTAGGCGATGCCCAGCAAAGAGCGCCCTTCCGTCGGGCTTTCGAGCGCGCGAGCCGCCGAGCTGCTCGAGCTGCATGGGCCCAACCGCATCGCGCCCACCCGCCGCCGCCACGTGTTCGTCGAGTTGCTCGCGCGCTTCCGCAACCCGCTCGTCCTGCTGCTGCTCGCCGCCAGCGGCGTGTCCGCGCTCACCGGCGACTTTGAGAGCTCGACGATCGTCGCGCTCATCGCGGTGATGAGCGTGACGCTCGACTTCTTCCAGGAACACCGTGCCGGCCGCGCGGCCGAAGCGCTGCGCAGGCGCGCCGGCCTGCGCGCGACCGTGCTGCGCGACGGGGCCGCGCGCGAGGTGCCGACCGAGGAGGTCGTCCCCGGAGACGTGGTGCTGCTGACGGCGGGCGACCTGGTGCCGGCCGACGCCGAGCTCTTCGAGGCGCGCGATCTCTTCGTTAACCAGGCGCTGCTGACCGGCGAGTCGTTCCCGGTCGAGAAGCGACCCGGACCCGCCGGCGAGCAGCTCGAGCCCGAGGAGGCGCTCGGCGTGGTCTTCATGGGGACCTCGATCCTGAGCGGCAGCGGCAGGGCGGTGGTGACGCGGACCGGCGCTCGCACCGCCATCGGCAAGATCGGCCTCGGGCTGACCCGCCGCGCGCCGCCGCGGGCCTTCGAGCTGGGGACCCGGGCCTTCGGGTTGCTGCTGCTGCGCATCGCGACGCTGATGGTCCTGTTCGTGATCATGGTGAACATCGCGCGCGGGCGGCCCACGCTCGAGTCCTTCCTGTTCGCCATCGCCCTGGCCGTCGGGCTGACCCCCGAGCTGTTGCCGATGATCGTCTCGGTCACGCTGGCCCGCGGCGCCCAGCGCATGGCGACCCGTCGCGTGCTGGTCAAGCGCCTCGCCGCCATCCACGACCTCGGGAGCATGGACGTGCTCTGCACCGACAAGACCGGCACGCTCACCGAGGCGCGCATCCGGCTCGAGCAGCACCTCGATCCCCAGGGGCGCGACAGCGAGCGCGTGCTGTGGCTGGCCTACCTCAACAGCCGCTTCGAGACCGGCCTGCACAGCCCGCTCGACGAGGCGATCCTTGCCCACGGCGAGGTCGACGTGGGCGGCTGGGAGAAGGTCGACGAGGTGCCCTTCGACTTCGAGCGGCGGCGCGTCTCGCTCCTCGCCGCCAAGGGCGAGGAGCGGCTGCTCGTCGTCAAGGGCGCCTTCGAGGAGATCCTGCGCTTCTCCTCGCAGGTCGAGGACGGGGAGAGCGGCGAAGTCCGGCCCCTGGACGAGGCGAGCCGCCGAAAGCTGAACGAGCGCTTCGAGGCGCTGGGGCGCGAGGGGTTCCGGGTGCTCGGCCTCGCCTGGAAGCGCGAGGACCCGCGGGTCGAGCACGCGGTGGTGAGCGACGAGGCGCTGCTGGTCTTCGCCGGCTTCGCGGCCTTCCAGGACCCGCCGAAGGAGAGCGCGAAGCAAGCGCTGCAGAGCCTCGAGGAGGCGGGGGTCTCGGTGGTCGTGCTCACGGGCGACAACGAGCTGGTCGCCCAGCACCTCTTCGCGCAGCTCGGGCGGCCGGTGAAGGGCGTCGTCGTCGGGCGCGAGCTCGAGAAGCTCGACGATCAGGCGTTGCTGGCGCGGGTCGAGGAGGTCGACCTCTTCTGCCGGCTCTCGCCGAACCAGAAGACCCGGGTCATCCTCGCCTTGAAGAAACGCGGGCACGTCGTCGGATACCTGGGCGACGGCATCAACGACGCGCCCTCGCTGCACGCCGCGGACGTCGGCCTGTCGGTCGACAGCGCCGCGGACGTCGCCAAGGAGGCCGCGGACGTCATCCTGCTCGAGCAGGACCTGCGGGTGGTCGTCGACGCGGTGCTCGAGGGCAGGTGCACCTTCGGCAACGTCCTCAAGTACCTGATGATGGGGACCAGCTCGAACTTCGGGAACATGTTCAGCATGGCCGGCGCCTCGCTGTTCCTGCCGTTCCTGCCGATGCTCCCGATGCAGGTGCTGCTCAACAACTTCCTCTACGACCTCTCCGAGCTGCCCATCCCCGCGGACCGCGTGGACGACGACTTCCTGCGCCGGCCGCACCGCTGGGACAACCGCTTCATCCGCCGCTTCATGATCGCCGTCGGGCCCATCAGCTCGGCCTTCGACGTGGCCACCTTCCTGATCCTGCTGCACGTCTTCGGGGGCGAAGAGCGGCTCTTCCACACCGGGTGGTTCGTCGAGTCGCTGGCGACGCAGGTGCTGGTCATCTTCGTCATCCGCACCCGCGGCAACCCGCTGCGCGCGCGTCCGGGACGGCTGCTCGCGGCGACCTCGCTGGCCGTGGTGGCCTTAGCCGTGGCGCTGCCGTTCACCCCGCTCGCCGCCAGGCTCGGCTTCGTGCCGCTGCCGGCGGGCTTCCTCGCGCTGCTGCTGCCGCTCGTGTTCGCCTACCTGCTCGCGGTCGAGCTCGCCAAACGGTGGTTCTATCGCAGGCATTCGCTCGCGTAGCGGGAGGCCGTCTTGGCGATGAGCCCGGAAACGGGCTGGTGGCTACCACAGCGGTGAGCCCAATGCTCGCCTCCGTCCTCGCCGCGGTCCTCAGCCTCCCCGTCGCCATCTTTCTAGCCGAGCGAGCGGAGAGCGAGCCGCAGTCCGTCGGTAATCCTTCCGGGCTCTCCGTCTACCGGATTCAACCCGCGCGCGAAACGCCCCTCATCGCGGTCGCAAGTGCGTTCGCTCTTCTTCCTTGCGCCTTCTCCCCGAACATCGAGGTGCCCCGCTGCCCTCGCCAAGGCCCGCGCGCCCCACACACAGGCCAATGGGCGCGATGCCCGGAGTGCCTGGCGGCGCCGCCGCGGCGCTCCGCCTTTGGATGCGGTCCGGTGAGCGGGCTCCTTGCCAGAGCGTCACAGCCGGCTCGCGATGTAGGCGTTGAGCGTCGTCGCGAAGGCGACCCACAGCAGGTAGGGGAAGAGGAGCGCCCCCGCCATCGGCCTGACTCGCCAGAAGGCGACGAGCGTGGCGGCGACGGCGACGAGAAGCGCGACGAGGTCGACCAGGGCGGCGACGACCATCTGCTGGCCGAAGAAGAGCAGGGTCCACAGGCCGTTGAGCACGAGCTGCAGCGCGTAGAGCGAGAGCGGGAAGGAGGCGGCCCGCAGGCTGCCGCGGGCCCGCCAGACGAGCCAGGCGGCGACGGCCATCAAGGTGTAGAGCGCCGTCCAGGCGGGGCCGAAGACCCAGCCCGGCGGGTTCCACGGCGCTTTGGGCAGACTCTCGTACCAGGTGCCCCCGCCGAGCTCGGGCGCGAACGCCAACCCTCCCGCCCCTACCGCGAAGGTCGCGGCCAGAAAGCCGAGCAGTCCAAGGCTCGAACGTATGCGGCTCATCGACTCCCTCTCTCTCTCTCCGTGCGCTCCTCGCGCCGCGGCTACCCTCGCGACCGCCGCCGCGAGATTTCGCGGAAGGACTTCTGCTTGCCCGCCCTCGCCGGAATGAGGAGCGCGACGAGGGCTCCGAGCAGCGAGAGGCCGGCAGCAACGCCGAAGGCTGCGGCCAGCGCAGCCATGAGCTCGCGCGAGACGAGCGCGGTCACCTCCGCAGAGCCGCCGCGGTGCCCCGCGAACACCATCTGTTGCGCCCCTTCGCTGACCTGCTCGAGCAGGCGCTGCTTCTCGGCGGGAGCGATGCTCGCGCCCTCGAGCGCGACGCGCAGGCCAGCGAGAAAGCGATTCTCGAAAACGGCCGACATCACCGCGACCCCCAGCACCGCGCCGAACATGCGGAAGGTGCCGAGGATCCCTGAGGCGTTGCCGAACCGCGTCGGGTCGACGCTGGTCATCACCACGGTCGCGGTCGGCGCGAGCGCCGTGCCCACGCCGAATCCGGCGATCGCCAGCGGGGCGAGCAGATCGACGGATTCAACCTGCGGCGTCAGCCCGCCGAGCATGAAGATGCCCGCGGCCGCGATGGCCATGCCCGCGAAGATAAGCGGGCGACCACCGAGGAAATCGGTCAGGCGCCCCGAGGCTGCGCTCGCGAACATCAGCGCCACGGGCAAGGGGGTGAGCAGCACGCCCGCGGTCAGCGCGCTGCGCCCGGCCTGCCCCTGGAGAAAGATGGGCACGAGGAACGTGACCCCGACGAAGCCGAAGAAGGAGAGGAAACCATCGAGGCTCGCCGCGGTGAAAGCGCGGTCGTGGAAGAGGTAGGGCGGGATGAGGGCATTCGAGCGCCCACGCTCGACGAAGAAGAGGAGCACCGCCGACCCCGCCGAGAGCGCGAAGAGCCCGACGATGACCGGGGAGCCCCACCCCAGCCCCTGGCCTTCGATCACCGCGAAGGTGACCGACGCGGTCAGCACCACGAGGACGGCCATCCCGAGCCAGTCGAGGCGCCTGTCGACGTTCTCCGCCCGCGACTCGGGGACGACGCGCAGCGCGCCGATGACGGCGGCGATGGCGACCGGCAGGTTGACAAGAAAGACCCAGCGCCAGCTCGCGAAGCTGACCAGCAGGCCGCCGAGGATGGGCCCCAGCGCCGTGCCCAAGCCCGAGACCGAGCTCCACAATCCGAGCGACAGGCCGCGCTGACCGGCCGGAAATGCGACCGTCAGCAGCGAAAGCGTCTGAGGGAGCATCACCGCGCCGCCAAGCCCCTGCACTACGCGCGCGCCGATGAGCATCGGCAAGTCGGCGGCCAGGGCGCAGGCGAGCGAGCTGAGGGTGAACGCGACGACCCCGGCGAGAAAGAGCCGGCGACGGTCCCAGAGGTCGCCCATGCGCCCGCCGATGACGAGCGCCACCACGAAGGCGAGGATGTAGCCGTTGACGATCCAGGACGCTTCGGCGAGCCCCCCTCCGAGGTCTTCGATGATGCGAGGGATGGCGATGACCACGAGGCTGCGGTCGAGCAGGGCCATGAACAGCGGCAGGTTGACGACCGCCAGGACCCACCACTTGTTGCCTCGCGCCGCCATCGCGCCCCCAACCCGACAAGTTCCTCATCGGCCGCCGGCCTGGCGCAGCAGACGCCCGGAAGGCGGGCGAGCTCAAGAGGTGTCGGGAAAGCCTCGGCGGCGTTTCGCGCGAGGCCGGGAGCACCTCCGTCCCCGCGGCCTGCGTGCGCGCATCGAGAAGAGGGGCCCTTCGACTCCCCGCAGCGCGGGCTTCGCCCGGAACCCAAGCGATCGGTCGCAGGTCGGTAGGGGCGCATGGCAATGCGCCCGTCGACGAATTGGGCACAGGCGCGGCCGATTCGAGGGTTCCCGGCGGGCACGACGGCCGGCCCTCCGGAATCGTGCTGCCGTGCAACGACTCTCAAGGTCGGTAGTTCCGGGGGAGCGGAAACCGGACCGAGTCGTTCTCGACGCCTCTTCAGAGGCACCCGTCGCGCGGCGGCAAGACGCAGCGGCCGCGTCAGGGGCTCTGCGTCAGCTCTTGCTCGGCGGGCGCGACCGGAACGGTGAAGAAGAAGCGGCTGCCCTTTCCTGGCGTGCTCTCGACCCAGACCCGCCCGCCATGCGCCTCGACCAGGCCCCGGACGATGAAGAGCCCGAGGCCGAAGCCGCGCCGCGCGCTCTCCTTGGGCTGCCAGTACCTATCGAAGATGTGCGGCAGGATCTCGGGCGAGATTCCCGGCCCGTTGTCCTCGACGACGAACCGCACGCCCTCGACGGCCGGGTCGGCTCGGACCGAAATCGATCCGCCTTCGGGAGTGAACTTGATGGCGTTGCCCACCAGGTTCGCGAACACCTGCGCGAGACGGTCCGAGTCGGTCCAGATCTTCGGAAGATGAGGCGGCAGGTCTATCTCGAGTCGCTGCCTCTTCTGGCCCGCGAGCAGCTCGAGCGGCTCGAGCACGCGGGTGACGACCTGGACCGGCTCGTGGGCGCGCCTGTCAAGCCGCAACCGCCCGCCCTCGATGCGCGCCATGTCGAGCAGGTTGTTGATGAGCCGCTCCATGCTGCCGACGGTGTTCCTCATCTTCGTCAGCAGCTCCCTCGTCTGAGCCTCGCTCTTGGCCGAGTGCCGGGTGACGAGCCGCTCGAGACGCTGAATCTGCAGCACGAAGGCGTTCATCGGGTTGCGCAGGTCGTGCGAGACGATCGAGATGGTGTCGTCACGCACGCGAATCGCCCGGCGCACGTCCTCGAAGAGCAGCGCGTTCTCGACCGCCAGCGCGGCGCGCGCGGCGAGGTCCTCGACGAGCCGGACGTCTTCGGCCGAGTAGGTGCGGGTCGACTCGGAGAGGGCGAGCGTCAGCAGCGCCACGACCCGCCCGCGCGCTTGGATGGGCACGATCATCCAGGCTCGCGCGCCCAGGCCCGCGAGGACGGCGACATCCTCGACCGTCTCCTCGCCCGGTGCGGGGAACCAGTCGGCTTCGAGGTGCGTCTTGCCGGTGCGCAGCACTCGAGCCAGCCCCAGCTTCCCGGAGCGATCCAGGCTCAGCGGCCCGGTCAGCTCGGCCGCCTTCTCGTCGAGGTCGGGGTTCCAGTGGGTGGCGGCGACACGCTCGACCTTGTGGCCCTCGACCAAGTCGAGCATGCACCAGTCGGCCAGGTTCGGGACGAGGAGCTGAGCGAGCTTGGTCAGCGTCTGCCGGCTCTCGCGGGCGTCCTTGAAGAGGGAGGTCGCGGTCTCGTACAGGAACGAAAGCCGGCGCTGTGCCTCTTCGGCCTCGGCCCGCGCGGCGTGCTCGCGCTCGAGCTGGTGGCCGAGCCTTGCCGGCTCCAGGCGAAACAGCTCGCCACCGCCCACTCCCGCCGGGCCCTCGAGCCTCTCGCGGACGACTCGATAGAGCCGGCCCTGAAGCTCGAGCTCGCCGGCCGGAGGCTCACGTCCCAGCAATTCGCCGAGGCGGCGTCCCGAAGGGTCGCCCACCAGCGCGCCGAAGCCCTCGCTCCAGCGGCAGACGCGGCCCTGGTCGTCGACCTCGCACAGCGCGTCGAGGCGAAGAATGTCGCGAGCGTCGGCCATGGCCCCCCCTCCTGATGGAACGTTCGTTCGCCTCGGCTTCCATCCCTGGTTCAACCGAGGTCCTCGAGCCGCTCGGCGACCGCGGGCAGAGGCAACACCTCGTCGACCACCCCCGCCTCTATCGCAGCGCCGGGCATCCCGAAGACCAGCGAGGTCGCCTCGTCCTGCGCGATGACGAAGCAGCCGGCCTGCCGCGCGACCTTGAGCCCCTCGGCCCCGTCGCGGCCCGCGCCGCTGAGGATGACCGCCGCGGCAAAGGGGCCGAGCCGCTCGGCGACCGACTTGAAGAGATAGCTGGCCGCGGGCCGGAACCCTTCGACCGGCGCCTCGTCCGACAGCTCGATCGCCGCACCACCCGCGGCAAGCCCGAGGTGCCTGTCGTCGGGAGCGACGTAGACGGTAGCGGCGGCGAGCGGCTCGCCCTGCTGCGCGACCTTGATCCGCAGGGGGCTGGCGGAGTCGAGCCACCGCGCGAAGCCCTCGGAGAAGCCGAGCGCGATGTGCTGGACGAGCAAGATCGCGGGGCGGTAGTCGGCGGGCATCCGCGAGAGGATCTCCTTGAAGGCGGCCGGTCCGCCGGCAGAGCCGGCCATCGCCACGACCCGGACCTGCACCGCCCCGCGCAGCCTCGGCGGCGCGGGCGAAGGAGCAGGCGCGGCCTCGGGCTGCGCCCGGCGTTGGAACAGCGTCACCTTCGACATCGCCTTGACCGTGGCGAGCAGGCGCCGCGAGTCCTCCTCGAACCCCGGGGAGCCGGGCCCGCGCGGCTTGGGCAGCGCCGCGAGCGCACCGGCCTGCAAGGCGCTCATCGCGAAGTCGACCTCCTGCACGTCGAGGCTGGAGACGATGACGATGGGCGTGGGCCGCTCGGCCATGATGCGCCGGGTCGCCTCGAAGCCGTCGCGGCGGGGCATCAGGATGTCCATGGTCACCAGGTCCGGCTGGAGCCGGCGCGTCAGCTCGACCGCCTCGACCCCGTCGGCGGCCTCGCCGACCACCTCGATCTCCGGGTCCGACTCGAGCAGCGCGACCACGAGCTGGCGCGCGGTGGGCAAGTCCTCGGCGACGACGACGCGGATCATCGGCTATTCCCCCGGCTCCCCGAGGAGCTGTTCGATGGTCTCGAGAAGGTTGCGCTGGTCGAAAGTGCTCTTGATCAGGTAGGCGCTCGCGCCGGCTCGAAGGCCACGCAACCTATCATCCTCGCTCTCGAGGGCAGTCACGAGGACCACGGGCAGCGCCCGATACTGTTCGGAAGCGCGGACCGCCTCGGTCAGCTCGAGCCCGTCCATCGCCGGCATGTCCACGTCGGCGACGAGCAGGTCGGCCCCTTCGGCCTGAAGCTGGCGCCAGGCCTCGGCGCCGTCGGCCGCGACGCGCACCTCGTAGCCGGCCGTCTCGAGGATGCTGCGCTCGAGCGTTCGGGTGGTCACCGAGTCGTCGGCCAGCACGATTCGCCGCTTCCTCTTCGGCGCCTCGGCCGGAGAGGAGAGCGCCACCGCGGCGGGCCCTTCGGCCGCGCTCGCCAGCAGGTCCGGCACCTGGAGGATGAGCGCGAGCTGGCCGCTCGGCAGGGTGGTCGCCCCGGAGAAATGGCGCAGCCGGCGGATGCGCGCTCCGAGCCCCTTCACCAAGATCTCCTGCTCGGAGAGAGCTCTTTCGATTCCAAAGGCCACCGGCTGATCGGCAGGTCCGGCGATCACCAGCGGGGTCGCGCCTTGGCGGCGCGAGGGCGCGCCCAGGCCGAGCAGCCCGGCGAGCGAGGCGACCGGGACCGGCGCGCCCTCGACGAGCAGCGCCTGGCGCCCCTCGACGAGCCGCAGGTCGGCCGGCCGCGCCGCGAGGAGCCGCTGGATATGGTTGCTCGGGAAGGCGAAGACCTGGCCGCCGGCCTCGACGAGCAGCGCGCGGATGCTCATCAAGGTGAGCGGCATCCGCAGGACGATGCGCGCTCCTTGCCCGCGCCGCGACTCTACGTCCACCGCGCCCTGCAGCGCCTCGACCGCCCGCCGCACCACGTCGAGCCCCACCCCGCGACCGGCGACCTCGGTAATCAGCGGCGCGGTCGTAAACCCGGGGCGGAAGATGAGCCGGGCCACGCCCGCCTCGTCGACGGGTACCGGGAGGCCCTGCTTGCCCGCGAGCCGGCGGATCCGCTCGACGTCGAGGCCCCGGCCGTCGTCGCCGACGACGACCTCGACCTGCGCGCCGCGCAGCGTCGCCGACACCTCGACGCGTCCGGTCGGGCTCTTGCCGGCCGCTTCGCGCTCGGCGCTCGGCTCGATACCGTGGGCGACCGCGTTGCGCACCAGGTGAAGCAGCGGGTCGCGCAAGGCCTCGATGATCGACCGGTCCAGCTCGACCTGTGCGCCGGAGAGCTCGAGCTCGGCCTGCTTGCCCTCGCCGTGCGTCAGGTCGCGCACGGTGCGCTCGAGGCCGCGGCAGGCCTCGAGGAAGGGCACCATCCGCAAAGCCCGGATCTCGTCGGCCACCGGCTCGATCGCCTGCGCCACCTGCCGCCTGCTCGCCCCGGCCTCGGCCAACAGCGCCCCGACGCGGCCCTCGAGCTGCCGCAGGCCCTCGTGCTGCTGCCCGAGCAGCTCGAGCGCCTCGTC